>FUFK010039168.1_pt1 | contig 37012 bp, 41 predicted proteins | sample 1021851 | NCBI WGS metagenome assembly FUFK01 (sample SAMEA51879418, study PRJEB19060) | metagenome | reverse complement strand
ATTAACAGCTAAGCAAAATATTTTATCAATACCTTTATCTAAGATTTGTTGAGCATTTTTAACATAACCTGGTAAATGAAATTTAGAGCATGTAGCTGTGAATGCACCAGGTAAACCAAATAATATTATTTTTTTTGATCCTAATACCTCAGAAATATTTTGTTCCTTGGGTTCACCATCAACTAAATGGAAGATTTTTACATCTGGTATTTGATCATTAACTTTTAGCTTCATAATTTACTTCTAACAAAAATTTTTACCGCTTCAGTATCATTTTTTAATAGTTGAAAATTTTCATCTTTACTATGAACATATTGAAGCTCTTTAGGTAGTTCCTCATGTTTGCTTATTGCTTTGTCAGTAGCAGCTGGAAATTTACATGGATGAGCAGTAGATAAAACTACACAATCATTAAAATTTAGCTTATTNGCAGCTCCAACTCCAACTGCTGTATGCGGATCTAAAATAATATTATTTTTCTCAAAATTTTTCTTTATAATTTCTAAAGTTTCATTTTCATTACAACTTTCTGAAACAAAATCTTTTTGTATAATATCTAAATTTGATTTATCAATTTTGTATTCATTTTGTTTAATTTTTTTCATTATATCTGATGTAATTTCAGAATTAGAGTTATTTACATAATAAATTAGTCTTTCAAAGTTACTTGCTAATTGGATATCCATACTTGGNGAAAGTGTTTCTTTTACTTTTTTTGAAATATAATCACCATTTGAGATTGCTCTATGCAAAATATCATTCTCATTAGTTGCAACGATAAGTTTATCTATCGGTAATCCCATTTCTTTTGCAAGATAACCTGCAAAAACATCTCCAAAGTTTCCTGTGGGAACTGAAAACGAAATAGGTTTATCACTATCAAGTTTAAAATAAGTATAAAAATAATAAACAGCTTGGGCAATTATTCTTGCCCAATTAATAGAATTAACCCCTGACATATTTATTGATTTAGAAAAAACTAAATCTGAAAACATTTGCTTAACAATATTTTGACAATCATCAAAATTTCCATTGATTGCAATATTGAAAACATTTTCATCCTCAACTGTTGTCATTAACTTTCTTTGTACTGGTGAAATTCTATTATTAGGATGTAAGACAAAAATATTTAAGTTTGATTTGCCTTTAATTGCATCTATAGCGGCAGCACCAGTATCACCTGATGTAGCCACGACAATGTTAATTTTTTTATCATTTTTACTTAAATAATATTCATACAAGTTACCAATAAACTGCATTGCTACATCTTTAAAAGCTAATGTTGGACCATGAAACAACTCTAAAAACTTCAAATCACCAACATTTGAAATTTTAACAACATCTTTTTCTCTAAAAGTTGAATAAGATTTTTTAATTAATGATGAAAGATCATCTTTAGAAATAAAATCTGATGAAAATTGATTTATTATTTCAGTAGATAAATCATTATAATTATGATTTTTAAGCTCTGACAATTCATCTGAGCTGAATTTTTTTAAAGATTTAGGCACATAAAGTCCACCATCATCAGCTAAACCTTTGATGAAAACATCTTCAAAACTGTATTCTTTTGAATTATCTCTTGTGCTTACGTATCTCATGAATTTTTTTTACCATTTTCCTATAAAATAAATAGGATTATTTATTTTATAATCTGGTCTACCAAAAATAAGACAAAAAGCAAAAATAAGTAAAAAATTGAGTAAGAAAATACCTTTTTAGCCTTCTTTATTTCAAATTTGTTTTTTTTGAACTTAAGAAGATCATAACAAACATAGTTGTAATAAAAGGTAAGTATTAATGAAAATATTAAGAAGGTTTCGCCTGCAAAACCAATATAATAAGGCAAGATTACTACTGGGAGCATAATTAACGAGTAAACAAATATATTTTTCTTCGTTTCCTCAATACCGTTAGTAATTGGTAACATGGGAATTTTAGCTTTCTGATAATCTTCTGCTTTATAAAGACTCAATGCCCAAAAGTGAGATGGGGTCCAAAAGAATATGATTAAGAAAAATGTTATCGGTTCTAATGTTAATGAGTTAGTTGCTATAGTCCATCCTATCACTGGAGGTAGTGCACCTGATGCACCTCCTATAACAATATTTTGAGGAGTTTTTCTCTTTAACCATATCGTGTAGACAAAAACGTAAAATGCGATTGTTATAGATAATAGTATCGCTGATGTTAGATTTGAAAAGTAATAAAGTCCAACTACAGATACTATCGATAGTATTGTTCCAAATAATAATGCGTGCTCCCTGTTCACTTTTCCGGTGGGGATTGGCCTTAGACAGGTTCTTGTCATTAATTTATCAAGATCGGCCTCATACCACATATTTAATGCACCTGCAGCACCTGCTCCCATGGTTACAAAGAAAATTGCAATTATTGAATTTAAAAAAGAAACAGTTACTGGGGCTGTTAGCAATCCGACAGCACAGGTAAAAATAACCAAAGACATTACTCTTGGTTTCATCAGTAGTAATAAATATTTAGAATAAGATAGAAAACTTATAGAAACTGATTTTTTTTTAATTGTATTTGCGGTCACTATTACTCAACATTTAGTGAAACAAATATTACAAGTAATATAACGCCTGCTATTAAAATATGATTTCCAAGATCGAATATGCCAACTTTGCTGTTTTTCTTATCAATTAATCTTCTGCTTAATGGTATTTGATCATAAGGATTTATTGTGACTTTATCACCTTGTTCTTTTTGGTTTTCAACTTTTACCGAATAACCAAACCAAACTATATAAATGAAAAAAACAAATAAAATTAGGAAAAAAGCTAAGTAACCGTAAGCGTCCATATTAAGCTCCCCCCACTACAAAATAGAAAAATCTCGAAAATAGTGTGTATTTAAATTCAGCAGTCATTAAAAATATAAAACAAGCAATTGCTGTCATTGGCCATAACAAAACATTTACTAAAGCGTATCTTTCCCAAAACAAGTGCATGAAAAAAGCCATAATTAACCCTGCTTTTAGAAACATAAAGAATAATATTAGTGACCATCTTAACATTCCTTGAAATTGATACCAGTCAACCATGTATGAGAAGAAACTTAAAACAAACAATAATAACCAAATCCAAAGATAAATTCCTATCTTCTGAGTGCTTGTTTGTTCTTCCTTTTTAGTTGTCTCGTTCATTTTGTTAGTCTCTTCCATATTTTATTTTACCACAAGTAGAAAAATGCAAAAATGAAAACCCAAACTAGATCTACAAAGTGCCAATAAAGACCTAATATCTCAATTTCAACATAATCCCCTTTCATTTTAGTAAACCAGCCTCTTTTTTTACTCTCATAGTGACCAGCAAAAACTTTATAAGTGTATATAAATAAGAAGATTACCCCAATTGAGACATGGAAACCATGGAAGCCTGTTATCATAAAAAAGAAGGAACCAAACTGAGCTGCTCCAAAAGGATTTCCCCAAGGTCTAACACCCTCGTGAATGAGTTTTGACCATTCAAATACTTGCATTCCTACAAAAGTAAGTCCACCTACGGCAGTAGCTAGAATTAGCCAACCACACATTTTACGATTTTTTTCGTAACCATATTTAACCGCTAAAGCCATTGTTCCACTACTTGTGATCAATACAAAAGTCATTATCGCAATCAGTAAAAGTGGGACAGGCACACTTCCTACATGTAAAGAAAAAACTTCACTCGTGTTAGGCCAATCAACAATAGTTGACCCTCTACCTTTCATGTAAGAAATTAAAAAACAGCTGAAAACAAAAGTATCACTTAACAAAAAGATCCACATCATGGCTTTACCCCAATGTACACCTTTAAACATTGTTTGGTCTGAACCAGTATCAGACGCCATGCCCTTAAACCCTGGTTTAAGTTCGAAGCCGTCTATTTTTTGTTCAGACATTATTTTTCTCTTAAGTTTTCTCTACTTCAGTATTTACTACTTCACTTGGAGCAGTTGTTTGTGGAATAAAGTCATCCTTTGCTCCTGGAACACTAAAATCGTATGGCCATCTGTGAACAACTGGAAGTCTTTCACCAAAGTTACCATGTTCTGGTGGAACAGTAGAAGTATACCATTCTAGTGAGTTAGCTTTCCAAGGATTCTTCTCAGCTTTTTTTCCTGTTTTTAATGTTTTAATGATATTGAAAACTAAAATAAATTGTGCTGCACCAACTATAAATGCTGCAACACTTATAAATTCATTCATTCCAACTGCAGATGTCATGTATGGACTATCATACATTTCAAAATATCTTCTTGGAACTCCAATAAAACCTAAATAGTGCATCGGGAAGTATATTGAATATGCTCCTAAGAACGTAATCCAGAAGTGCCATTTTCCTAGACCTTCGTGCAACATTTTTCCAGCTACTAATGGGAACCAATGATAAACTGCGCCCATAATAACCATTAACGGTGCAATACCCATGACCATATGGAAGTGGGCTATTACGAAATATGTATCTGATAATGGAACGTCAACTGAAACATTTCCTAAAAATATTCCAGTAATTCCGCCATTTACAAATGTTACGATAAATCCTAGGCACCATAACATAACTGTATTAATTCTAATATTTCCTCTCCACAAAGTAAGTATCCAGTTATAAACCTTCATGGCGGTTGGAACTGCAATAATTAAAGTGGTTGTTGCAAAGAAAAATCCAAACCAAGGGTTCATTCCACTAACATACATATGGTGAGCCCATACGAAGAAACTTAAAGCTCCAATACCTACAATCGCCCAAACCATCATTCTATAACCAAAAATATTTTTTCTAGCATGAACAGATATTAAGTCAGAAACTATTCCAAATGCAGGTAAGGCAACAATGTAAACTTCAGGGTGTCCAAAGAACCAAAATAAGTGTTGGAAAAGAATTGGACTTCCGCCACCATATTCAAGAACCTCTCCAGCTTTTAATATTGTTGGCATAAAGAAACTGGTTTGTAATACTTTATCTAATGTCATCATTATTGCGCTAACTAGTAGTGCTGGGAATGCTAACATTGCAAGGACTGTAGCTGTAAAAATACCCCAAACAGTTAAAGGCATTCTCATTAAAGTCATTCCTCTAGTTCTAGCTTGAAGAATAGTAATCATATAATTTAGTCCACCCATTGTGAAACCAATTACAAATAAAGATAAAGATATAAGCATTAGAAGTATTCCCATACCGGATCCCGGGGTTCCTTCTAGAATTGTTTGAGGAGGATATAATGTCCATCCTGCTCCCGTTGGTCCACCTGGAACAAAGAAACTTGCCATTAAAACTGCAACTGCAACAAAAAACATCCAGAAGCTAAGCATGTTTACATATGGGAAAACCATATCTCTTGCTCCCACCATCAGAGGAATTAGATAATTTCCAAAGCCTCCAAGAAATAGTGCAGTTAAAAAGTAAACTACCATGATCATTCCATGCATAGTTACAAACTGATAGTAATGCTCTGCTGTCATGAAACCTGCTAACTCAGGAAAACCAAGCTGAAGTCTCATTAACCATGATAAAATTAATCCCACAATTCCTGTGAATACAGCTGTTAAAAAATATTGAACACCAATAACCTTCGCATCTTGACAGAAAATCCATTTTTCAATGAAACTATGTCCATGATATAAATCTTGTTCAGGTATTTCCGCTGGTCTTACATAATCCATATCAGGATTAATTGATCCAGCTGAACCATCTAAAACTTCTGATGATTGGGCCTGGTATGATTTATTGTTATCGTATTCGTCTGACATAATTTTATCCTTTTATATATATATTTTTTTAAATTAATAAATTGTTATTTTTTAGCTAATTTGTTCCCATCCACATTTAATTTTTCATATCTGGCAGATAATTGCTCAAAAGTTTCTTGTTCGCTTAGCCAAACTTCATAATCGGCTTTATCTTGGACCTCAACTCCACCTCTCATTGCGTAGTGTCCGACACCACAGTACTCGGCACATAAAACTTCGTATTCACCTACTTTGTTAGGTTCAAACCAATAGAAAGTAACAGTTCCTGGAACTGCATCCATTTTTGCTCTAAATTGGGGAACATACCAATTATGAAGTACGTCTACTGATCTTAATAAAATTTTTACAGGTCTATTGTTCTCTAAATTTATAACATCACTCTCAACCATTATATCATCTCTTCCGAACGGATCATCTGGGTTGATACCAAATGGATTATTGTCAGCAATGTTTCTTACTTGTGTAGTCCCTAATTTTCCATCTGCACCAGGTAGTCTATATTGCCATCCCCATTGCCATGCCATAACATCGACTTCAATTGCATTCTTTGGAACGTTAACATATTGATTCCAAATAATAAGACCAGGCGCTAGTAAAGCAGCAACTCCTAAAGTAGTTGCCCATGTTAAAATTTTTTCTAATTTTTTATCCTCAGGTTTATATTCTGCTCTTCTATCTTCTTTATGTGAGTATCTAAAAACACAGTAAATCATAAATAGACAAACAGCTACGAATACTCCTCCGCCTACCCAAAAAGTAAGAGTTATGGTATCGTCCATTCCACCCCAATTTGATGCTATATCAGTCCAGTACCAAGGGGTAAAAATATGAAATAAGACGGATCCGATGATTACTAATAAAAAAATTATTCCTGCATGCATAGAGCTTATATAGAAGAATAATCCTATAAATACCTATGACAAAATGTCATAAAACATATTAATTATACTAATATAATCAATATATTTATGCTCGGTAAATTAGGTATTTTAATAACAATTCTTGCTTTGGTTTTAGCGTTCTATTTTGTGATTTCTTTAGGTGCAGGAAGATTTTCTAAAGGAGAGACAAAACCTGAAACTAGAAGATATCTTAGATCAGTAAATATACTTTTAATTATAATTGCAGTGTTTGGATCTGTGTTGGTTTTATTTATATAAATTATGCAATAAGAGATTTACAGAACTCTATAACAGTATCATTGTACGCAAACATTATGGCAAAGAAAACTAGCCAAACTATAAATAAAAATAACCAGTACAATGAAAGAGCATTAATACTTTTTTCTTCTTTGTTATAATCTTTCTCATCTAATTTAAAAATTTTTGAACTTACTTTGCCCCAGAAATAGAGGCCTCCTAAAAGATGAATACCATGTAATGCAGTAAAGAAATAATAAGATGAAAAATATGTATTGGTTGAAACAAAATTTCCACTCTTCATGAGTTGGTACCATAAAGCTAACTGTAAAAATAAAAATATATAACTTAGAGCACCTACATAAATTAAATTTCTTTTTATTGTGTGTGTAATCCCATTTTTTAAATCTTTACTTATTCTATTAAAAAATATTGTTACCAATATTAAGACCAATGTGTTTATCCAAAGTAAATTAGTCTTCAATATAAAAGTTGTATCTTGTTCCGGAGGTAGTGAGTAAAGATAGCCAGTGAATATCAAACTAAATAAAGTTGTACTTACTCCAAAAATAATAATAACAGCTGACATTTGATTTGAAATTTCAAATGTTTTTCCAGAATGAGTACTATCAATTACTGCTTGATCTTGTTCCCAAGGTTTTTCAGTTAATGTGCCAAATATTTTCTTTATCAAAGACATAATATTTATATAGTCCGATTATACAATTTTACAATAATGAAAATAAAAACCTCCCTTGCAGTTTTAACTGGTTGCTTAACAATATTCTTATTTTTAATGCTACCTGTGTTTCTTTCTATGAAGGAACAAAAAGACCAATCAGTCGCAGCATTTAAAGGCTCAGATTTTGAGCTTAAAGATATGAACAATAATATTATAACTCAAGAATCTTTTGATGGACCTTTAACTGCAATTTTTTTTGGTTTTACAAATTGTCCTGATATTTGTCCAATGACTTTAAATAAAATGGATATCGCATTGAATAGAATAAAGAAAAATAAAAAAAAAGATTTAAAAGTTTTTTTTATTAGTGTTGATCCTAAAAGAGATACTCCAGAAGTTATTAAGGACTATCTCAGAAATTTTGATAACGAGTTTGTTGGTATCACAGGAGATCCAGGTGAAATTTTTTTATTGTCACAATCATGGGGAATAATCAGTCAAAAAATTTTTCTTGAAAATGGTGATTACAATGTTGATCATAGCTCACCTGTAATACTTCTTAAAGATGGAAAATATATTGCTAAAATTTCTCATAGAGACGATATTAAAAAATCAATTAATTTAATTAACAAATATTTATAAATTCAAAATATAACTAAGTATTGATATTGACGAAATTACTGCTGTCTCTGATCGGAGAATGTTTTCATTTATTTTAAATGATTTTACACCTTTAAAATTTAAAATATTATTCCTTTCTTGCTCTGAAAAATCACCCTCAGGTCCAATTATAATACACAAGGGTTTATCTCTGTCCTTATTAAAATCAATTTTTTTATTTTTAGTATTTAGGTCGGTAAAAATTAAATCTATTTTATTTTCATTTTTTTTTAAGAAATTTTTCAAGTTTTGAGGTTTTTCTAAAGAAGGCAGATTTATTCTATTTGACTGCTCTGTTGCCTCTATAATTATTTTTTCTAATCTCTCAGAATTAATCTTTCTTACAATTGTTCTATCAAAAATAATTGGAATAAATTTAGTTACACCCAATTCAGTAGCCTTCTGTATCATGAAATTTGAATAATTTGATTTAATGGGAGAAAATGCCAACCAAATTTCTACCGGGTTTTCTTTATTTCTTAATTTTTCTAGAATTCTAAATTCAACTTTGCCACTACTGATATTATTAATTTTAGCTAACCACTCACCGTTTTTATTAAATAGTGAAAAATTTTCACCAATTTTAACTCTCATTACTTTTGTTAAATAGTGTGATTGTGGTTTTTCAAGCCAAGAATTTAAATTAAGAGATAAACTTTCAGGAAAAAATATTCTAATATTACTCATATCAAGAAAGTAATTTATGAAAAATATTAAAGCAATAATTTTCGATGCCTATGGAACTTTATTTGATGTAAATTCTGCAGCAGAAAAATGTAAAGATAAAATTGGCAGCAAATGGGAAAGTTTTTCAAATTATTGGCGAACAACTCAGCTAGAATATACTTGGCTTAGAAGTCTAATGAAAAGACATAAAGATTTTTGGAAAATTACTGAAGATAGTTTAGATAAATCAATGAAAGTTTTTAATATTAATCCTAATATGAAAAGTGAATTACTTAATCTATATAAAATTCTTTCCCCTTATCCAGAAGTAAAGGAAACTCTACAATTATTAAAAGAAAAAAATTACAAACTATCAATACTTTCAAATGGAACTCCTTCCCTTCTCAATGAATTGGTCTCCAGTAATAATCTTAAAGTTTTTGATGATATTTTTTCAGTAGAAGAAGTAGGTATTTTTAAGCCAGACTCAAAAGTATATGATATTCCAGTTAAAAAATATAAGATTGAAAAATATGAAGTCGCCTTTTTAAGCGCAAATACATGGGATGTTTCTGGTGGTGGTAATTATGGTTTTAATGCTATTTGGGTGAATAGAAATAATATTATTTTTGATAATCTAGATTACTCGCCTGAAAATCAGATTTATAATCTTAAACACTTACTTGATATTATTTAAACAAGTCATTATTTTAAAATTATGACAAACATTTTAGATCTTGTTGCAAGAATTTTAATTTCAGCTTTATTTCTTCTTAATGGTATTTTTAAAATTGGTAATTATGATGGAACAATTGACTGGATGGAAGGTTTTGGAATACCAGGAATTTTAATTATACCAGCAATAATTTTGGAGATAGTTGGACCTATCTTAATTATATTAGGCTATAAAGCAAAAATTGCAGCTGGTTTTTTAAGCTTATTTTGTATTGCTACAGCAGTAATTTTTCACAACGATTTTTCAGACCAGATGCAACTAGGATCTTTTTTGAAAAATATAGCATTAGCTGGTGGGTTTCTATTTATATTCATAAATGGAACTAAAGATTTTAGTTTAGATAAGAAATTTTAGATAAGATAATATGTCAGATATAGAGATAAAAAAAATTATTGAACCTACGCCAGCATCTGACGGGGCTGGAGTTAAATTAAAAAGAAGTATTGGTGTAGAACCAAATTACTTTGATCCATTTTTAATGCTAGATGAATTTGGATCAGAAAATAGTGAAGATTATATAGCAGGTTTTCCGCCTCATCCTCATCGAGGAATAGAAACAGTAACCTATATGTTAGCTGGAGATTTTGAACACAAAGATAGTACAGGTGGTGAAGGTAGAATGACTGCAGGAGATGTTCAGTGGATGAAAACTGGAAGTGGAATAATTCACTCTGAAATGCCAGCAATGAAGGAAGGTAAGCTACATGGATTTCAATTATGGATCAATATGCCAGCTAAACTTAAAATGAGCAAACCTAATTACATCTATATAGATGCNGAAAAGATGCAATCATATAAAGATGAGGGAAAAATTGTAAAAGTCATTGCTGGTAAATTTGAAAANGCTGAAGGACCTGTAAAAAAACATAATGTTGAGCCTATTTATTTTGATGTAGAATTAAATAAAGATAAGGAGTTCAATTTCGACTTACCATCAACTCACAATTCATTTATTTATTTGATTGAAGGAGAGATAAAAATTGGAAATCAGCAACATCAAAAAGTTGAAAATTCAAAACTAATTCTTTTAGAAAAGGGAAATAAACTTAAGATTTATGGCTCAACTGATGCTAAGTTTCTTCTAATTGCTGGAAAACCAATAGGTGAACAAATTGCTAGAGGTGGTCCATTTGTTATGAACACTAAACAAGAAATCTTGCAAGCAGTCGAGGATTATCATAAAGGTACATTTGTAAAATGAAATCTATTAAAGTAACAAATACAGGTGGACCAGAAGTTCTTAAACTAGAAGATATAACTTTAGAAAAACCTGGAGCAGATGAAGTTCAAATCGAACATGTTTCAATTGGTTTAAATTATATAGATACATATCATAGATCAGGTTTATATCCTCTTGAATTACCAACTGGGATTGGGATGGAAGCAGCAGGTATAATTAAAGAAGTTGGTTCAAATGTTTCTAATTTTTCAGTTGGAGATAAAATTGCATATGCTGCAGCTCCTTTAGGTGCTTACTCAACTCATAGAAATTACACATCAAAAAATATTGTAAAAGTTCCTAATGATATTGATTTGGAGCAAATTTCGAGTGCAATGACAAAAGGAATGACAACATTTTATTTATTACACAAAACATATGTTCCAAAAGAAGGTGAAACTGTCTTATTTCATGCAGCAGCTGGTGGTGTCGGACAATTCTTTTGTCAGTGGGCAAAAAGTTTAGGTCTGAAAGTTATTGGAACAGTTGGTAGTGACGAAAAAGTTGAGATAGCAAAGAAGTATGGTTGTGATGAGGTTATAAACTATTCTAAGGAAGACTTTGCAAAAAAAGTGTTGGAACTCACAAATGGTAAAGGTGTTTCGGTTGTTTATGATGGTGTGGGTAAAACAACATATGATAAATCCATTGAATGTTTAAAATTAAGAGGAACAATGGTTTCATTTGGAAATGCATCAGGTCCACTTGACCCAATTATTGTTTCAAAATCTTTGCAACCAAAGGGTATTTATTTCGTAAGGCCTGCAATGAATCAGTACTTCACAAATAGTAAAGAAATACAAGAAGCAGCTAACATGTTATTTAAACAAATTTTATCAGGAAATGTAAAAATAGAAATTTTTAAAAAATATAAATTAGAAGATGCTGTTCAAGCACATACAGATTTAGAAGGAAGAAAAATTACAGGTCCAGCAGTAATTATTCCTTAAACTGAACATCCATATCAGAAAGATGAAGTTTTAGAGCCTTAGTAGAGATTTGTATTTCTCTAATAAAAAATATAATTGAAACCATCATCGATAGACAGCACGTTCCAAAAATTACTCTAGCTACAATTAAACTTTCTAAATAAAGAGCAAATACTGTTAGCATATTAAATAAAAAGCCAAATGCTGCTGACATAATTGCAAACTTTAATACCCCAATTCTGCTGTTTAGGTTTATAAGTTGATCTTTCCATTCTGGAGGAGTGTGTTTTTCAAAGACATACTCATCATGAATTTTTCTAATTAATCCACTCAGGGTGTGAAATCTATTGCTGTATACACTCATTATAAGCGGTATTGCTGGAAACATTAATGCAGTAACAGTGTAATCTATATTCATTCGAATCAATTTGATTATGAAACTCTGCTTTGCTATTTACAAGTAAATTGTTATGCAAAACATCAAATTGTTCATTGAACTTACAAGGTTAAATAGACCAATCGGATACATGCTTTTATTTTGGCCATGTATATGGGGTCTTACCATTGCTTATGATTTTAATTCTGAATTAGAAAAATTTTATTTTTATTCTTTGCTATTTTTACTTGGTTCAATGCTAATGAGATCTGCTGGTTGCATTGTAAATGATATAGTAGATAAAAATTTCGACAAAAAAGTTGAGAGAACAAAAAATAGACCAATTGCATCGGGAAAAGTTTCTGTAAAGCTAGCAATAATTTACTCTTTTATTTTATGTGGATTAGCACTTTTAGTACTGATTAATTTTAATAAATTTACAATTTTGATGGCACTTTTATCTATGCCATTAGCTTTTACTTATCCTTTAATGAAGAGGTTTACATATTGGCCACAGCTATTTTTAGGAATTACATTTAACTATGGTCTTGTTCTTGCGTGGATATCAATAAATAACAGCATAAATTTAGTACCAATTATTTTTTATTTTGGAGCCATATTTTGGACACTGGGTTACGACACTATTTATGGATATCAAGATATTAAAGATGATGAGATTATAGGAGTTAAGTCTACCTCGATAAAATTTAAAAATAACCCAAAAAAATTTATTTCTTTATGTTACATACTTTTTTTTCTTTCACTAATTTTAGTTGGTTTTTTGATGAATTTTAAAGTGTCATATTTTATGTCCACGGTAATTACTTTTTTTCATTTGATCTTCTATCAAATAAAAAATCTTGAAGTATCAAACCCCTATATGTGTCTAGTAAAATTTAAAAGTAATAATTTATTAGGTCTTATTGTATTTATTAATATTTTAATTGGAAAAATAATTTAAATGTCTAACCTTGAAATATTAAAAAGACTTTACAAAGACTATACGAAAAAATATTTAAATAAAATTTTTCTAGCAGTCTTTTTTTCTATATTAGTTGCTGGCAGCACATCTGCAACTGCATGGTTATTAGATCCAGCAATTGATAAAATTTTTTTAAATAGAGATGAAAGTTTATTGTTAATGATACCGCTTCTAATTATTTTAGCTTTTGCTACAAAAGGTATTTCACTTTATATAGCCAGATTATTAATGATAAATGTTGCTGAGGAAGTAAAAAAACAAATTCAAATGAATATGCTTACTTCTTTTATAAAAGCNGATACNGAATATATNGAAAATAANCATACTGGNAAATATATTTCAAATTTAAANTTTGATGTNNANCANATTACNGGNATGTTAAGTAATTCNTTCTTAGCANTNTTNAANGATGGNTTAACTTTNNTTGGTCTTCTANCNGTGATGTTTTNNCAAAACTGGAGNCTTTCNNTAATAGCNATTATNATGATACCNTTTGCATCTNTNACTGCNAAAAANTTAGGNAAAAGAATANGTAANGTNGTNACNGAAGCTCANGANAAATCNGGAGATTTAAATAAATATTTAATAGATATTTTCAAAAANCANAAAATAATTAANATATTNCAAAGAGAAANCTACGAATTTGAAAGNTCNGAAAAATTTGTNAANGATTTAAAAAATAAATCTATAAAAATTGCTNCNGTTTANCATAGAGCNAANCCNNTAATGGAAATNCTTACNGGNATTATGATAGCTATTTTAATNTTCTANTCAGGTAAATTAATTATGAATGATCAATTAAGTTTAAATAATTTTTTTTCATTTTTAGCCGCCATGATGTTGGCCTATCAACCAATAAAAACACTTGCTACAATCAATGTTGGTTTAGGGCAGGGTTTATCAGCTGGTAAAAGAATATTGCCAATTATTGATATTAAAAATCTGATTAAAGTTAATAAGGAAAAATCTAACTTTGATTATAAAAACGGTAATATTGAATTTAAGGATATAAATTTTAATTATTCATCAAATTTAGAAAATAAAGTTTTAAAAAATATTAATATTAAAATTAATGGAAAAAAAATGACTGCATTAGTTGGTCAGAGTGGATCAGGTAAATCGTCTTTATTAAGTTTAATACCTAGAATTTATGATGCCAAATCTGGAATTATAGAGATCGACGGACAAAATATAAAAGATGTTAATTTATTTACTCTCAGAAAAGAAATATCAATAGTTGATCAAAATGTAACTTTATTTGATGACACAATTTTTAATAATATCAAATATGCAAGACCAAGTTCCTCAGACGAAGATATTTATAAAGCTGCAGAACATTCAATGTGTAAAGATTTTATCGATAAGTTTGAAAATAAATATCAAACAATGATTGGAGAAAATGGAGTCCGTTTATCTGGTGGTGAAAAACAAAGGCTATCAATTGCCAGAGCCTTTTTAAAAGATAGTAAAATTATTCTTTTAGATGAAGCAACATCTTCACTAGATTCTGAAACTGAAGAAAAAATTCAAAAAGCACTTGATAAGTTAACATTGAATAAAACAACTGTAGTTATAGCACATAGACTATCGACTATTCTGAACTCGGATAGAATTTATGTAATGGATAAAGGTAGAATTTTGGATTCAGGGAATCACGAAGAACTTTTAAAGAAATCTGAAACTTATAAAAACTTTTATAATAAACAAATAAATAAAAGTTAATGCTTGTTATTTATAATTTTTTTTTATTTCTGTTACTATTAATTTCTCCTATAATTATATTAATTAGAATATTTTTAGGAAAAGAGGATAAAAATAGATTTAAGGAAAAATATGGATTTCTCGCAAAAAAAAATTATAAAAATGAAACAATTTGGATACATGGCGCAAGTGTGGGTGAAATATTAAGTGTTATTCCAATTATAAGGAAATTTGAAGAAGACAAGCAAATAAAAAGAATTTTAATTACTTCATCAACTACCAGTTCTTCGGATATTTTATCTAAATTAAAGTTTAAAAAAGCTGTTCATCAATTTTATCCTTTTGATATAAATTTTTTGACCAAACATTTCATTAATCATTGGAAACCTAGATTAGCAATATTTGTGGACTCTGAAATTTGGCCTAATATGTTTAAAAATTTACATAAAAAAAATATTCCAATTATCCTTCTTAATGCTAGGATAACAAAAAAATCTTTCAACAGATGGAAATTCTTCCCAAATTTTTCTAAAAATATATTTGAAAAAATAACTCTGGCTTTACCACAAAATATCGAGTCTAAAAAATATTTAAAGTTATTAGGGACAAAAAATATAAAATTAATAGGTAATTTAAAGTTTTATGGAGCATCACAAAAAGATAATATAAGAAATTTAAATCTTAAAAAAAAATTTTCAAAAAGAATTATTTTTTGTGCAGCAAGCACTCATCGAACAGAAGAGGCATTTATTGGGAAAGTGCATAAGGAACTAAAGCCTGAAATTAAAAACTTGATAACAATAATAATCCCAAGACACATAAATAGAAAAAAAGAAATAATTGATGAATTAAATAAAATTGGTCTAAATTCTCAATTGCATACCTCACAAAAAAAATTAAGCAAAGATACAGATATATACATAGTTGATACTTACGGAGAAACTGCGAAATTCTATTCACTATCAAAATTAACATTTTTGGGAGGATCGCTTATACCACATGGAGGACAGAACCCTCTAGAATCGGCACGGGAAGGTAATTATATCTTATATGGTCCACATGTAGAAAACTTTAAAGAAGTTTATAAAATGTTAGAGAAATTTAAAATTACAACAAGAGTAACCTCAATAAAAAATATGAAATCTATAGTTCGTCAAAAAATTAATTTTTTACAAAGAAATAGGGTAAGTAAAAAGTTAAAATACTTAGGGGATAAAATACTAAATAAGAATTTATATGAGATTAAAAAATTTATTTAAATGAAAGTCATAAAACCATTATATTTAAATGATAAAAATTTAATTTCTTATTTTTTAACTCCTTTTACAATTTTTACTATTTTAATAAATTTTGGTAAAAATTTTTTAATTAGAAAAAAATATAAAATCAAAACTATATGTGTGGGAAATATTTATATTGGTGGAACTGGAAAAACTTCTCTAAGCATACAAATAAATAAAATTTTAAAAAATAAGTTTAAAACAGTATTCATTAAAAAAAAATATTTAGATCAACTAGATGAACGAAAAATGCTTCAGACACATGGAAAGCTAATTAGTGATGAAAATAGAGTTATAAGTTTAGATAAAGCTGAGGTAAAAAAATTTGATGTAGCTATTTTAGATGATGGTTTACAAGATAAAAGAATAGATTATGACATATCAATTGCTTGCTTTAACTCAACTTATGGTATTGGCAATGGATATTTACTTCCAGCAGGGCCTTTAAGGGAAAAACTAGCAATATTAAAAAAATATAGTGCAATTTTTTTAATTGGTGAAAAAAAAAACACAAAACTTTCATCAATATTAAAAAAGTTTAATAATAAGATATTTTATTCTAACTATGTTCCAATCAATATAAAAAACTTCAATAGAAAAAAAAGCTACTTATATTTTTGTGGGATCGGAAATCCAGAGGAATTTGAAAACACACTTTATAAGTATAAGTTTAAAATTTCAAAAAAGTTTATATTTCCTGATCATCACAATTATACAAATGAAGATTTAGAGAAAATTAAAAAAATTGCTTATACTAATAAATTAGAAATAATTACTACAGAAAAAGATTATAAAAGACTAGCTAATAATAGTAAAAAAAATATTAAATACTTAAAAGTAGAGTTGCAAATAGAAAATTATAAAAAGTTTTCAAATTTTTTAAACGAAAAAATATGAAAAAAATAATATATTTTATTGAATTTCTATTTGTAGAATTTTTATTTATTATTTGCAAAATTATAGGATATAAATCAGCATCTAATTTAGGATTTTTTATTGGAAAAAATTTTGGAAACTTTTTTAGAAAAAAAAAATCAATAATTGAAAATTTGCATAAGTCTAAAATTGTAATAAATATTTCTGACAACCAATTTGTTAATAATATTTTAGGAAACTACGGGCGAATTTTAGCGGAATATCCTTTTTTAAAAGATTTTAGAAAAAATAAGTTAGAGCAGTTTATTAGAATAGATGGTATCGAAAATTTAGATAAAATTAAAAGTAAGAAGAAGCCTGTTGTTTTTATTTCAGGACATTTTAATAATTTTGAACTCATGGCCATGCAAATTGAGAAGCATGGAATAAATTTAGCAGCAATATATAGACCACTTAATAATATTTTTTTAAATAAAACAATGGAACAGATTCGAACTAAATATATTTGTAGAAATCAAATTAGGAAAGGAAGATCGGGCACTAGACAAATTTTAGAAAATTTAAAAAAAGGTAACTCAATAGCCTTGATGATTGATCAAAGAGTTACAGAAGGTATAAAAATTGATTTCTTTGGAAACTTAGCATCTACAACTACGATACCAGCTCAAATTATAAAAAAATATAAATGTGATTTGGTTCCAATTTATATTGAAAGATTAGAGAAATATAACTTTAAAATGTATGTGTCACAGCCAATAGCAATCAATTCAGAAAAGTCTCAAGAGGAAATTTCCGAACATTTAAATACGATCTTAGAGAAAATGATACTAAAAAACCCTGATCAATGGATTTGGACACACAATAGGTGGAAAAAATAATAATTATTCACTACCTTTTTCTTTTTTTATTGAAGCTTCAACATAAGAAAAGTAAGCCTCTTGGTCATCAACATTCCAATAATTCAAATTCTGTAGTGAAATTTTCTTTCCTGAAACTGCACAAATAACATGGTCACCTTCTTCTATAATATCAAAATTATTTGGTAGATATTTTAATTTTGCTAACTTGTTCATGATTTATAGGATATATATTTGAATATATGAAAATTGCAATTCTTGGAAATGGTGGCAGAGAACATGCAATAGCAAGCAAAATCTCAAAATCCCCTAAACTTGAAAAATTATATTGTATACCGGGTAATGCTGGCACTGCTTCAATAGCTGAGAATGTAGAACTGGATTTTTATAAATTTGAAATTTTATTGAAATTTATAAAAGAAAATAATATTGATTTAGTAATTGTAGGCCCAGAAAAACCTCTAGTTGATGGTGTTGTTGATTTTCTTTCAAAAGAAAATGTAAAAGTTTTTGGTCCAAATAAAAAAGTTTCACAATTAGAAGGATCAAAAATATTTACAAAGAAAATATGTGAAAAGTACAATATTCCTACTGCACAATTTGGAGTATTTAAAACTGATACTGAAGCTTATTCATATTTAAAAAATGCAAATATGCCTATAGTTATTAAAGCAGATGGATTAGCTTCAGGTAAAGGTGTTTATATTTGTGAGGATTTAGAAAGTTCAAATAAAGCGGTACAAGAAATATTCAATGGAAAATTTGGTTTAGCTGAACAAGTTCTCATTGAAGAATTTTTGCAAGGAGATGAAATGAGTTATTTCGTGCTTTCAGATGGAAAAACATATAAAAGATTTAATACTGCTCAAGACCATAAGAGAGTTGGTGAGGGAGACAAAGGAAAGAATACAGGAGGAATGGGTGCATATTCGCCTTCTGGACTTATAAATACAGAACTTGACAAAAAAATAGTTACAGAGATTGTTAATCCTACTTTTGAGGCTATTAAAGACATGGGAGAAAAATATAAAGGATTTTTATATGTTGGTCTAATGATTAAAGACAATAATCCTTATCTTATTGAATATAACGTGAGAATGGGAGATCCAGAATGTCAAACAATTATGCCACTTTTAGCCTCAGATTTATTAGATCTAATTTTATCTTGTTGTGATGAAACTTTAGAGAGCCAAGATATTCTTTGGGAGAGGAAAAAAAGTATTTGTGTTGTCCTTTGCTCTAATGGATATCCAGATATTTATAAAAAAAATATCGAAATACCTAACATTGAAAAAATAAAAAATAATGACTCATTTTTTATTTACCATGCAGGCACAGAAAAAAAGGATAACAAAGTATATGCTAATGGAGGGAGGGTATTGAATTTTGTTAGTATCTCTAATAATTTTAAATCCTCAAGAGACAAAGTAATCAAAGAAATTGAAAATCTAAATTGGGACAACGGTTTTTATCGTAGAGATATTGGATATAAAATTATAGATGTATGAGAATCATAGGAGGAAGTCTTAAAGGAAAAAAATTATTAATTCCTTTGGATAAATCTACCAGACCATTGAGAGATATGGTGAGAGAATCGATTTTCAATATTTTAGATCATTCAAGTAAAGTGTCTAGAAATTTAAATAACTCTAAAGTGTTGGATTTATTTTCTGGTACTGGTTCATTTGGAATTGAGTGTTTATCTAGAGGAGCTAAAGAAGTAATTTTCTTTGAGAATTATTCTAATTCTCTAAAAATTTTAAAAAAAAATATATTTAATTTAAAATTAGAAGATAAAACTAAAGTATATGAGAGTAATGCATATCATTTAAAAGAATCAAATTTAAACAATGAAATTTTTGATGTAATTTTTCTTGATCCACCCTTTAAAGACAAAGAAATAAATAATTTGATAAATCAAATAAAAATATTAAATATTGCTGATATCAATACAATAATAATTATACATCGAAATAAAAAATCGGTGGATAATATTTCTAAGTTTTTAAATGTTTTGGATGAAAAGAATTATGGTTTATCTAAAATTTTATTCAGTAAATTAATTTAAATAAGTAATTTTGATGTTTCAGTTTTAATTAACTCAACTGAAGGTTGATCAAAAGGATTAACTTCCATTAACCTTCCTAGCAAAATTGTCTCTAAAACAAAAAAAGCAAATAATTCTCCAACTGTTTCCTCATTTTTACGCAAAATTTCAAAACTTCTAAAAGGTATTTTTTTTCTTTTAAAAACTGTTTGAGTTGCCAGTCTTTGTGCTTTGATGATTTGATTTAAATTTTTGTTTTTTAAAATTGAAAATTTATCAAATAAATTTTTATTTGATAATCTACTTGTTTTTTCATTTAAAATTCCAAAAAATGTAAAAAAATTATTTTTTGGTCCATCTAAATAAAGTTGAAGCAAGCTATGATTATCCTTAGGCATAGATGAAATAATAGGAAAAATTCCTTTATTATCTTTTCCTAAACTTTCTGCCGTAAGTTGTTGGTACCATTTGAATAAATTATTTGAACTTTCATCATAGTTAAGAATTACTGAATTTTGTTTCCCCTTTGAAACACAGTTAAATATGAAATCAACGTTATAAATCAATTGATTTAGAAAATATTTATTTTTGATTAAATAATTTAGACTTTTAAATTTTCTCTCATTTAGTCCTAGCAATTCTGCTGGCAACATCCCAACTTCAGATAAAACTGAATATCTTCCTCCAATATAATTTTTATGTTCAATAATATCTGCTTTTAGTTTATTTCCAAGTTTTGCGAGAAAACTAGATTTTTTCTCTGTAATTACTATATTTTTATTTTTTTTTTGGGAATTAAGAATGACGTTGAAGTTTGATATAGTCTCAAGTGTGTTACCAGACTTTGATACTATTAAATTTAAAGTTTTTTTCTTAATTTTAAAATTAATTTTACTATCAAGGTTATTATAAAAATTTATTTTTTTTTTAATCTTAAAATTTAAGAAATCATATATTGCCTCTGTACCTAAAATTGAACCACCCATACCAATTAGATTTATGGTATCAAAGTTTTCATATTTTTTTAAAATTCTTTTTTTATAGCTATATTTGTAATTTTTATTAAATGAATTTAACAACAGATCACTTGNAATTAACTCTTTTTTTAAAATATTATTTATTTTTTTTTTTACTTTTATNTTTTTTTTTTTTTGGAAATTTTTAAAAATTATGTTTTTTGAAAACATTTATTTACTTAATTTTTTTTAATATTGAACTTTCAATAGATGTGGATTGTTCTGTAGATTGAGCTTCTTTTTCAATTTCACTATTTTTAAGTAATTTTTCTATATTTGATTTATCGCTTTCAATATCTTTGGTGGATTTTACACTTATTTCACCAGGTTTTGGTAATTTATCAAAATCTGGAGGCATAGCTAATGGATTTTTTTTATCAATTAAAAATTCGTCTCCTTGATCTGATCTTTTTTTTCCTTGTAAAGCTTCTCCAATGGAACCACATGAATATAAAAATAATAAGAGGAATAATAATTTAGAAATTTTAAAGAATTTATTCATTTACTTTTTTATAACTTATTAATTCAGCCAGAATAAGTAAAATAATTCCAATTGTTATAAATATATCAGCTACATTGAAAATAAACCAATGATATCCGTTATAATTTAGGTCAAAAAAGTCTGGAACAGCTCTATAATATATTCTATCAAATAAATTACCTAGTGAGCCTCCTAAAATAACAATTAAAAAATAATACTTTAGTCCTTTTTCCTTAAATAAAAGATAAATTATCACAAAATTAATTAAAATAATTAAAACAGTAACTACATCATAAAAAAGATCCTGATCAGAAGATAATAAGCCAAAACCTATTCCTTTATTCCAAACTAAATAAAAATTTAAAAATGAGTTTATATAAATATCTACTTGTCCAGTTTCCTCTAGTATATTTAGAATAAGTATTTTTGATATTCTGTCTAAAAAGAAAATAGATAATAAAATTAAAATACTTATTACTATTTTTTTTATATTTTCACTTTTCATTGAACACTGAGGTGTCCATGCTTCTCACATATTTCCTTACTAATTTTCCAACAAACAGGACACTTATTTCCAACAGCTTTTGAGCTAGTGATCTCAATATCTTTTTCTAAATTAATATCATTCGATATTGAAGCAGAGGATGTTATGCAAATTTCTGAAAAATCATGATTCTGAGCTAAACTATACATGTCTTTATCTTTAATTTTTATCTCAATATTTGCCTCTAAACTTGAACCAATAATTTTATCAGCCCTTTTACTTTCAATACTAATGTTTGCTTCGTCTCTGATTAATTTAAGTTTATCCCATTTACTATTTAATTCTTCATTTTTCCATTGATTTGGAATTTTAACAAATTTTTGTAAATGAATACTTCCATTATTGTCTTCCTTATTAATTAAATGATAAATTTCTTCAGTGGTAAATGATAAAATAGGTGCAAACCATTTTAATAAGCATTCTAAAATTACTTTAAGTATCAAAATACAATCAGAGCGCTTCTTAGAGTCTTTTGGATCACAATAAAGAAGATCTTTTCTAATATCAAAATAAAATGCTGAGAGTTCTACTGTACAAAAATTTAATAACTCTTTATATAAATTATGAAAATTATAAGACTTAAAGTATTCATTAAAACTTTCATCAATTACATACAATCTATGTAGCATATACTTTTCTAATTCAGGAATATTATTTAGATCAATTTTATCAAAATCAACTTTTGAATATTCGTCTTGTATATTTCCTAAAAGATATCTGAAAGTATTTCTAATTTTTCTGTAAGATTCAGAGTGTTGATCTAANATTGAATAATCTATTCTTAAATCCTCAGCATAATTTGATGAGGCAACCCAAATTCTTAGTATATCAGCACCATATTTTTTTAAAATGTCTTCTGGAGCTATTACATTTCCAGTCGATTTAGACATTTTTAGTCCTTTTCCATCAACAACAAACCCGTGAGATAAAATACTTTCAAATGGTGCTCTGCCTCTTGTTCCACAAGACTCTAACAGTGAAGAGTGAAACCAACCTCTATGTTGATCCGAACCCTCTAGATACATTGATGCAGGCCATTTTAAATCTTCTCTCTTTTCTAAAACAAAAGAATGTGTTGATCCGCTATCAAACCACACTTCTACAATATCACTAGTCTTATCAAAATCTTCTGCTTTGTATTTATCTCCAAGTAGTCTCTGAAAATTATCTTCAAACCAACAGTCTGAGCCTTCCTTTTCATAAATTTTTGCAATATTTTCAAAAACTTCTTCATCGATAAGAATTTCTTTATTTTTTTTTGAAATAAATATTGGAAGCGGAACCCCCCACACTCTCTGTCTAGAAACACACCAATCTGGTCTAGTCTCGATCATTGATTTAATTCTTTCTTTTCCTTTGCCAGGATAAAAAGTAGTGTCATCAATTGCTTTAAGTGCTTTGTCTCTTAGTTTATGACTCTCCATTGAAATAAACCATTGGGGTGTTGCTCTATGAACTAAGGGAGCTTTAGACCTCCAAGAATGTGGATAAGAATGTGTTAGTTTACCATTATTCAAAAGCCTTTTTAGTTCTTTAAGCTTTTCAATAACAATATCGTTTGCTTTAAAAATGTGAGTTCCTTCAAATATGGGAATGTGTTTTGTGTACCTTCCATCATCATCAACTGTCTCAATTGCTTTTATTCCATTATTGATACATAAATTAAAATCATCAGGTCCATGGCTTGGAGCGCAATGAACAATTCCTGTTCCTTGTTCAGTTGTTACAAATCTTGCCTCAAGCATTGGAACATCATAGTCATAGCCAATTTTATGAAATGGATGAGTACAAATAGTTCCTTCAAATTCTTTTCCTTTAAATTCTTTTAATATCTTAATATTGTATTGAGTATCTTTTACAACAGATGGTAAAAGTTCTTTTGCAATAACTATCTTTTCGTTTTGTAAAATATCTTTGTTATCGATCTCACATAAAACATAATCCAAACTCTGGTTATAAGCTAATGCCTTGTTAGCTGGTATCGTCCATGGAGTTGTTGTCCAAATGACAACGTTCGAACCAATTAGTTCATTGATATTGGATTTTTTAACTGGGAAGGTTGCATAGATAGTATCGGATACATGATCTTGATATTCAACTTCTGCATCTGCCAAAGCTGTTTTTTCGACTGTTGACCATAAGACAGGCTTGTAACCCTTGTACAAACTACCTTCTTTTAAAAATTTTCCAAGTTCTCTTACAATTTGAGCTTCTGCATCAAAACTCATAGTTGAGTAATAGTTTTCCCAATCTCCAATTACTCCTAATCTTTTAAATTGATCTTTGTGAATATTAATCCATTTACTTGCAAAATCTCTACATTCTTTTCTAAACTCAATAATAGGTACATCATTTTTATTTTTTTTATTTTTTTTGTATTGTTCCTCAATTTTCCATTCAATTGGCAAGCCATGACAATCCCATCCAGGTACATAAACTGAGTCTTTACCGTCCATTTGATGAAATTTAATTATTATATCTTTTAGAATTTTATTTAATGCAGTACCCATATGAATATTTCCATTTGCATATGGAGGTCCATCGTGTAAGACAAATTTTTCTTTGCCTTTACTTTGAGATCTTAGTTTTTCATATAGATTAATCTTATCCCAAAATTTCAAATATTCTGGTTCTTTATTTGGTAGATTTGCTTTCATGGAAAAAGCAGTTTTAGGTAAGTTTAAATGTTCCTTGCTCATTATGTTTTTTTAGCTTTTAAAATATCTTTTTTAATTTGATTTTTTAACTCACTGATACCTTTGAATTTTTTTTCTCCTCTTATAAATTTTAAAAATTCTACAGATAATTTTTTATTATAAAGATTTCCTGAAAAATTAAAAATATTTACCTCTAAAAGTATTTTTTTTTGGTTAAATGTGGGCCTATAACCTAAATTTGCAATTCCTTTATAGAATTTTTTTTTATCATTAATTCTTATTTTTACAGCATAAACACCTGGCTTTGCTATAACATAATTTCCAATATNGATATTGCAGGTTGGGAANCCAATTTTTTGTCCCATCATTCTNCCTCTTNGAACTTTTCCTTCAATTTCCCAGTTTCTTTTCAAAAAANTATTTGCTTTTGATAGCTTTCCTTCTTCGAGCAACTTTCTAATTATTGTTGATGAAATTATTTTTTTGTTTTTGATCAAAGGAGTTGGATTTATTAAATTATAACTAAAATCATTCTCATATTTTTTAAGCATTGCCACATCTCCTTCTCTTTTATGGCCAAATCTAAAGTTATTACTAACAAATATAAACTTTGATCTAAGTTTTCTGGACAAAATATTTTTTATGAATTTATAGTAAGTAATTTTGGAAAAATTTTTATCAAATTTTTTATTAATTACAAAGTCAACACCAAATTTTTTTAAATAAATAACTTTTTGATTAAAATTCGATATTCTATAATTTTTAATCTTTGTATTAAAAAACATTTTAGGTATAGGATCAAAAGTAATTACACCTACTTTAGATTTATATTTTGTTTTATATTTTTTAGCTAACTCAAATAATTTTTGATGCCCTGAGTGTAAGCCATCAAAATTACCAATTAAGATAATTGATTTTTTAAATTTATCTTGAATATTAAAATTATTAAAAATCTTTAATTTTTTCACCATTTTAATTCTTTCTGAAAATAGTCAATTTTTGCTTCATAATTTTGAAGTACATTTTTAATTGATAATTTTGAAATTTCTTGTCTATGTATGCCACCTGTAATAAGTAATGAATCAAAATTTTGTATATTAGCACCCTTTATATCTGTATTTAAATTATCTCCAATACATAATATTTTTTTGTTATTTACATCTGCCGCGATTTCATAAACAGGTGGATAAGGTTTGCCAAAATAAATCACCTCACCATTAATTTCTTCAAATGATTTTGCAATAGAGCCTGCGCAATATTCTCTTTTGTCCCCTCGATCAACTATTAAATCAGGGTTAGTGCATATCATTTTTTTAGTTATATGTTTTGATAAAAGATTTTTGTAATACCCTAGGTCATCTTCATGTTCTTCGAAAAGACCTGAACATAATAAATAATCCGAGTCATCTATATTAAGCACTTTATTATCTTCAAAAGTTTTAAATAAATCAAAATCTCTTGGTGGTCCTAAGTGAAAAAATTTTTTATTATTAAAATTTTCTAAAAGATATCTTTTTGATGCTTCACCAGATGTAAAAACTGTATCAGAAAAATTATTTAAACCCATTTTTTTTAAAGTATTAACGACTGTTAGGTTGGGTCTTGGAGCATTTGTCAATAATATGAATTTTTTTTCATTATTAGATAATTCATCTAAAACTTTTATAGCATTCTCATATAGCTTTATTCCGTTATGGACTACTCCCCAGATATCAATGAAAAATAAGTCATATTCACTGAATATCGATTTTAACCCTAATTCGTCTAAATTTTTACTCATATTTCAGATATAGCTTAAAAATCCAATAAATTCCTGATTTTTCTCATCTATATATTTGAGGCCAGATCTTGAAATAATAGTCACATGCATCTATATGAACTCTAATTTAAAGGAGTAAATATGAAGTTTAAACCGTTACACGATAGAGTATTAATCGAAGTTTTAGACAGCAGTGAAAAAACTGCTGGTGGAATTATCATCCCTGATTCTGCTCAAGAGAAACCGCAAGAAGGCAAAGTAGTTGCTGTTGGTGGTGGATCAAAAACTGAGGATGGAAAAATTATACCAATGGATGTTAAAGTTGGTGACAAAGTTCTTTTTGGAAAATGGTCAGGAACTGAAGTTAAAATTGATGGTAAAGAATACAGCATAATGAAAGAGTCAGACATTATGGGTATCTCTACTTCTAAATAAAATTAATAAAAGGAGAGTTTAATAATGGCAAAAATAGTAAAATTCGATTCAGATGCTAGATCAGCAATGTTGAAAGGAGTAGATATCCTTGCAAATACAGTTAAGGTTACTCTTGGTCCAAAAGGAAGAAACGTTGTTATAGACAAGGCATATGGCGCACCAAGAACAACTAAAGATGGTGTATCAGTTGCTAAAGAAATAGATCTAGATGATAAATTTGAAAACATGGGTGCTCAAATGGTTAAAGAGGTTGCGAGCAAAACAAATGATGAAGCAGGTGACGGTACAACAACTGCAACTATTTTAGCTCAAGCTATTGTAAAAGAAGGTTGTAAATACGTTACAGCTGGAATGAACCCTATGGACGTTAAAAGAGGAATTGATTCTGCGGTAGAACACGTTAAAAATACTCTTATATCTTCAGCTAAAAAAGTTAAAGATAGCGATGAAATTGCTCAAGTTGGAACTATTTCTTCTAATGGAGATAAAGAAATAGGAAACATGATCGCAAAAGCTATGCAAAAAGTTGGTAATGAAGGTGTTATAACTGTTGAAGAAGCAAAAAGTATTGAGACCGAACTTGATGTAGTTGAAGGTATGCAGTTTGATAGAGGATATTTATCACCATACTTTGTTACTAATGCTGAAAAAATGACAACTGAACTTGAAAACCCATTAATTCTTTTACATGAAAAGAAATTAACTAATCTTCAACCTATGGTTCCATTACTTGAGGCAGTTGTTCAAGCAGGTAGACCTTTAATGATCATATCTGAAGATGTAGAAGGTGAAGCTTTAGCAACTTTAGTTGTGAACAAGCTTAGAGGTGGACTAAAAGTTGTGGCAGTTAAAGCTCCTGGTTTTGGTGATAGAAGAAAAGCTATGCTTGAAGACATCGCGATTTTAACTGGTGGACAGGTTATTTCTGAAGATCTTGGAATTAAATTAGAAAATGTTAAAATTAACGATCTTGGTTCAGCTAAAAGAGTTAAAGTTGACAAAGAAAATAGCACTATCGTAAGTGGTACTGGAAAAAAATCAGACATTGAAGCAAGATGTGATCAAATCAAACAACAAGTTGAGGAAACTTCGTCAGATTATGATAGAGAAAAACTTCAAGAAAGACTTGCTAAGTTAGCTGGAGGTGTTGCAGTTATCAAAGTTGGTGGTGCAACTGAGGTAGAAGTTAAAGAGAAAAAAGACAGAGTTGAAGATGCTTTAAATGCTACGAGAGCAGCTGTTGAAGAAGGAATAGTTGTTGGTGGTGGATGTGCACTTCTTTACGCTTCGCAAGATCTTGATAAAGTAAAGGTTAGAGGATCTGATCAAAAAGCAGGAGTTGAAATTGTTAAAAGTGCTTTAGAAGCTCCAATAAGACAAATAACAACAAATGCTGGTGTTGATGGTTCAGTTATAGTTGGAAAACTTTTAGAAGCCAATAAATCTTCTCAAGGTTACGACGCTCAAACAGAACAATATGTTGATATGTTTAAAGAAGGAATTATTGACCCCGTTAAAGTTGTAAGAACAGCTTTACAAGACGCGGCTTCAATTTCTGGATTATTAGTAACAACTGAAGCAATGGTTGCTGATAAACCTGAAGAGAAGGATGCTGCTGCTGGAGGTATGCCTCCAGGAGGAATGGGTGGCATGGGTGGCATGGGCGGTATGGGTATGTAGCCTAAAAAGTCTAACTAAAAAAATTTAAAAGGGCAGATTCTTCTGCCCTTTTTTTTTGTTTTCAATTAAAGGTTTAAATGTATAAGAACCTCAATCATGAATAATAATATTCGAAACATCACTATCATTGCTCACGTTGATCACGGAAAAACAACACTGATTGATAATTTGATGAAACAAAGTGGTTCTTTTAGAGACAACGAAGTAGTTGATGAAAGATTAATGGATTCTGGAGAGTTGGAAAAAGAAAGAGGAATTACAATTCTTGCTAAGCCTACTTCGATTAATTGGAAAGATACTAGAATAAATATTATTGATACTCCTGGTCACAGAGATTTTGCAGCAGAGGTTGAAAGAGTTTTAAGTTTAGCAGATGGTGCATTATTGTTAGTAGACTCTGCAGAAGGCGTCATGCCTCAAACAAAATTTGTATTAAGCAAAGCATTAAAACAGGGATTAAGACCAATTGTTGTTATAAACAAATTAGATAAAAGCGATCAAAGAGCAGATGAAGTTTTAAATGAAACTTTTGATTTATTTGTTAGTTTAGACGCAAATGAGGAACAATTAGATTTTCCAGTATTATACGCAAGTGGGAGGTCTGGTTGGGCATCTACAGATATTGACGGACCAAGAGAAAATCTTAATCCGCTATTAGATTTAGTTTTAGATCATGTAAAACCCTCTCAATTTGATAGATCAAAACCATTTGCGATGCTATCGACGCTACTTTATGCTGATAACTTTTTGGGCAGAAGCTTAGTAGGAAGAATTTCACAAGGGACGGCAAAAGCAAATCAACAAATTAAAGCAATAAATTTAAAAGGTGAAAAAGTAGATGAAGGTAGACTTACAAAGATCTTTAGATATGAGGGTACAAAAAAAGTGCCCATTGAAATTGGAGAAGCTGGAGATATCGTAGTTATAGCTGGATTAGAAAAAGCAAATGTAGCAGATACTATTTGTGATTTAGAGGTAAATGAACCAATTGAGGCAACACCGATCGATCCACCAACAATGTCGATAAAAATAACAGTAAATAGCTCACCATTAGCAGGAACTGAGGGTAAAAAATTAACAAGTACCCAGATTAGAGATCGTCTAATTTTAGAAGCTCAAAACAATGTTGGAATTTCTTTCTCGGAAAACGCAAATAAAGATGCATTTGAGATAAGTGGAAGAGGAGAATTAATGCTCGAAATATTACTAACACAAATGAGACGTGAGGGTTTTGAGATGACTGTAAGCCCTCCTAAAGTTTTATTTAAAACTGATGAAAATTCAAAAAAGTTAGAACCCATTGAAGAAATTACTATGGATTTAGATGAAGAATATTCATCAAGGATTATTGATTCTATGAATAGAAGAAAGGGTAAATTAATTGAATTAAAAGATACTGGAAAGAATAAAAAAAGACTAATTTTTCATGCGCCAACAAGAGGTTTAATGGGATACACAAGTAGATTTTTGACTTTAACAAAAGGAACAGGTGTTATTAACAGAATTTTTCACTCTTATGGAGATTTTGAGGGAGACATGGAGGGTAGAAGAAATGGTGCTTTAATTTCTATGGACCAGGGTAAAGCTGTTGCATTTTCAATTTTTAATTTACAGGCTAGAGGAGAAATGTTTGTCACTCACAATGATCCGGTTTATACAGGAATGATTGTTGGCTTAGCTCCTAAACCAGGTGATATGATAATTAATGTTATGAAAGGAAAAAAACTTACAAATATGAGAACACAGGGAACAGATGAAAACATAGTTCTCACACCGGTAAGACAAATGTCGATTGCAGAACAGTTAAGTATGCTTAATACTGATGAAGCGTTAGAAATTACACCTAAGTCTTGTAGACTCAGAAAAGCAATTCTGGACCCTCACGAAAGAAAAAGAAGCGAAAAACAAAATACTGCTACTTAGTTCATTATTTTATCTATAATATATAAACTTAAAGCAATGCAGGGACCAATTCCAAAAGCAAACATTAATGTTCCAATTCCAATTGTTCCGCCTAAATACCAACCAACTGAAGCTACAGAAATTTCTATAAAAGATCTTACAGCAGCAATTGGTAGATTAGTTTTTTTTTGTAAACCAGTCATTAAACCATCCCTAGGTCCTGGACCTAGATTAGCAATTAAATATATACCGCTACCCACCCCGACTATCATTACACCGACTGCAGCCATTAATAATTTCATAATGTAAGTTTCAGGGGTTGGTATTAATGCAATTGTTATATCTAACATTGCTGCAATAATTACGATATTGAATATGGTACCTAGACCAGGTTTTTGTTTTAAGAAAAACCATGAACATAAAACGACAACACTTACTATAAAAGTGACAATTCCAATGGATAATCCTGAATTAATTGAAATTCCTTGTGCCATTACAGTCCATGGAGAATTGCCAATAAATGAAATAACGACTAAGGCTTCGCCAAAACCAAATAATATTAGACCAAGACAAAGAAAGAATAACGTTGATAATTTTGGCTTTAAATTAAACGTCTCGTGAGAACTCCATGAGACTTTTGGAATATTTTTGATAGTAAGGAACATATATTTAGCTATTATTTATACTTTCTTTAACTAAAATCTATGAAAATGAAACATTTTATAACCGTAACAATAATTATTATGTTTGCTTCTAAAGTTATGGCACATAGCAGTCATTATGAAGGTCTTAAAAAAATTGAGATGGATGTTCTAAGAAATAATGAAGTTATTGGCAGCACCAACTACTTCTTTGAATTTGATGAAGATTTATTTGTCGTAAAAAATTATACTAATTTTAAAGTAGAGTTATTCGGTATAACAGTTTTTTCGATATTAAGTGAGACAATAGAAAAGTACAAAGATGATAAATTAGTTTTTTTTAAATCTAATACTTTTCAAAATGATAAGGAGAAATATGTAAATTTAAATTATAATAAATCTATAAATAAATTCGTTATCGATGGATCATCATACAAAGGCGAAGCCAGTTTAGATTGTACAATTGGAAATTGGTGGAACCACAAAATTTTCAAAGCTAATAAACAAATCAGTCCTTTATCTGGTAGTATTAAAAAACAGACTGTAAGTTTAATTGGAACTAAAAATATTACTATTAACGGCAAAGAATATTTAACTAAACACTTTAATATTAAATCAAATGACGAAGATCTTTCTGATGAAAAAAAATTTGAATTTGATGTTTGGTATAATCCAGAAAATAATTTAATATTAAAAGTAACTTATAATAAAATGGGTAATTGGGAATATAGATTAAGGAGTTTTGAGTAATGGCAATATGGGGAAGCATAATTGGTGGAATGCTAGGTTTTTCAATTGGTGGACCTTTTGGTATGCTTCTAGGATCATTAATTGGTGGAAAAATGTCAAGGGCTAGATCAGGTGGTGGATTTAGAGCTTTTGCACAGCCTCAACAAATTTTTGCTCTCTCTCTAATTGTTTTATCGGCAAAACTAAGTAAAGCTGATGGGCAAGTTAGTCGTGAAGAATTAATTGCTGTTAAAGATAAATTAAAAATACCTGAAAGTGAGTTAGATCAAGTTGGTAAAATTTTTAATAAAGCTAAAGAGGAAAGTACTGGATACGAACCTTACGCAAAACAAATTGCTGAGGTTTATAGAGGAAACATAAATGTTTTAGAGGAGGTAATTAATACTCTTTTTTATATTGCTGAAGCTGACGGGCATATAAGTGACAAAGAGTTAATCATGATAGAAGATATAGCAAGAATTTTTGGATTAAATCAGACTCAAATTAATGGAATTAAAGAAAGCAGAAAGTCATCAGACAAACTTAATCCTTATATTGTTTTAGAAAGTAAGCCCGATGACTCGCTCGAAGAAATAAGAAAACGTTATATTAAACTTAGCAAAGAGCATCATCCTGATCTTTTATTAAGTAAAGGTGTTCCTCAAGAAGTAATAGATGAGAGCAAAGCTAAAATGAGGGCTGTCAATTCAGCATGGGACCAGATTCAAAAATTAAAGAATTAATCCTAATAAACTCGCCATAAAATACATAGAAAATACAAAAGCAAGGATCACAATAAAATACATTATTGTAACAATTTTATCTCTTTTCCTTCTTTGTCTTACAAATGGCTTATCATCCAAGTCACAGATATCTCTAATGCCAATAACTTTATAATCACAGGTATAACGCCATATTGAGTCGGGCATCCTAGGATCGGTTTGATTATAATATTGAATCCATTGAACTGTATATTTAAATAAAAGATAGCTTACTATTAAAAGAAGACCACTAGCAAACATTAATCTATCATCTAAAACTGTTCTGACTCAGTTGAGCCTTCCATTGCTGTAGTTGAGCTTTTACCTGAACTTATTGTATTTGAAACTGCATCAAAATAAGATGTGCCTACTTCTCTTTGATGTTTCACACTTGTATATCCATCTTTTTCTCTAGCAAATTCATGCTGTTGAATTTTTGAGTAAGCAGTCATACCCTCTGATTTATATTTTTCTGCTAATTCAAATATTGCTATGTTTTGAGTGTGGAAACCTGCTAATGTAATGAATTGAAATTTATATCCCATTTCCCCAATCTTTCTTTGAAATGAACCAATTTCTTCATCAGATAAATGTTTCTTCCAATTAAATGATGGAGAACAGTTGTAAGCTAACATTTTTCCAGGAAATTTTTCATGTATAGCATCAGCGAATTTCTTTGCTTCTTCTAAATTTGGAGTAGCAGTTTCACACCAAATTAAATCTGCGTATGGTGCATACGCAAGACCTCTTGAAATTGCTTGCTCAATTCCATCTTTAACATAAAAGAAACCTTCAGGCGATCTTTCACCTGTTAAAAATGGTTTATCATTATCATCAAAATCATTTGTGATTAGTTTTGCAGCATTTGCATCTGTTCTTGCTAAAATTATTAATGGCACATCCGCTATATCAGCTGCCAACCTTGCGGCTTTCAGGTTTCTTACCATTGTTCCAGTTGGAACTAAAACTTTTCCACCCATGTGGCCACATTTTTTTTCACTAGCAAGTTGATCTTCAAAGTGAACTCCTGCGGCACCTGCTCTTATAAATTTTTTTGTTAATTCGAAAACGTTTAATGGTCCACCAAATCCAGCTTCTCCGTCAGCTATAATTGGCAACATATAATCAGTTCTTTTACTTTTATCCATATCTCCATCAATCATTTCCATATGTTGAATTTGATCTGCTCTAGTTAATGAATTGTTCATTGTTTCAACTAATTTTGGTGCACTATCGTATGGATATAAAGATTGGTCAGGATACATTTCTCCAGCACTATTAGCATCCGCTGCTACCTGCCATCCGCTTAAATATATTGCTTTTAAACCTGCTTTAGCATGTTGTACTGCATGATTTCCTGAAAGCGATCCAAGGGTGTTAACATATGCCTCTGTATTAAGCAGTTTCCAAAGCTTTTGAGACTGCATTTTACACATAGAATACTCAATTTTGATTGAACCTCTTAATCTTTCAACTTCTTCAGGTGTATAATCTCTTTTAATTCCTGCAAATCTTTGTAAATCGTATGAAATATTCTCAGCTGACACTTAAACCCCTCTCTTTTGATTAAATGACTAGAAATGACTAATGACTATTTTGAGCTGTATTCTTCTGTAAATTCGTTCATTCCGCTAGATCCCCAGTCGCAATGATCGTCTCTAATGTAAATACCTTTTGACTTGTGCTCAGAATGCTCTTCATTATTAGTAATTTGGTAGTTATTTTCTATATTGTTAATTTTGTTTTTTTCCATGTAAACTTTATAATTTACAATATTTACAAAAGCTACAATTAATTACATTTTACTTGTAAAATTGAATAATTTTGTGTAAATTTAAATTTACAAAATTTACAAAATATAAAATGAGTCAAATTGATACAAAAATTGGTCCAAAAATCAAAGCTTTTAGAAGGCAACTAGGTATGCAAGCTAACAAACTTGCAGAGGAGATGTCCATTTCTCCCAGCTATTTGAATCTTATTGAGAGTGGAAAAAGGAAAATAGATGGAGACTTGCTATTAAGGGTCTGTGATAAACTTAAAATAGAGCTTTCAGATCTAACAAGTAAAACAGATATAAATCTTGAAAATAACATATCTGAATTACTGGGCGATGAGATTTTTGAAGATCTAGATATCCTTGGGCCTGAAGTGAAAGATCTAGTTAATACAAATCCAAAAATAGCCAAAGCTTTAATAAAACTTGGTGACAACTTTAAACAAAAAGATCATGACATTGTAAATAAATTAGAAAATATTTCAGGTAAAATTATTGATGGAAGAAAAAATGCTTTTCCTGGAGAGGTAATTTCAGATTTTTTACAAGAAAATAAAAATTTTTTTCCAAAGTTGGAAGAATTTGCTAATGAAATTTTTGATAAAGTAAAACAAAATAATAGAACAAGATATATTGCGCTATGTGAATTTTTAAAAGATGAGTATGGTATAACTGTAAAAGATGTAATACCTAAAGAGGGAAAGCCATTCTCAAAAATATATAAAGTAAAAGATAAAGAATTATTATTATCTGATTATCTTTCACTTGAAACAAAAAAACTTTTTGCTGCAGCACAAATTTCACAAGAAGGTGCATCAAAAGAAATTGACGAATATCTTGCAACATTTAATTTTCCAACAGAGGAGTCTAAAAAATTAACGAGGGTTGCACTTTTAAATTATTGTGGAGCTGCAATATTAATGCCCTACTCTCTTTTTCATAAAGAATGCAAAGAATTAAAATATGATTTGGAACTTTTACAAAATACATTTGCAACTTCTTTTGAACAGGTAGCTCATAGAGTAACATGCTTACAAGATCCAAAACTTCCAGGAATACCTTTTCATTTTTTAAGAGTAGATGTTGCTGGAAATATTTCAAAAAGATTCTCATTATCAGGTATAGAGATACCAAGATATGGAGGAGCTTGTCCAAGATGGAATGTCTACTCAGCATTTTCAAGACCAGGAGTTATTCAAGCAGCAGTTAGTAAGATGACTAACGGAGAAAAATATGTTTGCATTGCGAAAACTGTTGAAAAAGGTGTAGGAAGATACGGACAAAAAAAAAGTATGTTATCAATTGGTCTTGGTTGTGAAGCAAAATATGCTAAAGAATTTGTATATACTGAAAATTTAGATCTCAGTGACAAAAAATCTGAATTAGCTATTGGAGTATCATGTAGAACATGTGACAGACTTGATTGTTCACAGAGAGCTTTTCCTCCTCTTCATAAAAAATTTGATGTAGACATAAACTCTAGAGGAGTTTCTGTTTACGTAAATGAGTAAATAAAAATTTAGTTCTTTTTTTGCCTTTTCTTTGAAATTAGTTGAGTGAGAGAGTCTACCATTAGGTCTGAAGCTTTGAATATTTCATAAGGTTTGAACTCATGAGACATATTTTTTTCATCATTTGTCTTATCTTCTATTATTATTCCTTTATCTGGCGAATTATCCTTAATATATATTAAAATTAACCACTCCTCGTCTGATGACTCGTCCCATTTTATAAATATTTCTCCAGTTTCAAATCTTTTGTCTATACATCTGAATATGGACATATGTCTTGTAATATATCTTTTGTTTAATTGAAAAACTAAACTGTTAGCACTTCTATAAAAACTTTCTAAAGCAAACTCAATTTTTTGTCTTGCTAAGTTATATTCCCTTTCTTTTTGAAGAAGGGCTGATCTATCATCACCTTCATCAGTTTTTACTCCAAGAGCTTCGACTCTTTCTCTAATTTTTTGATCTCTAATTAATCTATATTTATTTTTTAAATTTTCTATTCTCTTTTGTAATTCCCCATAATCTTCTCTTTTTTCTCTAAGAGACATTCTCTCTAATTTTTCAAGTTCCTTTACTTCTCTTATTCTAAATCTTTCGATCTGTCTTTGTATTCTTAACTCTTGTAAAAATTTCTTTTGTCTTTCTGCTTGTTCTTTTCTTAATAGAGCTTGTTCTTTTCTTAAAAATAATTTTAAATCTTTAGCTCTTAATTTTTCTATTCTCTCTTCATCTTTTAATTCTTGTTGCTTAAGTTTAAACTGCCTTTCTTCTTGCAAAATTTTCTTTTTTTTAATTTTTTCTTTTTCTATATCTCTTTTCTCAATTTCTATTAATTTTAGTCTTCTTTTTTCGTCCTTTCTCTGAATTTTGAATTCATTTATTTTTCCATCTATAGATTGAAAGAACTTCGAGATACCTCGATCAATAGCAAAAATATCAAATTTTACTTTAANTTTTAATTTTGATTTTAACTTTTCTTCTNCTCTTACTGATTTANTAATTAANTTNTTCTTTATTTTTTTTTTAAAAATAGGCTTTTTCTTTTGANNCTTCTTTTTTTTTAAATTTATNATCTTCTTTTTCTTTTTTGTTTTTTTTTTAGTCTTTAAAAGAATTTTTCTTTTTTTTTTGGTATTTTTTAATTTTTTTTTTTTTATATTTTTCATTATTACTGTTAATTATTTATCAGTAATATTTTAATAAATATAGTCCCGAGT
>FUFK010039661.1_pt1 | contig 37030 bp, 36 predicted proteins | sample 1021851 | NCBI WGS metagenome assembly FUFK01 (sample SAMEA51879418, study PRJEB19060) | metagenome | reverse complement strand
TTATCCTGTCCCGTTCGTCTAGAGGCCTAGGACACCGGGTTTTCATCCCGGCAACAGGGGTTCGACTCCCCTACGGGATGCCAATTTACTATAAAGCCCACACTAGTGGGCTTTTTTTATGGGCTATGTGTCCATGGTGTGTCCATAGGATATTAATTTAATATAAACAATATACATAAAATATATAATTTATCTTTACAAGCTAGCCTGGCATTATCTAGATTATCTATTTACAAGAGATGTTATGAAAAAGTTGATAATGATTTGTTGTATCTTTTTTACAGTAAGCTGTTCTGTAAATAATGAAGATGATTTAAATAGATTTGAAATACAAAAATTATATCGACTCTATGTAGATGATTTTATTACCAATGATTTTGAAAGTATTGCTAGTTATTTTGATACCCCAGTTGATTTAAAATCATTTAATGACATTGCGGAAACAAATGAAGATGTAATTCGTTTTTTTAAAGACCTCAAAGCCAATATACAAGAAGGTTACGCATACAGCGTGATAGATAATATTAGCGTAACTAATGTTAAAGATGATACTTATTTATTATGCGCTGATTACTCTAGATACAATAACAATGATAAATTGCTTTTCGAAGGCAGAACACATTATGTTTATATTAATACTTCTGATGGATGGAAGATTAATTCATTAGAACCGAAAGATAGAAATACCGACGTTCCTTGTGTATAAATTTTTTAATTATTAACTTTAAAGAAACTAAGACATCCCCTACGGGATGCCAATTTACTATAAAGCCCACACTAGTGGGCTTTTTTTATGTGTTATGTTCCATATATTAAATATATTTTGACAAGCTGATATGGCATTATTATTTATATGTTTTTTCTAAAGATACTAGAGAAATTAGGACGAAAAAGAGTTGTGTTGGACAGAGGTCCTTCACACCCAGAATATCACTTAGCTAAACCATGGACTGAGAGGTATTATTTNCTATTTAGAAAAAGACCAAAATGGTTTCCTTTCAATATATTCATTCATCATATTATTGATAATGATCATGGAATTGGACTGCATAATCATCCCTGTCCATACATTACAATTATTTTAAGTGGCGGCTACTGGGAGACAAACATTAAAAAAGAAAGAAAATGGCGTGGAAAATTTTATATAGGTTTTAGAAGTGCTGACAATTTACACCGAGTTGACTTAGAGCCTGGCATTAAGCCCATTACAATTTTTATTGCTGGTCCTTTTGGACTGAGAAGAAAAGAAAGAAGTGAATACGGCACTTGGAAATAATTTTTTTCTAAAATGAACTGATCAAGTTATTAATTTTGGTATTAAGCCTATTTGAGCAAGAACACCTAAAATAATCATTAATACAAAAGCTGCCAGAATTTGTAAATTCTTTTTTTCAATCAACTCAAAGAGATCTTCTAAAACTTTTCTTATAAAATCATCAGCACTGCCCATTAATTTAACAGCCTTTCTTGTCCATTTATCAGTCTTATCAATTAGTGGAAGAGCAAGTGCAGCAATAATGAGCCACACAATACCATTTAAAATCATGTCAATAATCCAGCCAATTAATATCCAGTCAATCTTCATAGTTTCATAGTATAACTTTTGATACTATAAGCGAATGAACAAATTATTTACAAAAATATCTACTTTAATTATTGGATTATCAGTCGGTGCAATAATTTATTTTTCTCTTTGGTCAATATTTGTTTATTTTGGATACGTAAATTAAGTTAAATTTTTTTACTATTATCTCTATATTTAATGTAAGATTTCATTTTCTCACTTAGGATAATAAATGAATATATATGTCGGAAACATTTCTTGGGGATTAACAGACCAAGATCTAGAAAACGTTTTTGCTGAATACGGAACAGTCGATTCTGCAAAAATTATTACAGACAGAGCAACTGGTCGTTCAAGAGGCTTTGGATTTGTTGAAATGAGCGATGGAGCAGAAGCTGCTATCGAAGCATTAAACGGAACTGAAGTTGATGGAAGAGAGCTAGTTGTTAATGAATCAAGACCCAAAGATAAAAGCTAATTAAGACTCTCTAAAGCCTCTATCATTTTTTCTTGAACTTTTTGAACTGCTTTGAATGGTCTAATCATGACTTTAAAGTTGCATATCTTTCCGTCTTCATTCCATTCAATCATATCAACACCATTTACTGAAATGTCATCTATATATGTTTCAAACTCTAATACAGAATTCATATCATCATTAATTTCTCTAGTATATTTAAACTTTTCCATATTAAAAGACTGACCTGCAGCATGAAGATACATCATTGTGATTTCTTTGCCTTCCATTGGCTTGAAGACAACAGGTGATGAAAATACAGCGTCATCAGCAATAATTTCATCTAACTTTTTAAGATCATCACTTTCAATGACTTCGTGCCATTTATGGATTAAATTTTTTGCCTTACTCATTTTTTAAAAGTTATATAAAAATATTGATATATTTTAAACATAAAAATATCGAAATATCACAAATATAGTAGTATCTTATAACTAGAGGAGTTTGATATGAAAAATTTATTTTTGTCCGTCTTAATATTACCAGGCCTACTATTTGGTATGCATCACGAAAAGAATCCAATAATTTTTTATTTGGATTTAGAAATTGCCGATGGAAAATCAGATGGTGTTGAAGAATTTGTTGATTATTTAGTAGCTGCTGTTAATGAGACTGAGCCAAAGACAATGTATTACAAATATTGGATTTCAGAGGATAAGAAAAATGTATCTTTAATGGAGGTATATCATTCGAATGAGGACGCTATATTTCATATGAATGCTTTTGCAGAGGCGCCTCATAGAGATAAATTTCTTGAAACTTTCATTGTAAAGAGCTTTCAAGTTCTTGGTGATACAAATGATGATCTAAAAAATGCTATGGAAGCCTATACAAATGATCACAGGACTCTAATGAATGGATTTCAAAGGAAGAATAAATAATGAGCGATAAAGAACAAATTGAAAATTGTATTGATGTTTATTATGCAGGATGTTGTGAATCTGATTCAAACAAAATTAAAGAGGCTTTTGATAACAATGCCATGATTTCAGGATACTTACCTGACGGACTACATGAAATGAATTTAGATGAGTTTTCAGAATTTGTTTCAGCCCAACAACCCTCGCCAAAAGAAAAAGGCGATAAAGAATTTCTTGAAATAATTTCATGTGAAATTGTAGGCGATACAGCAATTGTTCAAATTAGAGAGGCATACTTGGGAATGATCTTTATTGATTCATTCTCTTTTTTAAAAAAAGATAATACATGGAGAATTTATACAAAATTGTTCCATGTTGAATCATAAGAAACATATATAGAGGAGAAAAATATGTTAAATAAAAACAAACTAGTATTAGCTAGTGTGATTGGAGCTTTATTTATTGCAAGTTGCTCAAATGAGATGGCTGTTGAGTCATCATCAGATAGCGCTGGTGGCGGTAAAGCCTATGCTGAATTTATGGCATGTACAGCAGGACCGGATTTCAGTGCTGAAAATGCAATGAAAATGATAGCTGATTGGCAAAAGCTAATTACTGCTGATTCACTTTTAGGTGCGTGGGGATATGTTCCAGCAGCTGAAACAAATGCATTCGGTGATACTCTATGGTGGGAACTTAATTGGAGTTCTAAAGAAGAGGCTGATGCCGAATGGAGTGCTTGGGTTCAAAATGAAGAAGGACAAGCTTGGAATGAGCAATATTCAAATGTAATGGTGTGTGATGGTGAGGGAAGAAACTCTTTCGATGCTGACTATCCAATTGCACCAGGTACATATGGAAGCACCAACGAGAGTGGATATTTTTACAGTGAATTTTATCAATGTAATTATATTAATGATTCAGCCAGGTCAGATGCTGAAGAATTTTTACCAGGTTTTGTAAACGCGGTAAGCAATTCTGACTATAGCGACACAAACTATTCATTTGGAAATTATTTTGCACANAAAAATGAGGATGGTTCTCACGTAGAAGCTGACATTGATTTCTTGTGGGCTAATTTTACCGATAGCAAGGATTCTATGGATAAAGCAACCGAATCTTTTGAAAATGATGTAAGGGACGAAATGTTTCCATTATTTAGTGAATTTGCAACCTGTGCTGAAGTGGCAGATGTCTATCATAGTTGGACATTTTACAATAGCGAAGCAAAAGACTTTATGCCGGATTTTACTTCAAGAGACTAAGTAAAAGATAAAAAATTGAAGCTGCTTTACGCAGCTTCTTTTTTTTATGGTACATTCTACATATTATGATTATTGGAGTTCCAACCGAAGTCAAAAATAACGAAAATCGAGTAGGTTTAACACCTTATTCAGTAAAGAAAATAGTAGATTCTGGCCATGATGTTTTAATACAAAATAACGCTGGCGCAAATATTGGATTTTTAAACGATCAATACCAAAACGCAGGTGCAAAAATAATTGATTCTGCTGAAGAAGTTTATAAATCTTCTGAAATGGTAGTAAAAGTTAAAGAGCCAATTCCTGATGAGTATAAGTTTTTAAACAGTGATTTAACCCTTTTCACATATTTGCACCTTGCTGGAGATCCTGAAAACGCAAAAAAATTAATTGATACAGGCGTTACAGGTATTGCTTATGAAACTGTCACTTCATCAGATGGATCTATGCCGTTGCTTGCTCCTATGAGTACTATTGCAGGACAACTTGCATTTGTTGTTGGCTCTTATCATCTCCTTAAGCATAATAAAGGAAGGGGTGTCATGATTGGTCATATGGATGATATGGACCCAAGGGTGGTTACTGTCATTGGTGCTGGTGTTGCTGGGACACAGTCAATTTTGAAGGCAATAGATAATAAAGCACTTGTAAAAGTTGTTGATTCTTCTCAATCGAAACTTGATGATCTCAAATCAAAATATGGGACAGAAAATGTTGAATATATTCTATCTTCAAAAGATTCAATTCAAGTTTCAGTCAATGAATCTGATCTCGTAATTGGAAGCGTTTATGTTGTCGGTAAGGAAGCTCCTAAGGTAGTTACTAAGGATATGTTGTCTTCGATGAATCCAGGCACTGTAATGGTCGATGTTTCCATAGATCAGGGCGGATGCTTTGAGACGAGCAAACCAACTACACATGATAGCCCTACATTTTTAGAGAATGAAATTGTTCACTATTGTGTTACTAACATGCCAGGCGCTGTTCCGTTAACTGCCACTGAAGCACTGAATAAAGTTTCACTTTCATATGTTGAAAATCTTGCAAATAATGGTATTCAAAATGCTCTTGAATCTGATGAGCATTTGAGGAATGGTCTAAATATTCTTGATGGAAGAATTGTTCATCCTGGAGTGAAAGAAGCTCTAGAATAATTTTTAGATTTGAGATGTTCAAAAAGTTAAATTTGTATATTTTTTTATTATTTTTTTTAATATATGTTAACGCATCTAATGATGAAAAGAATTCCTTAATTGAAATTTACGATAATCCAAATGATATTAACTTAATTAATATTGTTATTAAAGATAATATCGATATTGGTGGCAAAGTTACATCTGCAGGATCTTTGGCACTAAAAGATAATATTGCAAAATCGGACGCTTTCATAATAGATAAATTAAAAAGAGCAAATTATTATATTCTTGGTAAAGCAAATTTATCCGAATGGGCAAACTTTAGATCTGAAGATTCGGTTAGTGGATGGTCAAGTTTGGGCGGTCAAACGAAACATTATCTTGATGATATTTATAATCCTTGTGGCTCTAGCTCGGGATCTGCTGTTGCTGTTTCTATGGGGATTGTAGATATTGCTATTGGCACTGAGACAAATGGATCAATCTCATGTCCATCATCTGTAAACGGAATTGTTGGNATGAAACCAACTACAGGCTTGGTTAGTAGATCTGGTATTGTTCCAATATCATCTTCACAAGATACAGCTGGGCCCATGGGTGCAAGTGTTGATATTGTTGCAAAAACATTAGAAGTCATTTCAGGATATGATGAAGATGATCCTGCAACTTCTTTAATTCCATCTAATTTTGATTTTAATTTTTCAAGCGTAACAAAGAATATTTCTCTCAAAGGTGTTCGATTAGGCTTGTTGGATTCAGAAAACTCAAATCCACAAGTAATTAAATTACATAAAAAAATAAAAGAAATTGTAAATTCTTTGGGCGGTGAAGTAATTTTAATAAATGACGATAGGGATTATCCTGGCGATGCTGAGTATTATGTTCTTCTCTATGAGTTTAGAGTAGGGCTGGAAGATTATCTAAAAAATACTAATTCTTCAATGAAAAAAATTACGGACATTATTGATTTTAATATTAAAAATAAAGATATTGTTATGCCATATTTCGGGCAAGACATTTTTTATAAATCTGTCGAAAGTACAAGTTATCTAAAATATTTGTGGTCTAAATACAAATTAAATAAATCTTACAAGTCTACAAAAGATCTTATAGAAAAATATGATTTAGATGCCTTTATTGGTCTGACAAGAGGTCCTGCATGGAAAATAAATTATGATGGAGGAGACTATGTTGCTATGAATGACGAACCTCAATTTGGTAGCGGAGGCTATGCTGCACATAACGGAATGCCTCACATAACAATTCCTTATTTTGAAATAAACAAGTTCCCTGTAGGAATTTCAATAATTGGAGATCGCTGGTCTGATAAAGCTATTATTGAATATGCCTCAGCAATAGAAAAATCAAGATATAATTAAAAATTACAAACATGAAATTATTATGGAAAAAGTTTTAGTTACAGGCGCAACAGGATACATTGGTCTTCATTGCATTCATCAACTTCTTAATCAAGGGTACGCAGTAAATGGCACTGTAAGGTCACCTGATAGGAAGAATGAGATCTATGATGCACTTCAAAAACATAGAACTCCTACTGATAATCTAGATATTTTTACTGCTAATCTTACAGAAGATGAAGGATGGGATGAGGCAATGAAAGGTTGTGATTATCTTATGCATGTTGCATCACCCCTAACATTCGAAAAAGAAAGTGAAGAATATTTTGTTGGACCTGCTGTGGCAGGAGTTCAAAGAGCTTTCAGGTTTGCTAAAAAACATAATGTTAAAAGAGTTGTTCTAACTTCATCAGTTGCAGCTATATTTGAAACACCTGATTCTAAAGAATATTACGATGAGAGTGATTGGTCAGACCCTAATCACGAATCAATAAGCCATTATTCAAAAAGCAAGACACTTGCAGAAATGGCTGCTTGGGATTTTGTAAAAAAAGAAAACAATCCATTTGAACTAGCAGTTATAAATCCAGCTCTTGTTATAGGCCCATCTTTATCGGGAGATATTGGAGAGTCAAATAAAGCAATCGCGTTAGTAGTTACAGGTAAAATGCCTGTTGGTATTCCTCTGCAATTTGGATATGTTGATGTTAGAGATGTTGCCGAAGCTCACATACTTGCTATGCAAAATATGAAAAGCAACGGAAAAAGGTTTGCTTTGGTAGAAAAAGATCTTTGGTACAAAGAAGTTGCAAAGATTCTGAGAGATAACGGCTTTAACAAGGCACCAAAATTTAGTGTGCCAGTATGGTTAGTGCCTCTTCTTGCAATTTTTGTTAAAGAATTAAACCTTGCTCGATCCGCTATTGGACGAGTAAGAAGTGTAAAGTATGCAACTAATGCTAAAGAGATACTTGGTTGGAATCCTAGGCCTGCTGAAGAATCTATTGTAGAAATAGCTCAACAGATTGAAGATATGGGTTTGATTAAATAATACCTGGAATAATAGCTTTTCTATTTTTTGGATAGTCACTNAATTTNTTCTTATACCATTTATGGTGAGCTAAAGCTCTTGGGAATAGATTTGCTATTACCCATATTAGAAACACTACACCTGAAACACTCCAAGTTAATACAGCCCATCCAATCCACTCTATAATTTCTCCAAAATAGTTTGGAGCAGATAAATATTTATATAAAAAAGAATTAGGAATATGATAACCAGGTCCTTTCTTCTTTTTTATTGCCATGATTGTGTAATCTGATCTAATATTGATATACATCCCAAGTAAGAAAATTGATAAACCCACAATAAAGGTTGGACTTGAAATCCAATTTTCAGAATATTGCGTAAAATAAAAAATACCAAATGCTTGAATGCTTACATTTACAAGATTAAAAAAGAAAGCTGAAAATGCAATTGAGATTGGCATTCTAGGGTTAGTCATTTCAATCAAAAATGGATAGATAAAGGTTCTATGAATGTAATGCGATAACCAAATTACAAGGAATACTTTGTGAATGATTTGAAGCTGATCTCTAACAATTAATGCATAAATTATCATCAAAATCACACACGGTGACTCCATTACAACCCACCCAAGCCGAGCGGGTATTTCTATTCCCCAACCATCTTTAATATGACGTCCATATGGAGCACTTTCAAAAAATAAATACGCAAAGGTTCCTATGCCAATAAGAACCCATATTAACGATAATATATAAAATGTATTCATATAAAAAAATTTATAAACTAAGTTTACAGCTATGATTCTAAATCATAAACTTAATATATAGTTTGATTTTTTTGGGAAGTTTTAAAGTGAAAAAATATGACTTTGTTATTTTGGGTGCCGGTTCTGCAGGATGTGTTCTTGCGAATAAGTTAAGTGCAAATCCTAACTTTAAGGTTTGTTTGATAGAAGCAGGTTCAAAAGATAGTGATCCTAGAATTCATATACCAATTGGTTTTGCATTTTTAGGTGATGGAAGTAAATATAGCTGGAACTATGAAACTGTTCCTCAAAAAGAATTTGAGAAAGAAGTTGTTGCTCAGCCTGTTCAAGAGGTTGTTGATTCTGCGGGTGGTACTCATAAAGTTGAAACTGAATCAATGGAGCATAGAAAGGGATTTCAACCAAGAGGAAAAACATTGGGTGGTTCAAGTTCTATTAATGCAATGTTATATGTAAGAGGCCATAAGTGGGACTATGATCATTGGTCTGAATTAGGAAATCAAGGCTGGTCATACGATGAAGTATTACCTTATTTTAAAAGAGCTGAACACAATGAGATATTTGATGATCATTATCATGGACAAAATGGCCCTTTAAATGTTTGTAAGATTCGAAATCAAAATACTCCTACAGACGATTTTGTTAAAACAGGATCAGAAATATTTGGTTATAACGATGATTTTAATGGAGAAAATCAAGANGGNATNGGATATTATCAAACCACTCAAAAAGATGGTAAGCGTTGTAGTGCTGCAAAGGCTTATCTTGTACCCTCATTAGATAGAGAAAATTTAACAGTTATGACAGACACCAATGTAAATAAAATTATTTTTGAAAATAAAAAAGCAGTCGGTGTTGAGTGTTTAAACGAAGCCGGTGAATTAGTTATAATCAATGCAACTAAAGAAGTTATTCTTAGCTCTGGAGCATTTGGTTCTCCACAAATATTATTGAGATCAGGTGTGGGGCCGTCTGAAGAAATTCTTAAACATAATATTGAGCATATTCATGAGTTGCCTGGAGTTGGAAAGAATCTTCAAGATCATATTGATTATCTTTCTGTTCATAAGTATAACTCTATAGAACTAATCGGCTTTTCTCTTAAGTCGATTTTTTATAAATTCCCTTTAGAAATTCTTAAATATATTTTTGCAAAAGTTGGAATGTTTACATCAACCGTTGCTGAAGCTGGAGGTTTTATTAAATCAAGTGATGAAAAAAATATTCCAGATCTTCAATTACATTTTGCACCGGCAATGGTAATTGATCACGGAAGAACATCCGTTTGGGGACACGGCCTGAGTTGTCATGTATGTTTATTAAGACCAAAATCAAGAGGTGAGGTTACTTTAAATTCAGCAGATCCTTTAGATGATCCACTAATAGACCCAAAGTTTTTATCTCATCCTGATGATGTGAAAGATCTTGTTGCTGGCTATAAAAAAATGATGAGTATTTTAAATAAGGATCCTGTAGGAAAATATACTTCAAATCATACACAACGACCAATAAATTTAGATGACGATAAAGATATTGAGCAGGCAATAAGAGAAGATGCTGATACTGTCTATCATCCTGTAGGCACATGCAAAATGGGATCTGATGAAATGGCAGTTGTTGACAATAAATTAAAGGTTCGTGGCATAGAAAGTTTAAGAGTAGTTGATGCTTCAATAATGCCAACTTTAATTGGCGGAAACACAAACGCACCTACAATTATGATTGGAGAAAAAGCCTCTGATATGATCATAAGTGATTGGGAGTAAATTCAATTGAAGATTTTTTATATTTTTTTAATATTACTTGGCATTAACACTATTGCAGATGACTTCATAGTAATTGATGTAAGAACTCCTGAAGAGTTCAAGGCAGGCCATATAGAAGATTCATCTAATGTTGAATGGGAAATAATATCTTCAATAATCGATGATGTTAAAAAAGATCAACAAATATATTTGTATTGTAGAAGTGGAGGAAGATCTCAAAAGGCTACTGATATTCTAATTAATCTTGGATATGAAGATGTTACAAATCTTGGTGGAATAAAAGATGCAGCTATTTTTTTAGAAAGAAATATTACTGAATGAAAAATTTTTTAAGCTTTCTTACTAAATTTAATCACAAAAAAATCATATGCTTTGATGGAGGTGGTGTTCGAACTATAGCTGCTTTAGTTTTTTTAAAAAAGCTTGAAGCAGAAAGTGGAAAAAAAGTTTCTGATATTTTTGACATGTTTATCGGAACAAGTGCCGGCGCTTTTAATGCTGCCTGTTTTGCGTACGGAGGATTTTCGGCCGAAAAGATTAAAAGATATTGGTCCAAAAGCTATTTAGATCAAATTATGAGGAGCTCTTTTTTTTGGGATAAAGCATCATTAATACAAGCAAGACCAAGATACGAAAGTGATGGCAGGATAAAACTTTTAGACGAAGTCTTTAAATCAAATACTTTACAACAATCAAACAAACCTTTTCTTTGTTATGCATATGATATAGAAAATAGATCACATACTATTTTTGACACAATTAATACTCCAAAAATAACATTTAAAGATGCCATTGCAGCCTCAAGCGCAGCTCCAATGTATTTTCCCTCATATCAAATGCAAGACAAGTCATGGATGATTGATGGAAGTATTATTTCTAATAATCCAACCTTAATTGGCTATGCTTATTCTAAAAAAATATTAGAAACAAACAATATAAAAATACTCAGTATGGGCTCTGGTCAAAATAAAACAAAGATAGATGGAGTAAATTCAACAAATTGGGGAGGAGTTGGATGGTTAAGAAATGACATTATTGGAATGATTCTAGATTCAGAAATACATAATCAAATATCCGATAGTTTTTTTGAAGAAAATTATATGAGAATAAACTCTCCATTAGGACCAGTGAATAGATTTTTAGATGACGATTCAGAGGAAAATTTAGAGAAGATTCATCTTATGGGAATGGAGTGGTGGTCAGAATTTGGTGAAGAAACTCTTAAATTTTTAGAATCCTAAAAATCTTCTAGCCAAATGGATAAAAATATACATATATAATATGCCTTTTTTGTTGACATAAACGATTCAAATTCGTTTAATGACTTTACACAAATGCATGCCTAGGGGGGTAATCGTGAAAAAGTATTTATTATCATTAATATTAATGCTTCCTTTATCTATTTTTGTTGTTGCTCAAGACAACGAAGCTGAGGATGAAGTAGAGGAAGTTGTTGTTACTGGAATTAAGAAAAGTTTAATAAGCGCAATTGACATTAAACGTAATAATGTTGGAGTTGTTGATGCTATTACAGCTGAAGATTTTGGTAAATTTCCTGACAATAACTTAGCTGAATCATTAGCTAGAGTTGTCGGTATAGGTATTGATAGAAGTAATGTTGAGGGTGAGAGAGTTGCTGTTAGAGGCTTTGGCCCAGAACTTAACTTGGTTACTCTTAATGGCCGTCAGATGCCNACTGTTCCTGGACAATGGGGCGGTGGAAGATCTTTTAATTTTGGTGATATATCATCACATGGTATATCTGCTGTAGAGGTTTATAAATCCACTAATAGCTCACTTCCATCTGGAGGAATCGGATCAACAATTAATATGGTTACAACTAAACCTTTGTCTATTAATGGTTCTTTAAATTCATTCTCTGTAGATGTATTAAAGGATTCAACTAGTGAGGATGGAACAAAGCCTGAATTTAACTTTGTTCATAGTTCAAATTTTGGAAAATTTGGATTCGCAGTCTCTGGCTCTTTTCAAGATAGAAATAATGTTGAAGAAGGCACAAGAGAATCTAACTGGATTACAGTTGAGGATTTAGCTGCTGTTGAGGGATATTCTAGAGTTGATAAAAATGCTGCTGGCATAACAAACAAAAATCAAAGATCAGATGGTAAGACTTTTTATCAAGAACCATCAGCATACCAAATAAAAGAAAATGACAGGGAAAGAACTAATGCCCAAGTGACTTTCCAATATGCATTTTCAGATAATTTAATGGGAACATTAGATTATACATATTCAAAAGTAGAGTTTAGCTCAGTTGGCCAAATGTTCGGATCATGGCTTGGTGGCTGGACTACTACTCAAGGAACTATAAATAAAAATGGCGTATACACAGATGTAGTTGTTGGTGATAGAGGATACGATCATCAACTATTGTGGGGTGATACAGTCAATGAAAATGCTTCTGTAGGTCTAAACTTAGAATGGGATTATTCCGATACTCTTTCATTTGTTTTTGATTATCATGACTCATCAGCTGAAAAGGAAGGAACTGAACTTCCGAACGAATTAGGTTTTGTCGCTCCTGCGAATTCCACCATAACTCACTTCAATGGAGGTGAATCAGGAATTAATACATTTGCTTACGATAGACCATTTGATGAGGACGATTACACATATGGTTCTTTATATTACAGAGATGCATTTAAAGAAAATCAAATGGAGCAATTACAAATTAAAGGTAAGTGGGAAAACCTAGATGGAGTAATAAGTGATTCAATTAAGTCTATTGAATTTGGAATATCAAGAGCCGACTCAGTCTTTAATGATATTAGAATGGAGCAAATAAATAATGCTACACCGGGGACAGCAGCAAGTTCTGCAATTTTTAATAAGACTTCTACGCATGGTTTTATGGATGCATTCTTGTCCAATATATTACCAACCTCATATTATTATGATTTAAATAAAGATTTCGCCATAGGTGAATGGGAAATACTTTTTGGTGATATAACAGCTGGACCAATTGATATTAATGATCAAATTGAAGAAACATTAGATGCATTATTTGTTCAGGTTAATATGGAATTTGTTGTCAATGACAGACCATTAAATGTTGTTGCTGGTGTTCGTTATGAAGAGTCAGATACAACTTCTACTGCTCTTGAAGCGACTCCTTCTGTTATTAGATGGGATATGATAAATGGACTTATATATCCAAGCGGCGGTGAAGTTCCTGCTGCTAGATCTGGTAGTAATGACATTGTTCTACCTCAGATAGCTATGGCTTATGAGATGAATGAAGATACTGTTTTAAGATTTAGTTATGGCAAATCTATGGGACGTCCATCATTACAAGATCTAAGGAGTTCATTCCAGTTTGGAAACAGAGATTATTTGATTCCAACAGCTTCAGGTGGTAATCCAAATCTTGAACCACTTGAATCAGAGAATATAGACCTTGCTTATGAGTATTATTATGATGAAGGTAGTTACTTCTCTATAAATTACTTTAGAAAAGATATAGATAATTTTATTAGCTCTGATGTTTCTACAGGAACTATAAGTGGCTTAACTAATCCAGCAACAGGTGAAATCGGAGCTTTTGCTCAATCATGTGTTCAGGAGTGGGATCAAGCAGGAAGGCCAGATACAGGTTTCCCAGGTGAGTGGGGATCAGGTCATTGTGTATCTCAACAAGCATTATGGTCACAAAGTTGGATGAACATATATCAACACATGGGTTGGGTTGCTGTAGCAATGTCCAACGGTGTTGATGTTTCAAATGGATTCCCTTGGGGTCAGTGTGATTATGGTGGTTGGTGGAGATGTGAGCCTGGTTATGTAGATGGAACCAGCGCAGATCCTTTAGCAATATTTGAAATCATGAGACCTCTTAATTTAGAGTCCGGATCTGTTGATGGTTTTGAAGTTGTATTACAGCATCTTTTCGGAGATTCTGGTTTTGGTACTCAGATTAATGCTACTTTTGTTTCAGGTGGCGATGTTGATATCGATAGAGATGATACTACTCGTCAATTTATTCTTCCTGGACTAGGTGATTCAAGTAACTTTTCATTCTTCTATGAAGATTCTTTTGTTACAGCAAGAGTTGCACTTAATACTAGAGGTGAAACTGTTGCTGGCTTTGGAAACTATGATCAACCGCTTTATGTTGAAGAAAGAAATCAATGGGATCTCTCATTGGCATTAAATGTCGCAGAAGATGCTGTTGTTTTTTATGAAGTTCAAAATGTCAATGATGAACCAACAAGGCTTTATGCGAGATATAAAGAAATGTTATTTTTATCACAAGATCATGGCCCAATTCATAGACTTGGATTTAGATATAAGTTCTAAATATTTATGAAACTTAAAAAAAAGAGGGCCTAGACCCTCTTTTTTTATATAATAAGAGTATGCAGTACATTAAATTTTTTATTTGTTTATTTCTAATTTCATCATGTGGTGGTGGAGGAGGTGGAGGAGCACCAGCTGTTCCATTTGCTTTAACTTTGGCACAAAATTCTTTTTCTACAGATGAGGATTCTACTTATACCGGATCTGTTGCAGCTACTGCAAATGAGTCAGTAACTTTTGAGTATTCTCTTACAAACTCAACTTCTAATGGAACACTAACTTTTTCACAAAATGCTGCAATAACATACTCACCAAATCCAAATTATTTTGGGCAAGATCAATTTACATATTCAGTAACTGCTGTTGAAAAAAATATCACTAGAAGTAGCACTGTAACTATAACGGTAAATGCTGTGAATGATAGTCCTGAAATTTTCATAACATCAACAACTAACTTGGATAAAAATAATCTACTTTTTGAATCAAATCCGAGTTTTACTATCACATATTCTGATATTGATAATGAAGAAATAGATTTAGTTTTTTCAGCATCTGTAAATCAAAATTCTGTACCGACTACATTTCAATCTTCTGGAGAAGGAACTGGTGAGATTACTTTAGATTTAACATCTATTTCTACTGCAGGATACTTTCCAGCTGAAATAATAATATCTGATGGCAACCTAACAAATTCTGATACTTTTACCACTTGGTTTATTGCAGATAAACAAATAGTTACAGTTGCTATGGATGATGATAAAAGTGATGGATTTGATTCTGGATCAACAACAAATAAAGACTATTATGTTTATTATCTTGTTGGCGGAGGATCTTCATTTGGAAGGACTGATTATTTATTTGTAGCTGACTCCTTAAATAAAGATCCAAATGATGGAACGACTTCAGATACTTATAATTTTAGAGATGCTTTGTTGCGATCAATAAATGGCCTAAGTGAGTCAGATGTTTCTGAATTTTTTACAGGTTATTTTGATATTGTTGTAGCAGAACCAGTTAATCCAGATGGAACATCACTAGCATCAATTGAAACTGGGTGTTATGACTGGGATGAAGATGTTTACTGTATTGGTTCCAATGATATAAATACATCTGTTTTTGATGACCTTTTTGAGGATAATGATTTAATCTCTGTCTTAACAACAATTGATGGAAGAGGAGTTAATCTTGGTAACACAAATATTCAGCCAATAGGCCCTAGAACAGAATATGTCTTAATGCATGAGCTTGGTCATGCTCATGGTGAAATGGGAGATGAATATTTAACAGATGATGATAGAGATGTAAGTTTTTGGGCTGACAGAAATGTTAATACCACCACTCAATCCGACCCTTCTATGGTTAAATGGAAGCATCATATTAGTGATTTAACAAATGTTGCAGGCAAAAATTTCAAAGTTTGTTATAACTGGTCTGATGGATCAGTAGGATTATATGAAGACGAACCAAATCCCGAAACATGTGATTGTTTGTACAACGTCTATGATGCAAATGGAAATAGAACTGGAAGAAATCCCGAGTGCAATCAAGTAGGATTGTTTGAAGGAAATTACTATGGTGAATTTGATAACTATAGACCTAAATTTTTAACGATCATGGAAGTTAATACTGACCAATATGGAGAGGTAAATGTTGAGGGATTCGCAATAGGCTCAATACAAAATCAGGGCTTTGTTTATGGGGATGATGTTGGATTCACTACAGACACTGATGGAACAAGAACCGGTTTTGATATTGATATTGATGTTGAATATGATTCATCAAAATTACGCCTGAAGTGGTATGTTGATGGTGTAGAGGATCCTTCTCTAGAAAATCAAACCCAAGTTACTTTTGATAGACCCTCTAACAATTCTGTAAAAGTCTACACATGGAGAGTAGATGATTTAACAGGAACAGTTACAGCCCCCGATGATGTAACAGACATCGATGACTTTTATGAGGGCTTATTTAACTCAGATTTTTATTGGTACGATTATGAGACTGAGCAATGGGGATATAATCCTTCTGACAGAACTCAATATGATTATGGATATGTAACAGGTCCAATGGGCGGTACTTGGGGCATTAATTGGGAGAGATGGTAAACATGTTTAAAAAATTATTACTTTCAATAGTATTTACATTGACGTTTTTTACTCATTCTTATGATGTGAAAGAAACCAAACAACTGAACAAGATTCATGCTAATCCCTTCAATGATTCATACATTGTCGTTTTTAACGGATCGCCTGAAAGTTTTTCATTAGATAAAATTACAATAGACAAACCTAAAGAAAGAACTCTTAAAAAGGTTAAATTTTTAACTGATGAAGACACCTATGCGGTTAAAGTTTTTGGTGAGGATGGTAAATTTCTCTATACGTTAGGTATTGGCAACCCCTTTTACGCAAATTATCAACATATAGGATATGAGGATAGACTGTATATGGGTGGACCAGTCAGTTCAGCTAAGATAGAAATAGCTATACCCCTTCATATTGAACCAACATCTTTCATAATTTCAAAGAGAGATATGACTGGTAAATTCAAAGATATTCAAGAAATATCAATTCAGTAATATATAAATTTAATCTGTTGAAAGCATTGATTTAAAAGAGTATATTAACCCTCCATTGCGGTACTAGCTCAGTTGGTAGAGCGTCTGCTTGCCAAGCAGAAGGCCGCCGGTTCGAGACCGGCGTACCGCACCAATTTTATAATTAGAAAATATACATAATTATTAAATTTCTTCTGGAAAACTTTGCTATATTAATATTATTAATAATAGGAGAGATTTATGAAAAAAATTATTTATAGTTTTTTAGCTTTATTTTTTGTCAGTACGCAGTCATTGTTCGCTGCTGGGTATATAGCAACTTATTCTTTTACTGTTTCAAATCCATCAGAGTATGTTAAAGCCTTGGATGAATTAATGGATTCTGATTGGGGCAAATCATTTCCAGCAGTCGTAAATTTACATCAATATGTTTTCAATGGTTATGATGATGCTACTCATATCGTTGTTTTAAATTATGAGGATACTGAAAGTCTTGGCAAAGGAACAGAGTCGTTTTCTGATCCAATATTTCAGGCTCATTTAGCACAAACAGCCAGTTTAATTGAGCCTGTTGAACAATCTTTAAACATGAAGCTGATAAGTGGTGGAAATTATGATGCAGAAAATAATCAATTTTATACCATCTATAGAATGAAAGTTAATGATGCAGCTTCTTACGCCAAGGCTTACTCCAAAGTAACCAAAGCACAAGAAGAAGCTGGAAATGTTGCTGGAAGTTATGGATTAAGAGCGCAGATGGGTGGAAGTGTAAATTATTATACACATTATGCATATACAAGCGCTGGAAGTATGACCGAAGCAATGCAATCTGCGGAAACACTCTATTCTAGTGATTCATTTGCTGAGTTCTCAAAAGAGGTTGATGGTAATAGAGAAATTAGAAATATTTCAATAATTCAAACTGTCAAAACATATAATAACTAAACTAATTCTATTTTTAGAGGGAGCTATATGCTCCCTTTTTTTATTAAATTTACTGCTTTAATATGTATTTGTGAAAACTTATCAATTAGGCTTGTTAATTTTAATATTGTCATCATGCGGAGGCGGTGGCTCTTCAGGCTCTCAAGATGTAAGTATTGCCCCTGAAACAGACAACGATGATTCATTAAATGAAACATGTATTGAAACTAGCAGATCTGGGATGAAGAGATGTGATTTAAAACATGATAATTTAGATAGATTTTATTATGTTTATACTCCAAGTAACCTTGATCCAAATGAGAGCATCCCTGTTTTATTTGCTTTTCATGGTTATGGCTCATCAGCAATAAGACATTTAAATTATACAAATTATTTTCCAATTGCAGATTCAGAAAATTTTATTGTGATTTATCCGCAAGGGGCAACAACAGCTACTTTATCAACACACTGGAATGTGGGAGGTTGGACATCTAAAAGTACTATTGACGATCTTGACTTTGTAGAGACTATTATTGGTTTGATAAAAGATAAGATTCAAATAGATGAGACGAGAATATATTCATCGGGAATGTCTAATGGTGGTTACATGGGATACCATTTAGCTTGCAATCTAAGTAATAAATTTGCAGCTATTGCCTCTGTAACAGGATCAATGACAAATGATACTTATAATGACTGTAATCCAACTCACCCAACACCTATTTTACAAATTCATGGATTATTAGATTTTGTAGTCCCATATGATGGGAATTCAGGCTCTAAAAGCATTCCAGATGTAATTGACTTCTGGGTGAACTATAACTCTTGCAGTTCAGATCCAGAAACAGTTATTAGATATGATGATTATTCATTAATTGTTTATGACACATATACAAGCTGTTTAAATAATGTAAATGTTAAATTAATTCTTCATCCTGAAATGGGACACGATTGGCCTTCGCAGCAATCATACAATATCAATGCATCTGCAGAAATATGGAATTTCGTATCTAAGTTTGATATGTATGGCTTGATAAATTAGTTATAAAAAAGATACATATTTGTAATAGTTTTGCATGCAAGTAATGTTATATTAATTGTTCATTCAATCATAAATAAGGGAGATAAATTATGAAATTATTATTAAGCATTAGTTTAATATTTAGTTTTGTGGTTTCTGCAGATGATCATGAAACTCCGGAATATAAATATGAACCTGATGTAAATAAAGCTGAATATTACATTGGAAATTACAACGAAGGCAAAGATATCAATGATTTAATTGATTGGTATGAAAAATTTGCAAAATGGGCAGAAGATAAAGGTGATACATATGATGATATGACCGTTGCTTTACTTCAACCATATTTCCAATCTGATATGAGTAGCGTTGATGTGATGTGGGTAAATACATGGCCAAATCCGACAGCACAATTTAGTGCAATGCAAACTTGGATTACAGAGGGCGGACCAAAACTTCTTGAAAGTTTGCCTGTCACAAACAGCAGACAAGTTGATACATGGCAGTGGGCTATTTCATTGCCTGAAAGTATGGAAGTTGGAAATATGATGTATGGGATATATTCAGACTGTTCTCTTGAAGAAGGATACGATATGCGCCAAGTTTATGACATGTATAAAGATTTTGTTGAATATGCCCAGTCTCAAGGTGACACTATTGGTCGAAAAATGATTGTTCCTTCAGCTGGTTATATGATGCCTGAAGGGGTCGACTTTATTAGATTAATGTATACATCGTCAATTTCTGAAATGGGTATTAATTCTGATTTATATTGGTCTAAGATCGCAGAATCTGAGGCATCACAAAACTTAAAAGGTTTTACTTGCTCAAATGCTAGGTCTTATTTTGGCCCATCAATGAGATAATTTAGATAGGAGATAATTATGAAATTTTTATTAAGCTTGAGTCTGCTTTTTACTTTTGTTTTAGTTGCAGATGATCATGACGCTGAAATGTCAGCATATGAACCAAATGTTGCAGAGTACTATGTTAGTACTTTCAAGGAAGGCAAAGATATGGACGATATGATGAGATGGGCAGAAAAATTTAATATGTGGGCTGATGAAACAGATCACTTCGAAAATTATATTGCTGCACTTCTTGTACCTTACTACCACAATGGAGAAAATCCACATGATTTCGTGTGGGTTGGTATCAGTCCAAATCCTGAAGAAATGCACAAAGGTAATGACCGTTGGTTCAATGAGGGCACAAAACTTCTTGCAGAACTAAATAAAATTTTAGATCAAGGAAATCAAACAATATATACCTGGCAAAGAACTGTTTCTGAAACTCCTAGTGGTCAAAACGGCTACGTTGTTTACTCAGACTGTAAACTTGGAGAGGGTGTAACAGCAGAGCAATTTTATGATGCTTATTACGCATACGCTGTTGCTGCAAAGAAGCTTGGTGATGTCGCGGGTAGGAAAATGATTTTTCCAGGAACTGGTACTTCTAGCTCATGGGATTATGACTTTGTTCAAGCTGTCTCAACAGAAACTATCGCTGATTATGGAAAAAATTGGACTAATTTTTGGAATAGTGCTGAAGAAATGCCAGAACTACAAGCTTTAACAGGACTTGGAGGCTCATGTGAGAATGAAAGATCTTATGGTATTGTTCCTGTAAGACAATAAAAGATTTAATTCTTTNTAAAAAGGGAGCTAATGCTCCCTTTTTTTTTATTTCCAAAAAGGTATAGTGTCTGTGTGAATACATATGGCAATCATATAGCAATTATTGGCGGAGGTATTGCTGGCTTGGCTCTTGGCATAATGCTAAAAAAAAATAATATTCCAAATGTTATTTTTGAGAGATCTTCGAATGTTAGTGAAAATGGTGCTGGCATTTCAATCTCACCAAATGGAAAATTTATATTAGAAAAATTTGAAATATTAGACGAATTAAAAAAAAATTCTGGTAATAGTTTAAAAACAATTTTTTATTCAAACTTAGAAGAAATAACAACTGTTAATTCAAATGTATTAACTACATCAAGAAAATGTCTTCATGACACCTTGCTTAATAAATATATTGACTTAGGTGGAAACATTAGATTCAACTGTGAGCTTGAGGATATTGATACAGATATAAATAAAATATATCTCAAAAATGGAGAATTTTTTGAGGTACGTCATATTGCAGCCTGTGATGGAATTAAATCTTTATGTCATAAGAAAATATCAACAGCAAATTCAAATCCAATATATAGTGGTTACTCTGTTTGGAGAGCAATTTTAGAATCAAAACAAAGTTCAATTAATTTTCACCTTGGCCCAAACTTTCATGTTGTATCGTATCCAGTTGATGGTAATAGAGTAAGTTTTATTGCAGCAATAAAAAATAAAAATAAATTCAAAGAATCATGGAAGGAAAAAGGTACTATAGATGATCTAATGGACGAAGTTCCTTTAGAGATAATTGATAGATATAAATCTATAAAAGATAGCAAAGACATATATAAATGGGGAGTTTATATTAGGCCTCAAATAGAATTTCTATTTAAGAGGAATATTACATATTTAGGTGATGCAGCTCATCCAATAGTTCCATTCATTGGTCAAGGAGGGTGTATGGCTTTAGAAGATGCTTATGCTTTTGGCTATTTATTAAATAAACACAATACTAATATAGAGATAGCTCAAAAAAATTATCAAGAATTAAGATTAAAAAGACTTAGATCTATATATAAAAGCTCTCTTTTTCAAGCTAAATTAAACCATCTAAGGAATCCTTTTTTGGTGAGGTTAAGAAATATTTTAATGAGGTATTCAGGTATTATTTACTATCGAACAAAATCAATATGGTCCTATGATATAACCACTAAGCTGTCCCGATGAAATTAATTGGTTATCATAATTAAATTGTTATAATTCAAAAATGAAGTTTTTTTCTAATTTATTTGGCAAGTCTGAGCTGAAACCTAAAGAGGTTGGCTTAATTATTTCTCCTAGTCTTCAAGAATTTGTAAGGACTGAGGTGCTTCCTGGATTAGATATTTCTACACATTATTTTTGGAGCTCATTCGAAAGTTTGATAGATAAATTTATTAATCGAAATAATGAGTTATTAGATAAAAGAAATTTTATGCAAGACCAAATAAATGACTGGCATATAAAGAATAGAAACTCTGAATTTAATCTTGAAGAATATAAAAATTTTCTAATCGATATTGGTTATATTCATCCACGAAGTGGTGATTTTAAAATTGAGACTTGGAATGTAGATCCAGAAATTAGAAAAATCGCTGGTCCTCAATTAGTCGTACCTGTAATGAACGCGAGATTTGCTCTTAATGCAGTCAACGCAAGGTGGGGAAGTCTTTACGATGCTTTGTATGGGACAGATGTAATTTCTGAGGAAAATGGCGCACAAAGAGAAGGAGGTTATAACCCTGTAAGAGGAGAGAAAGTTATAGAATTCGCAAAGAAATTTTTAGATGACACAATTCCTCTAGAAAAAGGTACATATGATCAAGTAATCAAATTTGACTTTATTGATAGTGAGTTGTTAATGACTCTCAAAGATGGGTCTAAAGTAAATCTTAAAGATATTGATAAATATGTTGGATACAAAGACAAAGGCGAGGGTGCTTATGGACTTCTATTTAAAAATAATAACCTTCACTTTGAAATACAAATTGATAGGACTCATCCAATTGGTCAAGAGGACATAGCAGGAATCAAAGATGTATTAATGGAGTCTGCAATCACAACTATTCAAGATTGTGAGGATTCGGTTGCTGCAGTTGATGCTGAAGACAAGATAATTGTCTATAGAAATTGGCTTGGTTTAATGAAAGGTAATTTAAAAAGATCTTTTGATAAAGGTGGTAAATTTATCACCAGAGAGCTTAATCCAGATAGAAAATATTTATTAAAAAATGGGAAAATGATACTCCTTCCAGGAAGAAGTCTGATGTTAGTCAGAAATGTAGGACATTTAATGACTAATCCAGCTGTAAGAGACCGAAAGGGTAACGAAGTCCCAGAAGGAATTATGGATGCTTTCTTTACGGTGTGTATTGCTATACATGACATTATAGGTAATGGAGTGTACAAAAATTCAAAAACGAAAAGTATATACATAGTAAAACCAAAGATGCATGGTCCCGAAGAGGTAAAGTTTACTTGTGACTTATTCTCAGAGGTTGAGAGAATTTTTAACTTACCCGAAAACACTGTGAAACTTGGAATAATGGATGAAGAAAGAAGAACAACAGTAAATTTAAAAGAGTGTATAGAAATAGCTAAGCAAAGAGTCATTTTTATTAACACAGGTTTCTTAGATAGAACTGGTGATGAAATACATACAAGTATGGAAGCCGGACCAATGGTAACTAAAGCAGAAATGAAAAATCAAGATTGGATAAAAGCATATGAAAATTGGAATGTAGATATAGGTCTTGAAACTGGATTCAAAGGTAATGCTCAAATTGGAAAAGGTATGTGGCCAATGCCTGATGAAATGTTAGATATGTACAATACTAAAACAATGCATCCAAAGGCTGGTGCTAATTGCGCATGGGTTCCTTCTCCAACTGCTGCCATAATTCATGCAATTCATTACCATCAAATAAATGTTCAGGACGAACAAGAAAAAATTAGCAAAAGGGAAAAAGCTGATCTCGATGATCTTTTAAAAATACCTTTTATGGCAAAAAATCAATTACCTTCACAAGAAGAAATCAATGCTGAGTTAGAAAATAATGCTCAAGGTATTTTGGGCTATGTTGTTAGATGGGTTGATCAGGGTATTGGCTGTTCTAAGGTTCTTGATATAAATAATGTAGGACTTATGGAAGATAGAGCAACCTGTAGGATTTCCAGCCAACATATTTCTAATTGGCTGCATCATGGACTATGTTCTGAAGTTGATGTAGTTGAAACAATGAAAAAAATGGCAAAAATTGTAGATGCTCAAAACAAAAATGATGTTAATTACAAAAAAATGTCACCATCATTTGATGGGATAGCATTTAAAGCTGCATGTGAGCTTGCTATAAAAGGTAAATATCAGCCAAGTGGATACACTGAACCAATTCTTCATGAGATGAGATTGAGAAGAAAATAATATGTCTAAAGGATATTGGGTAGTTAAAGCTAATATTGACGATCCTGTGGAGTACTCTAAATATATTGAAAAGGCTACTTCAGTTGTAGCTAACTTTAATGGAAATTTTTTAATCAGGGGCGGTGAACAAACTGATAAAGAAAATAAAGGATTTGATCGAACTGTTGTTGTGGAATTTTATTCATACAAAGAAGCTTTGGACTGCTATGAATCTGAAGAATATCAAACAGCATTAAATCATGTTAAGAACTCTGCAAACAGAATTTTTACAGTTGTTGAAGGTATTTAAAATTTTTGTTTTTGCGTTTCGTCTCTATGTTTTTTTAGATACTTCATAAAAGGAGTCCCACCAGTTCCTCTAATTGTTGAACCACCTGTACCAAAAGTATTGTGAACTTGAGCTTGTTTATGAATATATGTTGCTGCATATTCGAGATGCATAGCTCTAAATTTGTGAATTTCTTCCAAACATTTGTTATAAACATTTATTAATTTATTTGATTGAAAAATTAAATCTTTAGCCTTAGATCTTTTTTCAACATCTTCAATCATTTTTCTGTGATTAGGTGGCATATAATCTCGCATCTCATTTAGATAATGTCGAAGGTTGTCATTTGAATGATATATTCCAAGCGCACCATCGAGAAAAGGTATTATGCTACTTTGCGCTCCAGTCTCTCCTCTATAAAATTGTGGCTTATTGTTAAATTGATTTTCATATATTAGACCTTGTTTCAGATCTGGATTGTCTTTTGTTCCAAAAATATAAGGCCTTACTCTATGATAATAGATATACGGATCACACTTTTCAGGCATTTTTGAAAAAATATTATTAACATTTTTTAATGACGTTAATATAGTTTTTAAATAGTCATTAAAATCATCAACATTATTACTTTCATTTAATTTTGATAATTTATACGCTGCATCAATAGCTTCGCCTGCTGCATTTTCAATACAAACATGAATAGTCACAAACCAATCTTCATCAACTCCACCAAGAAAGTTATTTATTAACGCGACATTATCAAGGGATATGGGTTCTTTATGATTAACCTTATACCAATTATCCAAACAGTAACTTGCATAACTTAAAATTGGAGGACGCTTTAAATATTTTGATAATTTAACCCAAGGTTTAGAAATTACTTCTGGTAGAATTTTTTTAGGTTTATTTCCACCCCACATAAAAGCGTGAGCAATGAAGCTTAAATGAGACATCGCTAGATTAATCTCTTTCTCGCTTTTATTTTTTAAAAGTATGTCTATAGAAAGATCATTTACATTTAGTTTATAAATTTTGTTTCGAATATTATTTGTAAGAAGTAATTTAGGTAACTCATTAGCAATTTCTGTAATATTAAAAAGAGATTTTTTTTTCGTTATGTAGTAACGAAGTGGTGGAGTCTTTGATAAAAAAGTATGCATAAATATATTTATATTTTATACATATTTACTGAATAAATATGTAACTTTTTTATAGTAAAAAAAACTTAAATTTTTTTAAAAAAAAGTGTTGACAACATTTAAAAAAGTAGTAATATAAATAATACCAACAGCAACCGACTAGTGACCAACTGCAGACGGGAGACCTAGAGAGAAGCTGAAGGAAGAGACCGAAGGGTGAAAGCATTTGCAAGAGTCGATGATAAAAAATAGCTTGCAGATCCACCAAGGATTCAGGAGAAAGAATCCAAGGAGCTAAAGAAAATCTCACTTTAGACCCCTACGGAATCGACTTAAAGAAACAGAGCTTGCTCTGTTTTTTTTTGTCTTGCAAAAAGTGAATTTATCATTAATATCCTCTAATTATGACATTCACCAGAACTAAAATAATTTGTACCATTGGGCCAAATAGCTCAAATAAAGCCACTTTAAAAAAACTTCATTTAGCTGGAATGAATGTTGTAAGAATTAATATGTCTCACGCAACTCATAAAAATGCTAAAGAGATAATTAATATTATTAAAAACATAAATAGTACTAAAAATAGTAAGTTATCAAATATAGGTATATTACTTGATACCCAAGGTCCAGAGATAAGAACAGGTGACACTTCTCTTCCAATTAATTTAAAAGTAGGTGATAAAGTTACATTAACTGTTCGCGATGAGGTTGATGTAGAAACCTCATCTATCAAGGTTAATTATAAAGGTCTTGTTCATAGTGTTAATGTTGGTTCAAGAATTTCTGTTGATAATGGATTAATTAGTTTTAAAGTTCTTACTAAAGAATCTGATAATTTGGTTTGTAAAGTAATTCACGGTGGAAAAGTTGGCTCAAAAAGACATGTAAATTTGCCTGGTGTAAGAATAGATATGCCCTCCATAACATCAAAAGATATAAAAGATATTACTTTTGGAATTAGAAATAATGTAGATTTTATTGCTGCATCATTTGTTAGAAATAAAAAAGATCTCCAAATATTAGAGGAACTTCTGCTTAAACATAAATCAGAGTCAAAAATTATTGCTAAAATTGAAAATCAAGAGGGATTAGATAATATTGATGAAATTTGTGAATCTGCTTGGGGCATCATGGTAGCAAGAGGTGATTTAGGAATTGAAACCAGCCTTACTGACTTGCCAAATATTCAAAGAAAAATTATGAATTCATGTGCAAAATTAGGTAAAAGATCTATTGTTGCTACTCATTTGCTTGAATCAATGATAGAAAATCCAACACCTACAAGAGCTGAGGTTACTGATGTGGCAAATGCTGTATACGAAGGTGCTGATGCCATCATGTTATCTGGAGAAACAAGTATTGGGAAATATCCAGTGGAATGTGTGAAATTTTTAAAATCTATATCTAAAAGAACAGAAAAATTTAAAACTTTAGAGTATGAAAAAGAACTCATAACAAATTCAGATTGGGAATCAATTGCTGTTGCTGCAAGAGACTTAAGTGAGTCGATAAATGCAGATGGAATAATTGCTGTAACAAGAACTGGATCGACTGCAGGCTACATCTCAAACGCAAAACCAAAAGACATTCCAATTTACACATTTACCAACAATATAAATACTTTAAATCAATTGTCTTTAGTGGGCTCAGTAATACCTTTTTATTTGAAGAGATTAAATAATCATAAAAAAACTCTTGAGCATGTAAGGGATGTATTAAAACCACTGCATAGAAAGAAGAAATTAAAATTTGTTATGGTTTCTGGCATATTCTCTGAAAAACACTCAGAAGCAATTCAAATAATTAATTTTTAGATAATTTTTTTATTAATAAATTGTTACAATACGCACACACATCATATTAACAGGGATCATGTTTTACACTTTAGATTGGATAATCATTGGGCTTTATTGTATCGGTATAATTTCACTTGCTACTTATGTTTCTAGAAAAAAATCTGGATCTGAAAGAAGTGCTGAAGATTATTTTCTTGCAGGAAGATCTCTACCATGGTGGGCTATTGGTGCGTCATTAATTGCAGCAAATATATCTGCAGAACAAATTATTGGAATGTCGGGTCAGGGTTTTGTGGTTGGAATGGCAATCGCAGTTTGGGAGTTAACCGCAGCAATTGCTCTAATAGTGATGGCTAAATTTTTCTTACCGCTTTTTTTGGAAAAGAAAATATATACGATGCCACAATTTTTGGAACAAAGATTTGATAAAAGAGTAAGCTTAGTTCTGTCATTTTTTTGGCTGACTGTATACATTTTTGTAAATCTTACAGCGGTACTTTGGCTTGGTTCTCTTGCAATTAATACTTTGACAGGAATGTCATTAGTAAATGGAATGATTCTTTTAGCGTTTTTATCTTTAGCATACTCACTTTCAGGAGGGTTAAAGGCAGTAGCAATGACTGATATTGTTCAAGTAGTTCTGTTGATCTTTGGAGGATTAGCAGTTTCATATATTGCTTTGACTAAAATTGGTGATGGAAATATTGCAACCGGAATGGTTCAAGTCTATCAACAAATGCCAGAAAAATTTGACATGATATTGTCTCCTGATAATCCGTCATACAATAATTTACCTGGGATATGGATTCTAATTGGTGCAGGAGTCTGGATCGGACACTTTGCTTATTGGGGATTTAATCAATATATCACTCAAAGAGCTCTAGGAGCTAAATCTCTTAAAGAAGCTCAAAAAGGAGTTATGTTTGCAGCTTATTTAAAACTTTTAATGCCATTAGTGATAGTTTTACCAGGAATATGTGCCGCAATTCTATTTCCTGTTTTAGATAAGACTGATCAAGCATATCCAACTATGATGATTGAGCTGTTACCAAGTGGTTTACTAGGATTAACTTTTGCTGCACTAATAGCTGCTATCGTCTCTTCATTAGCATCTATGACAAATAGCATTAGTACTATTTTTACAATGGATATCTGTAGATCATTTGCAAGAAATGAAATTCAACAGCAATCTTTAATATTAATTGGAAGAAGTGCTGTGGTTGGATCTATGCTTATAGCGCTAGTCATGGCAAAACCCATCTTAGGAAACTCTGATGAAATTTTTCAATATATACAGAATTTTACTGGTTTATTTACACCTGGAATACTTGTAATATTTCTTGTGGCTTTATTTTGGAAAAAAGCTACAACTCTTTCAGTTCTTGTAGCTGCGATACTTTCAGTAGTAATGTCTATATTCATCCAAGCATCTTTTCCAGATTTCCCATACATTCACAGAATGGGTGTTGTTTTCTTTGCTTCTGGAATGGGATGCTACTTAACATCTCGAGCTCAAGGATATTTAGATCAAGAAAAAGCTATTGATTTAAATGGAATAAACTTTAAAACATCAAAAGCATTTAATGTTAATAGTTTAATTATTGTCAGTATTCTTACTTTGATTTATGTAACTTTAGGATAAACATCTATGAAAAAAATTTTAATATTAATTTTCTTAAGTTCGTATATTGTTGCAGATGTTGATTGGTCAAATACTAATGAATGCAAACTTCCTGATTATTCAGCTTTTGTAAATAAAATTGTTAATGAAATGACCTTGGAACAAAAAGTTGGTCAAATAATAATGCCTGAGATTAATAGTATTTCACCAGCTCAAGTAAAAAAATTCCAACTAGGTACCATTCTTAATGGCGGTGGTGGATTTCCAAATCAAAATAAAAATAGCGACATTCAAGATTGGAAAGACTTAAGTGAAAGCTACTATGATGCGTCTCCAGAGGTTAATGGGATTAAGATACCAATTCTTTGGGGGACAGATGCAGTTCATGGCCATAATAATGTAATTGGTGCTACTATTTTTCCTCATAATATTGGCCTTGGATCTACAAGAAATTCTAATTTGATAAAAGAGATTGGAAGTGCTGTTGCAAAAGAAGTTGCATCCACTGGAATTATATGGACTTTTGCTCCTACAATCGCTGTGCCTCAGAATGATACTTGGGGTAGAACTTACGAAGGATACTCTGAAAACTATAATTTAGTGTCTGAATTGGGAACAAATTTTATATTAGGTTTACAAGGCGAAGGGGATTCTTTCCTGAGTAAAAATAAAGTCTTAGCTACGGCAAAACATTTTTTAGGTGATGGTGGAACCGATCAAGGAATAGATCAAGGCAATACAATAATTTCAGAATCTAAACTTAAAGAGATTCATGGTACTCCATATTATGATGCCATTGATTCTTGTGCATTATCAATAATGGCAAGTTTNAACTCTTGGAATGGTAAAAAGTTACATGGAGATAAATATTTATTAACAGAAATTTTAAAAACCCAAATGGAGTTTGATGGGTTTATAGTTGGCGACTGGAATGGACATGGACAGATACCAGGTTGTGAGGATGCAAATTGTCCACAAGCATTAAATGCTGGCGTTGATATTTTTATGGTTCCAACAGAGTGGGAACCCCTTTATTGGAATACTCTTGATCAGGTTNGTAAAGGNATAATTCCAATAGAAAGACTCAATGATGCAGTTTCACGAATTTTAAAAGTTAAAAAACATCTTGGACTTTTTGATAACAGAGTACCCCATAACTATAAAGAGAATTATATTGGAAATTCAGATCATAGAAATCTTGCAAGACAAGCAGTAAGAGAATCTATAGTGCTGTTAAAAAACAATGATGTCCTTCCAATGAATCCAAAGAAGAATTTTTTAATCATTGGAGATCAATCCAAACAAATCGAAAATCAAATGGGCGGTTGGACCATTACGTGGCAAGGAAAAAGCTGGGAGGGAGTTTCACTTTCCAACGAAGACTTCCCTAATACTAAAAGTATTTATGAGTCTTTATCACAACATATTTTGAATCATGGCGGTAATGTTGAATTTTCCAGTGATGGCTCATACTCACAAAAACCTGATTATGTAATTTTTGTATATGGTGAAACTCCATATGCTGAGGGAGAAGGAGACATTAATGAACTCAATTTTTCAAATACCAATGAAAATTTAATAAAACTATTAAAAGAGTTTAGTAAAAAGGATATCTCAACAATTTCATTATTTTTAACAGGAAGACCTTTAATTACAGATAAGGAAATTAAATATTCTGACTCATTTGTCTCCATTTGGTTACCAGGAACAGCAGTTGAAGGAATGAATGACGTTATATTCAGCAATCTTGATGGATCTATTAATTATGATTTTAAAGGCAAGCTATCATTTTCTTGGCCAAGCACTTCTTCGGATAATCCACTGAATTATAACGACAAGAATTATTCTCCAAAATTTGAATATGGGTATGGATTAACATACAAAGAAACAAATGAATAAAGGTCTCTTAGTTGATATTGGTGGTACCAATATGAGATATGCTATTGCCTCAAATGATCAAGAGGATATTTCAAAAATTAATAAAACAGAATTTGATACCTTAGATTTTGAAACTTTTCTAAGAAAATTAGTTGTTGATAACGAAATAGATACATTAATCATTTCTATTGCAGGCCCAAAGATAAACAATTCAATTAGAATGACCAACAGAGACTATTCAATAAATTCAGATCAATTAAAAAAAAATTTAAATCTTAAAGACTGCATAATACTTAATGATTGGGAAGCTATTGCATATAGTTATGAATATATCTCTAAAGATATTGAGACATTAAAAGATGGATCAGCATTCAATAACACAAAACTTTTTTTAGGCCCTGGAACCGGCTTGGGAGCTGCAGTATCCATTGATGAAATTGTTTTTCCAACAGAAATAGGAAACACGCTTAATTCAAGTCTAAAATTACAACGTAATTATGATATTCAAAATGATAGTCTTTTGGTACTTGAGGATCTTGTCTCAGGTTCGGCAATATCTAAGATATATGAATTAAAAACTAATAAAAAATTATCTTCTGAGAGGGTATATGAGAAATTTAAGGAAAATGATGAAATTGCTATAAAAGTAATAAATGGCTTCATTAAATCTCTTGCAGAAACTTTATCAGATTTAGCTTTAACATTTTTACCAGGTGAAGGTATTTTTCTTGCAGGAAGCTTAATTAGAAATCTTTATAAAGACATAAATAAAAATGATTTTAATAATGCTTTTCTAGGATATAGAAAAGATGCTCATAAAAATATTTTGGATATGATATCCATCAATGTGATTATGAAAGAAAGAACTCCTTTATATGGAAATCTCAAATTATTTAAGACTATTACAAAAGATTGTGTATAATCTTCACCCATAATGGCAGATAAAAAACAAACTAAAGTATATTTAATACCTGAAGACGAAACTCGTGATAGTCATACCTATCATTACACAGCTATAAAGACAAGAAAGTTTACTCTTGAAAATAAAAAGATGAGACTAAAAAAATTCAATCCCGTAAAAAGAGTTCACGAATGGTTTGTTGAAGCTAAATTACCGCCTCACAATTAATTATTTGTTAATCTTATTTCTGTCGAAGAAATATCATCTCTAAACATTTCTTCGTCAATTCCAGTACATCTATCAACAATAATTTCTGGAACTTTTAAGTTTTTAAGTGAAATAAATTTTTTATTAATCTTTCTCCCGAATACTAGAAAATTTATATTGTGATCGTTAAACCTTTGAATATGATTCATCATATCTTTGTAGTTTTTATAAAATTTTTCGTCAAATACCCGCATCAAAGTATCTGCTCCAATTATAAATACTGAATTTGGAAACATCTCAGCTTTTTCACTAAATCTACCTGCAGAAGTGAGCATCCAACTTTCATCATTTTGAAATTGATCAAGAGTTCTTTTTATCTCATAAAATGTTAATGGCGGCTTATCAGCGTTGTTGGCACAAATTTCAAATGTTGTNTGCATACCAGTTTTTTTTTCAGCTAACTCTTTCATTTTTATGTGTCCCTCATGAAGAGGATTAAATGAGCCAGGAAATATGAGCTCTGGGTTGCTCTTATTATTGGATATAAATCCTACTTTGTTATTAAACAATTTTACCCATGATTTTTCTGCAACAACTTTATTTATTGATATATCTTCATCAATTTCAGGAATGCTATATTCAAAACCACATGAATCTGCCAAAAGACTAATAACACATGCAGTGATAAGTTCTTCCTCCTCTTCTCTTGTTCTTTTACCTTTATCTAAATAGCATTCAAGATATTTTGTATAGTCATATGCCTGAACAACAATAAAAAACTTATGATCTCCTTTTTTTTCATAAGTTGTTGCAAGATTTGCTGTAATAGAAATTCCTAAGAGATGCTTTGTTTTTGACGTTGTGTCAATTTGTTTAGATTTTTTAAAAGCGTTTGCTGCCATATTTAAACATGTATCCAAAGAACAATAATGATCAGGTTTTTTGTTTAAAAAAGAGTTCATAGATTCTTTAGAGTAGGGTATATGTGACTCTAATATAGTATTACTTGCTCCAGGAACTTCTAGAAGAGCTGATATGGCATTAGTTCCACCTCCGCTAGATACAATCGTAAGCTTGTAGGGAGATTTATGAACTTCGTTAACGATGTCTAAATATTTTTTCAATTATCTTCGCTTAAATATATTTATTTTAACCCAATATTTATAATTCATTGTTAGAATAAATCATGCTCACAAAAAAAAGCGTAATTTATTTTCTATTTCTATTTTTTTCANATGAATTTTTNTCTGATTCTGTAGATAAAGTCACATATGCATCATGGAATAAACCTGATGTAGAAATATTGTATGTTCTTCCAAAGGAAATTAATGAAAATACAAAAGTGTTATTTATTATTCATGGAAATTCCCGAGATGTTGAAAAATATCTCAATCAGTGGATAGAGCCATCTAAAGATAAAAATGTAATTTTAGTGGCACCATATTTTGATAAGATTAGCTACCCAAATTTTGCAACACTTCAAATNGCAACATCNTCTGGCAAAATTTTAAAAGACCAATCAAATAACTTAAAAAACTCATTGTCCTCATTTTTTTCATATTTCAAAAGTAAATACAACTTGAGTAGTTCGTCATATTCAATATTTGGATTTTCAGCTGGATCTCAATTTACTCACAGGTATATGCTATTTAGCGATGATAAACAAATTGATAAAGCTGTTCTTGGAAGCGCAGGCTGGTATACATTTCTAAATAATGAGCCTTTTCCATNCGGCANNAGAAATATGCCNATTGANAGAGATAGNTATGAATGGTTTTTATCAAGACAAGTTCTTTTTATACTCGGTGCTAAAGANAATGATCCAAATCATGAATCATTAAATAATAGTAGAGGTGCAAGAAAACAAGGTGCAAATAGGTTTGATAGAGGGACCAGTTATTTTAAAAATATAGTTAGTTTTAGTGAAAAAAATAAGATTCCATTTAGATGGCGCTATAAAGTCATATCCAATTTAGATCATAACACAACAATTATGTCTCAAAATGCCATACCATTCTTACTTGAAGGTCTTGATTATTAATCCTATAGGGTATTTTCTTTAATAAATATCTCTGCTTTTTTAAATATATTTTTCTTTCTTTCTTTATTCATTTTCTCTAGGGATCTTGTCATGACTGCTAGCCTTGGATTGGATTTAAAAAAGTTAATATTCTTTTCAACAAATCTCCAATATAAGCCATCTACCGTATCGCACCATTCGTCTTTTTTATAGTTAGACATTTTAAGCATATAACTTGATCCACAAATGTATGGTTTGGTAGAAAATATTCCACCATCAGCATATGAACCCATACCATATACATTTGGAACCATAACCCAATCATATGAATCAATATACATTTCCATAAACCATCTATACATTTCGTTAGGATTAATGCCTGTTAGATTCATAAGATTTGCAATGATCATTAATCTATTTATGTGATGAGAATAAGCAAATTTGCTTGATTCATTTATTGCATCATCTAGGGGAGGGATGCCAGTAGTTCCTTCATACCAATTAGAATTTAACTTACCTTTATGAGACCAAAAGTTAAGATTTTTATACTTAGGCATATTTTCCCAATATACACCCTTAATAAACTCTCTCCATCCTAAAACTTGTCTTATAAATCCCTCCACAGAATTTATCGGAATTTCTCCATTTGATTCATGATATTTTTTTTCTGCTTTTTCAATACAAATTTTGGGATCGAGAAGCCCACAATTAAGATAAGGAGAAAGTAATGAATGAAACATAAAAGTATTTTCTTTATTTATCGCGTCTTGAAATGATCCATAATTTAAAAGATATCTCTCAATGAAGTCATCTAACAAATTTTCAGCTTCTTCATGAGTAGTAGCCCAATTAAAGTTTTCCAAGGTACCAATAGAATTTGGAAAACATTCCTCTACATCAACCATGGCATCAAAAGTTATTTGATCTGGCACTAATCTTTTTCTTTCAGGAATATCAGACTGAAGCTGCTTAATTCCCTTTCTATTATCTTTATCGAAATTCCATTTATCTCCAATAGGCTTACCTTCATCATTCATAAATATATCGTATTTTTTTCTTAGCCAACGATAGTAATATTCTTGTATTCTTGTTTTTTTATCTGATGCCCAATCAGTAAAATCCTTTACATTTGAGATAAATTTTTTATCTTCTAAAATTTCTAATTCAATATTGTTTGATTGTGAAAAAAATAAGAGGTCTTTATAAATCTTAAAATCTGATGGTTTTGAAATCATAATTTTATTTATATTGTTTTTATCAACAATTTTAAATAAAGCATCTTTTAAGTTTTGGTTATTTTTTTTAGTAATTTTATGATGAATGATATTGGTATGTTTAACTTTTGTTACTAACTTTCTAAGAGATGATATTAGAAGTGTAATTTTATGTTTATGATGCCTTATCTCATAAAAAGTATCTAATGGCTCATAAAATAATAAAAAATCATCATTATTTAGGTTATTTAAAGCTAAATTTGATAATGATAATTGGTCTGCAAAAACAATTCTTAAAACTTTCATTTTTTATAAAAGGGGTTGGTAAGGACATTCTATAAAACAAAACATACAAGAACAAGTTTGACATTTATGTTACATTTATGTAACATATTTTGCATATATGTCACACAATTGACACATAGGAGGGAGTTATGAAATTATCAAATTTAACTTTATTTTCATTTATTTTATTAAGTTTTTATGATGTTCAATCGGATGAAGTAATTTTTAACGATGCAAAGAGTGATCTTGAATTAGAATCACCTTATATTGATGTTATTTACGATAAAGATAAAGTATCTGAAATATGTCCTAAATATTCTATTGGATGTTATTTATCAAAAGATGGAGGCTATATTTTAATTAGTGATGAAATACCATCAAATCATCACGATGTAGTTTTATACGGTCTTTATAGTGATTATTTGCAACACAATAATTCAGGACTGATTAATGATGTATTAACTTGTGATTTAAAAGTAAATTATCTTAATGAAAACCAAAAACATGAACTTGCTAGGCTATATTCTGGTCAATGTGATTCTTTATTTAGAAACAAAGTAATAGTGATGAATTAAAATTAAATAAAGTTTTATACAAACCCAGAAATATTTCTGGGTTTTTTATTTAAACAATACAAATAATATTAAGTTTATTTATAATCTTGCTTATGAATTCTCCAAAGATAATTTCATTAATTTCATTAATACTTATTTCTTGCTCGTCCGAGAATACTAAACAAATAGAGGCAAATTTATTAATAGAACCTAATTTTGAATTTTCAGCAGAATTTTTTGAATGTAAGCTTAATGATGGTTATACCTTGCTTAATCTTGAATCGTTTCTCTCAACATTAGTAAGATCTGATTTGGAGCAAAATAATGTCAAATACGACATTAATGTCTATTTTCCAAAACCAAATTATGTGAATCAATTTACTATTAACGTTAAAAACTACTCAGACCAGGATATATATAACTATATTCTTGATAGATTAAGCAGAAGGGGATTTGATGAGATTGCTGGTTGTAAATTTGATAAGGAGGAGTTTTACGGGCAGAGTCTATTAGCTAATGAAATTGAAATAAATAATACTGACTATGTCTCTGAAATTTTACGATGTGAATATAATGAGGGATATAACTATGGAACTTTTAGAATTGCAATTGAGAGATTTGCATTGGAGATAAAATCACTAGACATATCATACGAAGCTTTATATCTTTATAAAAAAGATAATCCGAATTCTTTCATATGGATAAATAATATATATAAAGAAAATTTTTCTAGTGAGATTAGTTCAAATTGGATTAAAAACCCAATAGCAGAAAATATTAAAAAAGAATTTATTGAAAATGCTAAATGTATCGATGCTAGAGCATATGATGCTTTTATTATAACTTGAGTATTTATAAAAATAGGGAGCATATTGCCCCCTTTTTTATTATAATTTCCCGACTAAAGCGGGTGTGGTGTTAATGGCTAGCACAATAGCCTTCCAAGCTATTGGTACGGGTTCGAATCCCGTCACCCGCTCCACTAACTCCTAATTACAG
>FUFK010040700.1_pt1 | contig 37045 bp, 42 predicted proteins | sample 1021851 | NCBI WGS metagenome assembly FUFK01 (sample SAMEA51879418, study PRJEB19060) | metagenome | reverse complement strand
GGACTAGGCGGCAGCTACAGTGACTTCGTGCGTTGTCGGATTAACTCTTTGTCTTTCGACGAGGTCTGGGGAATAAACAGCATCGGCGGCATCTTTCACGTTGACCGCACCTTTATGATGGACCCCGCCTCTCGTTTCCTAGATGACATTAAAGCTGGCAAACAAACCGGTGTTGGTCAGGATTTCTTGCTCCGCACACCCAATAAGGGTCCGATCTATTCTTGCGAGTTGGATAAACGTGTCCCTGAGATTGAAGAGTACCCGTTAGAGGCCGTGATTGCTGACGTACAGTATCCGTACTTCAACAACACGGTTGCTTACGCAATCGCTTTTGCAATTCACCACAAGGTTGGTTCCATCAATCTGTTTGGGTTGGATTTCAGTTACAAGCAAAATCTGCACTTTGCAGAGGCGGGGAGAGCCTGTGTGGAGTTCTGGTGTGCTGTGGCCCTATCGCGGGGCATTCATGTAGAAGTAGCTCCCACCTCAACGCTTTTGGACACTAATGTTCCAGAAGATGAAAGGCTGTACGGGTATCACAGACTAGATGATCCTTTAATTCAAAGGGTTACTGACGGGCAGCTTGTGATAGCCAAACGCAGCGAGATAGGTGAGATCGAAGAACAGGAAGGCTTGTCTTCTCCAGAACCGTTGGATGGACGAGATCCGGTTTTGATTGGTAGGCATGACGTAGCAAACGTAACTTACGAGGATAAAAAGAATGTTTAACGGTGGAATTGACGTTGGTGCAGTGAATATTATGACCTCTGACGATGGCGGTCACAGCACAGAACAGATTGTAGAACTTGCTATGGATAAGATTATGCGCGTGTCAGATACTGCGCCGCAACCTATCCGAGATCAAGCAGAGGCTTTTCAGAATCACTTGCGTCATGTATTGTATCACTACATGGAGTTGGCAAGGCGGGAAGAACGCGCTACTATTGCCAGCAGAATGCACAAAGCTGGTAACAGCGAAATGGCAGACCTCGTTAGGAGAATCTAATGGCGATTACGCAAGCGATGTGTACAACTTTCAAGAGGCAGCTTCTTGAGGGAACACACAACTTTAAAAACTCAGGCGGGTCCACCTTTAAACTCGCTTTGTATGCAGTTGGCGGTGGCGGCAAGTCTAGCACCACGGCTACTCTTGGTGCGTCCACAACGGCGTTTACCACTACCGGTGAGGTNGCGAACAGCGGTTCGTATTCTTCCGGCGGTGGGACTCTGACCCGTGTTGATCCATCGGTTTCAGGCACGACAGCACTCACTGATTTTGCAGACATCAGCTTCACCACAGCGACCATTACCGCTCGTGGCGCTCTTATCTACAATTCATCTGCTACAAATGCAGGGGTTGCCGTCCTGAACTTCTCGACGGACAAGACTTCGACTGCGGGTACTTTTACGATCCAGTTCCCTACGGCTGACGCTTCTAACGCCATCATCCGTATCGCCTAGTAAGGAGGGACAAGACGATGGCTCTTGTCCTTGCTGATCGTATAAAGGAAACCACGACCACCACAGGCACCGGCACATATACTTTGGCCGGTGCGGTGACGGGTTTTGAGTCGTTTGGCACTGTAGGTAACGGCAACACCACATATTACTGTTGTACAGACGGATCTGATTTTGAGGTAGGCGTTGGGACATATACGTCCAGCGGCACTACCCTTGCGCGTACAACCATCCTGCAATCCAGCAATAGTGACAACGCCGTCGATTGGTCGGCGGGTACGCGAGATATTTTTTGTACGCAGCCAGCAGAGAAGGCTGTGTTCCTAAATGCAGATGGTCACATTGACGGTGATTTAACAATTGTATCAACAGATACTGGTGCTAATCCATTCCCTAATCTGGTGTTGTTTCGCAACAGTGCCAGCCCTGCCGATAATGACGACTTAGGCAAAATTTTCTTTAGAGGCAAAAACGACGCTGACCAAGATGTTGATTACCATTCGATACTAAGTGAAATATCTGACGCTAGTGATGGCACTGAAGACGCACGGCTATACTTTAAGGGTATATCTGGCGGTTCTGATGTTACCTACATACAGTTAAAGTTCGGGCGCGTTTATCTGAATCGTGCTGTGCGATTTGAAGACGACCTTGAGATAACCGGAGGGAAAGGCGTTGAATTTCAAAGCAGTAGTGATTCTACCATTGAAACAAGGGTAGTTGCTGACCCATCAGCAGATCGCACGATTACCCTGCCGGATGCCACTGGCACAGTGCAACTTACAGACGGTAGCGGCGCAAGCCTTACNTCNNTNAACGCCTCTGAGTTAGGCAGCGGCACAGTACCCAATGCTAGGCTAGACGCACAGCTACAGGATGTAGCTGGCCTCGCTGTCACCAACGGTAATTTCATCGTAGGTGACGGTAGCAACTTTGTAGCAGAATCCGGAGCTACGGCACGAGCGTCAATGGGCGTTACTATTGGCACTGATGTGCAGGCATACGATGCAGACCTTGCTGCTATTGCGGGTCTTACATCGGCTGCTGACAAGGGTATTCAGTTTACGGGAAGTGGTACTGCTGCAACTTACGATTTGACCGCTGCTGGTAAAGCATTGCTTGATGATGCTAATGCTTCTGCACAGCGAACAACATTGGGACTAGGCACAGCGGCTGTTGCAGCTACAGGCATTAGCAACGGCAATGTGCCGGTGTTCACCTCCGGCGTTGCAGACGATGATTTCTTGCGTGTTAACGGAACTTCGATAGAGGGAAGATCAGCATCAGAGGTGGCGTCTGACATAGGCGCAGCCACCACTGACGATGCGACTGCGCTTGCGATTGCGTTAGGATAAACCATGTTCGGTCACGGCCCGTTTTCAGCGTTTGCGTTTGCAGACATACCGATCAATGAATCGGTTTCTGTAACGGGTGTTGCCGGTACTGGCGCAGTCGGCAGCGTAACCGTTACGGCCAGCCTTTCTGTAGCTGTTGTAGGCAATGAAGCCAGAGGTAATGAAGACCTCGCGGGCGCGTTCCATGCCGAATACTTCGTACCAGACGACGCTGGCAATCCGAATGTCACAGTCATGGCCTTTGAGGACAGCACGACAGTTTCGGCTGACGGGTCATCTCTTGGCACAATAAGTTCGGCAGGCGGCACACTTACCGTCTCTGCGTCGAACTACGAAAACAAGATCATATCGGCGAACAAGCCGATTACGCTGCAAAATGCCAACAACGAAACGGTAGGTGTTCCGACCTCTTGGGCAGGTACATCCTTCGGTATACGAAATACTCGTACTGGCGTAAATCTACAGATGAGAGCCTTGTATGGCACAGCGTCTGTGGAAATATTCAAGGACGGTGTATCGACTACAACTTTGAGTGTTGGTAGCACCTCGACCACGACGCAGTTCTACGCCGACGATACCAGTGATCCAGAGTATACGATTTACTCTGATATCCCGATCATGGTGTTCAAGAGTGGTGACACTAATCTAACTACGGACTGTCGGTCACTCTTTCCTGCCACAACTGATTTTATCTACGGCATTGCGTCAGGAAGTGCTGCGGCAATTAGAGTAGATGGTTATGGCGAGACTGCTGTAAGTACAACAAGGCACGACAGCAACGGCGGATCAAACACAAGTCGTACTATTAGCACCGTTGATACGGGCCTCTTTGCTAGTGGTACTGATTTTACCGGCCCCACAAACAAGATTTCCGCGCAGAAAGCAATCGTCGCGCTTAGTATCGCGGACAGTGACGGCGGTGAAAAAACCAGCTTTATACCGGAGGGCTGTTTTGCTCACGAGTTTCGCCTTATTGAAGCAGCAGAATTTGTATGCTTTATGGGTGCGCCGGGTACGAATGGCCGCAACATTGAGGTCTACAACAGTAGCGGCACACTTGTAGATACAATACAGCTTGCGACAAGCAACACGGGATCAGACTTCCCGACCAAGTTCCAGCTTATTTCAAGCACGACTACGGACAGCAACCTAACCGGCAACGCAAAAAGCTACGCACTTACCGCTGGTATGCGGTTTGTTTCGGAAGTCCCCGTTGGAGCTATCGTAGAAGACGATAGTGCGAACAACGAAAACAACCTTCTTGGTCTTCGTAATTTCCCCGGACGCACAACAGGCACAGCAGCTATCGCGGCCACAGGGGACGCGGCCACAGGAACGCTCGGCTCTGTAACCGTTATCGCCACGGGTGGCGTAACCGTATCCGCCACAGGTGTTGAGGGAACTGGCGCGGTAGGCGATGCGCTTGCTGCTGGCGGTGCAAAAGTTGTCGAAGAAGGTCTTAGCGCCGACGTTAACTTTGGTGAAGAGCAGGTTAGTGGCGGTGCAAATGTCGCTGCTACAGGCGTAAGCAGCACAGGTGCTGTTGGAAGTGTAACGCTCACCGGCACCTCTGCCACCGCTGCAACTGGTGTATCTGCTACAGGTTCTGTTGGTAACGAGACTGTTGTTACTGATGTGTCGATTGCCGTTACAGGTGCAGTGCTTGCTGCACAGCTAGGTAACGAGACCGTTTCCGCAGGAGCCGCAGTAGATGTCACAGGCGTTTCTGCGACGGGCGCTGTTGGGGATCCAGAGTTCCACCTTGTAGTGAGCGGTGTATCTGCGACGGGCGCGGTAGGCACTCCAGAGTTCCACCTCGTAATAGGTAGCGTTTCTGCAACCGGTGCAGTCGGCGCACCAACGCTAACTGGTACAGCCCTCTTCTCGGTACAGGGCGTCGATGCGAATACAGGCGTTGGTGAAGAAAGCGTTTCCATCAGTGTTCGTGTATTTGAGGACGACGTTTCCGCTACAGGAGCCGTAGGAACTGTAACCACCACAGGAACGTCTGTTGTTGCAGTCACCGGTGTTGAAGGAACGGGAACTCTAGGTAACGAAACGATCATAACCGACGTTGCCCTCGCAGTTACGGGTGTTTCTGCCACTGCATCCGCTGGTGACGAAACGATCATAACCGACGTTGCCTTCGCGGTAACCGCAGTCACTGCTACGGCTGAACTTGGCACGGCGCTTGGAATACCGGGGGTCACTGCCGAAGCGACGGGTCAGAGTGTTTCGACCGCCCTTGGCACTGTAATTGTAGATGATATAATGCTGGGGTTGACAGGATTGTCAGCGACGGCTTCTGCTGGTATTGTCTTTGTGTGGGGTCAAATACTTCCTGATCAAGTGGCATCTTGGCAGGGTATAACTCCGGACCAGACAGCGGCATGGGGTGAGATATCGTCTGGAGCGGAGCAAAATTGGCAAGAGGAGTCGCCAAGTTCGTCGCCTAGCTGGGGTGAGACAACGCCTAATGCACCAGCGAATTGGAAAGAAGTAGCGTAAATGGCTAGTAGTTATACGTCACGCACAGGCATCGAAAAACCCGCAACTGGAGAGCAATCCGGTACTTGGGGCGATACCACTAACACCAATTTCGATATTATTGATACCGCTCTCAATGGGGTAGTAACGCTTAGTCTTAGTGGTACATCGTCCACTTTAACCACTTCAGACGGCACAGTAACAGACGGCATGAACCGCATGATTCTGTGCGGCGGTTCTCCTTCTGGGACGCACACAATCACTGTCTCTCCCAACGATGCGGAGAAAATTTACTTTATAACAAACAATTCTGGTAAATCTGTTATATTCAGCCAAGGAACTGGCGGCAATGTAACGGTTTCCAATGGAGAATCCCGCATTATTCACTGTGATGGTGGGGGTCTTGCCGCAGCAGTAACGGATTACACCGCTACGATGGCGGGTAATACAACAGAAGCAACGGCTCTTGCTATTGCGTTAGGATAAAAGATGGCAAACACATTCAAAGTCAAGACGAATGCGGCGATGCCAACATCAGCAGGTACGCCGCTTACGCTTTATACAGTTCCCGGCTCGACTACTTCCGTCGTCTTGGGTCTTATGCTGTGTAACATACACACAAGTCAGGTGACCGCTGACGTACAGCTTGTATCTGATACCTCGGATACAGAAACAAACGAAACGGTTCTACTGGTCAAGGACATTCCGATCCCGGCTGGGTCTTCCGTCGAACTGCTTGCTGGCAACAAAGTTGTCTTGCAAACTACAGATGTTCTGAAGATCGACTGTAGTGTCGCGGCTAAAATCGACGCGACCTTGAGCATTATGGAGATCACCTGATGCCGTTTATTGGCAACCCTATAGCAACACGGTTTCAGACGCGGCCAGCTACGCAAGAGTTCAACGGTGACGGTTCGACTACGACTTTTACCCTAAATCAAACTGTGGCGCAGGAAGACATTATCGTGTCCGTCGATGGCGTTGTGCAGGAAAGCGTCGATGCGTTCACCGTGCCAGATGGCACAACTCTTACGTTCACAGCAGCACCGTCTAGCGGGACCGGCAACATATTCGTGATCTACATGGGTGTGGCCGAAAATTCTATTACCCCGCCAGATCAGAACAAAGGAACATTCAAGGGTGGTGCAATATTCCGCACCAACGCACAGTCGTTGACTGCTGACACAACTATCCTTGCAACTGAAAACGCAAACGTGACAGGTCCGTTCACTGTAGCCAGTGGTGTGACCCTGACCGTTGAAAGCGGCGGGACATTGGTGACGCTATGAGTACGCTAAAGGCAGATACCATTCAGAGTACCGGCGGCGGTGCGGCTACGCTGACGAAGCAAGCGGCTGCAAAAGCATACTGTTCGTATGAAATGGCTTCTTCAAATACTATTAGAGGTTCACTCAATGTATCGTCTCAAACCGACACGGCGACGGGTCATTCTACGATAGCTTGGACAAACTCTATGACAGACGGTTATGCCGCTGGTGGTATGACAAGTGACCAAAAGACATTTAGTGCGAATCAGGGCAATAGCTCCGCATACAATACGGCATTGAGTTCCTCTAGTGGCAAGTTCAGTTCTGTATCGGATGGTGGTACTGACTCGGACAGCAACGTCAATGTATTCGCAATTTTCGGAGACCTCGCATGAGTACCATTCTTGTAAACACGCTGACTGGTACTAGCACTGCTGGCTCTATTGCAGTCACAGGTGAAGGCAACTCCACGACTACAAACTTGCAGCAGGGGCTGGCAAAACATTTTTGTATTTTTGATGGAACAGGCACTGTGGCTGTTGATGATTCTTTCAACAACTCCTCACTTGCAGATAATGGAACAGGGCAATACGCGGTAACTTTTACAAATGACTTCAATAATCTTCATTTTGCTCTTACGGGTGCTACTGTAGGAAATGATGAGGCGTTCACTTATATCGCTACGGACGCCGCCGCAAAAGGTGCAAGCACCACACGTTTTAGAGGCGTTCAACATGATGGTAGTGAACAGGATACGGACACAGTGGATATAGTATCACACGGAGACCTCGCATAATGCCTAGTTTCGGTACACTCAAAGCAGATACCCTGACGCACTCGACTGCGGGTTCAATCACTACCGATAATGTTGTGGAGGGTAGTGCCAAGGGCCGGGTAAAAATCTCATATTCTAGCGGCACACCAAGTCAGGATGAAACATTTAATCATAGTTCAGTTACAGATTCAGCCAACGCTTTCGCAACTTTGAATTTAACTAATTCAATGAATACAATTAATTATGCAGTGACACAGACAAACGCTGGGGTAGCTACTGACAGGTATGGTTGGGGAATAACTGAGTTGAATCCTGATGGGACACTAGATGCTAATACAACATCTACTTACAAATGTACTTGGTTAAGTTACGTTCCTAATTTTAGAGACCCAGACAGAGCAAGTTTCGTAATACACGGAGACCTCGCATGACAGTGACCCCTGAGTTTCAAGGCACACATCTATGGGATAGGCTTTGCTGGGCCAAGGACAACCTTGACGGTGTGCAGTCAGACTACCGTGTCGTGTACGAGGACAATGTAGATGAGTGCGCCAAGATACTAGTGCCGGATCCTAACTGGATGGCGTGTGCTTTGCAGGGTGGGATATTGCCGCCGGTTTGGGTATACTGGGAGTTAGCGAAGGACGAGGCGCAGCCCGACTTCAAGAAACATACACGCGGCTACTTGCTGCATGACACAGAACCGATGGGGCCGATGACCGAAGAAGAGGCTATCGAGTACCTCATCCAGAAGGACGTACCACAGTCTGTATGGCAGTCGTGGGACGAGGGCAACCGCCCGAAGATGGTGATCTGTCGGAAGCAGCAGCTTCCGGGGACACGCGAGTGGAGAAACGCATGGCGTATCTCTGATGAACTGGCAGCTTAAAGGAGCAGAAAATGCCGACAACATACATCGTAGACAAGGACGGGAATCAGGTTGACGCTTCCACGGTTACCGTTCCTTCCGACCGTCACTTTCGCGGTGCATGGTCCCTGAGTGGCAGCGTCATCAGTGAAGATCTGGCGAAGGCCAAGGAGATCTTCAAGGACAAGATCCGTGAAGTTCGTGGTCCTCTGCTTGAGGCAGAAGATGTCGTGTACATGAAGGCGCTTGAGGCTGACGATTCGACAGCTAAATCGGCTTCGGTGGCAAAGAAGAACGAACTCCGTGGCGCTCCGGCAGCGGCGGCGATTACCAACGCAACAAGTATCGCTCAACTGAAGGCTGCGTGGGATTCTGACTTGCTGGGCGATTCGCCTTACGCATAAGGAGTAAGAGATGGCGTTGACCAATCTCACAAAAGGTACGGTTGTCGGGTCGGAGGGCGGCTCGGCAACCACTAACCTTGCTCAAAGTTTGACGAAAGCATGGGTAAATTATACAGGTGTATCAACTACTGCGGCTAGGGATTCGTTCAACATTAGTAGTTTGACAGATGCGGGTACTGGACAGACGTATCCTATTAGCTTTACTAACAATATGGGAAATGATGATTACGCTGGTTCTTACTTTCAAAACTCAGCGGCAGGTACATCCTATACAAATTTTTCAAATGCATATGTAGGTGGCTTCGGTACTTTTGCCACAGGCTCCTTTGGTAATTATTCTTTTGGGTCAAGCAATGATACAGATAGTGCCAATAACTATACTGTAATTATAGGAGACCTCGCATAATGCCATACATAGGTAAATCTCCAGAGTTCGGTGTTCGCAACCGCTTCGTGTACCAAGCCACGGCTGGGCAGACGAGCTTTAGTGGCTCCGACTCCGACTCGCTGGTGCTGACATACTCTGACAGCATGTACATGGATGTGTACCAGAATGGTGTGTTGCTGAAGCCCGGCACCGACTATACGGCTACAACGGGTACGACGGTAGTGCTAGTCACGGCGGCGTCCCTGAACGACGTTGTCGAGATGGTGGTCTACGATGCGTTCTCCGTCGCTGACAGCTACACCAAGTCGGAAGCCGACACGCGCTACCCGTTTAAGGGCAACAACAGCATCATCCGCCTGAACGGTCAGACGATCAGCGCAGACATCACGATTGACAGCGACGAGAACGGTGTGTCGGCTGGCCCGATTACGCAGGACAATGCCACCGTCACTGTTAATGGATATTGGAGCATCGTATGACCAGCGTATTGAATGTAGACACGATTGCTGACAAGGCGGGTACGGGGCCGGTAGGGCTGACGAAGCAACAGGCCGCTAAATCTTGGATTAACTTTAATGCCACTGGCACGATTGCAACGAGAGATTCATTTAACGTCAGTGGGATTGTAGATGAAAAAACCGGCATCACTACTGTAAGTTTCACTAACAACATGCAAACAGATGCAAATTACGCAACGCTGATGGGCGGTCACGATATTGCGGATTCGGAAAATTTCAATGGGCAGCACATCTTTATCAACAGACAAACAGCCAGTAACTATGTTGTTCAAAACAACAATTCTGGTGGTAGTGCTACGGATTGGGAGTTGAATAACGCAGCTAACTTCGGAGACCTCGCATAATGGCAAGCATACTCAAAGTTGATACGATTACAGGGGTAGCCACGGCTGGGTCTATTGCGATTACTGGCGAGGGTAACTCGACCACAACGAATTTGCAGCAGGGACTGTGCAAGGCGTGGTTTAACTTAAATGCCATAGGCACAGAAGCCTATAGAGACACGTTTAATATTGGCTCCGTAACAGATAATGCTACGGGAGATTTTAGTCATAATTTTACGAATGCCATGAATAATTCTAACCATGTTGCAATACTTGGAACAAACGGGACAGACAATACAACCGGCGTAAATAGTTACGCAGCGTATTTTGACCCGACATCTACAGGGACCGGATTTACCAGAAGTCAAAATATATCATCGGGGGGAACTCCCTTAGACACTGGTTTTGTTTTTGGTGTGGTAGTGGGAGACCTCGCATAATGGCTAGTGAACTCAGAGTAAACACCCTGAAGGATGCCAGCGGGAACAACAGCGTGGCTACGTCTACTGTTGCATCAGGAAGTGCAAAACACTGGCTAAATATGTTTGGAGATGACGCCAGTACTCGTGACAGTTTCAACACATCGTCAACCAATGACGATGCGACAGGAAAAAAGACAGTAAATCTGACTACCAGCCATGATAGCGCAGATTTTGCTCCGGTCACATCTGTTGGTGAGACAATTTCTAGTGCGGGTAACAGGGCTTCAACAGCATCTCCAACGGATTCAAACACATATTTATTTTACACTTCGTCGTCTAATAGCGGTTCTTACAACGATAACGACTACATGACTGCCGCAACACACGGAGACCTCGCATGAGTAAGGCAGCAGAACTCGCCGCACTGATTGGTTCGCAGACGGCACAGTCGAACAGGAACCTTGTTATCAACGGTTCAATGCAGGTTTCGCAACGGGGAGACAGCACGGGGATTAGCAACGCTAACTCTGATTATTATGGCCCTGACCGTTACAAGTTTAATGAAGATGGCACAATGACTGCTGTAGTTTCTATAGCGCAAGAGACACTTACAAGCGGCAGTGCTTTTAACGATGGGCATTTGTATGCTTACAAGTTGTCAGTAACAACTGCCGATACTTCGGTAGGGGCAGATATCTATACTAGAATTACACAACGGTTTGAAAAAGATACTCTGGCCCCACTCTCTAAAGGAACCTCGTCTGCAAGAAGAGTTACCTTGTCATTTTGGGTTAAGGCAACCGTCACAGGCACGAATGTTGTAGAATTTTTCGATCAAGTTAACAGTCGGCAAGTTGGAGCAACCTATACAATAAGTTCAAGCAATACTTGGGAATATAAAACAGTTACGTTCCCTGCCGATACCAGCGGTGCGCTAGGCAGTGGCAATGGGTTAGCGGCAGAAATTAATTTTGTTTTGCAAGCTGGCAGTAACTATACCTCTGGAACATTGGATACAAGCTGGGCTTCTGAGACTGCTGCTAATCGTGCGGCTGGACACAACTCCAATCACTTTAGTAGCACCTCTAATACGTTTCACCTTACAGGTGTTCAACTTGAAATTGGCGACGTAGCCACAGCGTTTGAGCATCTGTCGTTTGGCGATGAGTTGCGTAGGTGCCAGAGGTATTTTCAGAAATCTTACAACTATGACACTGATCCCGGCTCGGTAACGCAAGTTGGCGCGATGTATCATAGGATTGACAGTAGTGTAAGCAACAGAACGCCCAATATTACATTTCCTGTCGAGATGAGGAACGACACTACCGTCGTTTTATATAGCTTGAACGGCACTAGCGGTGCTGTTTCTGATTGCGGCACCGGGTTTGGTCATGACTCGGATGTAACGGGTAGTGCCTTCAGCGGCACTGATGGGGCGCACGGGCTGTCTAAGCTAAATCTCGGAACAGCTAAAGATGATATCGTCGGCTTTCACTACACGGCATCAGCGGAGCTATAAATGGTGATCACATCAGCTAAATATTTAAAAATCGCGGATGAGGCTGGAAACGTCACCGACAATCAAGCCATTGTAGCCGTGATCAATGGCGTGACGATGACTGTACCCTTGAGTGATCAAAATTATCATTACAAAGAAATCATGCGACAAGTTGATGCCGGTGACTTGACAATCGCTGACGCGGAGTAATGAATGCCGCTTACCAAGCTCCAATTCAAACCGGGAGTCGTTAAAGATACCACAGCTTACTCTAACGAGGGCGGCTGGGTTGATAGCGATAAAGTGCGGTTTCGATTTGGGTATCCCGAAAAAATAGGCGGCTGGCAGTCGCGCACAAACGATACGATCCTTGGCACTCCCCGCGCCCTTCATTCGTGGCAATCACTAAACGCCACGGAATTTATTGGTATTGGTACACATCTGAAATACTACATCGAAAGTGGCGGCAACGCTTTCAATGTTACACCAATGCGATTAACTGTTATGATTCCTGCAAGACCGTCAGGCAGCGTAGGCACAGGTTCGGTTGGTGATGTAACTATTACGATAGCGTAGGTAAGCCATGACCCAAGTGAATAACGTCACCGTTGCAGTTGATGGTTTACAAGTAACCGCCGTCCTTGGCGATGAGATTGCTACCCCCTTTGTAACTAGCGGTGTTAGTGCTACCACGACTTTAGGTAGTGCAACGGCCTTTCCCGGTACGGGTGTAGCAGCCGATGGCGAACAGGCTATCGCTTTTGTTGGCACCGTAATTATCACACCTTTTGTCATAACAGGGGCANAAGGAACNGTNGCTGTTGGCACNGTAACTGTTCCAAACACTGACGTAAGCGCGACAGGAAACACTGCGACAGGCGCGGTAGGCACTGTTACTTTTACGCCGTTTGTAATTACTGGCGTTGAAGGAACAGGCACGGTAGGTACGCCGACGACCTTTAATTTAGGTCATACAACAGATGATGTTGCTTCTGACGCACTTTTAGCCGAGCTAGGCTCCGTCCTTGTTGCTGGAGGTGTAACCTCTTCCGTACCCGTAACCGGCGTTGTTGGAACCATCGGCCTCGGTGACGNGGGCGCATCAGGTAATATCAGTACAGCCGTAACCGGTTTCAGTGCTACGGTTTCACTTGGCCTATTCCGCGTTGTTACTGTTCACGCTACTGGGGTAGTAGGCACGGGTGAAGTTGGCACCCTCAAGGTGCAGTCAAGTATTAACCTTGGCGCTGTAGCCACATTTACTACGGTTGAAGGCAGCACTCTCGTTACCGTTAACCACAATGAACACGGNGCACAGAATNACGATGCNTTGACGATCTCGGAGACCAGCTTCGGGACAGGAGTTTANNCNGATCTTGTCNACGCTTCTNAATGGNGACTTTATNATTACGAAGATCAACGACTCTACTTACAACATAACCATACCTTCAGCCTCTCCGCATTCGGTCGTGGCAGGTGGCGAGGCAAACTTTGAGTACGAAGTTCGCCCCGGTCTGGACGAAGTGGTTGGTGGCTTCGGTTGGGGCGCAGGAACGTGGGGCCGGAACGGCTGGAACGAACCAGCATCCGTATCGGCTGAAAGTAAGCTGCGACTTTGGAAGCACGACAACTTTGGCGAAGATCTGATCTTTAACGTGCGCGGCGGTGGCATTTTCTATTGGGATGCTGGTCAGGGCTTGGGTGTTCGCGCTAAGTCTATCCAGTTCTATAGCTCAAACGCGCCAACGGTTGCAAACCAAGTTCTCGTATCAGACCGTGATCGTCACGTTATTGCGGTAGGTACAAACGCCATCGGCTCTACAACACTTGACCCTCTACTGGTTCGGTTTAGCTCACAAGAAGCGCCTTTTGATTGGAATCCTACGGCAACGAACAGTGCCGGTGATTTACGTATCGGTAACGGCTCTGAAATTGTGCAAGCCGTCGAGACTCGTCGCGAGATCCTTCTGATCACGGATAGCTCGGTGCATTCGATGCAGTTTATCGGGCCACCGTTTACCTTTGGCATCACGCAGCTTTCAAATCAGACCACGATTCGCGGATCTAACGCTGCCGTGGCTGTGGGTGACGCGGTGTTCTGGATGGGTGTGGATCGATTCTACCTCTACGATGGTAGAGTGCAGCCTCTGCCATGCACCGTGCGGGACCATGTGTTCGAGAACTTTAACGAGCTACAAGCTAACAAAGTCTACGCAGGGTCCAACGCTGCCTTTGGTGAAGTCTTCTGGTTCTACCCATCCAACGCTGGCTCTGAAAACNATCAATATGTCGTATACAACTACGAGCAGAAGATCTGGTACTTCGGTAGTCTTGAGCGCACAGCATGGTTGGATCGCGGCATCAATCAGTTTCCGATTGCGACAACGTCGTACTCGAACACCGAATATCCAAGTGCATTGTATGACCACGAGCGCGGGACAGACGCAGATGGCGAGGCGATCACGGCATTTATCGAATCTGCTCCCATAGACATTGGGGATGGCAACGAGTTTTCGTTTATTCGCCGAATGATCCCGGATATAGATTTCAACAATTCGTCAAGCGGCGCGACTAAGGAAGCTACGCTGACGTTAAAGGCGCAACGGTTCCCGGGAACTGGGTTTACGTCTTCAAAAGCTTTGACAGTTACTGATACGACGGAGCAGACGCACACCCGGTTACGAGGCCGGTCGTTTGGTCTGCGGGTTGAATCAGATAATTTGGGCGTAAGCTGGCGTTTGGGCGCTCCTCGTGTTGATGTTCAGAAGGACGGTAGACGATGAGCCGCGAACTTGTACCGCCGCAATTTTCTTTGGCACCCGAAGAATATGATCGAGCGTATTTTGATGATATGGTAAGATCACTTACGCAACTTGTAATACAACTACAGAACCCGGGGGAGTTGCGAGGGACAAAGATTACTTTGACCGACCTCCCGACCAGCGCATCTGGACTTGAAACGGGCGCTCTGTATAATGACTCTGGAACAATCAAGATAGCACCTTGAGTAGTAGCATGGCACAAGCGCAACAAATGAAAGAATTTAGCTTTCCGGCTGGCGGAATAGCTGACTTTTACATGGAAGACGCTCAAATTGAGGCCCTTGAGAAGCAGGAAGCTTTAGAAGCTTTTGGGGACTCGGGTATTGCTAGGTTCGACGATGTTGCGAAACGCATGGCTTCTTACGGGCGTCATGGTGATGACACCGTGGCTCACGTTGAAACGGGCGAGCTGGTCGTTCCAAAGGCTTTGATTGAGAACAATCCGAAGCTGCGCGAATCTATTTTTGATCATTTGCGTGAAATGGGCATTGAAGAACCCGAGCGGTATGTCGTGGGCTCTGGAGCTAACAGCTTAAACCCCGAAACAGGTCTACCTGAGTTTTTTTTCAACAAAATTAAAAAAGCAATCAGCAAGGTAACCAAGGGCGTCAGCAAGGCGGTGAAGAAAGTCGCCAAGGTTGTAAAGAAGGTTGCCCCGGTAATCCTACCTGTCGCTTTGGCAATGACTCCGTTGGGCCCGGTTTACGGCGCTGCCTTGGGCTCGGGCATTGGTACATTGGCTGCGGGCGGCAGCATTGAGGATGCGTTCAAGAACGCAGTAATTGCTGGTGGCACAGGAGCTCTGTTTAGAGGCTTCCAAGGGCCGGGTTCGTTCGGCGAAAATGTAAGTGGTGCGTTTGCAGACCCCGCAGGGCGGTTTAGCCAGACTCTTACAGGTGCTCAAAATACTCTTTCTGGTCAGGGCTTTAGAGGCGAAGGCAATCTGTTTGGCGGTTATCAGACCCCTACGGTTGAGACTGTATCAAGTGGTAATCAGCCTCAGATGTCGCAATCTAATTACAACCCAGAAACGGGTAAATTTGATTTAGGGAACACCCCGGTAACTACAGAGCAGGTCACCGACAAATCCTTCTTAGACAGCGCAAAAGAATTTATTATGCCGTCCGGACCCTCTCCGGAGCAGCTAACTCAAATAGAAATAGATGCGTACAACAACGCTATAGCCGGGGGAGCTACTCCAGAACTTGCTAAAAACGCGGCGGCTCGTGCAGTAGCTAACGCCATTCCGGGATTTTTAGAAAAGTTCGGGCCAAGCCTGCTGCTGGCAGGCGGAGCCGCTGCTGCGGGCGGGTTCTTCGACACTCCCGAGCCGGAAGAAAACCCATTGCTCGCGGACCTCGGACCTAGCGCTGAAGAGCGTATCGCACAAAACCCAGAACAATTCCTTATTGATACTGATCCGCGCTACGCTATGGGCCCATTTGAGCTGCCCACCGCTTATCCTTTCCGGGGTTCGTTCCCGCAGATGGTGGCTGAAGGCGGTGAGATATTCCCTCGCCGCATTGGCGGCATCATGCCGGATGAGGGCATTCCAAATGAGGACAGCGTCCGGGCAATGTTGATGCCGGGCGAGTTTGTAATGACAACAGATGCTGTTAAGGGCCTCGGCAACGGGGACAACGAGCAGGGTATCCGCAAGATGTATGACATGATGCGCGGCCTTGAAGCCAAGGGGAGGGCTATGGCGTAATGGCTGACACCTCAGTTGTAATTTCAAGAGAAGATCCGGAAATTGAAGCATACCGCCTTGGTCTGCTCAAATCTGCCAAAGCCCTTGCCGAACAAGATATTACTCTGCCCACGTATCAAGTTGCGGGGCTCTCGGGCCTTCAACAGGCCGCGCTTGACTTTGCCGGGCAGGGCCTTGGTGCGTATGCTCCGTACCTTGAAGCAGCCGGTCAAGATCTCACTCGTTCTCGTGCGATCATGGACCCGTCCAACCTGCAAAACTACATGAACCCGTACCGGGACGCAGTTTCTGACGAAATCAATCGTTCTTTTGACATTCAAGCGTCCCAAGCTAATCAGGGTGCAGTGGGTGCAGGCGCTTTTGGCGGCTCGCGGGCCGCGGTCCAGCAGGCTGAAATCGGGCGCAACCGTGCATCTGCTTTAGCTAAAGCAGAAGCGGACGCTTACTTGCAGGCGCAACAAGCGCAGCAGCAGGCCGCAGAAGCCGCGGGCATCCTTGGGCTGCGCTCTGCAAGCCTTGGTGAGATGGGACAAAAGCTGGGGCAGCAGGCCGCGGGCTTTGGTTTTGATCTTGGAGCACAGCAGCAACAGCAGCAGCAACGTGTTCTCGATGCNGAGAGNCANAGNAACTTGGCTCAACTTTACGAGCCATATCAAAGGCTTGGGTTCCTGTCCGACATCTATCGTGGGGCACCAACTACGCAACAGACAATTAGTTCAGCGACCTCGCCGCAGGTCTCTCCATTCCAGACATTTGCTGGCTTGGGTATCGCGGGGCTATCCGCAGCGGCTGGCGCACAGAAAGCGGGGCTTTTCGGATGATGAATCGAGGTGTATTAAGCCGCCAAATGTTCGCCAAGGGTGGAGCGGCGTTCCCGGATCTGAACAAGGATGGCGAGATCACACAGGCCGACATCCTGATGGGCCGTGGTGTGGAGTTCAAGCAAGAGGGCGGCATTGCAGGCATNATGCAGCCGCCTGCCGCAGCGCAGCTTGACCCGCAGGTTGTAGGNTCNCTGCTGCAAGANGCGCAGCAGGGCNTGCAAGAGNTCGACGGCGCTGAGAACTATGANCAGGTTATGAACGGCATTCGCGGCGACGAAGCCTCGATTGGAGAGCGCCGTGAAGANCTTGCTNGTGTGGTTGGCCCCGAAGACGCTCANCAGACACCCGAATCTGTTCTGGCTCTTGTGCAGCCGGTCATGGAGATCGCTGCTGTAGATCAGGGCATTGGTGAGTTGGCGCAGCAGGAAATGCAGCAGCCGATGCAAGGTCCGATGGCGCAGGGTATTATGGAAACTGTCGCACCGCCCGCGGCCCCCGCACCTGTTCCAATGGGAGGGCCCCCACCCGCAAATTTTAAGGATGGCGGGCTGGTCCGCCGAGGCGACAACCAGCCGGTTCTAAAATTTGAAAAAGCGGGCGTTGTTCCAGACATCAGCGGAGCGTTTTTAAGAGTGCCGCCAACCGCGGGTTTGACTCCGACGCTAGATAGAATGCTTTTGGAAAACATTGATCAAGCGCAAGCGGAAGCTGCCGCTCGTGCGGCTTTGAGCCCTGCTGCGGCAGCGGCGTTGCCAAAGTCAGAGCCGGAAAGAGGCGACGGCAGTCGTCTGCGCGAGCTGATGGAAGCGCAGCGCGAGCTCTACCGTGAGTATGGCCTTGGCGATCCCGCGGCTCGTGCGGCTGAGCGCGAAGATCAGCGCAAGATGACGCAAGCTCAGATGCTGTTCGACATTGCTAACACCGCGCTAACTTTTGCTGCACCTATGCAGGGTGAAAGAGCGGGCATGAGCCCTGCCGAGCGTCTGGCTATGGCCGCTACACAAACCCAACTGCCGCAGACTATTGGTGCCCGGGCACAAGCCCAGCTTGAGGCGGACCGCGCGTCTACGAAAGAAGAGCGGGCGCTGGATCTAGCGGCGCTTCAGTCGGCGGAGACCAAGCTGGCAGCAGAGGTCGCTGCTAAAGATGCCCGCGACTTGGCCTTGGCTAAGAAGACACCAGAAAAAGCGGACCTTGTAAAACTTGTCATTCCTGACGGTGACGGTGAAAAAGTCGTTGGAACTTACAACCTGAGCAAGCCCGCGGATGTCGCAAAATACGACGCAAAGATAGCGGAGTTTGCAGAAAAAGGTATTAATGCATACCCGATCACTGCTTCTCCTCGTCAGACTCGTGAGCGCGAGATTGTTCTGTATAACGAGGCGGATGGCAGTACATCCCCAATATTTGACATTGGCTCGGAAGCCGGGCGCAAAGCGCGTGACGCATGGAAAAAAGAAAATCCTTTACCTGAAGGCCAGACCTATCGAGAAATGGGGCCACCTACTGCCCCAGCTCCGGATCGCCCAATCAGCGAGCGGGACTTCTTCAACAAGTTTGGCTACAGCTACAAAGCATTTGGCGAATTGTCCCTAGACATGCAGAAGTATGTCCGCGGCCTTCCAGTTCTTACTGATAAGGACTTCTTCGCCAAGTACGGCATGACCAAGGCTGAGCTCGACGCTCTCGATCCAGAGCTCAAGAAATACTTCATGAACTTCCCTGTCCTTACCGACAAGGATTACTTTGCCAAGTACGGCATGGATAAGGCAGCATTCAACGCTCTGCCAATCGACACAAAGAACCGTCTGTCCAAGGTTTCCCCCGAGCGAGAAATTCGGGTTATCAACGACCAGATTATCGATGTTACCGAGGGCAGCGCCCCGGTCGCTATCTTCGGCGATCCCGAGGTCAAGACCCTTACGGTCGGAAACGAGGTCATCGACATCACCGATCCAAACAAGGTCAAAGTCATCTTTGGCAACAAAAAGCGCGATATTCGTGTGGTACGCGGCGAGCTTGTCGAGATTCCAGCAGATGGCGGCGAGCCTATTAAGCTCTTTGGCGAGCGTGTGCCGCCTACCGGAACCTTTGAGAACATGATCCTCAAGACCGGTGAGAACATCATCGTCAAGAAGGTTGGCGATAAGCTGTATGATAAAACTGGGGCAGAGATCAACCTTAACACCGACGCTTATGAAGGTGCGGTTCTGGTTAGCAAAGACAAGGCGTTTAGCGAGTCCAAGATGGCCTCTAGTCAAGCAGCCGCGGGTGCGCGTCTGGCCGCTCTGGATCAAGAAGAGGGCGATGATCGTCTGTCTGGAGTTCTCCGAGGACAAAACTCAGAGATTAACGCTCGTGTTGAGGCTATGGGTGGGCAGGCTCTGTCCCCTGAGACTAACGCTATCGTCTTCGATGCTCTTAACTCTGCTCGCGAGGGTGTTGGTTTCTACAACAAAATTAAACAAGGCATTAGCGAGTATGGCGGTGCGATCGTACCTGCCCTTCAAGACGCTTTTGAGGACGAGGTTGCAGCCGGGAACTTCATTGACTCTGTTAATGTCCTTGGCCGTGTCGCTCTGGCTAGTAGCCCGCGCTTTGCAGAAGGCGAACAGCAACGCCTCGCTAATTTGTTTCCAAGCACTGATCGTCTTCTGGCTAACCCTGAAAACGCGGTTCGTAAGCTTATCGGCCTCAAGCGGATCATGCGGTTTGAGCTTCGTCAAAACCTGCAAATTTTAGGTCCTTACGGAACCACCGACAGTACCCTTCGGCGTCAAGCACAGCAGTCGATTTATGCTATCGAGGGTGTTCTAAAAATGTTGGAGACGATCCCAGATCGTGGCGTTGTTTCCAGCCCCGTAGCTGATGAAACTATTCAGCGGATCATTGAAGCCCGCGAGGCACAGGGAGGATAACTAGTGGCTGAAAATCCGGTCTCTGTGTTTTCTGAAAACAGTCCTTTCAAGGCTATTGAGTTTAGCCCGGAAGAGGTACAGTTCGTATATGATCGACACGGGGGTGATGCTGAAGAAACTTTAGCTAAAACCGCAGCAACCCTTCTCAATAACATGCCTGAATATCAGGGCATGGCGGACTATACTGACCTAATGCTGGGCACTGCCCCCATTTTGGACATGGTGCCGCTACCTCCAGAAGAGCGCGGCAAAGCGGTAACTGACGATCAGATCCTTCGCCTGTTTACTAGCATGAAGGGCCTTGGCGACCCGGGAGCTCCAACAGAAACAGATGCTTTTCTCTCCGGCCTGACCCGCGGCACCTTCTCACTAGCCGGGGGTGTTCTAGGCGCGAAAGGGGCAGTTGCTGCTGCCCCACCATATGTGCCCCTTCCGGGGCCCCTAGCTCCTCTGGGTGTGTTCTCCAAGCCGGTAGCCGGGGTAGGCGGATTTCTTGGCGGCGCTGTTCTTGGAGACCTGTTCATCGGATCCCCCTTGTCTAGGCAGATGTTTACAGGTCTGGAAGACGTTCAGCTCACGCCTGCGGCAGAGGCCGCTTACAGGGGGTTTGAATCTGGGGGCAACATTGCTCCGATGCTCCTGTCACTGCCGTTTCTTGCCCCTAAAGCGGCTCTGAGCACTGCTAGCCATGTGAAGAACCTGCCCTTGGCTAATCAGGTAACGGTGCTGTCCGCGGACGATATGGCTAACCCCATGGTCACAAAGTATTTGGCGGGCAAAGTAGCTGGAGCTCCGACTACTCGTCAGTTTTTAACTCTGCGTGACAAGATTTTCCGCGAAGCTAAAGAGGCCGGGCAGGAAATCACCTTGAAAGAAGCGGCTAAACAGGCCGCACAAGAACTCAATCGGTCAGGCGCACTTGTTCGCGGGACCTCTGGCTTTATCAACTTTGCTGAAAAAGCCCTAGTTAGTGGCGGTCAATCATTCNGAGCTTTAAGCCCCGGCAGAAAAGCCGGTTTCTTGGGCTTGGAAGCCACGGCTATTCCGATCACCGGAGCTCTGGTCAATCTTCAAGAAACAGAGGCCCCGAGGTCTCCGGGTTACCGCGTAGCTGCGGAAACAGTCGGTGGTTTAGCGCCTAACCTCTTCCTGTTGAAAAACTTCTTCAGGGTAAAAGACGCGATGGGCGGGTACATCACTCGTGTTCGTGAGAACAGAGCGATGGGAAAACCGCTGGATATATTTGGCACAAAAGAACGTGCCAAGGGCCGCGCTATTGCAGACATCTACGATATTTTCGATGATCACAAAGAGGACCCAGACGCTTTTCTGGCAGCTATGGAAGAGCTTATGGTGGATCCTGTTCTTGACAGTAAGGGCAATATTACTGGGTACAAAATTAAACCGTCCTTCGCCGAAAAGGTGGGCGAGAACCCAGACACTGTATTTTCCGGTCAGTTCATCAACAGCGCTGCTATCCAGCAGCTCGAACAAACGGTCTTGGCCCGCGGCTCTGGGGGCATGTCCGCAAAATTTGATGCGGACTTTTTGAAGAGTATGGAGCTGCAAAAAGCTCAAATCTTCGCCATGAAAGGCAGTGGGGATCCTGCATTGGTAAAGCTCGCCGGTGAGATGATGAAGGATCGAATTAGTATGCTAATCGGTATGCGAGCCGAGAGAGCGATTCAAAACACCATTGAAGCAGTCCGGAAGGTTTATCCGGATGGCGGGCCAGAGGCTAGTGAGCTGCTCGGTAAACGACTTGCAGAAGTGATGAAAACGCAGAAGGACCTGTTCCGTCGCTTGGAAAGAAATGCATGGAACAAGGTTGACCGTAACAAGCCTATCGAGACTTTCTTTCGTCGAGCGGACGACTTTGATGAAACCGGTGATTACGTTGAGTCCGATCTGCCCAACTTTATTGAAGAGTGGGACGCCACCCTTGCGGATATGGACCCGTTACAGGTGAGCCGTTTGTTAGAGGCCCCCGGGTTTAAAACTCTAAATGACCGAATCCTAGACCTAAAAAGTCAGCTCGGGATTGCTTCTACAGATCAGTTTGCAGCGCCGCTGGCACCTGTCGTGAAGTTTAATGAAGCATATGCAAACACCATGGGCCTCGGCGCACGGACCGAGTATCGTCGTCTCCTCGTTAACGCTGGGCTCATCGACGATGTTCGTCCTCGGGTCGATCAACTTTCGGAAACCTTGTCGAACGATGCCGTTGATGCATTTAACGAGAACATAGCAGCACCAGCCAGAGGGTTTAACCCGAATGATCCAAAGAGTCTCCGTGCTATGGCCGACAATTATGACGGCATGGCTGCGGAAGAGATGAAGATCGTCAACCAAGCGCCTGATGATCCTGCCATGGTTCGGATGGCAGCAGGGGCACAGCAGATGCAAGATCAGGCTCGTCTTCTCCGAGCTAGAGCTGACGACATAGAAAACCCAATCGACACGGAAGCCATGCCCACGATTGAGCCCACACAAGCCAATATCGAAGCTCTGGGTCAGATTGAAAATCGTCTTGGTCGTCAAAAGAGCCGCAGCTTGGATCTGGTTAAGCTTCACAGAGAAGCGTTGATCGCACAACTTGGTGAGCAGCAGGCGACTGCCGCTACAGGCGTTGTACGGGAGCCACTCACGCAGGGTAACCTGACCGCGCTTTACCAAGATGCGCGGGAGATTGCTCGTTCACAGCAAGGTGTGAACGACAACTACAAGCGTATTGCAAACAATCTTGCCGCCGCGGCTCTCGATGATTTGAACGCCGGTCCTTACGGCAACCCCGACTATGATGCGGCTCGTGATATCTCTTACGCATACAACGAGTATCTGAAGCGCACCTTTGGTGGAGATATCATATCCAAGAACTCTCGCGGCATGGACGTTGTTAATGATGCGCTCATCACNGACAAACTGATGTCCGGAAAGCCTGATGCATTATCTCTTCGCATTGGTCAAGTTCAAAAGATTGGACTTGAAATTCAAGACTATGCTCAGCGGAGCGGCTACGACATCGTATCTGAAGCCGAAGTCGCAGGCTATATGGGGACTACGGAAGAAGTCTTGTTGAACACTCTCCGGCTTGCCGTCAAAGAGATCGAGCTGCCGATTGAGGCTAGAACTCTCCGGACTCCTGAAGCGATTGCATTGGCTCAAAATGAAGCCATGCAGCAGTTCCGCGCTAAGCACCCTAAAGTCATGCAGATGTTCCCACGGTTGGGCGTCCTGATGGACGAGTCCCAAGATGCTGCGACGTTCCTTCAAAGAGTGCAAAAACAACAAAAGGTTCTTGAAACCAAAGTCAAGAACCAGAAAGCCTTCCAGAAGTTGACCGGGGCAGAAAACCCGGAAGCGGCTATTACTGCTGCTCTTTCTTCGGACACGCCAATGGCGGAGCTGGACTCTCTTATCAAGGTTCTACGGCTGGCTAGCAATCCTCGTCGGTTGCAGCGGTACATTCGGAACAACAACCTCGATCTATCCCCGGAAGATTTTAACTACGAGGCGGCAAGAGAGGGTTTAAGAACCACCATTCTGGGCTTAGCCTTTTCCAAAGGTGGAAAATACTCGGCACAGGGTTTGAATGCCCGCGGCGCGTATGACCTGCTGTTTGATCTTATCCCAAAAGCAGAGCGCAAAAGTGAAAACACGCTTGCTAAGTGGATGGTCAAGAATGAAATCTTCTCTGAAACCGAGGCAGCAAACCTTGAAGAGGGTCTCCGCATAATTATTCAGTCGGAGACCAAGCAAGACGTATCTAAGGCCCTGATCACCGGAGAGACGCCCGCTCTCATTGACATGTATACCCGTATTCTCGGCTCCCGGCTCGGAACGACAATTGGTGGTGCTATGCCCGGGGGCCGTGCAAGCGCTGCCGGACTTATCGAGGCCGAGGCCGGATCTCGTTATCTGCGGAAGCTGACTCAGGAGATTCCCGCACTGCAAGAGTACGATGCACTAGAACAGATTCTTTTGGACCCGACGCTGCTGGCTCTTGCCCTGCGTAAGCCGCGCACAAAGGCAGAGAAGACCGGGATTATTAACATTCTCCTTGATAAGGTTGGCACTGGCGCTACAGCGGCGGCTCCTGCTGCTGGNCGNCTNGCNATTCCNCTNTCCGCNATGGANATCACNGANCCNGAGCAATCTGGCGAGATACCTCTGGCTCCAGCCGCAGACCTCGACACACGGACCGAGGACCTTCAACAACGTGCAGAAGAACTGATCGGCGATCAGTCTTCGGCGGCACAAGTAACACCGACGCAACTGTTTCCGGACCTTCCCACCACGGACATTGCGTCGGTTTCCCCTAGCATGAACCCCGTAGGTCAGGGCTCGGTCAACCGTGCGCGGTTCGCGGCCCTGTTCCCTGAAGATCGTGCGCTCATTGAAGGCATAGGGAGTCTCGGCTGATGGCATATACTTTCCGATCCGGGCCCCGAGATCCAGAAACCGGTAGAAGCTCGACTGTCATTAGCTCTGATAATTTGATCAGAGACCCCGGCACCGGCAGAGCAGCACAGGCGGATAACTCTGGAAGAGTGACCGGAATAACTCGTCGAGAAAGAGCTCAGTTCGCAGGTCCAGCTCCTCTGCCTGCGGGAGCCATGACTCGGGAAGAGTACATGACTGCTACAGGCCGCACGGAAAAAGACCCTTATGGCTTGACCAAAGGTGGCTTTGCCCGCGGGCTTCAAGCATTGGACAAAGCTTTAGGCGGCTCGGGGCTAGATTACAGCGGCATACAGTCTCTGGCGCAAAGAAACGCAATCATTGATCATGCGTATGAAAAGTACCTGAACCCCACCGACATGCNGGGTAATCTACGGCAGTTTCTTCCTAACGAGATAGCGCTGCTTACGGACCCCGCCACAGGCGCTCGGTTCCCCGCGCAAGCTGAAGCGGTCCCGCGGGACTTGGGCTTTGCAGGCGTCTTACCGGGAGCGGGTATAGCTCAATTTTTGATGGGCCCAAAAACAGAACTTGTTCCCATGGAGGGAACTTTTACGGACACGGAGTCTGTAGAACAACAAGCTACAAACTTGNTCGGGGGTAGCAAAATACCANTAAGCTATCGTCCAACAGAAAATAATCTTTTGAACGCGCCGATTGACTATAGTCAGCTTCCTAATCTTCTTAAAGAGGGAGTTGGTCGGTATTTTCAGGAAGGTAAAGCAGGGTTCCCGGTCGGACGCGGCAGAATCGAGCCAGAGATTGATTTAAAGAATAGAAGAGTTGGGGTCACCTACAAAATTCCAATTTCCACCGCGGGGGCCGACACTCAGTCTGCGCCTGTTGCGGAGTCACTCTTTGCACAAGGTTTGCGTCGTAGAGTAGATGATTTTTCTAAAGGAAATCCGTTGGATGCCCTGATATCTAAACAGCAAATGGACAAGATGTTGCAAATGGGGGACGAGACCGGGGTTTACATGAACCCTGCCACACTAATGGATCAAGCGGACCAAGGCCCTATGGGTATGGGGGTCTTTTTAGAAAGTCGAAATCCCACAACGGGGGAAAAAATGCCCATCTTACGTCCAGAAGACATATACGAAAGAACAATAAAAGCCGAGCCCAAGTTCAAATCAATAAACGAACTGGAAGAAAACAGGCTTTTTCTTGACGACTTAAATAGACGGGGACAACTTTTTCGGGCGATTTAGACCAACCACTCCCGAGCCTCTTCGCCCAACACCTGACCCGCAAGATTGATCTTGCCGCGTAGGGCTTTCAGGATCTTCTCGTCTATCGTGCCCGGCGATACCAGATCAATATACGTCACCTTGTTGGTCTGACTGATGCGGTGCGCTCGGTCCTCGGACTGTAAGCGCGTAGCAAGGTCATAGCTGTTATTGTAGTAGATGACGGTATTAGCAGCAGTCAGCGTGATGCCCATGCCGCCGGTCAACGGCTGGCCTACAAAGAAGCGCAACTCGCTGTCCGGCTCTTGGAACTTGTCCACGATGGCCTGCCGCTCATCTTGTGGCGTGTCGCCATAATAGGTTGCGACCGCTTCGGGCCCAAAGCGGTCGCGCAGGGCCGAAGCTATCTGTTGAATGCCATGTGTATACGACGCCCAAATGATAGCTTTTCCCTGTAGCTCTTCCGTGATCTCCAGCAGTTCCTTCAGACGATTGTTTTCGACGGGCTGTATCTCGCCCTCGTCCGGTTGCAGGAAGCCGCAGCATATCTGTTGTAGACGCATGATCTGCGTCAGGACGCTGGCAGTCGTAGCCAGCTCACCGTTCTCCAGCTTTGCCAGTGCCAGCTTCTTCATCTGGCCGTACAGGCGCTTTTGCTCTTCGGTCAGCGGTACGTCACGCCGCGTGTACAGTTTGTCCGGCAGGTCAAGGCAGTCCTCTTTCAGGACGCGGTTGCTGAACCGGTCCAGCCGCTCGTTGAGCTCGTCCAGCCGACGGTAGCCCACAATTTCTTGGAACGCCCGGTTGCCCATCTTGCGGTTCTGCACCACGGCATACCGGTTCTGAAAAGCAAAGTAGCTTTTGAATTTGAGCGCATCGTCAGACAGGAAGGCACACTGGCTGAACAGGTCCATCGGACTCTTGGTGATCGGTGAGCCGGTCAGAATGCGCTTGTATTTGGCAAAGTCTGATAACTTAACGATATTCTTGGTGCGCGTTGCTTTGCGATTTTTTATGGTCGTGCTCTCGTCCACGATCATAATATTGTCCGGGAACTTTTGCAGGAACGCGACAGCAGCCTTGGTGCCCCGAGGCGTGGACAACGCCTCGACATTCATAACGAATATCCGCAGCCCACTGAAATCACCAGACAAAAACTCTAGCAGCTCGTCGTGATATTTCTTCGTGTTGGTTGGAGTCCACCGCATGATCTGCCGCTCGATGTCGTCTGGGAGATGTGTAGGAATTTCTCCTTTTACCCAGTTGTCATAGACGCCCTTCGGTGCCACTATAAAGGCAGCATTGATCTTGTTCATCATGTGCAAGATGCCGATGGTATCGATAGCCACCTTCGACTTGCCTGTTCCCATCTCCATGAACAGCGCATAGTACTCCGCGGCCCACGAATCTGTGAGTGCCTGCCTCTGGTGGTCAAACGGTTCAGTCTTGAACTGGTATTTTTTCACATTTTCCTCCTTGACTATGCGAAAATATAGGCATATATACATGTCTGTCAAGACCCGATAGGCGTCTTTAATCACGAAAGAGGAATCACGATGAGCGATATCTTTGAAGCTATGGAGGAGGACTTCGAGAAGAAGTTGAATACCTCCGTCGAGAAGCTCGATCAGAGCGACTTGAGTAGCGTAGCCGGTCTGGCTAAAGCAATCCGTGAACAAGAGGACTTTGTTGCAAGTCTNGAGGNNGACCTCAAGGCTGCNAAGAAGNAGCTCCTCAAGATGACGGATGAAGAGCTCCCAACTATGTTGGCCGAGATTGGTCTGTCCAGCTTCAAGCTGGATGACGGCTCCGAAGTCACAATCAAGCAGACATATGGTGCACAAATCACTAACGGCACCAAGGGCACTGTGGACAACCGTCCGCAGGCTTACGCATGGCTGCGAGATAACGGCTACGGCGATCTCGTCAAGAATGTCNTCTCCTGTCAATTCGGCATGGGAGAGGACCAAAAAGCCGAGCAGTTCCGCNNCATTGCNGAACAGAACGGTTATCTGGCTGAGCAGAACACCACCGTTCACTCATCCACCCTACGCGCCTTTGTTAAGGAGCGTTGTGAAGCTGGCGACGAGTTCCCCATGGAATTGTTTGGGGCCTACGTTGGACAGAAAGCCATAATCAAGAGGAGCGATTAAGCCATGGCTAGCAAAAAGAATGAGGTTGCAGAGACCAAATCTGCGGAAGTAGTGCAATTCGATCCGACCATGTTCGAGGCAGATGCCGGAATGGGTTTGGAGAACATGGGCGCTGAAGATCTTGCCCTGCCGTTCCTGAAAATTCTGGGCGGCATGAGCAAGGAATTAGATGTACTGGAAGACGCTCGCAAAGGTGACATTTACAATACCGTCACTGGAGCCGTTCTAAAGGGCAAGGACGGCGTTAGAGTTGTCCCGTGTGCCTACCAGCGTCGGTTCATCCGTTGGGCCCCTCTGGGCGAAGGGACGGGCGCTCCTGTGGCCGTCTACGCACCGGGTGAGGCCATGCCGAAGACGCAACGGTCTACTGAGGACAATAAGGACTATGTCCAAGACGGTTCCGGGGACTACATCGAAGAGACGCACCAGCACTATGTGCTTGTGCTGCACGAGGACGGTCAGGTGGAGACTGCGCTGGTTGCCATGAAGTCTACGCAGCTCAAGAAGTCGCGTAAGTGGAACAGCATGATCTCCTCCTTGACGGTGCAGGGTAAGAACGGCCCGTTCACCCCGCCGCGCTTCAGTCACGTGTACCTGCTGAAGACGCAACTTGAAGAAAACTCCAAGGGTAGCTGGCACGGCTGGGAAATGAGCCGCGTCGGCCCAATCGAGGACATGGCAACTTACCAGCGTGGTAAGGACTTTGCCGCCAGCATTGCCGCTGGAGATGTCGTCGTGAAGCATCAGGACGAATCCGTGGGCGGGGACATCAACCCCGACGACGTACCGTTCTAATCAGTTGAGGCGGCAGGGTATTGTCGTGTTTCCCCTGTCGCCTCATCCTTCACGGGGATCATCATGTCTGTACAAAAGTTTTCATCCATATTTGACGGTCTCAAGATCGCCTATGGCACATATAAAATCGAAAAACAGCAGGCTAACGGTAAGAATACTGGCAGAGCCGCCATCATCCGCGAACCGCGGACCACGGCCCTGTGGGAGGGACACCTGTCCGGTAAAGGACGGGGCATCGGCATCATCCCTATCAACGAGGACAACAAGTGTGTCTGGGGCTGCGTAGACGTTGACCAGTACCCGCTCGACCACAAGGTACTCGTCGAGAAAATCCGTAAGCTAAAGTTGCCTCTTGTCGTCTGCCGGTCAAAGTCCGGCGGGGCGCATTGCTTCCTGTTCGCTACCGAATGGGTAGATGCCAAGGACATGCAGGCCACGCTGCAACAAATATCCGCTGCGCTGGGCTACGGCGGAAGCGAAATCTTCCCAAAACAAATCAAGCTCAACCTTGACCGCGACGATGTCGGCAACTTTCTGAACCTGCCGTATTACGACGCCGAGGACGGGTTGCGCTACGCCATCAAAGACGACGGCACCTCTGCTACCCTTGAGGAGTTCTTTGAGCTACACGAGAGCTACAAGCAGACCCCCGAGCAACTGATGGCTTTACAAGTGGGCGATCCTGAAGAGGTTTCGCCCATGAAGGACGGCCCGCCGTGCCTTCAGTTCCTGCTGAAGAACAAGATATCCGAGGGTGGCCGCAACAACGGCCTGTTCAACATCGGCGTCTATCTGCGTAAGGCATATCCGGATAGCTGGGAATCGGAAATTCTGACCTACAACTTGCAGTATCTGGAGCCGCCGCTGCCACTCAGCGAGGTCAACATCGTTGCCAAGCAGCTTGAGAAGAAAGACTACGCCTACCGGTGTAGCGACTCTCCGATCAATGCGCACTGCAACAAGGACCTGTGCCAGACCCGCAAGCATGGCATAGGTGCCGCTATCCAAGGCGCGGCAATCGCTAACCTTCGCAAGTATAACTCAAACCCGCCGGTCTGGTTTCTGGATGTCAACGGTGAGCCCGTCGAGCTGGATACAGAAGCTTTGATGAGCCAAGCCGCGTTTCAAAAGTGCTGCATGGAGCAGCTCAACTTTATGCCTCGGTCTGTTAGCAAACAGGTTTGGGAAGGCCGCATCGGCGGTTTAATGAACGAGATGAGGGACAATGAAAGCGCCATCATAGATGTCGCCGAAGACGCCAGCATAAGCGGCCAGTTCTACGATTATCTGGAGGAGTTCTGCGCTCATATGCAAAAGGCTAACGACAAGGAAGAGATACTGCTCAAACGCCCATGGACGGATGAAGAGACAAACAAAACCATGTTCCGAATAAAAGACTTTGAGGCATATCTCAAGCGCAACAAGTTCTTTGAGTACAAGCTGCACAAGATCGCCCAGCGCCTGCGGGACATGGGGGCACAGAGTCGTTTGATGCGAATCAAGGGCAGGCCCGTGCGGGTGTGGGAGATACCCGCTTTTGATAACGCAGACATAGATATCAAAACGCCATCCTTTGGCAGTGGTGAAGGAGCACCTTTCTAATGAAAGACCGTAACGATTACATTCACGAGCAGCGCGTAGTGCAGCTTCGCACTTATCAATCCATCGCAGATGAGATGGGCCTGTCCCGCGAGCGTATACGCCAAATTGTGGTTGCCGTGTCTCAACGCATACGCTGGGAGCAAGAGATTGAGGCGCTGCCGGACAAGCCGCACAAGATGTGCCACCTCGTCCTGCCCCGCCGCGTCCGTAACTGCCTCAAGAACGAGTTTCTGTTCGACCTGACATTTGAGGAGTTCATCGAGTATGCCGAGAAGAAAAAACTCGACAACATACCCAATCTCGGTAAAGGCAGCATCTCGGTGCTCGAAACGCGGCTCGCGGAACAGGGTTATGTCCTGCCCAAGCGGATGCGTAGCAAAGCCAGCTTGCTTCGCGATGCAGTTCAATCTAAGCGCGAAGCCCGGTACGCCAAGTACCGGCAGATCATGCAGTGGCGAGAAGAGCAACGCAGCATCAAATGGATCGCTTACGAGGTAGACATGAGCTATGGCGGCGTTATTGGAGTTATCCACCGCTTCCTTGCCAACCCCGGGGCCCTCGATGGAAAAGAATAAAATCTTCCGCATCTACGGNCCGCCCGGCACCGGTAAGACCACCGCNCTGCTCAACAAAGTGGACGAGGCNCTCNGCGCTGGNGTGGATCCCGCACATATCGGNTACTTTGCGTTCACCCGGCAGGCAGCTAACGAAGCGATTGAACGCGCCTGTAAGCGCTTTCACCTTGAGCCNACGCAACTGCCNTGGTTCCGCACACTGCACAGCTTNGCTCTGCGCCTGTCNGGCATTCGCCAAGANCANGTGATGCAGACAGAGCACTACAANGAGCTGNGNCANGCTATCGGGTTNGACCTGACTGCNGGCGGGCAGGGCATGAGTGAGGACGATGCCTTCGACCTGACCAAGAATGACAACCCGGTGATCAGCCTCATCAACCTAGCCCGTCTCCGCAAGGTCACCTTGCGTGAAGAATATGACGAGAGCGGCATGGGCATGGATTGGAACCGGGTGAAATACATCTCTGACAGCCTGACTGAATACAAGAACCGGTTTCAGCTTTACGACTTCACGGACATGCTAGAGGTGTTTGTGCGTGAAGGCGCGGAGTTCTGCCCTCGTCTTGCCATCACATTTATCGACGAGGCGCAGGACTTATCGCCATTGCAGTGGGACGTAGCCCACATACTTGAGCAGAGCTCTGAGCGCATCTACTGCGCCGGAGATGACGACCAAGCGATCTACCGCTGGGCCGGTGCAGATGTAGAACACTTCATCAACCTAAACGGCGGCTATGAGGTGCTTGAGCAATCGCACCGCGTACCTGCTGCCGTGCACCCACTAGCCGAGCGCGTAGCCAAACGGATCAAACGCCGCGTCCCAAAGACCTACCTGCCCCGTAAGGACCCGGGGCTCGTGGAGCGCGTACCTGACGTAAGCTATCTGGATTTTAGTGAGGGATCGTGGCTCGTGCTGGCGCAAGCCGGTTACTTCTTAGCACCCGTGACCCAAGAACTCAAAAGCCGAGGCATCCTCTACAGCTATCGCGGACGGAGGTCCATATCCGAAAGACTGAGTGATGCCATCAATGGCTGGGAGCAAATGAGAAAGGGTCACCGAATAACCGGTGCAGCCGCACGAGCCGTCTATAGTTATATGTCCGTCGGCGAGCGGGTCAAGCGCGGATTCAAAAAATTACCCGGACTCGATGACGACGAGACCGTGTCACTTGAGGAGCTGATCGCGCATCATGGCCTTATGGAACTGGTGCACATCATGGGCACCCCGCGCATCGAGGAAAACATCCGGGACTGTATCTGGCACGAGGCCATGGACAAGCTGCCCAGTGCCGACCGTGCGTACATCACGGCACTGCTGCGCCGGGGTGAAAAGTTCAATGCAACGCCCCGCGTTGAGCTGTCCACGATCCACGGCTCTAAAGGCGGTGAGGCTGACAATGTCGTCCTGTTTACCGATCTGTCGCCCGCAGCAGCACGAGCCGCTGAGCAGTCTCCTGACGACCTGCACCGGGTGTTCTATGTGGGCGTCACACGCACTAAGGAAAACTTGTATCTAGTGGACCCTGAAGATGACAACCGGAGCTACCTGATATGAAGTACGAGGCTTTCTTCTTGTGCGATACCTGTGGGCACAAGTGGAAGACTTTCTATGCCCGACTGAAGTCACTAGAGCAAGGAGATGTATGCGAGAATTGTTTGCATCGTCCTCCGTATCGGGAAAACTACCGGGGCTGCGTGGCGGAACCTTACTTTTACAGAAAGTTAGACAATGAACCGCAAAGAGATACTTGAAAAGGCAGAGAGCCTAGTCAACGGCCCACGGGCCCAAGACTACGGTGATGCCTACGACAACCATGAGCGCATAGCCCAAATGTGGTCCGTGCTGCTCGACACCGACGTAAGTGTCTCACAAGTCTACCAATGTATGGTTGCGGTCAAGCTGGCAAGGCTTATAGTGACGCCAGACCACGAAGATAGCTGGATAGATATTTGCGGCTACGGCGCACTAGGAGGAGAAGGCAATGGCCTTACAGATGGCAATGTTCGCACCAAAGAGTGAGTGGGTGCCGCCCGCTGAGCTGCCAAACATCTTCGACGCCAAGCAGATCGCTATCGATGTTGAGACCAGAGACCCCAACATCAAGTCCAACGGCCCCGGCTGGCCGACCGGGGACGGTGAGGTGGTGGGCTATGCCGTAGCAGTTGACGGCTGGTCAGGTTACATACCTACCCGCCACCTTGGCGGCGGCAATCTCGACGAGCGCATCGTCAACAAGTGGCTCAAGAAAGTATTCGAGTGTCCCGCCGACAAGATCATGCACAACGCCCAGTACGACGCGGGCTGGATCCGGCAGATGGGGTTTACCATCAACGGGCGCATCATCGACACCATGCTGATCGCATCCCTGCTAGACGAGAACCGGTTCAGCTACAGCCTCAACGCTCTGTCTTACGACCTGCTCGGTGAGGTAAAGCAGGAGCGCACACTACAAGACGCGGCTCGCGAGTTTGGTCTCGATCCAAAAGCAGAGATGTGGAAGATGCCCGCTATGTATGTCGGGCCCTACGCACAAGTAGATGCGGAGCTGACACTCAAGCTCTGGAATTATCTGTCCGCACAACTGACTCAAGAGCAGCTCTGGCCGATTGCCAACCTTGAGCTCAAGCTCCTGCCCTGTCTGGTGGACATGACATGGCGCGGCGTCCGCGTGGACCAAGATCGTGTAGAGCGCACTCGCAACCACCTAATCAAGGAAGAGAAGGCCACGCTTGCCAAGATCAAGCACGTAGCTGGTCAGGATGTGGAGCTCTGGGCCGCAGCATCGATTGCAAAAGCCTTCGATAAACTCAGCATCCCCTATCCGCGCACAGAAAAGAACGCCCCGTCCTTCACCAAATCGTTTCTAGCCGACCACCCGCACGAGCTCGCACAACTAATCGTCCGGGCCCGCAACCTAAACAAGACCAGCGGCACCTTCATCAACACCATTATGAAGCACTGTCACGCAGATGGACGCATCCACGGGCACATCAACCAGATCAGATCGGATGACGGCGGCACCGTTTCGGGCCGTATATCCATGTCCAATCCTAACCTGCAACAAATCCCGGCCCGCGATCCTGAGCTCGGCCCCATGATACGCAGCCTGTTCCTGCCGGAAGAAGGCGAGCAGTGGGCGGCGATTGACTTCTCGCAGCAGGAACCGCGGATCTTGGTCCACTACGCTTACGTGTATGGCCGGTCCCGCGGCGCACAGATGGCAGGAGTTGAGGAGTTCGTCACCGCTTACCGCGAGGACCCAGACATGGACTTCCACACCATGGTGGCAGAGATGGCTAACATTCCTCGCAAGCAGGCCAAGACAATCAATCTGGGCATGATGTACGGCATGGGCGTGAACAAGCTGTCTGACCAGCTCGACATTGATGTAGATGAAGCCAAAGGGCTAGTCGGCCAATACCACGACCGCGTCCCATTTGTTAAAGGACTAATGAATGGCGTGATGAACAGCCTCAACAGCCGGGGCTCAAGCGGCTCTGTCCGCTCGATACTGGGCCGCAAATGCCGGTTCGATCTCTGGGAGCCCGCGACCTTTGCCATGCACAAGGCGCTGCCGTACCAAGATGCGCTCAAAGAGTACGGCGAGACCACCCGGCTGAAACGAGCATACACCTACAAAGCACTCAACCGGCTCATCCAAGCGTCGGCTGCGGACATGACCAAGCAGGCCATGGTGAATATTTATGAACAGGGACGCCTGCCCTTGGTGCAAATTCACGATGAGATCGCCATGTCCGTGAAAAATCGTGAAGATGCGAATGCTATTGCTAAAATTATGGAAAATGCTGTACCGTTGGAGATACCAAGTAAATGTGACGTTGAGATCGGCCCAAGTTGGGGCGAAGCAAGCTGAACTTTTTCATGGTTTTCCTCCCTAAACTGGCCCCGAGCTCGACTTGGGGCCCTTTTTCTCTTGTATCTCTATCACTTGTCCTATATATTCCCTTACAGGAGGTGTAAATGGATACATCTAAATGGAAATCTGTGCTCGTACCCATCGAGGTGTACGAACAGATTCGCAAGATAGCTCGCCAAGAAGGGCGGACCATCAGTGGTCAGCTCCGGATTATGTGGGATATCTATAAAAGACACGCATCCTGACGACTGAATAAAGTATGTCAATTCAGTTGACATCTTTTTTTAGCTGTAGTATGGGATAATTTCTATCAACTCTTATACGGGAGACTTGAATGTCTTATCTAAAACATCTTTTCGACGCCATCGACCAAATGGCAAGCGAATTTGGGGACACGCCGCCAACCAGTGTCAAAACTGTCACCGCTCTGTCTGTGCTTTGTCAGATTGAGATCGACAACCTCACGGCTAAGAAGACCCTTGGTGAGCATAAGCCGCTCATGCAAAACCCCGAAGAAATGGCGAAAGCTCTTGAGCCCGTCGTGAAGGCTAAAGCAAATGTGGTGAAAAAAAGGAGATGGAAGCGGAAATATTGCATATACTCGGGGGAGCGCCTGACGGGTAAGCAGCGGAAGTTCGCTTCAGCGGCATATGCCCGGGCCTATTGGAAGGAGCATAACCGAGACAAGGTCAACGCTTACCAGCGGAAGTGGCAACGAAACAAGAAGAAGAAAGATGCTTGATGCAGCTTTAATCTGTCTCGCTACGGCGGTCTACTTTGAGTCCAGAGGCGAACCTTTCGTCGGACAGTCCGCCGTAGCCCACGTTGTGTTGAACCGGGTGGAAGACACCCGGTTCCCCAACGACATCTGCTCTGTGGTAAAGCAGGGCCCTACCTATTCTTGGAAAACCAACTTTCCAATCCGGAACATGTGCCAGTTCAGCTACTACTGCGACGGCAAATCCGACAAACCAACCGAAGAAAAAGCATGGGAGACCGCGGTCCTCGCAGCCTACGGCGCGATGACAGAGCGCACTTATGACCCCACTGAAGGCGCAACTCACTATCATGCCGACTATGTCCAGCCCGAATGGGCCGAGGTTAAATACAGGACTGTCCGCATCAACGATCACATCTTCTACAAGTGGGAGGGCAACCGATGAGATGCCCCGAATGCGGCGGGGAGGGTGAATGCATGTATGAGATAGAGGTCCCTGCGCCTATGGCGTGGAGAGGCGGCTGGCTCGAAGAACGCATGATGGAATGTCAACTGTGTGAAGGAACAGGAGAAGTAAATGATTGTGAGGACNANGAATAGAGAGCTCCAGTACCCNNCCNTCGGGGATCCGGGCGTCATCCAGAAACGGNTGGACGCGGGCCGCTGCCCAAAGTGCGATACCCAGCTCAAAGAGCCCACGCGCTGCGGCTCTTGTAACCTGCAACTTCCCAAGAAATTAGCTCCTAAAAAGTCCTTGTCTTTCCCATAGGATCGCGTATATTAACAGCGTTCCCGTAGTTGGGCCCCGGAGAGAAATCTCCGGGGCTTTTCTTTTTGTGTTGACTATGTATGCGACAAGTCCTATATACAGGTTACACCAACTAGGGAGAACGAAATGGAAGATCAACAAGCACTGCCGCCTGTCGTTGCCGATATCATTGCCAAAGTCAGTGGCCTGTCCGCGGTCATCGGTGATGTCACCTCGATCCGCGGCGATGGCCGCATGATGGCATGGTCCGGCAAGGACGATTACTGGTTCTGGCTCGTTGTTGAGCCCGCGACGAGCTTGAACGAGAAACGGCGGAATACTTTCCGTGTCCTGATCGACGAGTCGCAAGCGCCGGACGATCTGCTCTACAATGCTGTCGGATACTGCGTGTATCACGACATCGAGCACGAGTTTGTGTTTGATACCGATAAACACCAGATGGCGGGTTTTCTGGCGCTGGATAGGATGGGTCACAATGCGTAAGAAGGAAGAGCTGTTCGATATCGTCCGCGGCATGGAGTATACTGATGCCGTGGCCGCAGTCTCCAGCGCGATCAACGCGCAAACGTCAACCATTGCAGCCAAGGGCGATTACAGCCGTGAGGCCGTCGAAGCAGCAGAAAAGCTGCTTGCGGCGTGGATAAGGGTACAACGCGGATGATTGAGGTTCGTAACATCGAGACCGGCGAGATATCCCAGTGGAATATGGATCAGGTGCTCCACACGATAAACAACAAAAGCGCGTGGGGGGACTACAGCCAAACCGATTGGGAAGAGGGTTGGGATAGATGGGTGGAAGGTGTGTTTTATGACATAATATTTTGCCCGGGGGAGTATTTGCCATGAGCGACGAAGATCTCGAAAA
>FUFK010039082.1_pt1 | contig 37046 bp, 28 predicted proteins | sample 1021851 | NCBI WGS metagenome assembly FUFK01 (sample SAMEA51879418, study PRJEB19060) | metagenome | reverse complement strand
AACAATATCAATGTAAAGTAGACCAACAGTCTTTGTATAGGGTTTAAAAGTTGATCCATAACCATAATATGGGTAATACCAACCCATATAATCATAATTGTTATACCTATTGATGTATACATTTTCTTTTGCTTTGGTATCAATAGAAACAATTAAATCAGGATTTTTTGAAAAGTTGTATCCCTTTGAGTTTAAGTAATTTTCAACAGAGCTTAATATTCTTTTTTTATCGATATCAGAAATTTCAAGATTTTCTATTTGCTCTTTTGAAAAAGCATAGGTCTTGTAAGATGAAAAATCTGAATCAGAATCATAATCGTATGCAACTCTTACAGAACCACATGAAATAAGTAAAAAGGAAACCAAAAACAANGTAAACCTCATTANAACTAAAATTACAATAATTATGCCTAAAAAACTTACTTTAAAAACTTATTAATATTTTTGAAATATGAGGGCTGGTAGTAAAATCTACTTAATTTTAGTTTTTTCCTTTTTAATATCATCATGCAGTCTATTGAAGCTGCCTGGAAAAATTCTTAAAGTACCACTTAATATAAAAAGGTCAATAACCAAAAAACCAAATGCTAATTCAAATCAGTATGAAAAATTCATAAAAAACCTTAGCTCTGAGGAGAGAAAAAAATGGTATATAAAAACATACTCTGAATTAGCTATACAACAAATGAAAAAATANAAAATTCCNGCTAGTATTATTCTAGCACAAGGNATGGTNGAGTCAGCNTCAGGTTCAAGCAATTTAGCNTTAAAATCAAATAATCATTTTGGAATTAAATGNCACCAAGAATGGAGAGGNAAAAGAGTNTATCATGATGATGATGAAAAAGGNGANTGTTTTAGAAAGTACAATTCACCAATAGAAAGCTATAAAGACCATTCAGAATTTTTAACAACCAGAGGACGCTACTCTTTTCTTTTCAGACTTCCTAAAAACAATTATGTTGAATGGGCAAATGGTTTGAAGAAAGCAGGTTATGCAACAGACCCAAATTATCCAAAAAAATTAATTAGAACTATTGAAGAAAATGATCTTTGGAAATTTGATGGTTCAAAAAAACCGATGAAACGAAAAAAATCAAAGGAATTAAAAGATATTCATACTGTTGAAAAAGGGGATACACTATATTTTATTTCTAAAAAATATAACATTTCCATAGAAAAGATCATGAAAATTAATAATCTAAAAAACAACCAGATTAGTATTGGTCAAGAAATAAAATACAAGGATTAGAATTTACCCTTTCAAAATATTATTTATTAATCCAGCACAATACATTAAGTGATTTTTAACGGATTTATTTGAAGAATATTTTTTCTGAGCTTTATTTAACTCACGTCTCAAATCAATTAAAATACCTAAAGTAGAAGACCTAATATCTGATTCATCAACTTTAACCCTTGTAGTACTCGAAGATGATCTAACGAATGAGGGAATATTCTGATTTTCTTTCATCAAATATCCTAATCTTTGAATAAAGGCTCTTTGGATATTTCGTCTATAAATATCAATATTTGAATTGTTTTTCAATTCACTAAAAATACCGTTNTTTAAATCCAACATTAACTCGTCCAATGAGTAGGATTTTGATCCATTCAAGGCTTCATTCTCAATTACTCTGGCTAGTCTTCCAAAATCAAGAATTCTGTTAAGATAGCTTGATTGAAGTCCTCTAATTTGATCTACAGCACCTGCAAACTGAATTTTATCTAATATATCTTTGTCAATCATCCATGTTGGAGTTTCAAATAAGTTTTTATTAAGGAATTTGATACAGTTTTTTTGATGATTTTTTTCTACGTGAGTGTAAACAGCTCCCTTTTGATCCGAAGTTTTGTAATACTGATAAACACCACCAACATTAGTTGCCACGTGCCCCATGTATCTTCTAAATTGACTAAATACAGCATTATGTAGTTCCCTCAGGTTGTCATAATTTTCCCCATCTATTGAAGTCCAATTAATCAGTTCAGGATAAATTCTTTTTAAATTTTTAATACCATAATTGCTTGCCTCTATAGCATTATCACCTAAATCTTCCGTTTGTTGACTTGGATCTATTCTATTACCTGGACCAAACCTATATTTAAGGTCATCTTGATTTTCTATAATCCATTTTCGTAAAATTTCTTTTTCCTCATCTTGAGATGAGCCCAGAATCGGTTTGTAACCCCATTTAACAGAAAATCTATCGTATATACCGCTATTAGGTGTATCCCAATCGGACGGTATTAGTGCGACTCCTTTGTCTTCGGGCTGAGCAACATAATTGTAACGCGCATAGTCCATTATTGATGGAGCAGTGCCATACTTTTTAGTAAAAGTTGCTGATCTTAGTGAATCAACAGGGTACGCACTACTACTACCCATATTGTGCGGTAAACCTATTGCATGACCAACTTCGTGAGCTGCTACAAATCTAACACCTTCACCCATTAATTCATTTTTTAATTCAATTCCTCTTGCATCTTCATTAACTGCACCTGTTTGAACAACAAGCCAATCTCTGACAAGTTTTAAAACATTATGATACCAATTTACACTGAACTCAATAATTTCACCAGATCTAGGATCAACAACGTTACCTCCATTTGCATTGATAGTTTCAGAAGCCAAATATCTAAATACACTATACCTAACATCTTCAGGACTCCAATCTGGATTTTCCTCTTTTGTTGGTGGATCTTTAGCTAGAATAGCATTTTTAAACCCTGCTTCTTCAAAGGCAATTTGCCAATCCTCAATTCCTAACTTTATGTATTTCCTCCATTTAATTGGAGTACCCGGGTCAATATAAAATACAATTGGATTTTTTGGTTCTACCAATTCACCTGCTTTAAATTTTTCTATGTCTTCTTCTTTAACCTCCAATCTCCATCTTCTCAAATATCTTACAGTTTCAGCTTTTTGATTATCTAGACCATAATCAACCTGCCTATTCGTGTTCCATCCAACTCTTTCATCAAAATACCTTCTTTTCATAGGTTTTTTCGGTAGTATAATCATGGAATTATTAATTTCCATAGAAACTGAACCATTCTCTGTCTCTGTGGATCTATATGTTTTAACATTTCTTACTTCAATATTTTTTGGAAATGACTTAATATTTTCAATATATGATAGCTTTGAATCAAGACCAGTAATCTTATAGGTTTTTCTGCTTCTCTGAGGATAACCAATACTTTTTAGGTCAGTTGTAAATAAACTTGTAACGTTAATAAGAGATGAGTTTAAAGAATCATTTTTAGCCTCAATTTTAAATTTAAATAATATCGGCTCAAAATTAGAATTTATAACTGCCTCGCTGATAGGCAGTGAATCTGCAGCAAAATTTACATAAGATGATTCTCTCAATAAAATATTATTATTATTTTTTTCCCATCTTAAAACTTGTTGATTCAAGATATGTGAGTATAGTGGAATTGAAACAGACATTTTTGAAACTCGAGTTATCATTAACATATCTCTACCAATTAATGAATCTGGTATCTCAAAATAATACTTATCATCTTTAAAGTAGACATTAAATAATCCATCATCTTTTGTTGCCTCTGAAATTATTGATGCAAAACTTTTTACTTTAGCCTTAGAATCAGGCTTAGATTTTTTTTCATCCTGGGAGAATAAATTTTTGTTAGGTACTAGTATAAATATTAACAACAATAGGTTAATTATCTTTTTCATGTTTTAAATTTTTTAGATTAACTCAACAAAAATGCCAGAGTCATTTTTGAAGACTTTTAGTAGTTGATTTTTTGTAAGTGACTTTATTGTTTTATCCCATTTTTTATTACTAAGCTCTGCGTAATGTTTTAACTCTCCAATTTCAACTTTTTTATTTTTTTTCATATAGTCAAAAACTTTCTTTTCCTCATCATTTAATTTTACTTCATTTTTTTCAGGTCGCATTTGTGGAAAAAATATAACTTCTTGAATGGATTTATGATTTGTTAACAACATAACTAAACGGTCAATTCCAAAACCAATTCCAGATGTTGGAGGCATTCCATATTCAAGAGATCGAATAAAATCATGATCTATGAACATCGCTTCATCATCACCTTTTTCAGAAAGTTTTAATTGATCTTCAAATCTTTCAAGTTGATCAATTGGATCATTTAATTCTGAATATGCATTAGCAATCTCACTTCCATTTATCAATAGCTCAAATCTTTCTGTAAGGTTTACTTTATTTCTGTGTTGTTTTGTTAGGGGACTCATTTCTTTTGGATAGTCAATAATAAAAGTTGGTTGTATAAAATTTGACTCACATTTATCCCCAAAAATGGAATCGATTATTTTTCCTCTGCCCATTGTGGAATCAACCTCAATACCAATATTTTTTGCTTTTTCTGATAATTCGATGTCATTTAAATTTTCAACATCTATTCCTGTCTCATTTTTTATTGCCTCTAGAATTGGAATTCTAGGGTAAGGACCTTTAAAGTCTATTTTATTAGCACCATAAACAACATCACTCTTGCCATATAATTCAGTTACAGTATTTTCTAATAATTTTTCAGTTAAATCCATCATCCAGTTGTAGTCTTTGTAAGCAACGTAAAATTCGAGGTTCGTAAATTCTGGGTTGTGAGTTCTATCCATACCTTCATTCCTAAAATCTTTTGCAAATTCAAATACCCCATCGAAGCCACCTACAATTAATCTCTTTAAATAAAGTTCATTAGCTATTCTCATGTATAAAGGAATATTTAAAGAATTGTGATGAGTTACAAAGGGTTTTGCAGCAGCACCACCAGGTATAGGTTGTAAGATTGGTGTCTCAACTTCAATAAAGTTTAGTTTCTCTAAGAATTTTCTAATTGAGCTAATGATTTTAGATCTTATGATAAATGTTTTTTTTACTTCACTATTTACAACTAAGTCAACATATCTTTGTCTATATCGTTGCTCTGGATCGTTAAATTCATCATACTTTTTACCCTCACTATCTTCTTTTGGTAGTGGTAGAGGTTTTAGAGATTTAGATAGTAATTTAAAGTCTTTTACCATGACAGTCATTTCACCAACTTTGGTCTTGAAAAGAACACCATCAATACCCAAAAAGTCTCCAATATCTAGAAGTTTTTTATAAAGTTCATTATATTTTGATTTGTCCTCTGAAGCGCATATTTCATCTCTGTTGAAATAAACTTGAATTTTTCCACTACTGTCTTGTATTTCTGCAAAACTCGCTTTTCCTTGTATCCTTCTTGACATGACTCTTCCTGCAATTTTAACATCTTCACCTTCTTCAAAGTTTTCTTTAATTTCAACAGCCAAGTGAGTTACTGGAAAAGTTTCAGCAGGGTAGGGATTAATACCCAAATCAATAATTTTTTTCAGCTTTTCTCTTCTTACAAGCTCTTGTTCAGAAAAATTTGACATGCAAGTCAAATATAATAATATAAGATGTACTTAATGCTTATGTTTTTTATTTTTATACTATCAAATTAGTGGTGTTGAAAATCAATAAAGAAATTGAAATAAAAAAACTAGGTTTCAAAGATTACAATGAAGCATTAGAAATACAAAATTATTATCACGATAAAATTTGCAATATCAAGTTAAATAATAGAAAAAATAATACTTCTCTCATAACCCCAAATTATCTTTTATTTGTTGAGCATAATCACGTTTATACGATTGGAAAGAGTGGAGATTTAAATAATCTATTATTAAATGAAAATTCACTCAAACAAAAGGGAATTCAGCTTAAAAAAATTGGAAGGGGAGGAGACATCACATATCATGGTCCTGGTCAAATCGTTTGCTATCCAATATTTGATTTAGAAAATTTTTTTACTGATATACATAAATATCTAAGGACACTTGAATTTATCGTTGTCAAAACATTAAAAAAGTTTGGAATTGCTTCAATGGGAAGTGAGGATCACACTGGTGTATGGATNGATAAGGATACCTTAAATGAGAGAAAAATCTGCGCCTTGGGAATTAAAGCTAGTAGATGGGTTACCAAACACGGTTTGGCATTAAATGTTAATACAGATTTGTCTTATTTTGATGGTATTATACCTTGCGGATTGAAAGGCAAAGCTGTCACCTCAATGAGTAAAGAAATTGGTTGTGAGGTAAATATAGATGAAGTTATAGAAGAGCTTGTAAAGCAATTCGAAAAAGAATTTAAAAATGTGTAATTAATCTACGNTGTAGTACAGCAGCTCATCTTGATCACCAACCACAACTAAAACTGTTTGTTTTTCTCTAGTTGAGAAGTCATAAAAATTTGAAGAAAAAATCGGGAAACGTTCAATTTTTTTATTCTCACTAAATAGATAAAGTTCCTTCGTGTCAAGATTTAGAGTTGAAATGTAATTTTGATAGATCCTGGGGGTTGTATAATTTCCATAAGGAATATCAAGCTCATTTTGATTTACTATTATTTTNTTGTCAGTATGTATAGTTAACATGTCCTGATTTGAGACCAAACCAATTATATTTTCGTTTTGGGGTTGGTATGAAATTTCTCCAGAGATATCAATCCTAATTATCTCATTTTCTTCACTTAGAAAGATAAGTTTGTTATTGTGTTTAAAAACAGTTGATTTGTACTTTAATTCCTTAGGTAATTTAATTCTTTCTCTTCCCCTTCTGTCGTATATTGTGAAAGTTTTGTCCTCATAATATTGGATGAGAAAATCTTTATTTAAAATTCTTATATGATCCATTTTGTTAGCAATTGTCTTTTTGGATCTAGTTGCCTTATAACCTTTAACAACACTGAGTTTTGAGTCATACATCGATAAAGTTTTCCCTTCCTGAACAACCAATCTGTAATTTTTATTTTTATCATAATCAAAAACAGACAAATATTTTTTAGAAGTATTTTCCTTGTTAGCAGTTTTTTTAACAATATTTCCTTTTACATCAATTATGTATAGATATTCAGAGGTTAGAAAAACAAATTGTAGTCTACCATTTTTATACATATCAATCTGATAAATATCACTGATAACTCTTGATTCAAATTTTTTAGACCAAATTTTAGTGCCGTCTAAATTGATTAGAAATAGTTCATTATCTAAATCTTGAAAAATTATATTCAGATCATTTGTTCTGTGATTCTTAACTAATGTTGGTTTAACTACAATATTTTGAGAGTGCTTAGTCTTTGAAACTAGCTCTAGTTTATTTATTATTTCTTTGTTTTCACTAGGACTAGTAAATAACGAAAAATAAGCAAGATTATTACCTACTTCTTCCGTGGAATATATGTACGTATTGCCTAAATCTTCATCATTTTTATGTAAAGTAAAGCTTACACTTTTTGATGGAATTTTTTTTCTAAATTTTTCAAATTGATTTTGTTTTGAAAGTGTTAAATTGTTTTTATAATTCAAAATAACATTTTCCAGTTCATTTTCATTTTTTCCAAACACAACAAGATTTTCAAATNTTGTAAAGTATTTAAATTTTTCAAATTCATGAAAACTCAAAAGATCAATCTTTAGGGTATTTTTTGATAATTCTCTAATTTCTTGGCCTCTGTAAAATTGACTTCCTTTAATTGATTCAATTGAATTGATTTCGTTAGAATCATCAAAATTAAGAAGAAATAGGGTGTCATTCTCAATTACTAACTCACCAACTTCAGAGACATTCTGATATATAGAATCAATTTCATAATTAATTATTGATACATCTTGAATTACTGCGTTTAAGTTTTCTTTGACCTCATTATATTCAAATGAAATTCTTTTAAGTTTTGAGAAATTCTCTGGAATTATATCAAAAAAATCTGTGCTTGATTTTTTTAAATTATTTAAAAATTGAATTTTTCTTTTTTCATCACTTTTTGCAAATCCCAAAACATTAATTTCATCATTTAATACATCAAATTCGTACTGCATCAAGTTCGAAAACCTTTTTACACTTTGTGGAATATCCATAAACATCAACCCGTTAAAGTTTTCTTTGACAATCAATGAAATATTTTTCGATTTATTTTGATATAGGTTTTTAAATTTTTCAAACTCCAAGTTTGAACCATAAGTTGAGTTTCTAATAACATTTTCAATTAAAAGTTTATTTTTTGATAGAAACAAAAAATTGTTTTTGTTCGTCACATAATTAGAATTTTTATCAATGTAGATGTTGTGGTTACCATATTTGATAGAGTCAACAAATTTATTTGATAATGTATCAGGAAAATCCTGTATTAAAAAATGATCTAATTTATTTTTTGAAGTATAATGGAAGCTTATTAAAACTTCCCCCTTAGAGCTATAATTCTCAATTGATGAAAAATCAAAATCAACTGATTCAGAGATAAATTCTAATGTTTGAAAGTTAACATTTTCAAATTCTTTAATCGAAATTGTCAAAACTGGATCATCTGGAATTTTATCAATAATCAAACTCTTCTCTAGCTCATTTGAGCAAGAAGTGATTAACACAACCAGAAGAATATATAACCTATTCATTTATTTCTCAAAATTAAAAAGTTAGATTGTCAATTTCAACTGTTTATTTTTAATGTTAAATGTCATTCTATGATATTCGCAACGACCATATTTGTAAATCATTTCTTTGTGTTTTTCAGTACCGTATCCTTTATTTTTTTTCCAGTCATACATTGGAAATTGAGTACTAAGTTTACACATAATTTCATCTCTTTTTACTTTTGCTAGAATTGATGCTGCTGCAATACTTATGTATTTGTCATCTCCTCCAACTATACACTCAAAATCTATTTTTTTCCTTGCTTTGAACCTATTACCATCAATAATTATTTTATCAGGCTTAATTTTAAGTTTTTCAATAGCAAGATTCATTGCTAAGTAAGTTGCATTTAATATATTGATTTCATCAATTTTTTTTGCTTCAATACTGATGATAGAATACGTAATACAACTTTTTAATATCTCATCATATAAATCAATTCTTTCTTTACGATTTATTTTTTTTGAGTCTTTAATAAATGAATTTTTATAATTTTTAGGTAAAATTACAGCTGCTGCTGTAACAGGACCTGCAAGTGATCCTCTTCCCGCCTCATCTACTCCGCATACTATTTTTTTATTGTCAAAAAGACTCAACATATCATCAATTTAAATCATAAATGCTATTAAATCAATAACTTTAGACAAATTAATGAAGAAACAATTAACAATTTTACTTTTAGTTTTCTCAATTTTTTCCTTTTCACAAGACGATACAACCATAAATCTTGAACAGAACCTAATTGATAACCCAGTAGATACTATCAAGTCAAAATATTTCAAATTTGATACTTCTAAACTTCAATTCTTTAATGAAGAGAATGATACAATAATATTAGATACAACATTGTCAATTAAAAATTATTATTCATTCAATTTCTTAAAGAAAGATGATTTTCATTTACTCAAAGCAAATAACGTTGGGAGGTTCTACAATAAATTGACATACGAGCTTCCCNATGACAATATTCCTAANTTGGGTTATTCAGCTAACGATGTTATGTTAATTAACAGGGAGGATGTTTTGTTTAGTAAGGTTGCCTATCCTTTGACAGAACTTTTTTTTAAGTCCGTATATTCCCAAGGACAACTGACAGATGCCTATTTCACGAGTAATTTAAACCAAGACTTGAACTTTTCTATTGCCTTTAAAGCCTTAAGATCACTAGGTAACTATCAAAATAGTTTGTTTGGTTCTAAACAGTTTAGAACAACATTGAATTTTAATGGTGAAAAAATAAGTACAAGGTTTTTTTATTTGAGTCAAAGTTTTGAAAGGAATGAAAATGGTGGTCTGACTTCTTCGTCAATTGATAATTTTGAATCAGAGGATCCAATTTTTGATGAAAGATCCAAACTAAATGTAAAATTTGAAGATGCAAAAAATAATTACCAACAGAGAATCTTTTATTTAAAAAATAACTTTTCACTTATCAATAAAAACAATAATTCTTTTGAGATCTATCATGTCTTTGATTTTGAAACAACTAACAATAGCTATAGTCAAGACAACGCATCGGTTTATTACGGGAATCTAATTTCTGGAAATAACAATCTCATTGATCATTACAAACTGAGGACATTGTCAAACCGTTTTGGTTTGACTAAGGATAATTTATTTTTTGACAGATTACATTTGCAATTGAATAATTATAATCTTAATTATTTTAAAGTCGAAACTGGGATGGATAATAAAGTTTTTTCAGAAAACTTCAGCTCGTTTTCTGTAAAGGCATTCAAAAACCTTTATAATTTTGATTTATCCATTGATTTAGAGCAAAAAATAAACGGCGATCAGTTGGGGAATAATTTTATTGCCAAACTTAAAAGAGAATTTTCTAAAAATAATTGGTTTGCCATTTCTTTGTCACTTACACAAAAACATCCAGGATTTATTTATGAGAATTTTATGAGTGGATATGACAATATTAATTGGACGCAATCTTTAAAATTGGTTGAAAATAAATCAATCAATCTAAAAATATCAAACTCTNTTTTCGGGAATATTAATGTTAATCACTCAATTATTGATAATTTTTTTTTCGTATCGATAGATCAAGATTCACAAGAAATAATGGCCCCCATATTAAATCAATATGAGGGAAAAATTAAATATTCTAGTTTAAAACTTGAGAAGTCATTTGATTTTGGTAAATGGACCCTCGATAATTCAATTATTTATCAAATAATCAACCAAAATGAAGATATTTTAAACCTACCACAATTTATTTCGAGAAATACACTTTTTTTCAGTGAAAGAATTTTCAGAAACACTTTAGCAATTCAGACAGGATTAAATTTTAAAATCTTTTCAAAATATTATGCAAATGAATATAATCCCCTAATTTCAGATTTTCACATTCAGAGTCAGAAAAAAATTGGTAGTTTCCCACTATTTGATTTTTTCTTTAATGCCAAGATTAGACAAACAAAAATTTTTATAATTGCTGAACATATAAATTCATCTTTTACGGGAAATAATTTTTATTCAACACCCGAAAGTGTTTATAGAGATTTTGGTGTGAGATTTGGATTCAAGTGGAATTTATTTAACTAATGGTAAATCTCCATGAATTTTAGATGAAAGTTCCGTCGAGCCCATTAAGAATTTATCAATTTCATAGGCAGCCTCTCTACCTTCAGAAATAGCCCATACAATCAAAGATTGTCCTCTTCTCAAATCACCAGCAGCAAAAACTTTTTTATCAGAAGTTTGATATTTTTTTGTTAATGGTTTTGAAAAATTATCAGCCTTTAATTTGAGATTATTGATTATTTGATTATCAGGACCTGTAAATCCAAGAGCTAATAGTACTAGATCACAAGGCCATACTTTTTCTGAGCCCTCAATCTCAACTAATTTCGCCTTCTCATTTGGTTTTTTTATCCACTCAACTTCAATTGTTTTTAATGCCTTTACATTTCCNTNACCATCATTTATAAATTCTTTTGTTAAAATTGACCATTGTCTTTTACTTCCCTCTTCGTGAGATGAGCTAGTTTTGAGTGTAAATGGCCAGTATGGCCAAGGATTCTCATCAGTACGTTCTTTACTTGGTTTTGGTAAAATTTCAAAATTTACAACTGATTTTGCACCCTGCCTGTTAGATGTGCCAATACAATCGGATCCTGTATCACCACCTCCAATCACAATAACATTTTTATTTTTGGCATTAAGTTCATCAACTTCTCTAAAATTTTCACTAATAACTTGGTTTTGCTTCTTTAAAAAATGCATCGCTTGAACAACTCCACTTAGTTCATGACCAGGTATTGGTAAACTCCTCATNACTGTTGCACCNCCACATAATAAAACTACATCATTATCTTTTTTTAATTTTTTAATTGAAATATCAATTCCAACTTCAACGTTGGTTTTAAATTTAATTCCTTCAAGACTTAAAATTTCAACTCTTCTATCAATAATAGATTTTTCAAGTTTGAAATCGGGAATACCATATCTTAGTAGACCACCAACTCTAGAATCCCTTTCATAAACAGTTACAAGATGACCTGCTCTGTTTAATTGTTGTGCAGCTGCGAGGCCTGCTGGACCTGAGCCAACAATAGCTATTTTTTTACCGGTTCTTTTCTTTGGTTTTATTGGCTGGATCCAACCCTCTTTAAATCCCCTCTCAATAATATACTTTTCTATTAGCTCAATCGATACAGGAGGATTTATAAGCCCAAGTACACAGGCTGATTCACATGGTGCAGGACATAATCTACCTGTAAATTCTGGGAAATTATTGGTCGAATGTAAAATTTTAAGAGCATCTTTCCAGTCTCTGTTGTAAACTGCATCATTAAAGTCTGGGATTAAATTGCCGAGTGGGCAACCACTGTGACAAAATGGTACTCCACAATCCATACATCTTCCTCCTTGTTTTACTAGTTCGTCATCTTTTGGTTTAATTGTGAATTCCTTGAAATTTTTTATTCTTTTTTCAACAGGAATATAATTCTCGTTAACCCTATCAAACTCTACAAAACCTCTAAGTTTACCCACAGTTAGTTTATTATTTCATTTATTTTGGACTGAGCCATCTTTTCGAGAGCTGCTTTATACTCAGTTGGCATTACTTTTACAAACATATTCCTCGACTTATTCCAGTCTAAAATTATTTTTTCAGCAATACTACTCTGTGTGTACGAGTAGTGTTTTTCTAGAAGATCCTTAATGATATCATAGTCTTGTTTATCAAGTTTCTCAAATTCGATCATCTCCATATTAAAATTATCACTTCTAAACTCGTTATTTGATTTGAATATATATGCTATACCACCACTCATCCCTGCAGCAAAATTTCTACCTATTTTGCCTAAAATTAATGCTATACCACCCGTCATATATTCACATCCGTGATCACCAACTCCTTCAACAACCGCTGTAGCACCAGAATTTCTGACGCAAAATCTTTCTCCAGCTATACCATTGATGTAGGCTTCACCAGAGGTAGCCCCGTAGAGAGCTACATTTCCTGTAATTATATTTTCATGAGATTTAAAGGTAGATTTTTTTGGTACTTTGACAATAAGAGTGGCACCTGAAAGTCCTTTTCCAAAATAGTCATTTGTATTTCCCTCAATTTTCATTTCAAGTCCTTTGGTTGCAAATGCTCCAAAGCTCTGTCCGGCAGCACCCGTAAAGTTTAGTTTTAATGTCCCTTTTGGTAATCCCTTTTCACCATATTTCTTAGAAATCTCATTACTTAAAATAGCACCGACAGTTCTATCAGTATTTTTAATTGTGTAATCCAGACTCATTTTGATTTTCTTCTCAATAGCGAGTCTAGAACTTTTTAAAATCTTAAAATCAATCACTGAAGAAAGGTTATGTTCTTGTTTTGACACATTTCTAACTGGAATATTTTCATCAACATCAGGCCTATACAATACTTTTGAAAGATCTAATCCTTTCGCCTTATAATATTCTACAGCATCAGTCATAACAAGTTTTTGGCTTTGACCCACCATCTCATCAATTGTTCTAAAACCTAAATTTGCCATAATTTCTCTTAATTCTTGTGCTACGAAATACATGAAATTTATGACATGCTCAGGTTTACCTTTGAAATTTTTTCTTAATTCTGGATCTTGTGTTGCAATACCAACAGGACATGTATTTAGATGGCAAGCCCTCATCATTATGCAGCCTGATGCAACAAGTGGAGCAGTTGAAAATCCAAATTCTTCAGCACCTAAAAGACATGCTATGGCTACATCTCTCCCAGTCTTCATTTGTCCATCACACTCTATAACAACCCTGCCTCTTAAATCATTCAATACAAGAGTCTGCTGAGCTTCTGCAATTCCTAGTTCCCACGGTAATCCTGCATGCTTCAATGATGTGAGAGGTGAAGCTCCGGTACCACCATCGTACCCCGAAATTAATATTACATCTGCTTTTGCTTTTGCAACACCAGCAGCAATTGTTCCTACACCAACTTCGGAAACCAATTTTACATTAATTCTTGCTTTTCTGTTTGCATTTTTGAGATCGTAAATAAGTTGTGCCAAATCTTCAATTGAATATATGTCGTGATGGGGTGGTGGTGAAATTAAACCTACGTATGGAGTGGAATTCCGAACCTTTGCAATTAAAGGATTGACCTTTGGTCCCGGAAGTTGTCCTCCCTCACCTGGTTTAGCACCTTGAGCCATTTTAATCTGAATTTCAGAAGCATTGGTTAAATAATTTGAGCTAACGCCAAACCTTCCGGATGCAACTTGTTTTATAGAACTGTTCTTTGAATCACCATTGTTTAATTTTTTAAATCTATTTGAATCTTCACCTCCCTCACCTGAATTGCTTTTGCCACCAATTCTGTTCATTGCAACAGCTAAGTTCTCATGTGCTTCTTTACTAATTGAACCGTACGACATTGCTCCTGTTTTAAACCTTTTTACAATTTCTGTCCATGGCTCAACCTCTTCAATTGAAATTGGGTCAAACTCTTTAAATTTTAAAAGCCCTCTTATGGTCATGAATTGTTCACTTTGCTTATTTATTTTTTCAGCATAGGATTTGTAAGTTTCATATTTTTCTTCCCTAACTGCTTGTTGCAGTTTTGATATTGTAAATGGATTCAGCATATGTGCTTCTCCATCTCTTCTCCACCTGTAATCACCACCCGTTTTCATACTTGATATATCTTTCTCGCTGTTTAATGCATAATCCATTCTAGATGAAACTTCTTTCTCTAAAACATATAAGCCTGCACCTTCAATTCTAGACGGTGTGTTATTAAAGTACTTGTTCACAAATTTCTGTCTCAATCCAAGTGCTTCAAAAATTTGCGCTCCTCTGTATGAGTGTAGTGTAGAAATCCCGATCTTGTTCATAATCTTTAAAATACCCTTTGCGATGGCTTTATTGAAATTATTTATTGATTTATCAAGTTTTTGCTCATTCAAAAATCCAAGCTTGTGGTGATATTCTATAATTTCATTGACCATGTAGGGATTAATTGCGCTTGCCCCATAACCAAAAAGCATCGAAAAATGATGAGGTTCTCTAGGTTCAGCAGATTCAATAACGATTCCAAATTTTGAACGTTTGTTCCTTTTTATTAGACTGTGATGGACATATGAGCAAACTAATAAAATGGGAATAGGAGCATGTTTTTTTGATGTTTTCCTGTCACTAAGAATTATGATATTGTGATTTGTGTCAACTTTTTTTTCAACCTTGTCTACTATATTATCAAGAGCTTTTTCAAGACCATTGTGACCTTTGCTAATTTCGTAGTTTGCATTAATTGAACAAGCTTTAAAGTCTTCATGTTCGATATATTTTATCTTTTCAAGATCATCGTTTGAAATAATTGGATTATTGATTTTCAGCTTTTTTGCATGATCAGGAATTAAATCGAAAATATTATAATCACTGCCCAATGACAAACTTGTATCTGTAATGATTTCTTCCCTAATTCCATCAAGTGGGGGATTGGTAACTTGTGCAAAAAGTTGTTTAAAATAATTGTAAATAAGTTGTGGTTTTTTGGATAAAACTGCAAGTGGTGTATCAGTTCCCATCGACCCAATGGCTTCTTTACCATTATTACACATTGGTAAAATAATGGTTTTAAAATCCTCTTTGGTGTATCCAAAAACTTTTAATCTAGTTTCAAAGTTTAGCTTTTCTTTTGGTGATTTCTTCACTCTGTATGGTATTTTGCTAAGTGGTAAAATATTTGATTTTATCCATTTACTATACGGATACTTTTTTACAATAGAGTTTTTTATTTCATCGTCTTCAACAATTCTTCCTTCATTCATATTAACTAAAAACATCTTACCAGGCTCTAGTCTACCATGTATTTTAATATTTTCTGGCTCAATATCCACAACCCCAGTTTCAGATGACATAATAACATACCCATCATGAGTCACTGAATATCGTGATGGTCTTAGTCCATTTCTGTCTAATAGTGCACCTATATAATCACCATCAGTGAAAGGAATTGATGCAGGCCCGTCCCATGGCTCCATTAAACAACTATTGAATTGGTAGAATGCTTTTTTTGATGAAGACATGGTCTTATGTTTTTCCCATGCCTCAGGCACAAGTATCATCATGACCTCCGGTAAACTCCTACCAGTCATTAGTAGAAGCTCTAATACCATATCCATGGAGGCTGAGTCAGATTTTCCAGGCAAAATTATTGGAAAAATTTTTTCTAAATCTTCTTTATCAATTAACTCAGAATCCATTAACTCTTGCCGGGAAATCATTCTGTTAATATTACCTTTTAAAGTATTAATTTCACCATTATGACACATGTATCTAAAGGGTTGTGCAAGATCCCATGTTGGAAAGGTATTGGTTGAAAATCTTTGATGAACTAAAGCAAGTCTAGTTACTAACATTGGATTTTTTAAATCAATATAAAATCTTTCAATGTCCTCTGGGATTAATAATCCCTTATAGATAATTGTTTTGTTGTGTAAACTTGAGAAATAGAAAAAACTTCTTTGGGATAATTTAGATTGATAAATTCTATTTTCAGATATTTTTCTTGAGATGTAGAGCCTTAGCAAGAAATCTTTTTCAGTTTGATTCGGATCATTTTTTCCAATAAAAACCTGTTTAATATTGGGTTGTGATTGTGACGCAATTGCACCAACAACTTTTGAATTAACTGGTACATCTCTCCAGCCTAGAATATTTAATCCCTGTCTTTTTATTTCTTCTTCAAAAATATCAACACAGTAGTTTAGTTGGTTTTTTTTGGGGGGAAGAAATACCATTCCAACTGCATACTCTTTAAATTCGGGAAGATTAAATTTGCACTCTTTTTTAAAAAAAATATCTGGAATTTCAATCAGTATNCCAGCTCCATCTCCTGTTCTACCATCAGAGCTTACTGCACCTCTGTGTTCAAGACAAGTTAATATATTTAATGCTTTAGAGATTATATCATTAGTCTTTTTCCCCTCCAAACTACATATAAATCCAGCACCACAATTTTCATGTTCAAATAATGGATTATATAGACCTTGTTCTTTCAAAACTCAAATTACTGGGAACCAACTAATTTATTTATTAATTAATTCAATAGAAATTAATATGAATCAATAATCAATCCAATCTTCAATTAATATTAACTTTTCAAAATATGCCTACAAATTTTATTTTTTTTACATATTTTGGTTCGATTATTGAGAATTCTTAAACAAATAAAATAAATGGAAACAGCAATTATAGTAGTATTTATACTTGGTTATTTAGCAATTGCCTTTGAACACACTTTAAAGATAGACAAATTAGTTCCTGCTCTTGTAATGATGGCTCTCATATGGGCAATTATCTCATTTTTTGGAATGACTGTTTATGACATAGACCCTGCAACAAAAAGTTTGGTTCCCAATAAGCTCGAAAAGGTTATAAACTATTTTTTAGGTCACACAGCGGAGATCCTTATTTTTTTAATTGGAGCAATGACCATCGTAGAAATTATAGATTTTTTTAACGGCTTTTCAACTATAAAAAGACTAATAAAAACAAAAAGTAAAATTAAAATACTCTGGATTATATGTTTCCTCGCCTTCTTTTTATCGGCCATAATTGATAACCTTACAGCCACTATTGTTTTAATAACCATTCTACAGAAACTACTTAATGATAGAAATTTAAAACTCTGGTATGCAGGAATGATAATTGTTGCTGCAAATGCAGGTGGTGCATGGTCTCCAATTGGAGATATCACAACAACAATGCTTTGGATTGGGAAAAAGGTTACTCCAATTGCTTTGTTAAAATATTTGATAATTCCGTCACTTGTATGTATGCTCATACCTACATACGTTGTGTCAAAATATAAGGTGTTTCAAGGTGAGATAAATCCAATGGTTTCCACTGAATCTGAAAACAAATTCGGCTCTAAAATCTTAATAATAGGGTTGTTGTCAATATTATTTGTCCCATTTTTTAAAGTTGCAACTGGTTTACCGCCATATGTAGGTATGATGTTGTCCCTAGCTTTCGTTGCCACTATTGGAGAAATATATAATTATCTCTTACCAAAACCTGCAAATCATGTACACCACAGCCCTGTACACCACGCACTAACTAAAATTGAAATGCCCAGTATTCTATTCTTCTTGGGAATACTAATGGCCGTAGGTGGTTTAGAAGCTTTGGGAATTGTCTTTGAAGTTGGTCAAACAATGGTCCTAACATTTGAAAATGTTGATTGGTTTTTATTTAAAGGCCTTGATATTGTAATTTTTGTTCTAGGCTTTCTTTCTGCAGCAATTGATAATGTTCCACTCGTTGCAGCATCAATGGGAATGTTTGGCGAAGCGGTTGATGATCCCCTTTGGCATGGAATAGCTTATGCTGCAGGTACTGGTGGAAGTATGATCATTATTGGATCAGCCGCAGGTGTCGTTGCGATGGGAATGGAAAAAATTGATTTCATGTGGTATCTCAAGAAAATAGCTTTTCTAGCATTTATTGGTTACATAGCCGGTTTCTTAACCTTTATTTTCCTTAGAGATTTTGTCTTGTAATGAATTATGAAGAGTCCATAGAATGGCTCAACACTATTCCATTATCCTTTGACAGGGAAAATAAAAATTATGAATTTAAGTTAGATGGAATTAAAGCTTTCCTTTCACACTTAAAGAATCCACAATCAAACTTAAAGATTATTCATGTTGGTGGAACAAATGGAAAGGGTTCTACGTGTTCTGTTATTTCGTCTGTATTACAAGAGTCAGGATTCAAAACAGGCGCTTTTACATCACCCCACATTAAAGATTTTCGTGAAAGAATTAGAATTGGAAAAGATTTTATTGATAGAGATTTTTTTAGAGAATTTATCGTGAATAACCGCTTTAAAATTGAAAGTTTAGATCTCACATACTTTGAAATTTCATTTGCGATGGCAGTAGATTATTTTTCAAAAAATATGGTTGATTATGCAATAATTGAGGTTGGCTTGGGCGGTAGGTTAGATGCAACAAATGTTGTAGAGCCAGTTGTATCTGTAATAACAAATATTGGTTACGATCACAAAGAATTTTTAGGTAATAGTTTAGAAGAAATTGCCATGGAAAAATCAGGAATAATTAAACACAATAAACCTGTTGTGATTGGAGAAGAAAATGAAAAAATCAGAAATTTATTCAAGATTGAAGCATGTAAAAAATCCGCTTCAATTTACTTTTCAAAAATGTCACAAGAATACAAAAGTGATTTAACTGGTCCTTTTATACAAAAGAATATTTCGCTTGCTCTGAAAACTATAGACATACTGAAGCTTGGGATTGCAATGAAAGATATTCAAAAAGGAATTTTGAATGTTAAGGAAAATACAAAGATTTATGGTAGGTGGGATTTGATTAGGAAAAAACCCAAAATTATATTTGATGCAGGACATAATATTTCAGCTCTAACCACATCTATATTAAATTTAGAAAAATCATCAAAAGTGGTTTTCGGAACATTAGAAAAAAAAGATCAGCATAATATTTTTGAAATTTTTCCTACAAGTTTTAGATACTATTTTTGCCCTGTACCATCCAAACGGAGCATGTCAATGGACAAAATCGAAAATGAAGTTTCAAAAAGAGGGTTAAAGTATTCTTTTCATGATAATGTAAGTAATGCTTTGAGTGCTGCTGTTAAAGATTCTAACGAAAGTGATACTATTCTGGTTACAGGCNCAACTTTTCTTTTTTCTGACTTATACTAGTATACATAATTATATTATATTTGGCCTTCCTTAGGGCGCTTAGCTCAGTTGGTTCAGAGCACTTGGTTTACACCCAAGGGGTCGGGGGTTCGAATCCCTCAGCGCCCACAATTCATAATCCTTTGGTGAAGCAAAAAGCTTAGTTATAAGTAAACAGTAATCAAAGGATTTTTTATTTGTAAATTCTAATTAGAGTAAAGAAATTGTGTTTGAATTGGAACACCATAAAGTGATTCCAATTCCTTGATATTATCCTTGTAAACTTTTGTCTCAGGTGGTACACTGAAATTTTCCCAAAAAAACTTGTTATAAGGCACTTTATATAAAGACATATCTTTTTGCTCCATATCATAAAAACTATCAAATTTTGATTTATCTTCAATAAGTTTTGTAACGAATAGTTCGTGTCTAAATGAAACTGGATAAAACTCCTTGACTTTTTGACCAGAACTAATCATGGTTTTTTTAACATTTTCAGGAAGACGTCGAGCACCAACCCACTCTCTTGTCATATAGCTTAAATATAGTTTACCTACACTGTTCTTTTTATAAATCCAAATGCTATTCGCGTATTTACCAACTTTTGGATCTCTTTCATACTCAAGTCTGTAAATTTTAAACGATTCGTAGCCTATATACATTGTTATTTTTGCATTCTCTTTGTCTATTCCCTCAAAAATTAAAACATCTTCTCCATCATACGATGAATTACCAATTTTCTTCCAATTATAACTTTTGGTCCTAACTCCTTTTCTAAGTGGATTACTCCACTCCGTGTATCTCAATGGATGAAATTGAGATTGGTTTTTTACAAATCTATAATCAGATGATTTTCTTATATTTTCGACACTTGCTCTCACAATATTTGAGTTTGGTCCTTGATCAATTGCCTTGATAAAGTGCTCTATAAAAAAACGACATTTATTTTCCTCGACATCCCATCTTCTGTATAGAATATTGAGTTGATGGGACTTACTAATGGTATTTATTTTCAAAGATTTAATAGCTTGATTAATGTAATTTATGGGGGCTTTCACAACCACCTCATCAAGTGCTGTTAGCTTTTCTTTTAATATTATTTTTTTGTCTTTGCGATTAATAAAATCTTGAACATTAATTTTTATTGTTTCAAATCCTATGGAAGATATTTCTAGAACGTCGTTGAGTTCATTTTTGGTTACTAAGAATGAAAATGTACCTTCCATCGTTGATGTAGTGCCAATATTTTTTTTTAAGATACCAACAGCTGCGAAGGGAACTTCATAATCAAACTCATCCACAACTGATCCCTCAATTATAATATTTTGGGTAGATACTATTTGAGTAAAAAAAAGAAAAGCAATTAAAATATATAAACTACTTTTAAAATTCATTCTTCTAAATATAAGAATTATGTTTTTTGAAAATAAAGACAAATTGGCCTTTAAATTTAAACTAATTACTATTTACATTATGGCAATATTTTACATCAACGTAGGAATTGGTCATTTTATAAATCCTGACTTTTTTTTAGTCATTGTCCCAGACTATCTTCCTTATCATCTGTTCCTTGTTTACATTTCAGGCTTGTTTGAAATTATTTTTGGTGTATCATTGTTTTTTAAAAAATCAAGAAAATTTGGTGCAATTGGATTAATCTTTCTTCTAATTTTGGTTTTTCCAGCGAATATTTTCCTTTTTCAATCTTTGGAAGCTCAATCGGTTTATGAAATTTCTAAGAACAAAGCATTAGTCAGAATGTTTTTTCAAGCTCCATTGATATTGATTGCTTTTTGGCACTCACTTGACAAAGTATACAGATATTATGATATCTTTTGTATAATAATTTTTATCCCAACAATTTTATATTTCATTAGTCTTTCCAGTTAGATTTAAATCTACCCAAAAACATTGGTACATTCATTTGGTATTCTTTGTATTTGGGATACTTAGCTGCACTTATCTCTTCACTAAATTTCGCACTATTATAGAACAGAATCACCAATAGAATACAACCTGCAATAGACCAGTTTAGAATTTCACTTGTAGCAGAAACACTAAACAGATAAAAAATAATCCAAATTATCTGTTCACAAGTAAAGTTGGGATGTCTTGAGTAAGACCATAGCCCACTTGTCAGAAAACCTTTTTTATAATCTCCTACTAATTCAGACTTTGACTTAATTTTCTCATATTTTAAGGTTTGAAAATTATATTGCTGTTGATCCGAAATTGTCTCAAGAATTATAAATAGAAGCATTAAAAAACCGATTAAATAATCAAAAAAACTTATCTCATTACCCCCTGTCCAAGCAGCTAAAATTGGGAGGGTGAACAAAAAAATTAGTCCCATTTGATAAAAACAAATAAAAAATAAATTAAAAAGAGACCAATTAAGTTGTCGTTTTAACCAGGGGGTTTTGTTTCTTAATACCTTCCAGCGATAATCCTCCTCACCTCTCCAAAAATATATGCTATAACCTCCTCTTCTGGCAAAATTAAAAGTAAGTCTGACTCCCCAGATCGAAACTAAAGTTGACATCAAAAGCATTCTTGAATCAAAATCAGACTGAATTGTAAAATACCATACGTAAACAATTGGTATGATGCTCCATATTTTGTCGATTTGACTGTAATTCTTAGTAATCTCACCAATTAAGAAACAAGATGAAGCAGAAAATAAATAAATTTTTGTGGCAAAAAATAAACTTTCGCTCTGAGTCGCATTTAAATTAAGTGAAAAAAAACCACTAAAAAAAAACAGATATGTTAAGCTTACTATGCTTAGAATTAATATGAATACCTTTTTAAACATTATTTAAATTTATAAATTTAGAAGTATAATGATCTCAAATTTTTTTTCAACATTATTTTTTTTGTTATCGTTTGCTTTTACTTTAGCTCAAAGTAATAATGCCATAATTGACTCACTAATGAGTCAAGACAATATCACATTTTACCAAAATATTGAATATGGAAAAAATGAAAGAAATAAACTAGATATTATAATCCCAAAATCAAATTCAAAAACCCCTCTGGTCATATACTTACATGGGGGTGGTTACAAAGGTGGGAAAAAAGAACATACCTACAGAAAAAACAACATTGGAAGAATAAGTGAAATTCTAAATAATAAAATTGCTTTTGCTACTATAAATTATTCTTTTCTTAATAATGAAGACGGCTTAATTTCATCACTTAATGATGCAAAGTTAGCGTTACAGTTTTTAAAGTACAATCATAATAAATTTAATTTGGATAAAAACAGAGTTGTTATTTGGGGTGTTTCGTCGGGTGCAAATTCTGTGTTGTGGCTGGGGCTATCTGATGATATGGCTGACCTAAAAAGTGAGAATAAAGTTTTGAGAGAATCCACTCGAGTTCAAGGAATAGTTTCGATAAATGGTGCTCACTCATTCAATAGTCAAAACTGGAAAAAAATGATAAATATGTCCGATAAAATTTTTGATTTCATGATTAAAAGATTCTTGAAATACCCAGGTATGGATGTTGATAAATGGTTGGTTAATTACAAACTAAAAAAGTATCAAGAGGCTATCGACTATTTTGATTTCATGGATTCATCTGATCCACCAATGTTAGTTGCTAATTATGGTGATATGGTACCAAAATCAATATCCAGTTTTAATCATCATCCCATACATGCGAAATATTTAAAGCAAAGGGCTGATTCACTTTCAATAGAAAATTATGTCTTTGCTCCCAAGTTGGGAATCGAAAGTAAAGATATAAATGGTATTCTTGATTTCATATTAAAACAACTCACTGATTAATAAATAATTAAAAAAAAATTAAGATATTTGAACCATGATTGTGAGTTGTAATAATGGGACGTTATCTGCTTTTATCCCAACAGTTGATAATCCATGGGATATTTCTAAAGTTTTACTTGTTTACAGGAGACTAGGTTTTGGATTAAAACACACGGATATTGCATCAAAATTATCTCTTACACCCTCAGAGATAATAGACGAATTAATTGATAATGCAAAAAATTTACCGTTGACACCTGATCCTGGTTGGGCTCATTGGACAAACACTGATTTTAGAAATGCGGGAGGTAACAGAGGACCATTTTACAGAAACCATCAAAAAATTGTATTTGAAGATTTTCTAAAAAATGATATGCGTGATCGATTAACATTATTTTGGAGTAACCATTTTGTTACTGAATATTACATGTACAATCATCCTGCTTATACATTTAGATATTACAACAATTTACAATCTAATGTTTTGGGAAACTTCAAAAATTTTGTTTCTGTTATGGGTTTGGATGATGCTATGCTAATGTATTTAAACGGATATGAAAATAGAAATAATGCTCCAAATGAAAACTATGCAAGAGAGCTCTATGAATTGTTCACATTAGGTGAGGGTAACGGATACACTCAAGATGACATCACTGAAACTGCAAGGGCTTTGACTGGATACAACAACAGACAAGATGGAGGACCAATTTATTTTAATCCTAATAGGTTCGATAATGGAGAAAAAACCATTTTCGGAAGAAAGGGAAACTGGAATTATGATGACGTTATAAACATTTTATTTGAAGAAAAAAGTGATTTAATATCAAAGTTTATTGTAAGAAAATTATATAAACATTTTGTTAGCCCTGATGTAAATGAGGCTATAGTTGATGAATTAGCTCTATATTTTGTGAATAATAACTTTGAGTTAGAGCCACTTTATAGAAAGCTTTTTAAAAGTGAGCACTTTTTCAACTCTTTTTCGAGCAATGTTTTAATCAAAAGCCCAGTAGATCTTATGGTTTTTATTGAAAAGGAGTTTGATTTTGAAAAACCTGACAATTTTAATGATAACTTAAATAATTATTTAAGAGCAAGGTGCAGTGATATGGGTCAAGAAATATTAAATCCAGTTGATGTAGCAGGATGGCAAGAAAATCATGACTGGATATCAACAGGAACTTTACCAATGAGATGGGATTTTTCTGATTATTTACTATCTAGATATTGGATTAAGAATAAAGAACAATTTAGAAATTATGCAATTAGTATTGTTGGAATTGAAGAAACCAACCCTATTGAAATTGTTAAAAAAATTAATAAATACATGTTTTGTAATTATAACTTGATGGATGATGAGTTGAATGATGCCTTGGCTGCCTTTAAAGGAGATGTGCCTGACGATTATTTTAATGGAGGGGGATGGACTCTTAATGAAAGTTATGCGCCAAACCAGGTTTATGCATTATTGTTATTTTTTGTGAAACTTCCTGAATATCAATTGAAATGAGTAATAAAAATTACCTAGATTCTAAAAAGCATCGAGAAGAACACTCTAGATGGGACAGGAGAGGGTTTCTCAAAGTTTTAGGTATAGCAGGTGCAGGTTCTATTTCTCTTGGAAATACAAATATCTCTGTCCTAAATTCTAATTTTTTAACTAACGCATTATCTGATTCCTTGTCCGATCGGGTATTGGTCTTAATAAGACTTAAAGGTGGTAACGATGGATTAAATACAATTATCCCAGTTTATGATTATGATACATATGTTTCCAAAAGACCATCTATTCATATTCCAAAAAATAATTTGATTAGGTTGAATGATGATTTTTCGATGCCCGATCATATGAGCAATTTATCAGGTTTTTGGGAAAATGGAAAAATGAGAATAGTCAATGGTGTTGGATATGAGGGTCAAAACTTATCACATTTTACCTCATCAGACTATTGGGCGACTGGATCAACAAATAAGAGCGATATGGTTTCATCTGGATGGCTTGGCAGGTATTACGATGAAAAATACTTTGACTATACAACAAATCCACCTGAAAAACCTGTTGCCGTTCAAATTGGAAGTAATGCTAATTTAATTTTTAATGGCGCATCAAGAAATTACGCTTTTGCTGTAGCTAATGAGTCAAGACTTGAGAGAGTTGCAGAGAGAGGAGAGTTTTATTCTACTCAAAATTTACCTGATTGTACTCATGGTGATCAGCTAGAGTTTTTGAGAAGAGTGAGTAATACAACATATGATTATGCCAAAGTTATTAATGATGCATTCAAATCTTCAACTGATTATAGTGGATATGAAACTGATGAGGGTTTAGACAAACAATTGAGACTAGTTGCTAAACTGATTAAGGGTGGTCTGGGTTCAAAAATTTATATGGTTTCAATTGGTGGTTTTGATACCCACGGAAATCAAGCTTTAACACACCAATATCTATTATCTAGTTTATCATCAGCTGTGAAATCATTTTATGATGACTTGGCAGAGGATGGTTTTGATTCAAAAGTATTGTCAATGACCTTTTCAGAATTTGGAAGAAGAGTTGCAGAAAATGGATCTGAAGGTACAGACCATGGCTCAGCTGCTCCAGTCATGTTGTTTGGTTCCCCATTAAGAGGAAGTGGATTTATTGGAAGTCATCCGAGTTTAACAAACTTGAATAGGAGAGGAAATATGTACAATACAATTGATTTCAGATCTATATATCAAACTATATTGACTGATTGGTTATGTGGTGATTCAAAATTTATAAATGCTGCAATGCTTGGAAATGAATACGATATTGTTGGATTAGGTTTTGGATGTAATGATAAAGATATAGTCGACTATAATTCCTTATTAAATTACCATGCCCCGATTTATTCAAATTATGATCAAAGAGTTAGTTTGAATTTAAGAATTGAACAAACCCACAAGGTTAATATAAAAACTTTTGATATTTTGGGAAGACATGTTAACACTATATTTAATGGCGATCTAATGAGAGGAGAACACCAATTCTCTATAAGCCATGATAAAAATGGTAAATTATCAGCAGGACAATATTTTTACAGAATAAATTTAGTTGGTGGCCCTACTCTTAGTAAAGCATTTGTAGTTAGATAGAGCCGAATATTTTTTCCATTTTTTTCTCTTCATCTTCAGCTAAGTCTTTGTCAACCAATATCCTACCACTATATTCATCAGTTATGAATTTTTTTCTTGAGGCAATATCAAGTTGTACCTGGGGAGGAATAATAAAGAATGAGCCCGCAGAAGCTCCTCTTTCTACTGGAACAATTGCAAGACCATTTTTAACACTGGATCTAATTTTTTTGTAAGAAATTAAAAGAGATTCATCAATTTTTTTTTCAAATTCTTCAGATTTTTTTACCAAAGCAGTTTCTTCTTTTTCAGTTTCTTTCATTATGTTATTTAATTCTTCTTTTTTATGATCTAAGTGAGTTTGTCTTTCTTCTTTTTTAGAGGCTGTTTCATCTAACTTACTTTTCTTTTCTTCAATCTGAACCTTTAATTCATTGATTTGTTTTTCGCTGTATTCTATTTCTAGTTCTTGAAATTCTATTTCTTTGCGTAAGGATTCAAACGCTCTATTATTTCTGACATTTTTTTGTTGATCATTATATTTATTGATCATTACTTTTGATTCTTCAATCTTGTTTTGTTTCTCTTTAATAGCATTTTCAATTTCATTTATTTCTTCATTTATTTTATTCATTCTGAAATCTAAACCTTCAACCTCATCTTCCAAGTCTTCGACCTCAAGTGGTAATTCACCTCTTACACTTCTTATTTTATCTATTCGAGAATCAATTAATTGCAAATCATACATTGCTCTTAACTTTTCTTCGACTGAATATTCAATTTTTTTGGCCATATTAAAAATAATTTACGGGGTTTGTTTTACTTTTTGCAATAATGCACGCAAACTTAGGAATTTTTTCTTTAAGATGATTTAAAATAATGCCTTTTATATGTCTTTCACTTTCGTAATGTCCAATATCTATTATTAAAATTCTCTTATTAGGCTTAAAAAAATCATGATATTTGTAATCGGATGAAATAAGACAATCAGCTTTTTCAGAAATTGCATTTTCAATTGCAAAACTTCCAGATCCGGCAACTAATGCAACTTTTTTAATGTCTTTATTTAATAAACTCGAATGTCTCAAATAATTTAAATTGAATTTTTCTTTTAAAAAATTTAAAAAATTGTAATCATTCATTGGCTGATCCATAAAACCAATACTGCCCATTCCTCTTAAACCATCTTCATCATTACTTATAAGTATTTTCTGGTTTTTTAATTTTAAAATTTTACCTAGTTGATAGCTGGTACCATTTTTATTATTATCTAAATTGGTATGGATGCAATAAACATTTATGTTATTGTTAAGACACTTAATTATTAGATCATTAACTCTCCTATCAATTATTTCTGTTTTGGGATCGATTATGAATAAAGGATGAAAACTAATAATCAAGTTTGCTTCAGAGAAAATACACTCATCTATCACATCATGAGTGATATCAAGTGTTATAATTGCCTTGTTAATCTCACACTTTTGATCACCAACTAAGAGTCCAACATTATCAAAGTCCTCGGCATGACCTGGAGGACACCAATCCTCCAATATTTTTACAATTTCTGAAAGTAACATCAAATTTTTTATCAAATATAAAATTTATATTTTCGCCTTAGATGTTACTCAGAAAAATACTTTTTCCATTTGCTACATTAAATTATCTATTTCAATCAGCTAGAAGTTTCATGTATTCAAATAATTTTTTTAGTGTTCGTGAAACAAAAATAAATACAATATGCATTGGAAATTTATCATTAGGAGGAACTGGAAAAACTCCATTGGTTCAATTTTTAATTGAAAGATTATCAAAAAAAATAAATATTTCTGTTTTGAGCAGGGGATATAAAAGAAAAACAAAAGGTTTTATGGAGGTTTTAAATGACTCTCATGTTAAAGATGTTGGTGATGAAAACTTCATGATTAAAAAATCATTCAAAAAAATAAATGTTTTTGCTTGCGAAAATAGATTGTTTGCAATTGATAGAATTACAAAAAAGTTCAGCAAAGACCATTTAATAATTCTTGATGACGCTATGCAACAAAGAGGGATAAAGTGTAACCTTAATATACTATTAACAAAATTTGATCAGCCATTTTATGATGATTTTATCTTACCGGTTGGAAACTTACGTGAGCCAAGAACTGGTTATAAAAGGGCAAACATAATTATTGTGACTAAATGCCCTAATAACTTAAGTTCATCCCTTAAACAAAATATTGTAAAAAAAATCAAACCCCAAAATCATCAACGTATTTTTTTTAGTAAAATTCTTTATGATAATATTTTAAAAGGAAAAAAGGATACTCCCATTTCAGCTTTGAATAGTGATTTTGTTTTAGTAACTGGAATTGCTGATAGTCAACCATTAACAAGATTTTTAATATCAAAAAAATATAAATTTGATCATATAAGCTTCAGCGATCATCATAATTATAACCAAAATGATTTAAAAAAAATATTGAATTTTAGTGGAGATAAAATAATACTAACAACAAAAAAAGACTACTTCAAGTTAATGTCTATTCACGAGATTAAAAATTTATTTTATCTAGATATTAAAGTGGATTTCTTTGGAAAATCAAATGAACTGATAGATTTAATTTCTCAGGAAATTTATTTTAATTAACGTGCTTTTTTGCTTTGTAAGAGGATCTTACTAAAGGGCCGCTTTCTACATGAAGAAAGCCTAAATCTTTAGCAAATTCTTTGTAAAAATTAAATTTTGTTGGTTCAATAAATTCCTTTACTGGTAGATGCTTCTTACTTGGTTGGAGATATTGTCCAATTGTTACGACATCAACCTTTGCATTTCTAAGATCACGTAGTGTTTCTAAAACTTCAGATTCTTTTTCTCCCAAACCTAGCATTATACCGGACTTGGTTCTTCTTGCTCCTTTGTCCTTTAAGTACTTAAGTACTGACATACTTCTGTCGTATTTGGCTTGAATTCTTACCTCACGAGTCAGTCTTCTTACTGTTTCAATATTATGTGAAATAACTTCTGGATTTGCTTCAATTATTCGGTCAATATGTCTTTCCACACCCTGAAAGTCAGGAATTAGTGTTTCCATTGTTGTTTTGGGGTTAGTTCTTCGGATACTCTTAATTGTTTCCGCCCAAATTATCGATCCCTGATCATTAAGATCATCCCTGTCAACAGATGTGATAACTGCATGTTTAATTTTCATTACTGAGATTGATTTAGCAACTTTTTCAGGTTCTTCCCAATCAACTGATTCTGGTTTTCCAGTTTTTACACCACAAAATCCACATGACCTTGTACAAATATTACCTAAAATCATAAATGTAGCAGTACCCTCTCCCCAGCACTCACCCATATTTGGACAGCTTCCTGACGAGCAAATGGTATTCAAATTATACTTATCTACTAAACTTCTAATTTCGGAGTATTTTTTTCCGGTAGGTAATTTTACTCTGATCCAGTCGGGTTTTTTTTGGAAATCTGATTTGCTTTTAGCTGAACTATTATTAGTTTTACTAATATCGACCTTAGTCCAATTTCCTTTAATTTTATCGTTGAGAGTTTTAGTGATCAAAACGGTTTAACCTAAACGCTTACAAATATATGATTATATAATCGAATTTTAAATTAAAGTTATGTACCAAATTGAAAAGATTGTTAAAAAAATTATACCTGAAACCGAGTAAAATTTCATTGATATCGAAAGTTTGAATTTTTTTGGCATATAATCACTATTAACAAGTGAATAATTCATAATTGCATAAATTGGTGCAGTTATAAATGATAGAATGGTTGCTATTTTAATCAAAGCACCCATTTCCGATTCAAAAAACACAAAAATTATCATTGTTACTATGGATATAATCAAAATCCAAATATTATAACCGCTAATTTTTTTATAGTTTAATAATTTTAGTGTTTGGCTCATCGCCCTTGGTGATGCATCTAAGCATGTAATTGTAGTGCTCAACATTGTTGTGAATGCTGCAACTGAAATGAAAATCTTAACATTTTCACCAAGATTAGCTGTATATAATTTAATCAGTTGATTAGCAAACTCTGACCCATTATTCGAGAATGTTTGTCCTGATCCGAACATTACAAAAGCACCAAGCGCAACGAAACATAATCCAAGAAAAACAGTTGAAATGTATCCTACGTTAAAATCAAACAATGCTGATTTGTATTTGATTTTATTATTAAGATTTAATTTTTCTTTTGTCCATATAGATTGCCAAATAGAAACATCTAGAGGAGCAGGCATCCAACCCATAAAAGCAGCCAAAAAAATTATTCCTGTAACCTCATCTGGAAAAATTTGATTAAAGTTAAGTTCTACCATACTATCGTTAGTTGCATAACCTACCGCAAACAGTGTAGATAAAGCCAATATTAAGATCACTATTTTTATAAAATTATCAAGTAATTTATATTTCCCAACTGTAAGAATTATAATGCAAAGAATTAAGATTATTGATGCCATTATGGTAATATTATTGTTGAAACCGAATAGTTCAACTGCTAGACCTGCTGTTACAATAGTTACTGCCGCTTGAATTGTAAAAACTGTAACAATAGAAAGTAGTAAATAAATGTACAATACGTAATCTCCAATTTTTTTGTAACCATGTAGTAGGGTTTCACCTGTTGAAAAAGCGTATTTGGTTCCAAATAAAAAGAAAGGGTATTTGAAAAAATTACATAATATCAACGCCCAAATTAGTCCAAAACCAAATTCTGCACCTGCCTTTGTTGATTGTACAAGATGAGAAACTCCAATGGCAGCTCCAGCAAACAATAAACCAGGTCCTAGTTTTTTGATTTGATCAATCATTATTCTTTATCTTTTCTATCAAAAGTTTTTTTGCTCTAAAAATTTTAATCTTGATAGTGCTGATTGGTTGATTAAGTTTTTTAGAAATTTCTTTAATTGATAAATCATCAAAATACCTGTATTTNAAAACTTCTTTATANTTGGGTTTTAATTGATTTATTTTTTCCTTTAACTCGTCATAACTCTCTTTTTCAATAAAATCTTCCTCAGGACTCCTCGAATAATTATGCTTTTCAATATTTTCATAATTATCAATTATCGATTTCTTTTTTCTTAACNGATCAGCATAAGTATTCTTTGCAATTGATATTAACCAAGTTTTGAATGAAAACTTTTTATCATAGAGTTTAATTTTTTGAAATGCTTTTGAAAATGTTTGAATTGTAATTTCCTCTGCAATGTAGTCGTCAGAGGTCTTTTTTAATATGTAGTTAAAAACATAATCCCAATTATCATTTAACAACTTATTGAAAGGAGTATTCTTTTGACCTGAATTTGAATTCATTTCAATCAATTCAAATTTAAATCAGATCTCTTACATTCATTTTCTTCAGGAAGTTTGCCACATAATCCACAAGGCTTTCCTTCCTTGTTTAGAAAAGGATTATTTGACGCACATGTTCCAGAAAATTTACCATCTTTCTTAAAAATTATTTTCACGGATATTCCTGCAAATGCTATCGTTAGTAAAATAATTGATATAAAAAATACTTCCATGAATTAAATGATGTTTACTTCTTCTTCGAGCAATATATCAAATTTTTCTAATACTGTTGATTTTATTTTTTCGGAAAATAAAAGTATCTCCTTTCCTGTGGCATTACCTAAATTTATTATTACCAATGCTTGATTCTTATACACTCCAACATTTTTTTCTTCTATATTTTTAAAACCACAATTTTCAATTAGCCATGCTGCTGACAATTTATATTTTGACATACTCTCTTTGAAATAAACCAATTTTGAAAATTTTTGCTTCAGTTTATTAAGTAGTTCAACTGAAACAATGGGATTTTTAAAAAAACTACCCGAATTACCAATTAAGGATGGGTTAGGTAATTTGTTTTCTCTAATCTTACTAACAATTCTTGAAATATCTTTTATGGTAGGGTTTTGAATTTTTTTCCTGTTTAGAGCATCATTTATACTCTTGTAGGACTTTTTAATCTTATGATTGGTTTTTGATAATTGTAAAACAACCTCTGTTATGATGAACTTATTTTTTAATGACTTTTTAAAAATTGAGGATCTGTAAGAAAATTGACAATCATTAAGTTTAAATTTCTTTTTCTCAATTTTATCAAGAAAATAACCCGAACAAGAAATAAAAATATCTTTAATTTCAACACCATAAGCACCAATATTCTGTATAGGTGCACCTCCAACAAATCCAGGAATTGATATTAAATTTTCAACCCCACCAAAGTTTTTAGAAATTGCCCATTTCACAAAATCATCCCATATTTCACCAGCTCCGATTGAAATAGTAACATAATTATTGTTTTCTGAAATAATTTTAATCCCCTTTATCTTAACATTGATTACAGGGATTTGAACATTATCGGTAAACAAAATATTTGTGCCTCCCCCAAGAATAAAAACCTTTTTATTTTTTAATGAATTCAGAGTTTTTATTACTTCTTCTTCAGAACTAACTTCGTNAAACTCTTTGGAAATCACATCAACCCCAAAGGAATTATATGACTTTAAAGAAATATTTTTTTTCAAAAAACTGTGATTAAAATGAGGATTGACTAATTCATTTGTCCTTTATCTTCCTCTTCCTCTTCCTCCTCTTCTTCTAAAACTTCACCCATAATTCTTAAAATCACAGTTGGGTTTTTTGCATTTGAATTTACAGTCACTGCTTTTCGAAAAATACCAACTCTCTTGGTATCGTAATTAACTTCAATTTGACCTTCAGCACCAGGATCAATTGGTTTTTCTGGTTTTTTTGGAATAGTACATCCGCATGAAGATGAAATCCTCGTAAACACTAGTGGTGCATCACCAACGTTTTTAAATTTAAAAACTTTAGTTCCATCAGAATCATAATCAATTTGTCCATAATCAATAGAATTGGTTTCAAATTTAATTTCAGCTTGTTTTTCCTGTGCTAAATTTAAAACTGAAAAGAAGCAAAAAATTAATGTTATTAATTTAAGAGTAATTTTCATATCATTTGAATTTATACAAATTTAACTCTTTTACAAAAAAATAGCTATACTTTTAATAATTCTCTGTAGTTAGTTACTTTTGCTTAAAATATTTAAATGGGAATTGCAAAAATTTACGATCCATTAATAATTGAAAATAAATGGTTAGTAAAATGGGAAAAGGAAGATTTTTTTAAATCTGAACCAAACGAAAAAAACCCCTATACTATTCTCATTCCCCCACCCAATGTTACNGGAATTTTACACATGGGTCACATGTTGAATAACACAATTCAAGATATTTTAATTAGAAAAGCTAGGTTGAGTGGATATAACGCATGTTGGGTTCCAGGAACAGACCATGCATCTATAGCAACAGAAGCTAAGGTTGTTAATAAGCTCAAAGAAATGGGTATAAAAAAACATGAATTAACTAGAGATGAGTTTTTAGAACATGCATGGGATTGGACAAATAANCATGGAGGAATAATTTTAAATCAGCTCAAANAAATCGGNTGTTCATGTGACTGGTCAAGAACAAAGTTTACTCTAGATAAGGANATGTATGAATCTGTTCAGAATATGTTTNTTAAACTTTATGATGANGGNTATTTATACAGAGATAAAAAAATTGTTAATTGGGATCCTGANGCAAAAACTACCCTATCCAATGAAGANGTTATTTACAAAGAAAAAACANCAAAACTCTTTTACTTAAANTATAAACTAGAAAGNTCAGAAGAATTTATNTTGGTTGCTACAACAAGACCNGAAACAATTTTNGGAGACACTGCTGTTGCAGTAAATCCTAATGATAAGAGATACAAAAANCTTGTNGGAAAAAAATTGATAGTTCCATTAGTTAACAGAGTTGTTCCAATTNTAGGAGACAAAAGTGTTGATTCAGAATTCGGAACNGGTTGTCTTAAAGTAACTCCNGCACATAGNGAGAAAGATTTTGAAATAGGTNTAAGAAATAATTTAGATATAATAGATATTTTCAACGATGATGCTTCTCTNAATGATTATGGAATGCATTATAAATCATTNGATAGATTTTCNGTTAGAAAAAAAATAATTAATGAGCTNGATGAAAAAGGATTANTGGATAGGGCAGAAGATTATACCCACAANATNGCTTTATCAGAAAGAACTAGTTGTGTAGTTGAACCAAAACTTTCTACTCAATGGTTTGTCAGAATGAAAAAATTATCAAAACCAGCATTAGATTTGGTTTTAAATGGAGATATTCAATTTTATCCTAAAAAATATGTAAAAACGTATAAAAATTGGCTTGAAAACATAAGAGATTGGAATATTTCTCGTCAATTATATTGGGGACATAGGATTCCTGTTTTTTATTTAAAAGAAGACAAATCAAAATATGTTGTTTGCTTGTCTAGTTCCGAAGCTGTAAAGCTTTTTGAGGAAAAATATAATATAAAAAACCTAAATTCAGATGAAATTGTCCAAGATGAAGATGTTCTTGATACATGGTTTTCCTCTTGGTTATGGCCAATTAGTGTTTTTGATGGTGTAAGAAATCCGAACAACTCTGAAATCAAATATTATTACCCCACTTCTGACCTCGTTACAGGACCAGATATTATATTTTTTTGGGTAGCTCGAATGATTATTTCTGGAAATTATTTACGTCAGGATATTCCTTTTAGGAATGTTTATTTTACTGGCTTAGTTAGAGATAAAAAAGGTAGAAAAATGTCAAAACAGCTAGGCAATTCACCTGATCCAGACATTCTTATAAAAAAATACGGTGCTGATGGAGTTCGAGTCGGTTTGTTGTTTTGCGCTCCTGCAGGAAATGATTTACTATTCGATGATACTTTATGTAATCAAGGTAAAAATTTCTCCAATAAAATTTGGAATGCATTCAGGTTAATCGATGGTTTTAAAATTGATGAAAGTCAGAAACGTAAATCTCACAATGAATTTGCAATCAAATGGTTTAATGAAAATTTGAATATGAAAGTCCTTTCAATTAATGAATCATTTAATAATTTTAAAATATCAGAGGCGTTAATGACTCTTTACAAACTTTTTTGGGATGACTTTTGTTCAATTTATTTAGAAATTATAAAGCCAGAATTTGGAAAAGGAGTTTCACAAAAACTTAAACGTTCAACTCTTACTTTTCTCGAAAAACTATTGACTTTATTACACCCATTTATGCCTTTTATTACCTCAGAAATTATTGACCAAATTGTCTCCTACAAAAATTTTAATATTATAAAATCAAATTGGCCAGAATCAATAAAATTTGACTCAGAAATCATAGAAAATTTTAATTATTCAATTGAAATTGTTTCAAAAATCAGACACTTTAAAAAACAAAATATGCTCTCTTTCAAAGATGACTTAAAAATCTATTTCGAGAATGATTTAATGGATAATCAGATTGGAATTGTTAAGAAACTGACTAATTGTGATTTAATTAAAAAACAAATAAAAGGTAAAGATTCGGAAACTTCCTTTATAGTTGGAAAGTACGGTTATGTCGTAGATCAAAAAAATAAAATTCTTAATGAAATAGATGTTGATAAATTGAAAGAAGAATTAAACTATAACCTAGGCTTTAAAAATATTCTGGAAAAAAAGTTATCAAATGAAAATTTCGTTTCAAATGCTCCAAAGGAGGTTATTCAAAAAGAAAGAAAAAAACTCGAGGATGTAAAATCAAAAATTGAAATTCTGGAAGAAGGCATTAAAAAACAAAATAATTAAGACTCAACGATAACATCCTCACCGCCTTTTAACTGCTGGTTTAATTTTACGTTAATTTTCTTATCGACTGGAACAAAAACATCTACCCTTGACCCAAACTTAATAAATCCAGCATCTTCACCTTGAACTACTTTTTGACCAACCTCAGCATAGTTTACTATTCTTCTAGCAAGCGCACCAGCAATTTGTCTGTATAAAATTTCACCAAAAATTTTATTTTCAACAACTATTGTTGTTCTTTCATTTTTTTCCGATGATTTTGGATGCCATGCTACTAAGTACTCACCAGGATGATATTTACTGTAGTTAACCACTCCACTAATTGGATATCTTGTTACATGAACATTAAGTGGGGACATAAAAATAGAAATTATAATTCTTTCATCTTTAAAATATTCCTTTTCATATACCTTTTCAATATTTACAACTTTGCCATCAACAGGCGAGATTATGTGATTTTTATTCAGTTTTGTTTTTCTCCTCGGATTTCTAAAAAACTGTAAAATAAGTATCAAAATGGATAGAGACAGTAGTTGTAAAAATATTTTTAAAAAACCGTCATCTAAAAAATATTCTAACAATAATATATCTCCAATTACAGCAGTTAGAAAGATTGCAATTATTGTGTGACCTTCTTTATGAAACATTTTCAAAAATTATTATGATTAAGTAAAAAAATGGGAATGAAAAAATTATGCTATCTAATCGATCGAATAAACCGCCATGACCCTTAATCCAATTTCCAAAATCCTTTATTTTTAATTGCCTTTTTATTTTGGATTGAATTAAGTCTCC
>FUFK010050730.1_pt1 | contig 37055 bp, 34 predicted proteins | sample 1021851 | NCBI WGS metagenome assembly FUFK01 (sample SAMEA51879418, study PRJEB19060) | metagenome | reverse complement strand
TCCGATTTCTTCATGATCGAAGCATACCGCCATCCTGGTTTGAGGGGATGGTGTGTGTTGATCTTCTAAAAGGGCTTCAATAGCAGAGAAACACGAGTAGAGATTGTCAAGCCTTCCGGAAACAATGAATTCCTGGTTTTGTCCCAGGGTCGACGCGGGCTGGGTATCATAAAGCGAGAGGTCATAGCTGAGGATGTCTTCAGCCTGGCATTCAATCATTCCTGCTAGTAATTGGTGGATTCCTTTTCCGGAGTCCTCATTATCTTCCAGGCCATAAANCGGCGGAAGGTGNGTCTGGGCATTCAGCACCAGTCCTTTTTCGTTAACATCCCGGTTGAGNTGGATTGCGAGTAAAGGAATCCTCAGAAGCGGTTCGCGATGATGAAGAAGATGTCCTTCGATTTTTCCTGTTTTGTTTTTCAGGTAGATCATTCCAGCCAGGGAAAGATCCCNGTCAGCCCAGCTTGAAAGCAGGGCACCCCCATAAACTTNNACCCCAAATTGAAGGTATCCGTGCTGATTNAGATCGGGTTGAGGTTTGATNCGGAGATTGGGGCTGTCGGTATGAGCACCGATGAGTCGAAAACCGGTTACCGAAGGAGATNCTGTTCCCTGGATCCATGCAGCGATGGAAGTATCACCGCGAACNACGAAATATTTCGATCCCGGANGTATTTTCCAGGATTCCTGTTCCAGGAGTTCTTCAAAACCAAAAGCATTGAGACGATTCCGTAAAGCATCGACCGCATGAAAGGGAGTCGGGGATGCGTCCAGAAATGAGAGCAGTTGGGNGAGGCTCTCAGTTTTCACGCTCAAAAAGTAAAGGAAAGAATCACGATCAGGAAGTATATTCCTAATAAGATGATTGATTCTGGTTTGCTTAGTTCGTAGCCACTTCGGAAAAAGTAAAATGCTACTAAAGTTGCTGCAATCAGGCTCCCAATCAGTTCAATTTGGGGTAAAACAATCGGGGTTGGACCGCCTCCCATGGCCAGTGCAATCAGGATTGGAAAACTGAGACAAATGCAGATGTCAAAAATGTTGCTTCCGAACACGTTTGAAATGGCAGCATCATATTGTCCTTTTTTTGCGCTGATCACTGAAAGAACGGTATCCGGGACTGAAGTTCCTGCAGCAATCACAACAAATCCCATGATCACGGCATCGATTCCAGCCAGGTCTCCAAGATGGATCGCAGCTTCGACTAATACATGAGATGCTCCACCCATCAAAAGCATCATTCCAATGATCCAGCCCCAGGCTTGGGGTTCTGAAGAAATTTCTAATTCCTCCTCTTCACCATCNTCTTCCTCNGATTCTTGAACATCTGAATCTTGGTTGTTTTTTAAACTCGCCTTGTAGGAGTGATGAAGCAGGAAGACATAGATTACATACAAGGCGATGAATAACAGGGCGACCATCATTCCCCAATATTGGGTATTGGGTTCAGGGTTTTCAACGGGAACTGAAAAGAAAGGCAAGGCGAGGGCAACAAGTAGAAAAACCACCACACCCAGATAGTAAAGGTTGTCTCTCCAGACAACTTCCTTGTTGATGGTCATTGCCGNGGGTGCCATCAAACCAGCTGCNGCAGGAATCACAAGAACATTGTATAAAGCAGAACCGACGATACTCGAAATGCCTACTTCGGCCCTTCCAAGAATGATCACCGCGATCACTGCCACACAAAATTCAGGAAATGAACTGGCAATCGCGTCAATCACCGCGGCTTTAACCGATTCCGGAAGTTTGTGCTGCTTTTGAATGTATTCCGCACCGGGTGAGAAGAAATCCCCGGCACGCCAAATCACGACCGTCGATACCAGGATCAGGCTGATCCATAGAGGATAACCCAGAAACTCCCATTCCGGGAATTGGATCAATGCGACCCAGCAGATGATTGCCAGGATAGACAAATTGATCGTATGTTGAAACATCCCGGGCCCTAAAAAGAATTTTAGCTTGCTGATCGGGTTCATTTTGTTTCCTCGGAACGTGTTTCGCTTTTTAATTTTCCTTCTTGTCCGCTCAATAAACGCCCTATATTCTCTCGATGTTTGTAAATCATGAGTCCTGAAAGAGCAAACATAATCATGAACTGATACCCGGAAAAGGAAATATTTTGGACCCAGGGTACGATAATAAAGAGCCATGGCATCACAGCCAGCATCGTCAAGGCTGACAAACTGGAGATTTTTTTAGTCATAAACATCAAGACCCAGATGATGCCGCAGATCAGGGCGATTTCGAATTGGAGTGAGGCCAGGCTCCCGAACATGGTGGAGACTCCTTTTCCCCCTCTGAAATGCAAAAATATTGAAAANATATGTCCGCAAACAGCAGATGCCGCGACCAGGCTGAGAAATAGGATTGGGGATGATGGATCAGTTTCATCAGGAATTATGGTCATTCCGGCAAGAAATACTGCCAGCCAGCCTTTNGCAAAATCCAGAATAAAGGTCAGGATGCCGGGGCCTTTTCCGCCGATNCGCATGACATTGGTCATTCCTATATTTCCGCTTCCCTGTTGTCGCACATCGGTTCCNAGCCAGAGTTTGCCGACAATCAGGCCGAAGGGGATGCTTCCGAGGAAAAATCCAAGAATGATGTAAAGTATGAAAACCATCTGAAATCTGGAAACTAAATGGGAGGGATTACCAACGCCCGGATTTTGCCTGTGAGGCAGAAGAAATCCCTTTTTCCTGGATGAGNTGGAGCAGTTCCCGATCATCCCGGTGTTTGACCAGGGTTTGTGCTCCTTTCAATCGTTCGATATCCTTCAAACTCTGGATGTTTTCACGAACCAGATAAGCGATCCAGTCTAGAATTTCTCCGGTTGAAGGTTTTCGTGTAAGGTTCAACTCACGAAGCTGGTAAAAAATCTCAATCGCCGCTTTGACCATATTTTCATTGGCTCCTGGATGATGCATGCGCACGATTTCTCTCATCCGCTCAGGTGGCGGAAATTCAATGTACATGTAAATGCATCGGCGGATAAAAGGAGCAGGAAGGTCCTGTTCATGGTTGGAAGTGATAACGATCACCGGCATCTTTCCAGGCTCACAGCTGATTACCTGCTGAGTCTCTGGAATCACAATTTTCCGCTCAGAAAGTAAAAACAGCAGGTTGTTCGGAAGTTCTCTCGGGGCTTTATCGATTTCATCCAGGAGCATCACCGAACCCGGATTGGCGAAAGACTCCGCAAGCGGACCAAGATGGACGTATTGTTCCAGTTGATCGACCTTTCTACCGGCAGTGTCGATTTCCATATCGATGCCTGCCTGTTTCATCTGTGCATTGGCAATTGCAGCCTGGGCATCCATCAACCGCTGGACTTCATCAAACCTGGATACCAATTGAGAAACCTTGCTCTCGGAGGTGATCGGAACTTCAAAAATTTGACGATCCTCCTGAATTGCGAACTCCTGAGCGAGTTTGGTTTTGCCGGTTCCCGGTTCACCCTCAAGCAGCAGCGGTTTTTCCAANAACCTGGCAATATGAAAAGCTTCAGCGAGCTTTTCGTCCAGGAGGTAGGTCGGGGTACCTTTGAAAAATGAGTCAGGTTTCATGCTTGCCAATGATCTTTTTCTTAGGAACTGATTTTCTCACGTATCTGGCTCAAAATTTCATCAACAGCGACTTCTGGGATGTTGTCCCAATCCATCATCTTCATCACATGTTTACGGAGTTTTCCTCGTGAAAGCCCACGTTTTTGCCACTCTTCATGAACCTGTTCATCCTCGGGTTTCAGNTCGGAATCGTCGAGATCCTTCCGCATCAGGAATTTGACTGCGGATTCGGTGTGATCCCGGATGAAGCTCTCATGGGATTCATCGGTGATGCGCCCGTTTCCACTGACAACGTCGGAATCATCTCTCATCAGAAAGCCCAGCCATACCAAGNCCTTCNTCNTCACTGTANTCCTCCAGTTCCGGAGTCATTTGAGGTTCCTCATAGGAAGGGATTTCCATTTCCATGGGAGGAGCTTCGATTCCCGAGGGTGGAGTTCCAATGGCCGGAGTGCCATAGGGAGTTGCGGACATCCGTTTTTGAACCTGTTGTGCACTTGGAATGAGTATCACTGCCAGGATCAGCATTAGTGCTGCTCCGAAGGTTATGCAGTAGACCATCGCATTCATGTANAGATCATAACGATTCTTATCAAGGTAATAGGTGGTCATCTCCATCCCGCGATAGACACTGAATCCTAATTCTGACATTCCGGAATAGCTGAACCCAATTCCGACAATGACCGCCACGACAGAACCCAGGAATCCAATCAAGTAAATATTCAGATATTGCACAGGCATAAACACCTCACTTGGTGGAAAATGAAAAATGTTACTGAACCTTATTTACCATGCAGGTTCAAAACAGACCGATCCGTANATCGAATCCGTCTTCGATCGTTTCAGAAGATCTTTTTCAACAAAGATAGATCAATCGGTTTTTTGAAAATAAAAAACGGATTGATCCTACACTTCCCTGGAACCTTTTCTTGAACCAGAAAAAGTGAAAACAATTCCTTGAGGTTGAATCAAATCCAACCGGATCTGTTGGAATTATCGGCAGACTGAAAAAAATCTTGAGCGATGAAGAGGCGGAAAGTTGAGGAAAATCCTGAGATCTGTTCCTCAAGAATTCTCAAAAGGTAAGCAACTACTTTGAAATGGATANGCCCATGATGTTTATCCTGAATCATCTTTCTGTTTCCTCCGTTGACGAATTGCAAACCAGCCTGAAACAAGCATCAGCAGGATGAAGGTGATCCGGACGATTTCGCTGTGTTCCCGATAAAAAGAATAATGGCTTCCGATCGAAACGGTTTCTCCCATTAAACCAGTTTTAAAGAGTCCAAGATAAGGACTCAGAGGCTGACCATCCGGGCCGATCAAGACACTGCTTCCGTTGTTGCTGGCAAAAAGAATCGGCACCCTGTTCTCAATCGCTCTCCATCGCACAAATGCTTCCATGCTATGGGTNGCAGTGGTTTTGCCGAACCATGCCAGATTGCTTAAATTGGCAACAAACCCAGCGCCATTTCGGGTCATGTTCCTTACGATTTCAGTGGAGAAAATATCAAAACAAATGGAAGCAGAAACCTGAAGTTCCGGGTTAAGCTGGAACACCGTATATTCCGTCCCTTTTTCAAATTCCGACATGTTCCTGATTTCTTTTCTCAACCATTCGGCGNTTTCAGGGAACCATTCAGAAAAGGGTAGAGTTTCCCCAAANGGGATGAGAAAGATTTTGTTATACCTGCCAATGATTTTACCATTCGGTCCGACCATCACTGAGATTCCAAAAAAACGGGGACCTGTTTTTCCCATTTCCCAGTCAATCGAGGCAAGCAAAATGGAGGTTTGATGTTTTTCTGCCCATTGCAAAACCCTTTTCCGGGANAGATCTTTTTTGAAGAAGGGATCGGGATAGACGGATTCGGGCCAGACGATTAATTTAGGCAACCCGCTTTCCTGGGGATAGGACCTGAGTAGTGCTTCAGAATCCTNNAACAATGAATCAAGATTCTGTCTGCGTTCCGAATGGGCAAGATCAGGATTGGAGGCAAGATCCTGAAGGGAAAAATTCGGCTGGACCCAACCGATCCAAATTTTTTGAGAGGATTTTTCGGTACTGGAAGTCTTCCTGAGGGAGTCTTGTTTGATCATTCCGTATCCTGCTGCTGCCAGGAAGAGCATTCCGGTACAGATGCTCAAGCTTTTCAGCATCGGGATGTTGAGTTTGTTGTGTTCCGGGGCAAACCATGCAGCTATGAGAAGGTTGGTGCTGATCATGAAAAGACTTAACCCTGAGGAACCGACAAGATCTGCTGCCTGTTCCACCCAAGGGAAACCATTCAATGTCAGTCCGCCAAAATTCCAGTCGATCAAACGAGGAGCGTTGGAGTCCACGACGACGAACCATAAAATCCTTAAAGGCANTCCCCATTGAAGTCCNTGACGGAGGATCACCAATGGACCAGCCAACGCAATCCAAAGCAGCAGTCCTACTTCGAGTCCGTAACCGATAAATGTTACCGAGACAGCCCCAAACCAGGGAAGGTGACCGAAAACATGAGCACTGTGCGTGATCCAATAAGCTCCAATAGAGGATCCGATTCCGGCGCTCAACCAGCAGAATAGTAGACTTAGGAAAAGTTTTTTCTTCTGGGATAGATTCGGATTCAGGAAGGTTTTTTCCAAAAGCCAAACCAGGGGGATTAAAGAAATAAATCCGACCCACTCAGTTCCAAACCCCGGCGCATTCAGTCCGATCAGGATTCCGGAAGATGGAATCACCCACCAGACTTTGATATTTTGTTTTTTGGAAAGATTCATCGATCACTCTTTAATGAGTTGCTTGCACTGATTGAAGAGGGAGTCTAAGCTTTGACAAACCTATCTTATCCTGTATTCATCGATGATCAACCTGACTCCTTACGCGATCCAAAACCCAATTGAGGTTTCCGAAGAGGAATATGACCAACTGGTCCAAAAAAATGAGGGTGGGTGGAGTCAGAGTGAAAGTTTTCAGGAAATGCTTGCGAAGCTCCACTATCTCCGGTTGGGTTTTGGTGCAGGCAAAATCCAAGAGGCTGATTTTTTGGATCGTGAACAGAAGCTCGTACTCAATTGGTGGAATCGGGGAAGTTGAGAGATTTTTTTTCTTCCTGAGATCAGCGGAGCAACGGGATTGTTTCTGAATGGTCTCTTTTCAACGCGAGCATCAAAGGTGTATGACCGTCTCGGTTGACGGCATCTTTTGAAATACCGGATCCCAGCAACATTTCAATCATCGGAATATCTCCGTTGCCGGCCGCATGGTGTAGAAGATTATTGGCATTTCGGTCTTTTTCCTGAATGCTGGCACCGCGGAAAAGGAGATCCTTGCTTATTTCCAGGTGCCCCCGGGAAACTGCCAAACCTAAAGCAGTTTGCCCTTTAAAATCCTTCAGATTCATCTCTGCCCCTTGATCCAAAAGGAACAAGACACTTTCCCTGTGCCCACGAACAGAGGCTTCCATCAGAGCAGTACGTCTTTTTGTCAGTTCGACCTCGTTGAGATTCACACTTTTTTTCAGCAGTAGACGTAGAACATCGAGGTGCCCGCCCCTGGCAGCATGGATCAGTGCAGTTCCTCCATTTCCCTGAAGATCCAGGGCGTTTACCTGATAATCAGCTCCTTGTTCAAGAAGATACTGAACGACCAGACTTTTTCCGTTAGATGCTGCATGAATCAAAGGATTTCTCTCGTTGAAATCTTTTGTATCAATTGAGGCAGAATATTGGTGAAGGAGTTTCGTGGTTTCCCGGTACCCTTTGGCTGCAGCAAGCATTATTGCCGTTTGTCCGCTCTGGTTGACAGCATCAACTTGCGCTCCGCTTTCCAAGAGTTTTTGCGCAATCAATGGATATCCATGGGAAACTGCATTCATCAATGAGGTGTTTCCTTGAGCCCCTGTAGAGTTTGGGTCTGCAGAATGGACCAGAAGTAAATTAACCATCTCTAAATCTCCATTCATCACAGCATGATTTAAAGCACTTAACGAATTTTGGTCGGTCCAGTCAGGATCTGCTCCTTGTTTTAAGAGAATTTCCGCACATTTATGATTCTTCGCCAAAGATGCCAGAATTAGAGGAGTTTCCTGTTTTTCGGTGATCCAACTGTGATCCGCACCTTGTTTTAGAAGGTAGCTCACCATTTCAGGAAATCCTCTCTTAGCTGCATAAAGCAGATTGATATTTAAATCGGCTCCACCTTTATAAAGCAACTGTGCCGATTGCAGATGGTTTTTCAGTAATGCATGTACCAGTGCAGTCTTACCATGATCATCCTCGATGAGAGGATTGGCTCCTTTATTCAATAAAATTTTAACCACATCAGTATGCCCCTGGGAGGCTGCCCAGATCAAAGGAGTTGCTCCATCGGAACCTTTCTCGTCGATTGAAGCACCGAAATACAGGATNAGNTCAACCAGAGGNAGATGTCCTTTCATTGCAGCCCAGGTCAAGGCAGTCCATTGGTCCTGATCACGGATGCTGTAATCGGCCCCCGACTCAAGCAAAACTCTCGCGGTATCAGCATGACCTCCCCCCGCAGCAAGCATCAAAGGGGTCCAATTTTTGGAACCCATGGAGTTGATATCGAGGCCTGTTTTAAGCAAAAGCTGGACTGTGGCAGTATGTCCGTTTTTCGCCGCCCACATTAATGCATTCCATTGCCTTTCATCACGGGAATCCGGATCCGCATTGAGGTTTAACATGATTTCGACGGCTTCGGTGTGTCCCCTGCTGGCAGCAAAAATCAACTTTTCGGAAGCCGGATAACCGCCCTTTGCGAGCAACTTGACCAATTCTACATTTCCGCCATCGATCGCATGCATCCACGCGGTTCGGCCAAAACGATCCTTAATCAGCCGGGAAGCTCCGGATCTCAAAAGCAACTGTGCAATTTCAAGATGGCCTTCCGAGGCGGCAAGCATCAATGGAGTTTCCCCGCGCTGATTTTTTGAGCTGCTATCAGCATTTTTTTCAAGGATCATTTTCACCAGTCCAAGATTGCCTGCCACAGTTGCATCGTGAAGGACATTCTGGCCCCGATGATCCTGGTGATTAACCGGACTTCCTCCCTTGATCAGCAGTTCGGCCGTTTCAAATTGTTTGCTTCTCAGAGCACCCTGAAGCGGTATCATGCCGCTTCCGTCGTATTCTGAAGGGTCTGCCTTGAGGGATAACAGTAATTCGACAACCGGGGTATGACCTTCCATGGCAGCCACAATCAGGGGCGTTCTTAATGTTTCTTTTTCTTTCTGATTGACTTCCCCCCCGAAGCGGGCAAATAGACTCACCAACTTTCCATGCCCGTTCTGAACTGCCATGAAAAGCGCGGTGAAGCCATTTTTTGAGGCAGTATTGATTTCAGCACCATGAAGCAGCAGTTTCTTGACTGAATCCAGATCTCCATTCTGTGCGCCTAACATCAGAGCCGTTAAGCCAAAATGATTCTGATGATCCACATTGGCCCCATTCTTGAGCAGAATTTCCATCCCTTCGAGATGTTGGTTCACTGTTGCCTGCATCAATGGGGTGCGATTGTGAACACTGACCGCATTGGGATTGGCACCATTTTTAACCAGAAGGGAAATAATTTTGGAGTGTCCATTCTCTGAGGCATGAAAAAGAGCAGTACGGCCTTCCGAATCGGAATCATTGATTCTTGCACCCCGTTCAATCAGGAGCTTAACCGTTTCCAGGCTTCCAATCTCTGATGCGAATATCAGGGGGGTGTAACCCTGAAACGACTCTCTTCCTCTAAGGTTGGGACTGATGCCATCGTCAAGAAGGTTTTCCACCGCATCCGCACTTTTCTGGATGGCCAGCATCAACCGCGTCCATTCCTCTTTTTCCTGTGCACTGATGAGGAAATTCTTCAACCCCTTTTTAGGAGTTGAAGCGTCTTGTTTTTGGGGAGCTTTTGAGGTTTCCGGAGTTGCTGAAAAAAGGTTTCCCGCAGTCATGCATAAGAAAAGCATACTCGAGATGAGCATCTTTTCAGGGAAACAGTTCAGCAAAGCATTCATTGCTTTCCGGGGGGCGTTTGATAAGGAATGATTTGGTGACTGATATTGAGCAGAATTCCTGTAAGGAACAAGGTGGAAAGCAGATTTGAGCCTCCATAACTGATGAAAGGCAAAGGGAGTCCTTTGGTCGGGAGAAGTCCGCTAACCACAAAGAGGTTGATGATGATTTGCAGGCTGAGAATGGTGGTCGATCCGAATGCAAGGTATTTCCCGAATCGATCCGGAGCGTTCCAGGAAATCCAAAATCCTCTCCAGATGAACAAGGAAAAAATGCCAACCAGCACAAAAACCCATAAAAATCCGAGCTCCTCGCCAATGACTGCAAAAATAAAATCGGTGTGGGCATCTGGAAGAAAGAAAAGTTTCTGATGACTTTCCCCCAAACCTTTTCCAAACCAACCTCCTGTACCAAGTGCGATGTAAGATTGGATGATCTGGAATCCGGAATTCAATGGATCTTCCCAGGGATTGAGAAAAGCCAAAATTCTCTTAACACGATAACTATGGCTGGCAATCAGAAAACCGCCAATAAGGCCCATTCCGATTAGGCTTCCGAAAATATGTAGGGGCCTTCCTCCTCCGACATAAAGCATCATCAACACGGTGGTTGCAATCAGGATCACCGAACCGAAATCCGGTTGGAGCAGGATTAGAAAAAGAAAGAAACCCGTGACAAGGAAATTGGGTGTTAAACCACGGAAAAAGGACGATAGCATTTCCTGTTTCCGTTCTAGGTAAGCAGCTACATAAATGATCAGGACGATTTTTAACAATTCAACGGGTTGAAATCCAATACTGCCGAATCGCAGCCAACGTCGGCCTCCTTTGACTTCGTGTCCAATTTCAGGAATCAAGACCAGGATCAGTACCAGCAGCATGCCGAGCATCATCCAGGAAGCATATTTTTGCCAAAGGTGGTAATCGATTTTTAGCCCCAGTGCGAGGACTGCTATTCCAAGAAGGATATGAACGAGGTGTTTCTGAAGAAAAAAATGACTGTTTTGATACTGCATCTCGGCAAAGGGAGCACTGGTGCTGTAAATCATCACAGTGCCCCAACCCAAAAGCAGCAGAGTAGAAACCATTAAGGTGAAATCGTATTTTTTTTCTATGGTGGATTCAATCATGATTGATCTATGCATCATGACCTTTTTATAAAACTCAGAATCTCAACTCAGAGAAGGAATGATCCTGATGAGACTTTGGAATTATCGAAAAGGTCTAAAAGATTCTAAGTCTAATTTAAGACGGTTCTTTAAACTAAACTGCTTTTTTTATGCCAAGATCAAATGCGATCANCGGGATTTGAGGAGGGAGTAGAGACGGTCGAATTCGTCGAGGTTTTGATAATGAATGCGGATTTCACCCTTTTTTCCTGAATGACGGATGCCAACCCGTGTGCCGAGTTGCCGCTGAAGATCTTCTTCAAGGTTGAGCAGCATCTGTTTCTTTTCTTCTGAAGATCCGTCCAAACTTTTCTTGATGCCGGCCTGGGGGAGTTTCCCAAGGATCTGCCGGACACGCTTTTCCGTTTCACGGACGCTCCATTCCTGTTGAAGAAGCTGTTTCCGCAACAGCAGCTGCAGGTCTTCAGAAGGAAGGGAAACCAGGGCTCGGGCATGACCTGAAGTCATTCTCCCCAATTCCACATCATTTTGAATGGATTCCGGGAGTTGCAGCAGTCGGATCAGGTTCGAAATGGTGGTCCGNTCCTTACCAATGCGTTCCGCAAGCTTATCCTGGGTATAGCCATGTTCCCTGAGAAGGTTTTGNTAGCTTCGAGCCTCTTCCATCGGTGTCAGATTTTCCCGTTGGATATTTTCCAGCAGTGCAGTTTCCAGTAGATCGTGGTCTTTGATGTTCCGGATCAAAACAGGGATTTCCTGATAATCCAGCATCTTGAGAGCACGTAACCGACGTTCCCCNGCAACGAGTTGGTANTGACCGGAAAGTTCCGGATGCACCCGNACCACCAGGGGTTGAATCACTCCCTGGTTTTCGATGGATNTGGACAANTCTATGATCTTTNATTCGTCAAAATGCTTNCGGGGTTGAAGGGGATTGAGACTGATCCTTTCAAGAGGAATGTTGAGCATTTCTTCTGATACAGGTTCTGCCATGATGGGGTTGTCCGCAGCTTGTGATTTATGGGGTATGATGAATTTGCAAAGGATCTGAGATTTTCTTGTGACCAATGGATGAGGNGTCGTGTAGAGACTGGAGATAGAGGAAAAACTCCCGATTGCCGCTTTTTTTCCCGGTAATCACGGATTCCATCTTCCCTAATATTTTNTAATCTAGTCCGGTGCTGAATGTTTCCAGTTCTTCCAGGATTCGGTGCTGGATGTCCTCGTTATTGACAAGACCCCGTTTTCCAACTTCTTCAGGTCCCGCTTCAAACTGCGGTTTGACTAAAGCCAGGATTTTGCCTCCGGGTTTAAGGAATTCCTGNGTTTTTGGAAGAAGCAACTGGAGGGATATGAAGGAAGCATCAATAACAATCAGGTCGATTTTACGGCCAACACGGTCAAATGACAGATGCCGGAAATTGGTTCTTTCCAGCACTGTGATCCTTGCATCACTTCGAAGTTTCCAGTCAAGCTGCCCATAACCNACGTCGATACAGAAGATTTTGGAAGCCCCATGCTGAAGCAGGCAATCACTGAAGCCGCCTGTGGAAGCACCCACATCAAGCACTTCCAGACCNGTTGCATCAACCTCGAAATTCCTAAGCGCCCCTTCGAGTTTCAAACCCCCACGGCTAACATACTTTAAGGGCTCACCCTTGAGTTCCAGAACCGATTCCGACATCAGTCTTTGTCCGGCTTTTTCGATACGAATTCCATTGGAAAAGACGATACCGGAAAGAATCATGGCTCGTGCTTTCTCCCGGGAGGAGGCCATTTTACTTTCAAAAAGCAACTGATCCGCTCTCATTTTATGAGGCTTTTTCATCAGGTTTTTCCGGGNTTCTAGNTGATATNANAATCAGCATTNGAAACTGAACTAGCTTTCAGTTTAATTTCATTCACGTTCGATTTCTAATTCCAAAACCTTCTGCTTCTCCTTTTCAATGACTTCNTCCTGGGTCTTATCCAATTGTTCTTGGACTTCTTCCAAAGAATCTAAATCCAAGGGAAGTTCCTCAAGAGGTGACTCTTGTATCAGAGAAGTTTCTTGTTCCTCAACGGTTTCTTCGCTTTCTACCTCTTCTTGTTCCTCCTGTTCCTGGTCTTCTTCTTGTTCCTGCTCTTCATTTTGGTCCTCAGATTCCTGCTGTGACTGCTGCTCTTCCCGTGCCTTTTCGATGGTGGGTGCAGGCGGGTAATCGACCACATTAAAAACCTGAGGTGAATCTTCCTGAATGATCTGNTCCTGGANCTCCGCNGCAACGGGAATCGGAGGAGTCGGTGCCAGTCCCTGCTGAACCTGCGATGCCTGATTTTCAGGGACTTCCACTTCGATTTCAGGAGCTTCTACCGGGGCAATGGTCACCANTCCGCTGATGGTCAGCAAATTCGTTTGGGAACCGCTGGTGCCGAGGACAAATTCTGTTCCACGGACTCCCACCACCGCGGTCACGGTCCTGATTTTAAACCGATTGCGCCTCTTTCCTTTTTGTCTCAAAGGCTTACGGGCAGATTTTCTCGGAGTCACCTTAAATTGTCCTTTACCGGTCAACAGAGAAACTTGGGTCTGGTCCTCAGTGAGATTATCCAATCCAAAAAAAGATCGGGAACCCAGCTTAATCGTTTCATCTTTTCCGGGTAACCGGATNTGTGCCTTGGAATTCGCACCAGTCTGGATTTCGTCTTTGAGTAAAAGAGGAATTTTTGAGCCCTTTTCACTGAAAACCAGGGCTTTACCGGCACGCATGATTTTGACCAGGCCCAATTCCAGTTCCAGTTCCGCTTCTTCAGCAGCNACCGGCTGGATGAACAAAACCAGAAAGAATAAGCAGGTAATGATGCTGAAACGCATGGAAATCAAAAAATCAGGATCATTTTGAGGGAAGCCAAGTTTTTCTGATAAGCTGCAGAAGTGTTGCTGTTTCCCTGTTCAAATTGCGGAGTCAATGAAAGAATCATCCAGCCCGTCAACGGATACATCAATTCAATACTGACATTTTTTTTGTCACTGGTTTTTTTGACGCCATCGGTATTGACAACCCGATAAGTGCTGTTTGTTTGCTTAAATAACGGTGATAGCTTCCAATTTCCAACAGGAATCCCAAATTTATAACTCAGGGTCATTTCGGAGTAATCATTGGTATCAGTCTGGAAATCATTGATGGAGTTGACCAGCTTGAATGTGTGATTCCAATCATAAAGCTTGATTTGATATCCCACACTCATTCCAAAGGCGTAGCCATTTTGACCGCTATCGTCATGGTTGGTTTTGTTCTTCCGTTCGAGATTGATTTTCCAACTGCTGTTTTCCGAATACTTCGTGGTTCCGGTAAGACTGAAAAACTGATCTTCGCTGTACTGTTTGAAATCTTTCCGAATCGGATCCCTTTTGTTACTGGTCTCGGTGCTGTCTCCCATGCTGACGGTGTTCATACCCAGCGACGTTTTTAATTCAAAGGGAAAGAAATAGAAATTTTCAAACCAGTCCCAGGAAATTTGTTTGAAAAATACAGAATAATCCTTAAACGTTTTTTCCTGGTAGGCGTCACCCATTATTAGAGCATTCAAAGCCGTCCTGGATTGATGGTCAAAGCGCTTATTGAGGGTTGAAAGCAGGGTCAGGCTTCCCTTGTATGCAGCCGTTTTAGTACTTTCTTGAGAGACGGAAAGAAAATTGTCATCGCGGGATGCTTCGGAAATGACGATCATCTGGAATGGTGGTTTTTCCTTTTCACGCTTCACCTTGTCGGTTTCAAGGAAAACGATGAATTCTTTTTCGCTGCTTCCCAACCGGGTTTGCACCTTGACCAAAAAAATATTCTCTCCAGGTTGCAGTTGGTAAGGNACACGGATGCTTGCTTCGAAGATCCCCGGAGCGGAAGGTTGTTTTTCTCCGTTGACTTCAATGGTTTTTATTTCACTGAAGGCACTGACCTGGAAAATAAATTCTCCTGCAACTTGTTGGACGAGATCTTTACCGAGAGCGAAAATCAGGATATCTTCCTCCGTATTTTGCAAACCGATCAATTCTCTAGGGGTTTCGGGGCTAGAAGGAATCTCTGGATCTGGGATTTCAATTGCAGGGATGCTGCTTGCAGGGTCATCTTCCATTGCCAATGTGGGATACAACAATTCCGCATCAATCGGAGGAAGCGGTGCGGTAGGAGCAACCGGCATCTCGATTTCTGTTTCAGGTAATTTTAATAAGGAAAAAGTCAAATCAAGGGGAAGCACATGCTTGGCATAATTCCCTTTATTTTCAACCAATGCCAAGACCATCCCCTTTAAAATAAGACGGAATTGTTCCTTCTTACAAGGTTTGCAGAAATCATCGACAATATGCATCTCATTGTTTTTGGTCTGAAGCAGGCTGAGTTGAAATGCACCATCGATTTCTTTCATTCGAAGAACAAACAATGTTTCGATACCCAGAGTTTGAGACATCAATCTCAAGCAACGCGCTGAGATACATATTTCTGGACCGATACTTTTTTTGACAGACGCTTGGGCAGCTCTGATTTTCGACGGTTTCAGGAGTTGAAAATATTTGGCGAGAAGTTCACTTTGCTGGTTTTCAATGAATTGCAGGCTTAATTCTGTTTCACCATCAATGATGGCATCCAAAATAGCAGCTTGTTTGGAAGATGCCTGGCNNGGCAGAAACATCAATAGGATGAATAACAAAGCCGGGAAACCCAGTGCTTTAATCGAAATGATGGCCTGCCTGAATGTTTTCTTTTCAAGAAATCTTATCACCCAGAAATCATTTTTTTCTTCTGAAAATACTTACTATTCCTGGTAAACGTATTCTGCATCCGGAACTTCCTGCAAAAGAGAATCGCCCTGCAAGAACCGAAGGGCTTCATTGAGGGATTCAGATTCCATTCTTGCTCGACACTCGAGGGTGCAGGANCCTAAATGTGGCGTCAAGATACAGTTTTCCATCAAAGATAAGGGACCGGAATAGGGTTCTTTTTCAAAAACATCAATCGCTGCTCCCGAGATAAAACCTTTTTCAAGAGCATCTCTCAATGCCGTTTCATCAACAATGCCTCCTCGGGCGGTGTTGATCAGCATTGCGTCTTGACGCATCATTTCCAATTCATGGACCCCAATCATATGCCGTGTTTCTTTCCAAAGAGGAACATGTAACGAAATGATATGAGAACTCTTAAGAATTTCTTCCAGACCTGCGCTTCTGATATTCAAACCTTCCTGCTGGAGAGCCTGGATCTCAGAAGTTTTATCGGCAATGTCCCTCACCAGGATTTGTTCGGGGGAGAATGATCCGAGAAGTCTGGCCACCGAAGAACCGATGCGGCCGAANCCGATCAGGCCGATGATCGATTCANGGATTCCTCTCCCAGCAGGGCGGGACCATTGTTGCTTTCGAATACCCGCATCAAGCATGCGGACAAAGCGACTGCTGCTTAACATTTGACCCACGGTCAGTTCAGCAACTGCACGAGTTACTGCATCCGGAGTCCAACTGACNCGAATTCCCCTTTTCCTGCACTCATGAAGCGGGACTCCGTCAAGACCGATCCCTACCCTGGCAATCATTTTCAGATCGGGGTTGATTTCGATCAAAGGCAGGAGGTTTTCTGTTCCAGCAACCAACGCCTTGCAGTTTTTTGCTGCNTCAAGCAGTTCCTCTGGCTTTAGTTTTCTTCCACTGTTATTGCTGCTCCAGGAAAATCCGGATTGTTTCAAAGGTTCCAGAATCGTGGGATCTGAAACTCCAAACGGAGAGGTGGATATGAATAAATCCATTTGTATGAAAAATTGATGGATGAAACTTGGAGATCTTCTAATGGTTGAAGTTGGAAAAATTTCTTTAGAAGTTCATGGCTGCTTAAATTTGGAAAAACTAAACTAATCCAGACTTATCTGGAATTAAAATGTTTATGCGCTTTGGTTCCTAAATTTTAACTGCTCCAAGGAAATTAACCTTTTTCAGTAAAGTTAAATACGCCATCCCAATCCTTTGGTGGAGGCTGTTCAAGATACATTTTACATCGATTGACATAGGTCAGGCAGGGTCCATCTTCAGGCTCCAACTTTAAGGCATTTTCAAAATTCATAATGGCATCCTTAAAGTTTAGATTCTTGTAACAGTTCANACCTTTTTCATAGTGTTCTAAAACTTCCTGCATGGAACCTGCCAATTGATTCTTTTTGGCCAGAAGCTGGTAGATTTTTACCGGTTCATTTTTTCCAACCACTCTGACCACATCCAGGTAGCGAACATCAATTGAATCTTCAGCAAGTTTGTAGGTATTTTCAGCGATCATGGTATAGGTTTTATAAAATTTATTTGCACCTTCCAGGCGTGCTGCCAAGTTAACGTTATCTCCCATCATGGTGTAATCGGTTTTAGTGGCAGATCCCATGTTTCCTACAACGATAGGTCCGCTGTTGATTCCCATTCTGGTATAGAGCATTGGACGGTTTTCTTCTCTTAATTTTTTCCGGAGTTCAATGTTGCGTTCCTGCATGTCCAAGGCTGCCATGCAGCCGTCACGGGCATGGTCTGGGTTGTCCAATGGGGCTCCCCAAAATGCTATGATGGCGTCTCCTTCAAATTTATCGACGGTTCCATTGTAGGATGAGATGACCTCGCACATCGAAGTCAGGTATTCATTGAGAAGTTGAACCAATTCTTCCGGAGTCAGGCTTTCTGAAACGGTTGAAAATCCCTGGATGTCTGAAAAGAAGGCGGTCATTTCACGCCGTTCGCCCCCCAGTTTCAATTTATCCGGATCTTTGACGATCATGTCGATGACCGCCGGGGAGAGATATTGTGAGAATGCTCCTCGGATGAAGGTTTTTTGTTTTCGTTCCAGCATGAACAGATATAAGTTGATGGTGATCATGCTGAGAAAGCAGGCAACCAATGGATAACTCAGAGAGAAAACAAGCCCATGGTAGATGTAGAAATAAATATTGATCGCGGAGTAAACAACTATAACCAAAAGGAATACCAGGTTTTCAAACTTCTTCAGTTGGCTTACTGCAAAAAAAGCCAATAAAAGGATCAGCATGACCAANGCTTCAAAAGCAAATGGGGCAGGTCTGATCGGCTGCTGNTTCATCATCGTTGCAACAGTATCAGCAATGATTTCAATACCATAGACTTCACCAACCGGAGTTTCAAAGATATCGTGGGACATTTCAGAAGTATCCCCGACCAGAACCAGTTTCCCTTCCACCATTTCTCTCAGATCTTCTGTTTCTTCGAGGAATTCTTCCTCATCGAGATCTTCCAAATCTTCGAGGTCCATGAGCACCTCAAGGGCGGTAATGACGGCAGGGGTTTGCTTGAGAAAAGTCAGTCCTGCAGGAAGCTTTGGGAAGTCGATCCAGAGGAAATTGTATTCATCCAAAGGCATGGAGAGGTCACCCAGGGTGAGTACACCATCTTCCAATGAGGGTTCAACATCCAGGTACATCGCCAGAGCTTGGACCGCATAAGGCCAGATATTGTGTTCTTTGATGATTTCAGGATAAAAACGGATTCTGGATAGTTGTCCGCCGATTTCCGTGACGTTGGTATACCCCCTTTCAGTGGATTCATTCAGAATTTCAGTTGCATCCGTGATTCCATTCAAGCGTGTTTCCCCGAGACTGTACCAGATGGGAGTATCCAGATTGAGCAACGAAACGACCATGGTTTTTCCGGACTCCTGGAGNGCTTCCGCTAAAATCGGATCCTCTCCATATCCGTTTGGAAAATCCATGATCATATCCAGCGCAATGACTTCCGCTCCCAGCCTTTTTAGGTTGGTGACCATCTTGGCAATATCTTTTCGCTTCAGAGGCCAACTTCCGTATTCTTCAAAAAATTCCTCCTCGGTATCCACGATCAGAATATCGTCATAAAGAAATTCCGTTTCTTCTGCAGGAAGGGTCTGGGCACGAAACTCGTGCCTGAGTCCGATCAGTGGGTTCTCAATTCTAGGAAGCAGTTCATAGCGTTCTGCCCCAAGCATCAAAATAAAGATCACTGCGGTGATCCAAAGGTCGAGGCGTTTAAAAATCGTATTCATGTTTTTTTCTTTGTTTTGTTTTTCTTTTGTATTTTCTTCTTCCTGTTTAGGTAATTTCACCATCTCAGCAGAACTGCCTTTCACATTTTTTTCTTTAAGCTGTTCGCTTCGAATTTCGACATAACGTTTTTTTGCTTCGTTCTTATCTCCTTTGCTCTGACTCATGGCCTTGACCCAAAGAGCTTGGTCGACCTTTCTTCGGGCAATTTCTTTACGAGCCTGGAAACTTTCCTTATCCATGGGATTCTAATTTCTAGATATTAATTGGCCTGAAATGGTTGAAATTATGTGATTCTCTCTCAAGAAACAATGTTTTTGTCATCATCAGTAAAAAGCCTGACGGACTGAAAAACTTAATGCCAAAGTGCTTGACCGAAAGCCATTTTTGCGTTGAACTTAAAGAACACTCCCATTTTTCATTGTTAGGAGGCAGGAAGTGACATAAGTGACCGTTTTCCTCTTGTCCTGCCGTAATTATACATTCTTCATTTCATTTTGGCTGTTGTTCCCAAGCTTTTGGTTTCCGCTTTGGGGCCTTCCGCAGATTGCGTGGAAATCCACAAAATCCCTTCCTCCTGTTTCTGCTCTGAAGGAGGATGTGGAAATTCGTGAAGTTCTGGAAGAGATCCTGAAAAATTATGCTGAAAATCCTGGGAGGGTCAGGCTTCATCCGCAAATCCAGGGAAAAGTCAGTGGGATTCAGCTGAAGGGAAGGACCATGGACGGAATTTTCGGGCTACTCTTGGAAGCCCATGGATTGAGCCTGATGGAAGATAATAAAGGCCTACTGATCGTCCCGATGAAACTGTTATGGAAACATCAGATCTACCAGAAACCCGTCCGGGACCCGTTACCCCTGGAACAAGTTCTTCTAGAGATTTCCAGTAAGGGAAAAATCACCATCCGCTTCAATCGTGAAAAACTCAAAGATCAGAAACTTTTGAGAACCCTTGCACCCCAGAGTGTTGGGATGGCTCTCGAAGAACTGGCATTTCGGAAGCAAGCACATNTGGTTTACCACTCTGAAAATCATGTATTGGAGTGGTTTCAACCAGATGAAATGCTGCAGCGTTTCATTTTTCTCGAAAATGTATCCTCGACCCAAGTGGAATCAGCCATCAAAGAGCTTCATCCGAATTTGAATCTGAAACGGGTGAAACTGAGTTTTCCCGGAGCAGATACCGTTCTCCTCAANGGGCCGAAGCAGGATTTAGAACTGGCTGAAGAACTCATCAGACATCTTGACCGGTCTGAGGGATCGTCAGATATGAAATCCGATTCGAAGTTCATCAGGTTACAGCTGAGGTATCTTCATGTTGGAAGCCGGGTCATTCGCCGAAATGGNCGATTGGAAGAAATCCAGGGGGTTAAATCGCGTTTGTTGGATATGATCGAGAACCTGGATGAATCAGACCCTTTGCTGCCGGTTCGTTCTCTAAAGATTCTGGCCGATCAAGAACGCAATGTTTTGATTCTTCAAGGGTCACGAAAACAGCTGCGGTTGTTGAAGAAAGTGATTGAACTTTGGGATCAGCCAGTCCCGCAGATTAAAATCGAAGCCCATATTTTTGAAACCAACGAATCTGATGCGCTCAAGCTTGGAATGGAATTCAGTGGAAGAGGTNAATCTGAAGACGGAACCCTCACTGCGGATCCGGGAGAATCTTATGCGTTTGGATTGACCCTGGGTTCCCAGGAGACGAGCCAAAGTATGAGGATTGATGCCATCCTAAGGTTTCTTCAGTCCAAGGGAAGAGGGAGGATCCTATCGCGTCCTCTGGTGGTGACAGCAAATAATATNGAGGCTGAAATGAACAGTGGTTCGGTGATCAATGTCAGACTTTCTGGAGAAAAGACTGCCAGCTTGCAAGAGATCAAGACCGGGGTTACGCTCAGGGTCACTCCAAGACTGATTCCAAATCCTGGTGACAATCGTTCTCAGGATCAGATTNTGCTGAAAGTCTATGCCGAAACCAGTAGCCCCATGGCCGGAATCAATGTCGACGGGATTCCGCAGATCAATAGCCAGCATGCCAGTACGGAAGTCACGGTTCTTCAGGGCGAGCCTTATCTGGTCAGTGGATTGATCAAAGATCGAGAATCCATGAATCAATCCGGGATCCCTCTGTTGCAGGATCTTCCTCTTATTGGTTGGCTTTTTCGTTCCGAAGGATCTACATCTGCTTTGGATCATGTCCTGGTATTTGTCACTCCGACCCNACTGGAACCTTTTTCGAAGCAAAGATTGCCTGACATGAATCGTTTTCAAGANTCATCCGAAATCAGTGTGNAGCAATGAAAATTTTTTCTGAGCGATCGGAAACCGAAGATTTTGATGAAGAAGCTTATCAGAAATCAAAACGCGGTGAACGGAGGCAGGCTTATATTTTTTTAATCCTGGGNGGCTTAGTGCTCCTGGACAGCGGCTCTCCAGTTCCGATTCCTTTAACAGGGCTTCCATCGGTTTTGCTGGGTTTGGCAATCATGGCATACGGCTGGAGTCAATGGCGCTCCTATCAGCGTCTTCCGCTCCATGAAGCACTTCAATTAGGTCGTCTTCAGGGAGGNCGTTTGAGTAGAACCGATCTATTTCTAAAATTAAGATTGAGTGCTGAAAAGACGGATCAGTTATTGGATCTTTTGGTCCAGCAAGGCTTCCTGGAACGGGTCGACGAAGATCTGCCTCCGGAAAACGAGCCCGTCTACAGGCTTCTTTCCTGAAACAGGTAATGCAAGGTTCCGGTTCCAATTTCCCGGAAATTTCAAGTTTTCCAAAAATCCTGCTGAATTTTCTTTGCTGGATTTACGGAATTCTGGTCCGGATGCGACTGGTTTTCTATCGGAAAAAATTACTGAGATCGTCACATCCCGGAATTCCTGTCATTTCCGTTGGCAACCTGACGGTAGGGGGAACAGGAAAAACCCCAATGGTTGGTTTCCTCACAGAATCTGCTCAACAGGCAGGATGGAAGCCTGCCATCATCAGTAGAGGCTACCGGAATCGTTCTCAAGCAAAAATCCAACGGGTTCGTTTTTGTGAAAATTCTAATCTCGATGTGGATGCTTTTGGTGACGAACCGTCGATGCTGGCCCTAGAAAACCCTGAAGTTCCGGTTTATGTTTCTGCGTCAAGAGTGGACGCGGCGGAGGTGGCCAAAGAAAGGGATAACCCTGAAATATTGATTCTGGATGATGCCTATCAGCATCTGAAAATAAAACGCGACTTGAATCTGCTTTTGGTCGACGCTGAACGGGGGTTTGGCAACAGTCAATTACTTCCCTTGGGACCGCTTCGTGAACCTCTTGAATCAGCAGAGCGAGCGGACGCGGTGATCGTCACNAAATCCAATTTAGGNAACTTTGATGAAGTGNTCCAAACAGTCCTGAAATTCAAACGTGATGATTGTCCGGTTTTTCGGTTTGATTACCGGATTGAAAAAATTACAAGCCTGGATGGTCAGGAAGAAAAAGAAACTTCCGAATTAAAGGGGAAGCGTCTGCTATTGAGCAGTGGAATTGCGAATCCACAAAGCTTTTCCAAATTGCTGAAATTGGAAGAAGGATGTCCTGTTGCCGAAATGCGTTTTGAGGACCACCATAATTATTCTGAATCTTCAATAAGAAACATGATCGAGCAGGGAAAAAACACACCGCATGATTTTTGGCTGACCACGGAGAAAGATGCGGTCAAACTACAATCCTTCCAGCAACAGCTTAAACAGTTGTGGGTAGTCAAAATGAAAATCCAGCCCGATCCTGAATGGCCTGCTTTTTTTAACCGATTTCTTGATGGATTGTCGAAGACTTCGTTAAATTAACTAAAGAATATCGGAATTTGTGATTACCAATCCTGTTGTTACAATGTGCGTTGATAAATTTTTATTCAATTTAAGGGTTTTGAGTCATTTTCAACATTGATGCGTCGTTTAAATTGAGAACAGGATTCTATTTTTTATACCCAGGAGGCTCGCGATGGCATTGCTAACCGTTCATACCTTTCCCGATCCGGTGCTGAAGCAGAAAGCTCTCCCGGTAGATGAATTTGACGAAAAATTATCTGAGCTCGCCGAGAACATGCTCGAGACCATGTATGAAGAAAGGGGAATCGGCTTGGCGGCCGTGCAGGTGGCCGTTCTCAAACAACTGGTGGTTGTTGATTTGAAAAGCGGAGAAGAAGATANCAGCCTCCGAGAACCGAGGNTTTTTGTCAATCCCCGCATCGTTGANAGAAGCGGAGAAACTATTTCGGAAGAGGGCTGTCTGAGTGTGACTGAATTCAGAGCTGAAGTGAAAAGATCTGAATCGATCAAACTCGAATATCAGGACCTCCAAGGAAATCCCCAGACTTTGGAAGCAGATGGACTTCTTTCCATATGTATTCAGCATGAATTGGATCATCTCCAGGGCATTCTTTTCATCGATCATCTGCCCTTACTTAAACAGAAGATGGTGAAAAAACGCCTCGCGAAGCTTGCTCGTGAAGCCGCATGAGTTGCGGGAAATCATATATCATCCTTGCTTCAGTTTTGTTTCTGCTGTTCAGTTTCATAACGGAAGGAGCCCTTGCCCAAGAATTCAGTTACGCTCATGCAACTGTTATCACTCCAAAAGGAGTTTCCATTCCTGTTGAAGTTTCAGATACTCCGGAGAAGCGAAGTCTTGGGCTTGGAAAAAGGGATAAGCTGGAAAAAGGTTGGGGGATGCTGTTTGTTTTCGAAAAACGAATTCCCCACAGTTTTTGGATGAAGAACATGCGTTTCCCGATTGACATCATCTGGCTGGACAACCAGCGGATTGTTGAATTGGCTGAGAATGTTCCTCCACCCCAAGAAGGAGAATCTCCCAAGGTCATGGAACCCCGTCTTCCTTCCAATTTTGTCCTGGAACTTGAATCAGGTCGGGCAAGGGCTTTGGGACTTAATGTGGGACAAAAGTTAAGCTTTAAATTTTAAATCATTCTATGGAACAAACCGGCCCGATCTGTATTGTAGACGACGAGCAATCCATCCGGGAAACCCTTGAAGCGGTGCTCAAAGATGAAGGCTATCAGGTCGTTTCATCGCCCAATGCGGAACACTTTGAGCAGCAACTGAAGGAAATCACTCCATCGCTGGTGCTGCTTGATATCTGGCTTCCCGGAAGGGACGGCATGTCTGTGCTGGAAAGCCTTCGGTTGAGTCATCCCGACCTTCCGGTTTTGATGATGAGCGGGCATGCTGGAATCGAATCCGCTGTTAGTGCAATCAAACTCGGTGCGCGGGATTTTCTCGAAAAACCACTTCATCTGGAAGTGATTCTGGACAAAATTGCAACGATTCTATCCCGAAAACGTGTTCCGGTTTTGGATGAACTGCCATCGGACACAAGGCTTGAAGAAGCCAAGATCATCAANCGTGTGATTCCTGAAGAATCCGTTTTCCTGGAAGATTCTGAGATATCCCAGAAAACCCTAAAGAAAAATGTAGTTCTCAACGGAAAAGGNTTGATGAGNGGNAGGAACACAGGAGTGATCCTGAGTCCGCTTCCGGAAAACTCCGGAATCATCTTCCGCACCCTGGATGGGATTTCGATTCAAGGCAATATCACTTCTCTGGAAAATTACGAACATGCTGTGGCAACCCACACCTTCACCGCCAACTCAACTGTTTTGGCTTCTCAAAACCGCAGGGTTCGTACGATTGAGCATTTGATGTCTGCACTCAACATGGAAGGCATTACCAATGTCTTGGTTAAAGTGGATGAGGAAGTACCAAATATCGATGGNTCGGCAGCAGATTTTTGCAGATTGATCCAGGAAGCCGGAGTTGAAGAACAGAACGAAAAAGTGAAGATCGCGGTGGTCCACAAACACATTCAGGTGGGACTTGCGGAAAAGGACAAAAAACACCTTTACGTGGAACCCTACGATGGATTTGAGGTTCGCATGCGGGTCAATTACCCNGAACCGATCCTGGAACAGGAATGTGTTTTCAACCCCGAAAAGGAATCCTTCATTGAACGCATTGCCCCTGCACGCTCTTTCAACACCTTCGGAAATATTGAAACAGCGCAGAAAAAAGGTACCGTCGGCAGCGGCTATTTGAATTCACATATCATCATTCATGATGGAAAAGTGATCAACACCGATTTGCGTTTTGAAGATGAATTCGTAAGGCACAAAATCCTAGACTTAATCGGGGATCTTTACCTTCTGGGGTATCCTCTTCGTTGCAGGGTCGTTGCCAACATGACCTCACATGGTTACAATCAGGCATTGGTTCAGAAACTGCACGTGGCATTGCATAGGCAATATCCGGATTTGAATCCTCAGATAAACTAAAAGAAATCAGATCACTTCAGGATGCGACACCAGTCCCGTTCCTACGCTGTCCAGGCGCTTTACCAGTCTGAGATGCTCCAAAGCAAATCCATGCTTCATTGCGACCGTTTTTTGGAGCAGCTTGAAACAACCGATGAGACCAAGCAATTTGCAAGGGAACTGATTGATGGAACACTCACATTCCGGAAACAGATTGACCGAAGCCTGCGCAGGAATCTTGACCGCTGGAAGTTAAACCGTCTTAACTTTGTAGTACGAAATATTCTGCGACTCGCTGTCTTTGAAATGTGTTACCACAAACAAAGCTCCCACCANGTGGTGATCAATGAAGCGATCGAACTCTGTAAGGATTTTGTGGATGATAGTTCACATGGACTGGTCAACAGTGTGCTGCAGAANCTGTATGACGAAATTCAAAATCCAGAAAAAGCTTCGTCAGAAAAACCTGANAAAAATACTNCGGTTTCCAGTGAAAGCACGTCTCTCGAAGAGACCACTGGATGAAATCCATTTAAATTCAAAGGTTTTTCTCCTGATAATCTTCCCTAATCTGATCGATTCATCGGTGTAGACGGAAGATAAAAATTCCTCCCAGAAAAAGGGCTCCAATGATTGGAGTCACCATGAAAAGGATCAAACCGGCAATCACCAGCATAATGGTGGAAACGGTAAGTCCNAATGACCGTTCGGGAAGACTGAATTCCATTTTGTTGGATTGAGGCTGATCTTCTGAATCGACTTCCCTTGCTGCCTCTTCTGTGATCCTCTTCATTTCAGAATCACTCAGGCCGTAAACTTCCTGAACGGCTTCCAATTCTGTTTCAAACTGATCGTTGCTGTCCCGGGTTTCCCTCAATGCTTCTGCTTTTTGCTGGATCCTTTTCAGCAACTCACGGTTCCGTTCCGAATGGTTCATGGATGGATTTGAAAAAATCTAGCAGTGTGTTTTGATGAGGGATTCATAATAGCTTATTTCTTCGGTNTTTCCCCGTTTCCGGAATCCATTCAGTAATATCTCACATTTTTTTTTCAGGACACGTCTTGTTGCCATTTCATCTTCCTTTCGGAGAGGGACATTGGCCAGGATTTTTTTGAGGGATTGGACGCGGAATCGGTCCATTCCCCAATATTTCCTGGAGAGTTGATCCGCATGTCCTCCGGAGCGGGTCATCAATGCTTCATTCAAAAATGATACTTGATGATGGGCGGTGATTCTGAGCCAAAGGTCGTAATCCTCACAAACCGGTAACTCTTCATCAAAAAGTCCGCATTGTTCCAGCAATTCTCTTTTGAGCANNACGGTTGAGGGTGCCATAAGGCACAGTTCTAGACTGGGCTGAAAGATCCATCCTTCGCGTTTTTGGTGACGGAGTTTAGGATTGATCCGCTTTCCATTGCGAATCCATATTTCATCAGTGAAATGGAGAAGATGTTCGGGACGATCATAGGTGGCGTCAATTTGCTTCTCCAGCTTTTGAGGATGCCAGACATCATCGGAATCCAGAAAAGCGATCCANTCACTGTCGGTACTTCGGATTCCGCAATTTCGTGCATGACTTACACCAGCATTCTCCNTGAGCCGGAGGGTGTTAAATGAACCTGGAATGGAATCCAGAATCTCAACCGTATCGTCTTCCGAACCGTCATCAACCACACAGAGTTCAAAGTCGCGAAAACTTTGCTTCAATACCGATTCAACTGCCAAGCCCACCGATTGACTCCGGTTGTAGCTTGGAAGGATAACACTGACTCGAGGCATTCCTGATCATACAATATCCGGAAGAGTGTTTTAAACCCTTCTATTGTTTGTCATACAAAGTTTCAATTTTACGAAACTTGAGCTTGGGTTAGACAGAGGATAGATTTTTCGAAAATTTCACGCCCTGAAAGAAGAATGACTTTAACAGCTATCATTATGCAGTTTCTGGCGCCTCCGCTGGTNTTCATCTGGCTTTCTGTNTTGGGTTTGCTGTTTTCATTCAGGCGCTTTGGTAGAGGATGTATGATCCTTGGAATGCTGTTGCTGTTTCTTTCTTCGATTCCCGGGATTGGGTTGTTCATTTCCATGCCGTTNCTGGAAACGAATACAAACTGGTCTNTGGANGAATTANAAGGNGCGGACGCTATTGTAGTTCCTACAGGTGGATACTTCCCNGNTGAGATTCGGTTCGTTNCAGCAGAACACAGTATCCGCCGNGGAGATTACGGAGTTTGGCTTCAACAACAAACAGGTCTGCCNCTGATCTTCACCGGCGGCAGGACCTATCATCCCCAAGCACCCGCGGAATCGGAAGTGCTTCGTAGAATCCTGAATTTGAGTCCTGAAAAGGTTTGGACTGAAACAAAATCGATGAACAGTTANGAACACGCGGTGTATCTTGAACAGGATTTTTCAAAACGTGGATGGGGTAAAAAAATAGTGCTGGTCAGTTCTGCCATGCACATGATGAGGCTTTCTGCCAGTTTCAGGGCCAGGGGTTTTGAAGTGATTCCGGTGTCCGTTCATGATCATGTNACTNATTTCAAGCANGATGCAGATTTCTGGGAGTATGTTTTTCCTTCCTGGGAAGGTTTAAAAATCTTTCGTCGGGCGTTTTACAGTTACGCCGGAACCTTTTCATATCTGGTTCGGGGGAGAATCAGTGTCTCAGATCTTTTTCNTAGTGGTCCTTCCTATCTTGCAGNCCCAAGTTCNTGGCTTGGTCGGGACTAACATTTCCTAAAATATTTTCNGAACCGAATTGTTGAGCGTGCGCCTCGCTTAAAGGCGTGTCATGATTTAGTCCGTCAAATTCGTTTCATTTTCTCCAAAAAGGAATCCTTGAGCACCAATACTTCTATCCGCAACATTGCCATCATTGCCCATGTTGACCATGGCAAAACCACCCTTGTCGACCAGATGTTCCGTCAGGCGGGGCTTTTCCGGGAAAANCAGCAAGTCGGTGAACGATTGATGGATAACATGGACCTTGAAAAGGAACGGGGAATCACGATATCTGCCAAAAATTGTGCGGTTCGATGGGGTGAGGTCAAAATCAATATTCTTGATACTCCGGGTCATGCGGATTTCGGCGGAGAAGTGGAACGTGCNCTGATGATGGTGGATGGGGCGCTTTTGCTGGTGGACGCATCGGAGGGACCTCTTCCGCAAACACGTTTTGTGCTGCGCAAGGCTTTGGAAGCAGGATTGAAAATCATTGTCGTGATCAACAAAATCGATCGCGGAGACGCAAGGCCGAATGAGGTTTTGGACGAAATCTACGAATTGTTCATCGACCTGGAAGCAACCGATGAGCAGATCGAATTTCCGCTTGTTTATGCAATAGCAAAAGAGGGAATTGCACAGCTTGAACTGGAAGAAAAGGGTCAGGACCTGGTTCCCTTGATGGAAATGATCGTCGAGCACTTGCCTGCTCCTGAATTTAAACAAGATGCTCCATTTCAGATGCTGGTTGCAGATTTGGGGTATTCCGAATATTTGGGAAGACTGGCGATCGGCAGGATCGCAAACGGCACGGTTTCCCGGAATGACACCCTGATCTGTATCAATGAAAACCAGGATCAGCTTAAACTCAAGGCAAGCAAGCTTCAGGTCTACGAAGGATTGATGACTCGGGAACTGGACCAGGTAGACCCCGGCGAAATCCTGGTCCTTTCAGGGATCGAAGAAGTGCATATCGGGGATACCATCTGCACCCTAGAGCAGCCNAAACCATTGAAGCGGATTTCAGTCGATGAACCCACCATTTCCATGCTCTTCGGGATCAATACNTCTCCTCTTGCAGGTCAGGAAGGAAAATGGGTGCAATCCGCAAAAATCCGGGACCGGCTCCGTCTTGAAACCCTCCGGAACGTTTCCCTGGAAATGGAGGATTCATCAGGAGAGGCTTTTTTGGTGAAGGGACGGGGAGAATTGCAGATGGCCATTCTCATCGAAACCATGCGCCGGGAAGGGTTTGAGCTGACCGTTGGCCGTCCTGAAGTGATTTTCCGGGAAGAGAATGGGAAACGGTTGGAGCCGATAGAGGATGTTTTCATCGACTGTGAAGAGGCGTTTCTCGGAGTTGTTTCAGAAAAGCTTTCCACCCGAAAAGGACGGATGGTCAATCTGGTGAATCATGGCACCGGCCGTGTTCGGGTTCAGTTTCATGTTCCCACACGGGGGCTGATCGGCTACCGCAACGAATTCTTGACCGACACCCGGGGCACCGGAATCCTCAATTCGCATTTGTTAGGGTATGAGGCATACAAGGGGGATTTTTCTCAAAGATTGACAGGATCCCTGGTTTCAGACCGTGCAGGCAAAGCAGTGACCTACGCATTGTTTAACCTTGAACCGAGAGGACGTCTATTCGTCACCCCGGGTGAAGCGGTTTATGAGGGGTCTGTGATTGGAGAACACAATCGTGAAAACGACCTCAACGTGAATCCCTGCAAAGAGAAAAAACTCACGAATGTTCGTGCTTCCGGGAGGGATGATGCTCTTCTGTTGACCCCCGTACTGCCCCTCACTCTGGAGCAGGCCATCGAGTTTCTTAATTGGGATGAATGCCTGGAAATCACACCTTCTTCGATACGGATACGTAAATTGAAATTGACACAGCAGGAACGTAACCGTGANATCAAGCATCGCAAATCTTGATTCCATTTTTCGATCCTCATCAATGATTCCAAATTTCCATTTCAAATAGGTTTGAGTCTCGGTTATTTCNGGAATAAAATGCGCATCAAGCTCAATTTTAACAACAGGAAGAGGAAACAAAGAATTGGGAACTGAGCNGCTATGATTGCTGAAATAATGAAATACCTTGTTATCAGCGGATTCATCATTGGGTTCTCTTTCCTGATTCGAAATTTCATGGTCAATCACTTTCCGATGCGTCTCCATCGGGGCTTTTCCAGTGCAAAAGCTGTGGACCTTCTTGAAATTTCTGAGGANCTTGAAGTTCCTGTTGAAAAACAAAGTTCTCCGGATCGTGAACAGTGGCTGAGAAAGGCGAAAAAGTCTCCGTTGGAAACGGCGATGGTCATCCGCCAATGGCTCCAGGAGGACGAAAACTCNAGGGAAAAAACAGGGCTGCATGCCGGAACTTCCTGAAGTCGAAACCATTGTCCGAGGACTGGACCGAGAACTTCGTGGGGAGACGATCGATTCCCTGGAAATCTTCCGCAGTGATCCGATCATCCAGGGAGATCCTGAATCGTTCAGCGAATTTCTATGTGGTCGGAAAATTAAAGCTGTCCAAAGACGTGCGAAATTCCTGCTTTTTCATTTTGAGCCTGTCGGAGGAATGGTGGTTCATTTGAGAATGACCGGAAAATTCACCCTTACGGAGACCAAAGAACCACCCGGGCCCCATGAGCGGATTTGGTTTCAATTGAAAAGCGGCAGACTGCTGATCTATTCAGACCTGCGATGTTTCGGGACCCTCGAATGTCATGAGTCGCTTGATGCATGGGAAGATTCCAAAAAACTGGGGCCGGAACCTTTTTCTCAAGATTTCAACGCAAAGTCATTGAGAAAACGCCTCCGAGAGTCACAACGGGAAGTGAAACCGTTGCTTCTGGATCAGGGACTGTTAGCCGGCCTCGGCAACATTTACGCTTCGGAAGTGCTTTTCCGCTGCGGAATCAACCCCTGTCGCAAAGGGAAACGCGTCAAACTCAGGGAATGGGAGAAGCTGGTGGATGAGACCCGCTCGGTGCTCAATGAAGCGATTGAAAAAAACGGGACCTCCATTTCAGATTTCCGCAGGGTTGATGAAAAAACAGGAGAATTCCAGAATTTTTTGCGTGTGTATGAACGTGAAGGAAAACCCTGTGTGAGCTGCGGAATGCCCGTCCAAAGGATCGTTCAGCAGCAGAGAAGCAGTTATTTTTGCCCAGGATGCCAGGTTTGATGATGTTTCAATTTGCCGGAAAAACAAGNNTCCTGTCCNTTTTTTGTGTGTTTGTTCTCTGGACATTACCAGGATTTCCCCAAACCGTACTGTTGACGGACCATCCCGGAACCGGGTCTTACGAATTCGGTCAAGAAATGGCGCGGCTTTTCGGGGAAGCACTGAGTGAGAATGAATACCCNCTGACAGTTCGTCCCTGGAGTGAATCCTCCGAGCGGCTCAGCATGTTGAGAAACCGTCAGGCAGATATGGCCATCATCGATGCCCAAAGCGCCCACAGTGATTTGGGAAAGGACCTGAGACTGAGAGTGGTTTCGGTCCTTTGGCCCAATTTCCTGCATGCGGTTGTCAACCGTTTGACACTTGCACAACCCTCNATTTTGAGTGCACGCAGTATGCTGATCCATCCCAATGCCATGCATGCCGCACAGNTCTGGACCTCGATGGTGCCCGAAGCAGAACCGGTTTGGTGGGATCAGCAAGTCCGTGATTTACAAAACCTGGGTCTGGTTCAAGACGGACTGTTGATCACCGCTCCTGTACCTGTGATGGAACTTCGGCAAATGCTCGGGCGTTTCGAAACCCTCAAACTCGCATCATTAGANCCGTCTTTTATCCTGAGATTGCGTCAAAATTCCCCGTGGTGGAAAAAATGGAAACTGGCCAAAGGGTTTTATCCCGGACAAACCGAAACCGTTCTTGGTTTGGCAAGTTTTTCGGTTCTTGTGGCCCGGGTTGACTTTCCTCCTGATCTTACTGAGAAATGGCTCAAACTGCTTTATTCCCAAAAAAATAAAATAAATCCCCACTTCCTTTTGAGGAATTTGGATACCAAATACAATTCCCTGTTCAAGGACACCTACCACTTCCATCCAAAATCCAGGGCATTTTTTAAGTTTTGAAGATTCCAGATTGAAAGCATGACTGGCATTCAGGAAAAGGAATCACATTTTCGTCATGTTCCGGTTCTGGTGGAAGAAGTTCTCCAATATGCTCCGGAAGGNTGTAGGGCTGNCCTGGACTGTACTCTTGGTGGTGCCGGNCATAGCATNNGTCTTTTAGANAGATTTCCGGAAATGAAGCTTTATGGAATCGATCGCGATCAGATGGCCATCAGGGCTTCTACAGAAAAACTTCGTGAATACGCTGAACGGGTCGAAATTCAGCATTCCAGCTTTTCGGAATTGGAATCCTGGTTGATGCTCTGGAATCAGGAATTTGATTACATTTTGGCGGATGTCGGAGTTTCTTCGGAACAGCTTGCCCGTCCGGAACGTGGATTTTCTTTTTTGGAAGAAGGACCATTGGATATGCGGATGGATGCAGAACGCCAAACTCTAACGGCCAGGGAGTTGTTGGCCCAGTCCAATGAAAGAGAACTGCATAAAATTCTCAAAACATGGGGGGAGGANCCCTGGGCTGCAAAAATCGCAAAAGCCCTGACCCTTGAAAAAAACAAGAATAACCTTCCAAAAACCACCATCCAGCTTGCGGANCTGGTCAGCAGGACCATCCCCCGAAGGTTTCATAAAAACGGTTTTCATCCTGCAACACGGACCTTCCAGGCCCTACGCATCGCCGTCAACCATGAATTGCAGGAACTGGAACTTCTTTTGGCAAGCCTCTCGAAAAATATGCTGAAAGGGTCACGGCTTGCTGTGATCAGTTTTCACTCCCTGGAGGATCGTCTGGTTAAACAGACCTTCCGGAACTGGAGTCAACCCTGTCAGTGTCCTCCAGACTTGCCTTATTGCATCTGTGGCTTGAAGCCCCTGGGTAAGGTTTTGACGAAACGGCCTTGTATCGCTGGTCAGGATGAAATCGAAAACAATCCCAGAAGCCGAAGTGCCAGACTGAGAGTTTTCGAATTTGCTGGGAAGACGGGTGATTGAAATTGTCATCCGAGAAGGTCTGGAAGAAGCCATCGACTCCTCAGACATTGAAACNATTTTACAGGGTTTTCTCACGCATCTTTTTGAGGGGGAACGTAGCCTTTCCGTGTACCTCACAGACGACGAGGAAATCCGTCAGTTTAATTTGAAGCAGCGAGGGATGGACCGGCCCACCGATATCCTTTCCTGGTCCTATTACGAGGAAGACCCTGAAGTCGAGTGGGTCGGTGACCTGATGCTGTCTTTGCCCCGTGTTCAACTCCAGGCGGAGGAAAACGGCTGGGATCTGAGAACAGAACTGGTCCGCATGTTGGCCCACGGCTGTGCTCATCTGGCAGGCTGGGATCATGAACGGTCCGTGGAGGAAGCAGAAGCCATGCTGAAATGTGAAAAATTGATGTTGGAAAAAGCAGGTTTTGAAAAAATATATAATGAATAACTCAACTCCATGTTTGCCGGGGTTTTCTNGAGATTTCTTTTTGAGTTTTATGGTAGGGTAGACATTAGAAGTTGAATATTAAGGGTTTGGAGCAAAACCCAGGTAGCCGTTAATGACGCTTTTTTGGTGCTTCGTTTTGTATCCAAACTGAAACTATTGGTTTCGCCCACCTTTTTTCCTTCAAGTCTTTGACAAACGATGAGCCTTCGAGTCCGTCTGATCCTGCTTTGGGCGCTTAGCAGTCTCTTGGTCATCTTCCTGCTTTTTATTACCGGATTTCTTATTTTCCGTCGGTTCAGTCCAACGGACCAGGAGATCCTGATTGAAGTCCTGTTTCCATTCCGATTTCATCTCCTTTTGCCTTTGGTTTTTTTGGTCTTAGCACTGATCTGGGGCGCAAAATGGTTTCTTGAAAAATACTGGTTTCCTNTGGAACGGATGCTGGAGGAGTTGGAGCTTGTCCGGACAGTCAATCCGTCCTTGAGGATTCAGACCCAGGGAAGCACTCAGCTCAAGGCTCTTGCAGCAAAGTTGAATCAGATGGCGGCCAATACTGAATTGACTCAACAGGAAATCAAGAAAAACATCGAGCAGGCAACAAGGAGCCTGGAAGAAGAAAAGCATCTTTTTGAAGCGCTTTTGGAACATCTTCCAACCGGGGTGATTGTGACCAATTCTGAAGGTCACCTTTTGCTTTACAATCACCAGGCTCAGCAACTGCTCGAAGAAAAAAATGGAACGAAACCCGGATTGGGTCGTGACATCCTCAAAATTTTTGAATCTACCGATGCAGAGCAAGTCCTTCAAGAGATGCGGATTCAGTCAGACGAGCCAGATGGGATTCCTGAACGTAGTTTTTTCCTGGGAAGGAACGGAGGGTCCCTGAAGGTGACCGCGCATGCAGTGATGAACCAGCACCATCTTCTTGAAGGCTTGCTGTTTTATCTGGAAGAGGAAGCCCAAGCTNTGGAATCTCCGGATTCGCAGTTCGTCTCCAGTCAGTCCGGGAACAAAATGACCAACCATGTCCGACTGCGCAACAGGCCGATTTATTATGACTTTGACCTCTTCCAGAAATCCCTGAGACATCCCGAATTAAATGATGTCTCNATCAGGGATTTGAATTACACCGTTTTTGATACTGAAACAACAGGACTTGATCCGAGAGGGGGAGACGAAATCATTTCCATCGGGGCTTTGAGAATCATCAACCGGAACATTCTTTTTGATGAACGTTTTGAGCAGTTGATTGACCCGAAACGGAAGATTTCAAAAGCGTCGATTGCCATCCATGGAATCCAGCCTCAGGTTCTGGAGGGCTGTCCGACCATCGACAAGGTCCTTCCGGATTTCAGGAGTTTTTGTTCAGATTCGGTTCTTGTGGGNCACAATGTCGCATTCGATATGAGTTTTTTGAAGATGAAGGAAGTCCAGACAGGGATCGTTTTCAACAATCCTGTTCTCGATACCCTCCTGCTCTCTGCTGTTGTTCACCCGACACAAGAACTGCATTCCCTGGACAGCATTGCGGATCGGCTCGAACTGGAGATAGATGGGCGCCATACAGCCCTGGGAGACGCGGTGGTGACTGCTCAGATCTTTCTGGCCCTGCTCACTTTGTTGGAAGAACGCGGGATTTTTACCCTGAACCAGGCTTTTGAGGCNTCTCAGAAAACGCATTATGCGCGTTTGCGTTACTGATTCATCTCAGGGAATTCCTCCAAAACGGGCGTATACTTCATCCTGGAGGCGGAGGATGACTTTCAGGGATTCTTCCAGAAAACGTTGTTCCAAGGGATTGAGTTGTTTCAGGGAGACTTCATTTCCAGAAAGATTTTCATTTTCGTGGGTTATGAAATTCCTTCGGATCTTGAGCAGCATGATAAAATCGTAGGCGCTCTGGAGAGCCTGGGANAAGTTAGCCGACAATTCANCTCGTTTNTCCAGTTCGCGGATTCGTTCAAGACTGTGGGATTCCGTGATTCCTGCTGAAAGAGCCAGAGTCCGTATGCCCATCACGAGAGGTCTGAGGGCATGCTGTTTGAGGTCCACAGACAGATTACCGAAACCCAGCAGGCGTCTGATTTTCCAACCCCATTGCTGCACCGGGGGGCGTCCGGCGTCGAGATCGTTTTCCGACATCAGTTTGAGAAACAATCGACTGCGGGGGGATAGGTCCATCAGCTTATTGCGAAGTTTTTCGACGAGTTCATGCTTTCCGTAAAGGCTGCGGAAATCAAAATAGATTCCCGCTTTCAGAAGGGCATGCGGTGTTGGTTTTTGCAGGATTCCTCCAAACAGCTTGAGCCACTCCTCTTCAGTCAGGCAGAGTTCGGGATTGATGGCCATGGTATTTCCCCGNCAGCGGGGGAATCCGCAAATTTCCAGGCCGCTGACCACTTTTTCCGCAAAATCAAGAAACCATTGGCGAGTCTGGGAAAGGCGATCTGGACCGGGATCTTTAAAAATCAAAGCATTATCCTGGTCGGTAATCACCGTCTGTTCCCTGCGGCCTTCGCTGCCCATCCCCATCCAGGAAAATTCTGAGGGCGTCCCGCCCCGGCCTTCCTTCTCCATTTCACCAAGCCCCAGTTCGATCAGTCTGCAGGTGATTTGGTCATGGATTTCAGTGATCAAACGGGTCAGGGACTCAGCCTGGCCTTCCTCTTCGAAGATCTGTTCGATCAGCGGCATCATTTCTTTCCGGATTTCAGCCAGGGATTCCGCAGAATCTGCGGATTTGATGGAATGGATCAACGCTGCAGGATGACGCTGTTGTGCGGTCATCCAGTCCCATTCTGAAATGACGCCAACCGGGACATCCTTTTCGGTGATCACCAGGTGGCTGATGCCTTTCTGGATCATCAGCATCAACGCCTCAAAAATGGTTTCGCTTTTGCTGATGCAAATCACCGGGGAACTCATGATTTCGGAAACCTGACAGTCGTCTTTTTTTTTCAAAGCCAGGACTTTTTCCACCAGATCCGTGGAGGTGACGATCCCGATCATGCTTTGTTGAGCGATGACGACCAGTGAGCCAATCGAGGCTTCCGACATTTTTCTCGCGCAATCCGATGCGGTGGCTTCCGGACCAATGATTTGGATTGGCCCTTTGATCAGTTTGGAAACAGGATGGAAGAAGGGGAAACTTCCTGAATTTTCAGGCATCATCGATTGGGGATTTTCAACCATTTTGACTTATGTACTGGAGGATTTCTCCAAGTTAGGGGATTTTAAGAACCTTCCGGGATTTCTTGCTTCCGGTTTCGAAGATCCGAATCCTCTTCAATTTGGATTTTTTCAAAATCTGTCAGTTTTTCAAATTCCTGGCAGACCCTCAGCCATTTGAAATGGATGGAATTCGAGACGATTTCCTCGTCCTGAATCTTGAATTCTTCCACCACCGGAGCCCATTCCAGCAATGCTGACCGGCTTCCAGAAAAGGTTTCTTTGGTATCATCAGTACCGGACCAGTCATTTCTCATCAAGCGCTTCTCGAACTCCAGGATGACTTTCTCACGTTTCAGGCTTTCAAAAACTTCCTCAGGTATCGTGAGCAAAGTTTGAGAAAATAATTGTCGGGCAAGAGTATCCGAAATATGAAAATCCTGTTTTTTTCGTGCTTGAATGGTTTTGAGTACGTGGAGGGTCAAATCCATCAGGCAGGCAAAGAATATTCGGTCACGGGCCGTTTTCATTGAGGACGCGAAAAGCGGATCTTTGATCAGAGAAACATAACGCGTTCCC
>FUFK010041164.1_pt1 | contig 37096 bp, 43 predicted proteins | sample 1021851 | NCBI WGS metagenome assembly FUFK01 (sample SAMEA51879418, study PRJEB19060) | metagenome | reverse complement strand
GACTGCCTCAGAAGTGTTAAGATATCCTGGCAATCTATGTAGCAAATGTTAAGATCCCTNGACATGGGGGGGTCAAAAAAANGCTTGACAANTTATATAAAAACCTGCATAANACTGAATANNATNAACCCCTTTCTGGAACCAAAATGACGCAAGACAAAAAGAGCCCTAAGCGCATAGTACTACCCCCTAAGAAACGTCCAATCTCTTTGGATACTAGTTCAGTCATCCCAGCTACGGAACTGCTGCTACANGACGCTAAAGCCATCATAGGAGCCGAGCTAGCCCACTACAGGTCCAAGGCAGTCAGGGGCGTGACCTTAGACCCTAAGGAAGCCAGAATAGTACAAGGCTACCTGGAGTCCCTGGTTAAGATCCAGCGTGAAGAACGAGAGATTGCAGACGCTCAAGATTTATCGGCTATGTCAGATGTCGAATTGCTGCGCCTAGCCAAACGAGTACTAGAAAATAATAATACAGATACAATAGATAAGAACGAAAGGAGCAATAATGAAAGCGAATGAAATTTATGTAGCAAAGGCTAACGATCTATACGCAGCCATAGGTCACGCCATAGTACAGAAAAAACAACTAGAAGAACAGATTGCCGAGCTAGAAGCTCAACTCAAAGGTCTGATAATCCACAACCCTCTATTACAAAAAGTAGAACAAGATGTCCTCAAAGAACAAGCCTCTGATTCCATAGACGAAGAGGTGTAGAATGGACAATTGTAGACTCCGTCCCCTGATAGAGGATGACCTTCCATTTTTATTCAANAGTTGGCTGAAGTCCTATAGGGTCTCTCACTTTGCCGACAAGATTACAAACACTATTTATTTTGAAGACCACCATAAACTTATTCGTCGTATTCTTGAGGACTCAAAGATTCTCATGGCTTGTAATCCTTCCGACCCTTCTCAGCTTTATGGCTACGTAGTATCGGGGGAAGTAGATGGTATCCTGGTTATCCACTATCTTTATGTTAAGCATACCTTCAGAAACATGGGGATAGGAAAAACTCTTTTAGACGCAACGGGTCATTCAACCGACAAGGCTGGAGTTTACACCCACCACACTCGCATGGCAGATAAGCTAGCGTCTAAACAAAATTTTGTTTATCATCCGTATTTGTTATTTGACCTTCCTAACCTATCGGAGCCAATAGATGAGCAGGACTAAAGATGTAGATAAAGAAAAGTTAAGACTCGACTACCTCTTTGACCAGGGGGTTAATTTTGTAGATCGAGTTATACAGATTAACGAAGAGATAGATGACCATAGTTTTGCATTCATAGATGCTGCCCTAAGTGAACTAGAAAGGGCTAGTAAGAAAACTATAACTATAAGAATAAACTCTCCAGGTGGTTCAGTCTATGATGCCCTAGCTATGATAGGCAGACTTAACGCTTCTAGTTGTCGTATAGTAACAGAAGCATATGGGCACGTAATGAGTGCAGCCACACTATTATTAGCAGCAGGTAAAAAACGCCGAATGTCTAAATACTGTGTGTTTATGGCACACCAAATGTCTTACTACATAGGAGGGTCTCATGCTGAAACGAAAGAAGAAGTAGATCAAGTTGAGAAACAAGAACGTCAATGGTGTTCTTGGATGGCGGAGTTGAGTGAAAAAGATGCAGAGTTTTGGTATGATAAAACCTACAAGAAAAACTTTTACTTGACTCCAGACGAATGTTTAGACTATGGAGTTATAGATGAAGTCTTTTAAAAACCGCAGTCACGAAGTAGCTTATAATATGATGGAAATAAGTGTAGAGTTAATAGATGAAGTATTTAAAAAGGTAGACAAACTTGCTGATGCTAACTCTCACAGAGAACGTAATGGTTTAAAACTTATTGACTCTGGACACTTTAGATGGGATATTAGGCAGCTGAAGATTAATACAAAGAATAAACTTCAGAAAATTATGGACTTATTAGAAGAGTATGGGGATGACGCAAAACTAGTCACTCACGAACCGGAGGAAAAAGAATGAAGAAACTGTTGACCTTAGCTATTTTGGGGGGTCTATTTTTAGGCACCTTTTTGTCAATTGAAAGAAAAGAAGTATTAGAGAACAAGTATGATGTTTCTATCGGAGCTATCAATGGCTACAGCATAGGACCTACACTAAAAGACTTTAAGAATGCAGCAAGAGCAAACGGAAAGGATAAAGTAATTGACATGGTTATTAACTCAGGCGGTGGCTCAGTTCACGTTGGACTAGAGTTTATTGAGGAGATGAAATACTTTAAAAGCTTAGGCTACAAGTTCAACTGCTACGTTCGTAATGCTTACTCCATGGGGTTTGTAATTTTACAATATTGTGACCATAGGATAGGGAGTTCTAATTCTACTTACATGCACCACCTAGTACAGGTAGGATATGGTAGACCTGAAAGAACTGAAAATAATAAAAAGTTGTTTAAAGCACTTGACTTTTTCGATAATCTAGTGTTAGATGAAATCTCAAAAAGAATGGGTGTAGATCCTAAAAAGTTTTTTGAAATCTACAAAGATGACAAGTGGTGGGATGCTAAAGAAGCTCTTAAGTCTAACATCATAGATGAGATAAAACCATTTAGTTTAGTTGTAAAAAAAGTAAAGTATAAGTTTGTACCTTTTTGGAGGAGGTTTTAATGAAGTATGATATAGATGCAATCAGGTGTTACCAATCGGTAATGTTTGAAAAAACTAACGAGACATTTTTTGCTTCTCGGCAGATTAACAATAGGAAGCCACTAGAGTTAGAGATAATAGAAGGTATTAATATGGTTTCTATTAGATCAGATAGAGATCACATTCTCATCCCTCTAACTAACGTATCTTGTGTCTATCTAAAGTCTCCGATTAAGAAAGAGCAGGAAGAAAGAGACATAGCAGAAAGAGCTAAGATCCCTACTGCAAATGTAATTAAAAAACCAAGAGTAAAAAAATCAGCATACTAGGAGCTATTTCATGAGTGGGAAAAACGCAAAAAAAGCAAGAAAAGAAGCAAAAGAAAATGAGTCCGATCAAGATAAACTAAAACGATTAGCTGAAGCTACAGAGTTTAAATTAATGAAACCTTTTGGTCCATCGTTTGGTATGTTTGTTATGCCAGATGAAATGACAAAAGCTTTGTTAAAAAAGTCTGATGAAATACTAGAGGATAGAAACAGAGTAGACTGGGGTAAAAACCTTGTAGGTCAAATTGCAGAAGAACCTTGGATTTCTAATGAAGACTTAGATGAGATAGGAGCACTAAAGTATTTAGAAGGTATGTTATATAATTACGTTTGGAATGCACTAGCATCAGATGGTCATCAAGTAGAACTCTTAGAAGTTAGTCTAGATCACGCATGGGTTGTTAGTCAGTATGAAGGAGAATACAATCCTATTCATTTTCATACCTATTGTGATCTTTCTTCTGTATTGTATTTAAAGGTACCACCCCTTGATGAAAGATCCAAAAACAAAGAGTTACCAGATTATAAATTTTCTAGAGATGGTATGATTGAGTTTGTTTACAAAACAGCTTGTCCTACTGGGTTAGAAAAAGGTTCATTGTCTTTTACTCCTGAGCCAGGAAAATTAGTTATCTTTCCTTCTAACTTGTTACACACAGTTTATCCATTTAAAGGAGAAGGTGAACGTAGGTCTATAGCTTTTAACTCTCACTGGAATGCAAGACTTAAAGGTGGGAAAGTATTTGACAAATCATTTAGAATGAAGTCGGAGCAAAACAATGAAGAATATAAAAAAGCATTAACTACAAAAGGTGAGGAATCTGGATTTGCAAAACGTAAACAGGGAAGCCCTGATAGCGGAGCTTCAGAAAAGGAAGACAAAGTCTGAAAAACCTAAGTTTGTATTTGATGAATTTTGTTTTAACAAACAAGTTAGTTTTCTTCGTGGTCCAGGCTCAAGGTTTAGAAATGCTGTATGTTCTCGTAGAGCAGGTAAGACAGTAGGTATAGCTGCTGATATGATTGANTCTGCATTGAGTTATGAAGAAGTTAACCTACTTTATATTACTATAACTCAGCAACAAGCCAGGGCAATCATATGGTCTGACCTAGTTAAGATTATAGAAGAGTTTGAATTAGAATGTAAAACAGATAATGTTAGACTAACAATAACTTTTCCTAACAAGTCTAAGATTTACATAGCAGGAGCAAAAGATAGAACAGAGATAGAAAAATTTAGAGGTTGGAAACTAATGAAGTGCTACATAGATGAGTGCCAATCATTTAGATCCTACCTAAAGGAACTGATAAACGATATTATAATACCTGCCCTAAGGGACAAAAGAGGACAATTATTTCTTACAGGAACTCCAGGTCCAGTAAAGGCAGGTATATTTTTTGAATACTCTCAATCTAAAAACTGGGAAGGACATCACTGGACTGCATTTGATAATCCACATATGCACCTACCACCTGCCCTAGACTTAGAAGAGATACTAAAAGAAGAAAGAATCATAAGAGGAATCGACGAATCCGATCCATCTTATATAAGAGAAACATATGGAAAATGGGTAGAAGACAAAGATGCGCTTGTATTTAAGTTCAATAAAGCAAAAAACATCTACAATAAACTCCCTACTGAAGGCGAGTGGAACTATATCATTGGTATTGATATTGGCTACAATGACAGTGATGCTATCGCTGTTATCGGTTATAATACGCACCACAAAAAAGTCTACTTGGTGGATGAACATGTCAAAAACAAACAAAACATTAGTCAACTGGTTGCGGTTATAAATGAATATAAGGACTTATATAATCCTATTAGGATGGTCATGGATGCAGGAGCCTTAGGTAAAAAGATTCAGGAGGAGTTGCGAATGCGACACGGTCTTAATATCGAGGCTGCTGACAAGACCCGAAAGGTAGAATTTATCGAGTTATTAAATGACGACTTACGAACTGAAAAATTTAAAGCCTTTAAGAGTTCTCTATTTGAAGAAGATTGCATGTTGGTACAATGGGACAAGGACTCGAAGATTCGTAATCCAGAAAGACCAAAGATTTCGGACACTTACCACTCAGATATTTGTGATGCTGTCCTTTATGCTTGGAGAGAATGTCGTCATTATCTATCTGAAAAGCCAAAAGCCCAGCCGAAAGAAGGGTCAGATGCCTACATGAGAGAACTAGAAATGAGAGAAGCTAAAGAATGTGAAGAACGTAAGAAAGATCCATATGCCTTTGAATTAGAGAAGTTATATGAGCAGGATATGGAAGAATTAGATAATATAATGGATGAACAATAGGAGAGGACATGTTAAATGAACTTGATGACGTGAAGTCCTTTATTATATGGTGTAAAAATAATAAAGTAAAATCGTTTAGGTCAAAAGAGCTAGAGTTCGAACTTTCTGACATAGGATTAGTAGAGGGTTTAGCTAACGTAGAGGAACTACAAAAGCACTTAGACGAATCTAAACATGAAAATGAACAAATACAAAAACAGGAAGATGATGAACTAATGTTTTGGTCTTCTAATACTTAGGATATTTCATGGATAATTATTCAGGAATTAACGGAAGTAAATGGTGGTTGGCTAGTAACAACGACTTGTACCAAGAACTATTTGCTTATGTTAACAGTCTAGATAGTAAACAACAGTATAGATCAGCTGATAACCTAAGGTATGCTAGGTTATATGGAAACTTTGATTACTTTGGTCTAAATGCTTTAAATTATTACAGAGTTGAAGCCTCTTACAATGTAACCAATCGGGTTACTCTTAACGTAGTCCAGTCTATGGTAGATACTGTAGTCTCAAAGATAACTAAAAATAAACCAAAAGCTACATTCCTCACCTCCGGTGGGGATTTTAGTTTACAGACTAAAGCTAAAAAACTTACAAAATTTGTAGAGGGTATTTATAACTACACTGACTTTTATGAAAAAGCTACTATGGCATTTCAAGATGCTTGTATTTTTGGCACAGGCTGTCTTAAAATCTTTATCGAAGACGGTCAAATAAAAACAGAAAGAGTGATGATTGAAGAGATAAAGATAGATGATGTAGAATCTTTCTACGCTAAACCAAGACAAATTCACCAAGTTAAGTATGTCCAAAAGTCAGTTCTAAAAGAAACCTTTCCAGGTTTTGACTTACAAATAGATCAAGCAATGAACACAGACGATAACAGTTTTCAAGACTATCAATCGTCTACATATAAAGACATGATAAAAGTTGTAGAGTCTTGGCACTTAAAGTCTGGACCAAAAGCAAAAGATGGTAAGCATACTATTTGCATCTCTAGTGCTACTCTCTTTGAAGAAGAATATGATAAAGATTACTTTCCATTTGTATTTTTTAGATGGGGAGATAGACCTGTTGGCTTCTTCGGTCAAGGTTTAGCTGAGCAGCTACAAGGTATTCAACTAGAGATTAATAAAATTTTAAGAACAATACAAGTATCAATGCACCTTGTCAGTGTTCCTAAGTTACTAGTAGAAGCTAGTTCTAAGATCGTATCATCTCACCTTAACAATCGTATCGGTGGGATTATTAAGTATGCAGGAACTCCTCCTCAATATGCTCCTCTTGGTGGTATCCCAGGTGAACTATTCTCTCATCTAGATCGTTTATATCAAAGAGCTTATGAAATATCAGGCATCTCTCAACTAGCTGCTCAATCACTAAAACCTGCTGGTCTAGACTCAGGTAAAGCCCTAAGAGAGTTCAACGATTTAGAGACTGAAAGATTCATGTCAGTAGCTAAACGATATGAAAAAACTTTTATGGATGCTGCTGAGATTATGATAGACATGGCTAGAGATTTATACCTTGCAGAAGGTGAGTTTAAAGTAAAAGCTAAAGATGGTAAGTTTGTAGAAAGTATTAGTTGGAAAGATGTAGACATGGATAAAGATAAGTACATGATGCAGGTATTTCCTACCTCTGCATTATCTAACACTCCTGCTGCTAGACTGGCAGACGTTCAAGACTTACTAGGTGCTGGTTTCATAGATAAAGAGGATGCCTTAAGTTTACTAGACTTCCCAGACTTAGAATCTACAATGAATTTATTAAATGCTGATTCTAAAAACTTAGAAAGAATTATAGAAAAAATGATGGATGAGGGCGAATACTTTCCTCCTGAACCATATCAGAATCTTGAAAACTGCCTAAGAAAAACACAACAGGCTTATTTATTATACAAAGTCCAAGGTGCTCCAGACGATAGATTAGAGCTTCTAAGACAGTTTATGGAAGACTGTCAGAATCTTTTAGAAAGAGCACAGGCAAAAGTTCCTAATCCACAAGAGCTAACACAACAATTAGCAGAGGCAGGAGCAGCTACAGCAGCAGCAGAAGTAGCTGAAAATATTCCAGAAGAACAGGACTTACTAACTTCTGGAGCCATAGATTTAAGTCAAGAAGGACAACCACAGGAAGAGGTGGTGCAAGAACAAGTAGTAGACGAACAACAGGTTATAGAATAAAATATAATAAGAATACAATAGTAGATCAGTAGATCGGGTACCACCCAAAAAGCTAAAGGAGCCAAAATGGAGAACACACACGAACATCTAAATGATGTTGTAATGAACCAAGATTCTGACTTAGATGCGTCTGAGGAAGTTGAACAGTCATTAGAAGAAGCTAGAGAACCTGAAAAAAGTGATGATTTTTCACGCAAGTTTGCTGCTTTGAGCAGAAGAGAAAAAGAAATAAGAGCAAAAGAAGCAGAATATGACAAACGCATAGCTGAGTTAGAGGAGAAATTAGGCTCTTTTGACAAACAACCTGAGCCGGAACCAGAGTTACCGATAGAATACAGGTTGAAAAAAGATCCACTTAGAGCCTTAGAGGATATGGGTCTTAGCTATGATAAATTAACTGAGCTAGCATTGAATGATGGAAAACTTACTCCAGAAATGCAAATGCGATTAATGCGTGAAGAACTAGAAGGTGATTATAAAAAGAAGTTTGAAGAGTTAGAAAATAGACTTTTAGAAAAAGAAAAGAGTGATGAGCAAAGACGGTATGATGATATTCAAAGAGGTTTTCAAAACGAGATAGAAGACTTTGTTGAATCTAATGCAGATAGGTATGAACTAATAAAAGCAAACGAAGCAAATGATATTATTTATGACGTTATTGAAGAGCATTACAACGACACTGGTAGAATCTTAGACATAGAAGAAGCTGCCGAAGCCGTTGAAAATTACCTAGAAGAAGAAGCTGAAAAAATCTTTAAACTAGGTAAACTTCGTTCCAAGTTTGGTATAGAGAACGATTTTGAGCAAGAAGAGTCCCCAAGACAGTCGCAAGTAACACTGTCNAACGCCATGTCTGCTCAGGCGAATGAAAGAGTAGGTAGAAAGCTATCAGATGAAGAAAGTAAGGCTCTTGCAGCCAAAATGTTAAAATGGGATTAATTAAATTACTAAACTTAAAGGAGTTTAAAAATGGCACTTAATATGACTACTTTTGCTGCCGCTCTGAAGCAGCATTATACAAATGAAAGAATTGAGAATATGGTTTATAAAGATAATCCATTTCTCGCTATGGTAGCTAAGTATGAAGACTTTGGTGGTGAAAACCTCAAACTTCCTATCAAGTACGGAATACCTCAAGGTCGATCCGCTACTTTTTCTGATGCTCAAGCTAACAAAACTAACACTCAGCTTAAAGCATTCTTGCTTACTAGACAAGCTGACTACTCTCTAGCTTCTATCGCTAACGAAACTATTGAAGCTTCTAAAGGTAATGCAAACGCATTCATGGAAGCTGCTACTGTTGAAATCGATGGAGCTATCGAATCTGCTACTCGATCACTAGCTATCGCTTGTTTTGGTGATGGTTCAGGTGCTATCGGACAGGTATTAGCAACAACTTCTTCTGTTGCTACATTTACTCTAAAGCAGATTGATGATGTTACTAACTTTGAAGTTGGTATGCAATTAAAGCTTAACGCTACAAAAACAGGTTCTTCTGGAACTCTTTCTACTGCTGTTACTGTTGATGGTATTAACAGAGATACAGGTGTTATTACACTTTCTGCTTCTGCCTCTCTAACTGCTGACCACTTTATCTATCAAGAAGGTGACTACGATGCAAAGATCAAAGGTCTAAATGCTTGGGTTCCTTCTTCTGCTCCAGGTTCTACTGACTCTTTTTTTGGTGTTAACAGAAGTTCAGATGCTACTCGTTTAGGTGGTATCAGATTTGATGGTTCATCACTTCCTATCGAAGAAGCTCTTATTGGTGGTGCTTCACGAGTCGCTAGAGAAGGTGGAAAACCTGATGTTTGTTTTATGAACTACTCAAACTTTGCTGACCTAGAAAAAGCTTTAGGTTCTAAAGTTTCTTATGTTGACGTTAAAGCAAGCCCTGAGATTGGTTTTAGAGGTATCTTAGTTCACGGTCCTAGAGGTCCTATCAAAGTAATACCTGATCAAAACTGTCCTAAAGATGTTGCCTTCATGCTTCAAATGGATGTTTGGAAACTTTACTCTCTTGGTAAAGCTCCTAAGATTCTTGACTCTGATGGACTTAAGTTCCTAAGGGACTCATCAGCTGACTCTGTTGAAGTTAGAGTTGGTTACTACGCTCAGTTAGGGTGTAGAGGTCCTGGGTATAACGTAAGAATTGCATTAGCATAATTTAAATAATAGGGAAGCCTTTCGGGGCTTCTCTTTTTTTGTCACGCTGCGTGTTGTATGACACTCAGACTAAAGGAGAAATAAAATGGCAAATAGAAGTTTTAATAGGCTACAAGCCTTAGATAAAGAAATAAAAATAATTCACGGTCAATTTGTTACTGATAGTACCGCTTCATCCTCAACTTCACTACTAACTGCTTCAAAAAGTGTTGGTGTTCAAAGTGTTCTCAGAGTAGGTGCTGGACATTTTAGGATTGTTCTTGGAACTCCTGATGGGGATGTTGATAAGTATAATCACTTTTTTGGTGCTTACTTTGATATTCAAAAAAGTACAGCTATTGGTTCTACTGCTGGTGGAGTAGGTTTTCAACTACAAGGTGCTCCAACTGTCTCTACTGATGGTCAGATTGACTTTTTTACTTTAAAGTCTAATGGTGATGAAGCTGATCCAGGTAACAGTGAAACAATTCATTTCATGATCGTTGTTAAAAACTCTTCACTTCCAGGTATTGGAGTTAGCTAAGGAGTAAACAATGATTATGATGGGTCCTAAAAAAGATAAAGGTGGTCTGATGGTTGCCATCATGGAAAAGCTAAAGAATGGCAAAGGCTCCTACGAAGAAGGTAAAGAGCACAACGAAGAAATGATGGAAAAACATCATGATGATGAAAGTCATTACGAGAAGTACAAAGAAGAAGTAGATGGACTATTTGAAGCTATGAAAAAAGAAGACAAGGAAGAGTTTGCTAAATGTCTAAAAATGTTCGTTAAGAAATGCGTTAAAGACGAATACTAATTAGGGGGGCTAACGCCCTCCTTCTTTTGGAGGTATGATGGCTTCAATTACTGAAAGTTCTCTAGTAACCAGAGTCCGGCAAAGAGCCGACATGGAATCTAATAACTTTGTTTCTGATATAGAAGTGCAGACTTACATAAATGGCTCGATAGCAGAGCTACATGACTTGCTAATTCAAGTTTATGGTCAAGACTACTATGTTAGTAGTAATACCTTTACAACAACAGCAGGTACAGACACCTATGCCTTGTCTACAAGTGCAGGTGCAGATTTTTACAAACTAAGAGGGATGGATGCAAAGCTAAACGGATCAGACTTTTTTACTCTATCTCCATTTAATTTTAACGAAAGAAACATAAGACAGGAAGGCAGTCTATCTAACGTACTAGGTATTGCCAACCTTAGGTATAGATTAGTAGGATCTAATATTATTTTTACTCCTACTCCAGACGCAAATACAGAAATAAGAGTTTGGTTTGTGCCAACAGCACAACAATTTAGTAGTTCAACTCCAGCTACTTCTACTACTACGTATGATGATTTTAATGGCTATGCTGAGTATGTGGTAATAGATGCAGCTATAAAGTGTTTGCAAAAAGAAGAAAGCGATGTAAGTGTTCTTCTAGGACAAAAAGCTGCTATGAAAAGAAGAATAGAGGAAGCTGCTAACAACAGAGACGCAGGACATCCTCTTACTGTATCTGATGTTTATTTAGAAAATAATGAGTTCTTCTTTGGCAGGAGCACAGTTTAATGTCACTGAGGAGATTTAATAAAGTTTTTAAACCACAGGATCAAGAGTTTAACAGACTTCAAGATAGTATTGAACAAGCTGTAAACCCTATTATAGATTCTAGNATAGTAGATGGAGTTTANATAAAAGAAGTAGACCTATCAACAGCAGATACTTTTGTTGAACACAAGCTAGGAAGAGAACCACTAGGTTTTATAGTTGTAAGAAAGTTTGCCGCAGGGGATGTCTTTGAATCTTTAACAGACTCTAGTGGTGACAACTATGACAGAAAAAAATTTATAAACATTAAAGCATCAACAAGTTTATCAAATGTTTACTTGTGGATATTTTAGGAAATAACTATGGCTGAAACATCAACAACAACCTTTATGAATTTAGTCCTTCCAACCCCAGGTGAACGGTTAGGACCAACTTGGGCTACTGATATAAACACAGCCTTATCTAGAATAGATGAACATGATCACTCTGCTATAGGAAAAAGTTTAGGAGTAGCTGCCTTAACTATAGATGGAGACTTAGATTTTTCACCTGGCACAAGTGATTTTGCAACATTAAATAAAAAATACTCAGGTTTTACAAACAACTCAGGAACTCTTGCCTCTGCTAGTTTTCCTACCAGTATCTTTGTAGATTCAGGAAATCTTTTTTATAACAACTCTACAGGTGGTCAGGTACAACTAACAGACGGTTCGGCTCTTAGTTCTACAGGAGTTTCTGCAATACAGTTTTCTAAGTTTGCAGATACCTTAACAGGTGGTACTTCAGGAAGTCCTAACCTTATAGTTGAAGGTAATAATGCTTCTTACTATGTCTGTGATGCTAGTACAGCAGCAGTTCATGTTAGGTTGCCAGCAGCTTCAGGAGCAGCAGCAGGTAGATTTTTTGTAATAAAAGACATAAGCGGAGCAGCTTCTACAAACAATATAACTGTTCACATAACAGGAACAGATACAGTAGATGGAGCTTCTAGTCACGTAATTGCTTCAAACTTTGGTTCAGCTACTTTTATTTCTAGAGGTAACTCTGTTGCTTATGATGTAATATAGGAGATAACATGGCTCTTAATAAACAAGGATTACATCTACAATTAGATCAAGGCATCAATACAAAGTTTGATGACAAAGACCTACCTCTTGGGGACTTTGATGTAGTTGAAAATGTTTCATTTGAAAAAAATGGAGAGTTCAACAAAAGATTTGGTTATGATGAAATAAAAGGAGAACAGATAGGAGGAACTCAAGCTCAGACTCCTATTGGTGTCACAAAGTATAAAGATCAGTTATTATGGGTATCTAGGGATCAAGTTTATAGCTACAGTCAAGGAGCCACTGTATTTCAAAACGAAGGTAGTTTTGATGCTATAGTTCCTAAGTCTAATATAGTAGTTCAAAATGGAAAAGAACAGTCTGAGCTTCAATGTGCCTATTTACAAGGCTACAAAGTTTTTGTTTACATGGAAGGGTCAGTCCACAAAATATCAGTAGTTGATGATGAGTCGGGTTCATATGTTCTTTATAATCAAACAGTAGACGGCTCTACTAGAACAGGTGGGCTTAGGCTTGTTGTTAAAGATAATAAAATTTATTTATTTGGTACAGACGGTTCTAATGTTTTAAAATATCAAAGCTTTGATTTATTAGGTTATCTAAAAGATGGACTAGCTTTTGAGTCTTCAGCAGCAGGAGCCTTAAGTGGAGAAAATACTGTAGCTACTCTACATTCATCCCAGAAGTATGATGTAGCTGTAAGTTCTATATCACTAATAATTGCATACTATGACAATAGTGCAAGTGAATTAAAGTTTGCAAAAGAACCTGCTAATACTGACACTTTAACAACTGGGATAGATCCTTTTACCGTAGGCATAGTTCCTGCAAACGCCATAGACTTAAGTGTTGATCTTTTTGGAAAGTTTATACTAGTAACAGCAAACGGAAGTGGTGTAGTAAAACTAGCCATACTTGGAGCCGATGTTACACAAGTTAAGGCTCCTACTACAATAGAAGACGTAACTTCTGCTAACTTTGATTCTGCTGTAAACGTAACTGCACAGACAATAGATGGTTTTACTTACGATGTTTTTTACCAAGTCTATGAGTCTTCTCCTTCTGTCTATACTATAAGTACAGGAACTACAGCAGCTTCTACTACAGCAGGTTTAGATTTTACATGGTCTAATCATCATATAAGAAAAAATACTTTTAGTTATAGTACTAGCACGGCAGGTACAGCTTCTACAATCATGAGAGGAGCTGGTCTAGCAACAAAAGCTTTTATACAAGATCAAAATGTTTATATAAACACAATAAGAGAATCTGAATTATATGCTACTTATTATGTAGCAAAATCAGATGGCTCTATACAATCAAAGATTAGTCAAAACACAGGTGGTAGTCTACTTAACTCTATAAGAAAAAGAGCAGGGTTATCTACAGCTTTTTCTAATTATGCTGACCCTGGAAACACTGATGCAGTTTACACTGTACCAAGTCTTAGTAATGTCCCAACCATCAGTTCAGAAAAGTTTTTAGTAGTAACTAAAATACAAGGTGTCATAGAAAGTGGAACTGAAGGCACTACAAACTATTATAGTTTATATGGAGTAAATAGTACAATACTAGATTTCAACAATGAAATAGTAAACCAAACTGAAGAACTTGCAGAAAACTTACACTTTTCCGGTGGTCAATTAAAAGCATATGATGGTAATGCTCTTGTAGAACAAAACTTTAATTACCCTCCTGAAGTTCTAACCTTAGGTGCGTTTGGAACTGCTACAGGTGGTACAGATGCCTTTCAAAGACCTAGCTCCGATTCTGATTTTTATAGATACAAAGCTATTTACGTTTTTACAGATGCTCAAGGTAATATTCATAGATCAGGACTTTCTAATCAAATGACTTTTGAATATGCCTCAACTTCTACGGCTACATCTATTTCTTCAGTAGAAGTACTCATACCGTCTCTACCTCTTACACAAAAACAAGATGTCTATGTTGAACTTTATAGAACTGAAAAAAATGGAACTTTGTTTTACAAACTAAATGCTAACAATAGTGCCACTACCTCTCAAACATTTGACCCAATTGTTAATCAACCTACCGTAGATTTTATATCGTTTTCAGATAAAACCCCTGACTCAGCTTTAATTAGCAATGAAGTTCTTTATACCACAGGAGGAGTTTTAGAAAACACAAGTCCACCATCTTGCTCTATAGTTTCTAGTTTTAAAAATAGATTATTTATAGCAGGATTAGAGAACAAACTAGAGTTACGGTTTTCAAAACTACTATCGTCAAAGGTAGGAGTTGAAATGAACGATACTCTTAGTATTCTAGTGTCACAGGTTGGTGGAGACATTACAGCTTTGAAAGCTATGGATGATAAGCTTATAATATTCAAACAAAACGCTATATTCTATCTAGCAGGTGATGGTCCTAATAATCTTGGAGAACAAGACAGTTTTATTGAACCACAACTTATATCCTCTGATGTAGGGTGTGCTGTAAAAAATAGTGTAGTTTTGACACCGTTTGGCATCTTTTTTAAGACAGGGAAAGGTATTTATCTACTAACTAGAGCCCTAGGACTAGAATATGTAGGAGCAGACGTAGAGGATTATAATGATTTGACAATAACAAAGGGTGACATTTATCCTAAAGATAATGAAGTTAGGTTTCTAACCTCTGAAGGAAAAGCTCTAATCTATAATTATTATAGAAAATTTTGGGGATTATATGGGAACCACCGAGGAGATAGTTCAGTAGTCATAGGATCAGATTACTACTATGTTCACAAAGATGGTAACGGTAACAGGGTATTTAAACAAAATCCAGAAAAATACCATGATGCAGGAGAACCAGTAGAATTAGTATTAGAAACTGGTTGGATAAACCCATTTATGAAACAGGGTGCAATGAGAGTCTATAAGATGTTGATATTAGGCGACTATTACTCGCCACATAAACTTAAGGTTAGTATTTGTTATGACTACAAAGACTACTACTCTCAGTCAAAGGTTATAGATGTTAATGATTATACTGAAGTCTATACCTATGGAGACCCTGACCAAGAGATAAAATCAACTGGGGTAACAAAAGGTTTTTATGGTGACCCAGGTGGTACCACTGGTACCCATACCACAGCTATAGCATATGGTGGCAAAAATGTCATGCAATACCAAGTAAGAGTTGACTTTGATCAACAAAAGTGCGAAGCTTTTAAGATAAAGATAGAGTCAGAGCAACAAGCAGGTGAGTTAGGCAGAGCCCTAGGTCTTAGTGATCTTACGTTTATAGTTGGTACAAAAGGAACAGAATATAAAATTAAACAAAGTAGAATCTTTGGAACTAATTAAGGTTTAATTATGAAAAAAATTAGATTAGTAGGAAAAAAACTTTATCGAATAGGACCTCTTAAGTGTTTTAAACAACATCACTATGGTCATGGGACAGGTGGTGCAGGTACTACTATTAGCAAGACTAGAGTTTCTTATAGTGGTGGTCCTACCTTGACGATGGGGGGACCTACTTATTATGAAGCTCAAAGACGATATGATCGAGATCAGGAGCTAAAAAAACAAAAAGAAATAGAGAAAAAAAAGGAAGAAGAAAGAATAAAAAAGAAAAAAGCTGATCTAAAAAAAATGATGGAGGAAGATCCAACTGCTTTTAGAGGACTATTAGATTCTCCTGATGCAGAAACAAGAAAAATGGCAGAAGAAACAGCTCAAGCAGAAGAAACTAAAAAAGAAAATGCCGCTGCTGAAAAAGTCAAAGCTGATAAAAAAGTTAAAAATGCTCTAAAAAAAGGAGCTATGCAACTTTTAACGGGTGCTGTTGTAAATGTAGTCGGTCTTGGTACAGTAACAGCCGCAGCAGCCTTAGCATCTGATCTAGTTTCTCCTGAGAAAAAAGCTGCTATATTAAACAAACTAACTCCTCAATTTATGAAAGGAGAACCTGTTACTGCAAGTCCAGCAGAAATTCAAGCAGAATTAGACTCTGGTGATTATGAAAACCCAAACAACCCTTTTAGTTTTTCTAACTCACCTGCTACTCAAAAAAGAAAACAAGAAAGTAAAGGAGATGACTTTCAACTTCCAGAAATACCAGGACAAGTTGTAGCTAAGACTGTAGTAGAAGAAAAAGCAGAAGAAGAAGGACCAAAAGGTCCAGGTAAAATGACTGAAGAACAACTAACAGAAATGTTAGAAAAAAGAGCTAGGGGTGAAGACTCTATAGTAGACAGGGAAGCTAAAATAGCTAGAGAACGTGGTCTAGCTCAACAACTAGCATCAGTAAGAGGAGCTAGAGGAGTTACAGCAGGTCAAAGACTTAGAGCTTTACAAAGAGGCTCTGAGACTACGGAAAGAGAAATACAGCCACAAATAGCTGTTGCTAAGGCTCAAGAGCAGAAAGCTGCTCAAGACGCTCTACTAGGTTTAAAACGTGGAGATCGTCTACAAGCTGAAAAATTTGCCGAAGCTGAAAAAGATAGAGAGTTGACTAGAGGAAGTGCTGAGTACAGAGGCTCAGGCGGCGGCGGCGGCAGAGGCGGCGGTGCTCCTGGTAAAATGGGTAAAGCTTCTAGTTTTCTCAATAAACTATCCTCAGGAGTTAATTTATTTAAAAAAGCTAAAAGTTTCTTAGGCTTTGAAGAAGGCGGTTTTGTATCAGGTAAAGGTACAGAAACCTCAGACTCCATACCTGCTAGACTATCTGATGGAGAGTTTGTAATAAAAGCTTCTGCTGTACGTGGTTTAGGTAAAGCCATGGGTGCAAAGGACAAAAAAGAAGAAAGAAAAAAAGGTGTAGACTTTCTATATAAACTACAAGATAAAATGGACAAAGTTGAGAAGTTTAAAAATGGTGGAGAAGCTATAAACTCCTTGAGAGAACTTGAAGAACTTGAGTTAGATGACATACGTATGCCTATGCCTAAAATGCCATCAGTTAGAGAAGAACCTAGAACAGTGAGAGATAGGTTAGTTGGACCATTAAGAATAGACATGATGGGTCCTAGTGTTATGTCTGATAGAGAAAGGTCACAGGCTACTGATCTTAAAGAAAAACCTAGAGTTTTTAAAGAAAAGAGAAGACCTAAAATGAGAGGTTTGATGGAGCAAATAAATAAAAGAACACGTAAAAAACTAGGAGTCAAGAAAAGTAGCAATGAAGAAAAACTTAAAAACCTTTTAGAAAAGAAAAAAATAGAGACAAAAGAAAAAGATAAAATTATAGATAAACTTATGAAGGATAGAGCAAAACCCCTTATGCAGGGCAGAGAAAGACCTGGAAAATTTTTTCAAGAAGAAGAACTTCCCATGGCTAAAGGTGGAGAAGCCTACTCAAGACCGAAAAAAGCATTTAGAGAAGCCATAGGTCATGAGGCAGAGTCTAGATTTCATGACAAAGCCTTCAAAGATACAAAACATGGTGGAGCTAGACGTAAATTCAGGCACTTCCAAGATGGTGGACCTGTTGACATGAAGGGTCCAGGTATGGTAAAAGAACAGTTCAAGATGCCCTCTGCTGGAGGATTTGGTTCGGTTGTAGCTGCTCAAGGTGATCTACAACGTAGAATTGAAGAACTAGAAAGAAAGGTAGGAAAGTAATATGAACAAGAGAGTAATTAGTGCTAAGAGCGATTTTAATTTTTGTACTATTAGGGAGTACAGCAATGGCTGATAAAAAATGGTATGAGGAAACTTTTGAGCAAGATCAAAAATTTGATAGCCCAGAAGAATTTGATAAATTTCGACAGTCTGAAGAACAAAAAGACAGGTTCATACCTGAAGACCCCGAGCCACGTTTAATTTTTCCTGTTGACCAAAAACCAGAATTTGAAGAACCAGAAATCAAAGAACCAGAGATTGAAGAACAAGATTTTGGAGAGGTTNAACTTACTCAAGAACAAAAAAAACTTAGTAAAACTTTAGAAGAAGAAAAACTTCCTGATGTAGGGTTACCTAAACCAGAGCCGGAAGTAATTAAAGAAGTAGATGATAAGTCTGAAGTTAAGATAAAATCTTTAATGAAGAAAGCTTTGTCGGCTAAAGGTAAACAAAGATCAGAAAGTTATGCCGATGTTTATGAAGCNTTAGAAGCTTATGAAGGTAAAGAAACTCCNTTTATAAAAGGANTNAAATCTAGGTTTTCTAAAAAAGCCTCAGATACTAATAATAGAAGACATCTTGGTGATTACGTAGATTATGTAAAACAAGGTAGAAGTTGGAGCAGTNCAAGACCTAGCAGACCTTCAGTTCCAAGAGAAACNGATTATTCTAACACCATACCTTATGATAGAGAGGCTATATCCAGAAATGCAGACAATTTTAGAGATGGTTTTAGAATTGGTCCAGGGGTTGGTAGACCTCAAATTATGATAGGTGATGATGAGTATAGTGTAACTAGTAACCACATGGAGGAAACTCCTGGGCGTGGTGGTCACAGTATGAAGAATAGTAGTGTGTCCTCACAACTTTTATATAAAGATGGAAGAGTAATAAGACATCCTGATGGAAAGTTTAACTACGGATTAGACTTAATTAATAGAGATAGTAAAATTAGAAACATATTAAGTGGAGAAGTAGTTGAAATAGATAGTAAAGATGATAACGGTCTTTACCCTTCAGGATATGGTAGAAAATTAGTAATAAAAACAGATAAATTTATAACAATAGATGGAGAGGATTATCCTCTTCTTGTTCATTATGCTCATGCTACTGATAACTCTTTTGATGATCTAAACGTAGGAGATACTCTAGAAGCTGGACAAGAAATAGGAATGATGGGAACAACAGGAAAGAGAGGAGCAGGGTCATATAGAAAACACTTAGATTTAAATGGTTATATCATAAAAGATGGTAAAAAAGTTTACGTATCTCCTTCAGAGTTTTTACCAATGGGTCCTCTGGAGTCTAGACTACGTAGAGCTAAAGGTGGAGAAGTTAATCCACGGATTCCTAGAAAAAAAGGACAACCAGCTAAGTCTAAAAAACATTCTGATCTTTACACTGATGAAGACCCTAAAGGAACTATTCAAGGACTTGGATTTAAAGATGTTNCAAANGCTAAGTCTTCTGTATCAAAAATTCGTAAGTCTTCAAGGTCTCACGCTCATAAAGTTCAAGCAGCAGTAGCTATGGAACAAAGAGCAAGAGAAATGGGTAAAACCTCTGAAGCAGCAGTCTATAGAAAATTTATAGATCAAATGAAAGAAAGGACTAAAAAAATGAAAAAAGCTGAAGGTGGAGAAATCAACTACCAAGAAGGGGGAGAGGTAAAGGGGTATTCCGACGAGGAGATAGAAGCTCTTATACCTGATAAAGTTAGAGTAGATACAAGAACTGCTGGAGACTATAGGAAGCTAAGAAAATTAAGTTTAGAGGAAAAAGCTCAAATAAAGTCCTTACTAAAAACTTATGACAAAGATGCCCTAGACTATATAAAAAGAGAAGGTAGGTATAAACTAAAAGGACAACCTATCCAAAGTCAATTATTATTTTCTCAAATGGCAGAAGAGATTAAAACTAGACCACAAGCTGATGAAACTTATTCATTAAGAGGTCAAAGAGGAGAAAGAATAGCTGAGTCAGACATAGATAAGCAAATGGCTTCAGAAGACTCAAGAGACCTTAAAGAGTTTTCTATAAGAAAAGATGCAATGGCTAGGGGACCTAAGTTTACAGCAGACCCTAGAATACAACTAGCCAAACAATACAATGACCCTTCTATATTAAAAGCTCCATTTAGAGACCCCCAAACTGGAAAACTTACTACAAAATTTAATCCTTTTGCCATTGCTCCTACTGCTATATCGGGTGAGACTAGGAGTCAAAGTGAAATCGAAGGTAGAGATGTTAGGGAAAAAGATAAAGATGTTACTAGATTCAGAGAGTTAAGACCTGTTGTTAGACAGTACAACCCTAGAGACGCACAAGGAAACCTTCTGCCTGCTAAAACAGAAATAGTCTATAAACAAGATAAAGATTTTTTCGAAGAGGGTGGGAGACCAGTAGATACTAGAGAAACAATGTTTTTTGCAGACAAAGGTTTTAAAGGTAAAGATAGAGTTGGTCCTGTAGAAACACCTTTTGAAAAAGCAGAAAGAGCTGCTATGTTACAAGGAGTAGAATCTCCTGAATATAAATCTAGACTATATGATGCTCCTAGAGATTTTAGCACAATGCCTAAAAAAGCTAGAGCAGGTATGAGAAGACAAGCTGGGTATGGAGGAGTTCAAGATACTCAACTAAGACGTTTTGGAGAAGCTTTTAGTGTAGCAGACCAAAAAGGTAAACAAGAATTAAAACAAGCAAACCCTCAACTAGCTAAAGAGTTTGAGCAAAGATTTAAAGAAGGTGGAGAAATTAAAGGGTATGATAACGGTGGAGAAGTTAATAATGAGTTTGACTTTGAAGACTTTGGAAGTGGTCAAGATTACATAGATTCTATGCAATACGATATGCCCCCACTGGCTACAAGACCTGACCTAAGACAAACTGAACCTTCTGGACCAATAGTACCAGGGGTACCAGAAATAAAACCTGTTGTTGATCAACCGGATACCATAACAGAAGAAGTAGATGTAGAGTCTTTAGTTAAAGGCTATGTCGAAGGTGGAAAGCTTCTTCAAGATAGAGAACAGTTAAAGCTTTTAGTAAATCAAGGTATAGCTACTAATGACGAAATAAGTTCTCTTATAGATAAGTATGACAGACCTACTCCAGAGGACATGACTGCTCAAGGTGGTCGTGAACCTAGAGACACGCCCCCTGGTCCTATGATGAGGAAAGCACTAGGGCTAGATAAAAAACCTACTAAAAAATCTAGAGGAGCTACAGGTTCTTTTGATGACGATGTTACTACTACCGATGCCCCTCCTGCTACTGACACTAAAAAAAGACCTCCTTTGACAGAAGAAAAAACAAGAACATTTAGACAATTGTTTGATGAAGCAGAAAGACAAAGAGTAAAGGACGAAGCTGATCTTAGAAAAAAAGAGGATGAAATTTTAGCTATAGTACAAAAACCTATAGATAGAAAGCGTATTTATAAAAATATGAGCACAGTAGACAAAGTTATAGCTCTTTTAAGTTTGGCAGCAGGTCAATATGATGCTATGAAATTTGGACAACCTAATCTTTATTTAAAACAACTTGATAAAGCTATGGAAGACGATATAAAAGAACAAAACTTAGACAATCGAGAAAAAGAAATAAGAAAAGCACAATTACTAAGAGACGCAAAAATACTATCAGGTAGACTAGCTAGGGCTACAAAAGATAGAGATAAGAAACAAGGTTTTCTAAAAAATGAAAGTGTTTTAGATAAAGCATACCAAAAACAACTAAGAGGTCGAAACGAAAAAGTTAGAAAAATAAAATTCATTGAAACTCTAAATAAAAGAGGTCTTACTTCTAGAGAGGTAGCTTTTGCAGATTCTATTTATCCTGAGTTAAAAGTAGGTAATAAAGTTATAAAAGGTAGAGACGGTCTTTTCTACTACACTAGAGGAGACGTTAAGAAACTAAAAGAGTACATATCAGACGCTCAAGACTCAATAGATGGGTTAGCACAACTAGAAGAATACGTAGATAAAGTAAGTTTATTGGAACAAATACCAGGAGCCTCAATTTTTTCAAAAGATGCAGCAGGAGCACAATCTCTTAGAGACCGACTAGTAGGTAAACTAAGAATTGAATTTTTTGGTCCAGGGGTCATGACTGATAATGAAAGAGAACAAGCTAAAAAGATCCTCGGTAATCCAAATGAATTTTTCTCTACAGATTCGGTTGAAAAAGAAAAAATTAGAAATTTGCTACTTAAAATAAACTATGGTATAAGACAAAAACTAAGAAGAGATGGGCTGGCTATTCCTGAGTCTCAAAATGACAGAAAGGTAAAAGCTTGGTTAAAAAGAGAAGGTAAGTCTCTGACTGATCGTAACAAAGCCCTAGCTGTAAACGCTTTGATTACAGCAGAAAAAAAACATGTCAGGTTAGGTGGAAAACCAGGAAAACACTGGAAAATGGATGAACCTTTACCAATCTAGGTGATTTATGACTGAAGACGAAAAATTTTTAGCAGACATTGAAAAATTTGAAGACCCTGTCACTAAACCTGAAGAAGACCAGGAGATTATGAGTGATGAGGACTACGAATTTATCAAAGAAGAAGCAGACCTAAATGAAAAATATGGTGAAGCTGGTTTTAGAACAGCCTTAGAGTCTGGTCTTTCTTCTCTTAGTTTTGGTTTGACTGACCAAGCTTATGCTGCTTTAGGTGCAGATTTTAAAAAAGCACTAAGAGAAAGAAGAAAAAGAAATGAAGGAGCTGCCTTATTTGGTGAAGTAGCTGGTATAGTTGGTCCTGCCTTATTGTCTGGAGGTGGTACTTTATTTGCAAAAGGTGCTCAAGCAGCAGGAAAAGGTATAGCAGCAGCAGGTAAAGCAGGTTTAGCAGCAGAAAGAATAACCTCCGCTGGTCTTAAAAAATTAATTAAAGACACTGGAAAGAAAAAGTTTGCTAGAGAAGTTCTTAGGAAAAGTGTAGAAAAGGGTGCAGGTTCAGCAGTAGAAGGTACTTTTTATGGTATTGGTGAACTTATTGAAGAAAATGCTCTTGGTGATGCAGAGTTTAATGCAGAAAACTTAGTTTCTTATGCAGGAAAAGGTGCTTTATTTGGTGGTCTTGTAGGTGGTTCTCTAGGTGGTCTTGGAAAAACAGCGTCTATAGTTGTTCCTAAAATAAAAAACAATAAGCTAGTAGGAATGGGCGTTGAAAAGATAGATAATTTTAATAATAAAATGACCAACCCTGTTTATAACGCTATGAAACTTGGTGGTTTTAAAGATGATGCCATAGATAGATTGCTAAAAGAACAACCTAAAATGACTGAGAACATGCCGGAAGTTCTAGCTAAAGCTATGAAAGATGGTGGTCTTGGTTATTCTCTAGCCTCTAACTCTCATTTACTAGAAAGTGCTAGATCATACCTAGCAAAGATAGGTAAAAACATAGGAAACACAGTAAAAGCTATAGATGAAGAAGTTTTAGACCAGGGTTTATTTCCTAAATTAAATAAAGTAGCCCAAAGACAGGTAGATGAGCTAGAAAAACTAAGACCTCAGTTTTTAAATCCTAAAACTAAACTACCTTTAAGTGCTAATGCTAAAGGAAAACTAAAAGTTATAGATGATGAAATAGAAAATCTTACTGATAATTTATTAGATGATGCTCGTTATACTGCCGATGAATTACAAAAAATAAAAATAGAGTATCATAAACTAGGCGCTTACGATAAATTAGGAGACCCTACCATAGTTCAACAAGTAAACAGAGCTTTAGGTAAAGGTTTTAGAGAAGAACTAGTTGATCTAGCTAACAGAATTGAAACTCCTATTGGTAAAAAACTACAACAAGAACTATTAGATTACAGTAGTTTAGCTACTTTTGTTAAAAAATTTAATCAAACTTCTTCAGGTCAGATTAACTTTCCAAAATTAAGAAACATATTTTTTGGTCTAAGTGCTCTAAGGCTTGGCTTAAATCCCCTGAGTGCAGGTGGAATAGCAGGTATGACCTCTGCATTTAATCAGTCTGATCTTAAAAACAAGATGATGGTTCTATCAGACATAGAAAAAAGTAATGTAAGAAACAGCGCAAGAATAAAAAACTCTATATCAAAGTTTTTTAAAACTGATTTTGTTAAACCAGTGGCTCCTTTAGCTGCTACTATATTAACTGGCAGTCCTTTGGCTAGAGAAGTAGAAGGAGAGTTTATAGGTGGAAAACCTAAAACTGAAGAACAAGCTATAAAGAATATAGGAGATAACCTAGATAAACTACAAGAAGACCAGACATTGGTGGACAAACTATTGGCAGACCCTAATCTTGCCCAGGCTGCTCCTAAAACATATGATAAGCTAAAACAACTTAGTCTTAGGGCAATGGCGTTTTTAAATACAAAAATGCCTAGAGAAAGTCTACAGGTTAATCCTTTTCTTAAAAAAAGTTATCCATTATCAGACCAGGAGTTATACAGAATTAAAAGATACTTAAAGGCTATACAAAACCCTTTATCTGTTTTAGAGGACTTGAAGCAAGGCATTGTAAGTCGTGAAGGGGTGGAAGCTGTAAAATTTGTTTATCCTACTATTTATAATGAAATGACTTCAGCAGTTTATGATAATTTACAAAAGTATGGTGCTAACATGTCATACGATAAAAGACTGCAATTAGGCATAGTTATGGAACTTCCAACAGACTTATCCTTAGAGCAAGAAAGTATTGCTAAGTTTCAATCATTTTATAAAGAAGCTCAGGTATCCCAAGGCGGAGGCACTATAACTGCTGCCGCAGCGAAGCAAATGGACCTAGCACAATCCCAAGCTACTGAACTAGAAAAAGTGAGTAATCGTAAAGATTTAGGTAGATCATAATATAATATAAATACAAGGGTAGAAACTAGAGACTACAATCTCGTACTCATAAGGAGTTTTAGGTGGGAAGAAAAAATCTTATTTTAACCTATAATATGCTAAATGCTATTGACCTAGATACAAGTGCAAACAGTTCAGCTACATTTACAACTACAATAGATCAATTATCAATAAACATTGTTTGGTCAGGTTCTACAGGAACTAATACAGGTGCCATAGTGGTACAAGGCACCAATAAAGATCCAGAAGCTGCGGATTTTGTAGCAGCAGATTACTTTGATTTAGAACTTTCAGGTGGGGCTATCAATCTTACAGGAGCCTCAGGTGAACATATAGTTATCTTTGATAAGACACCGTTTAGAGCCATAAGGCTTGTTTATACTAACTCTACACATGCAGCAGGTACGGTTAGCGCCATAATGTCTGCTAAGACCCTAGGAGCCTAAGATGTCACAATTTGTATTTCCTCCTCTTACGGCTAACCTTAACTCTGAAGCTAGTAATGGTGGTTCTCTACCAAGCTCGGTCTTAGTTGTAGCAGGTTATGATGGTGCTAATGTTAGAGCCATAAAGACAGATTCAACAGGTGAAATAGCCGTAGACGTTTCAAGTATTGGAACAGTTACGGTAACTGGTACAGTAGCAGTATCCGCTATAGCAGGAGCACTTCCTGCTGGTACCAACAATATTGGTGATGTGGATATAGCATCTGCCCTGCCAGCAGGTACTAATAATATCGGGGACGTAGACATTGCCTCTGCCCTTCCTGCTGGTACAAATTCAATTGGTACAGTTATTCTAGGAGCTGGTACAGCTGCAATTGGTAAACTTTCAGCAAACTCTGGGGTAGACATAGGTGATGTAGATGTCACGTCATTACCATCACTTCCGGCAGGGACAAACTCCATTGGTACAGTTATCCTAGGAGCAGGTACAGCTGCAATAGGTAAATTAGTAGCAAATGATGGAGTTGACATTGGAGACGTTGATGTAACTAGTATTGTTCCTGGAGTTGGAGCTACCAACCTAGGTAAAGCCATCCAAAGTGCTCAAGGTGCTACTGACACAGGTGTAGCTGCCTTAGTTGTAAGAAACGATACTTTAGCAGACTTATCTGGAGCCGATGGAGATTATGCTCCACTACAGGTAAATGCTTCAGGTGCTCTTTATACTGAAGTAAAAACTTCTGCTCTACCTTCTGGAGCAGCTACGGAAGCAAAACAAGATGTTATAGAAACTACCCTTAACTCAATAGAGGGAGATACAAGTTCACTAGCTGGAGCCGTAAGTGGTACAGAAATGCAAGTAGATGTTGTAGCTTCATTACCAGCAGGTACAAATAACATAGGTGATGTTGATATTGCCTCTGCACTTCCAGCAGGTACAAATAACATTGGTGATGTTGATATTGCTAGTGCTCTACCAGCAGGTACAAACTCAATCGGTACGGTTGTTCTTGGAGCAGGATCAGCTTCTATAGGAAAATTAACTGCCATAGCTCCTGTAGACTTTTTAGACTCAGGACTTATAGATACGAGTACAGCCGCTATTGCATCAACTGGAACCACAGTAGTTTCTAGTCTTGCAGCAGCTTGTACAGAAATAGAAATACAAGAAGACATTGGTGAGTTTATGACTCTTAGAGTTGGGGGAACTATAAAAGCCTTTTTACCTCTAGGTGGTGGTAGAGTTAAGGTCAGTCTATCAGCTACAGATGCAGTACAATTATTTAGCGAAACAGGTGGTAACATAAGTAATGGTAAAATTGCTATAAACTTTCTAGGCTAATAGCCTACTAGTCAGGAGACTACGATGCCAGCAGCGATTTTTAACGGACAATATGTAAAAGTCCTTAAAGATGAAATAAAGTCCAAGTCAGGTGGGCTTTTTGATAAAGTTTTTACGGAAGCAAAATCTACAGATTTTACAGCAGAGATAGGTTTTACATACTTAATTAATACTGGAACAGCCGTAGAGGTTACTTTACCTGCTGTTTCTGCCAATGGAGCTATTGTGTTTAAAGACTCTACTGGTACAGCAGGTACGAATGCAATAACTATAAACAGAGCAGGTACAGCTACAATAGATGGAGCTACAAGTCAGACCATAGAATCTAACTTTGGTTCATTAAAATTAATATGTGATGGAACAAACTGGTTTATAACATAATTACAATAATATAACCCCTACTTTATTAGCTCCGGCTTTTAAACTTTATTTAGGGAGTGGAGAACAAAATGTCTTACATAGGAAAAAACCCCAAGGTAGATAGCGTCAAGCTTGAAGGCTCAGCTACCGCTGCCTCTGGTACGGAAGAAGGTCAGATTTATTACAACACTGGTACAGGCTCCATATCAAAAGGTCTGAAAGTTTTTAAAAACTCTCAATTTGTTTCTATTGATAAGCAGTTAGGTGATGCGGATACTTTTCACTTATTAAAAGCTGCCGATATTTCAACTGCTGAGTGGAATGCAGCTAGAAACTCTACCAGCACAAGTTTTCTAAATCAAAACGCTGTACCTTTTGAAACTACTACAGCTTCAGGAGCAGCAGGTACTTTTAGTAACTCCAGTACAGGTGATGCCCTTTTGACAGACGAAAGTGCTGACCTTGTATTTGCTTACAAAAGTTCAGGTACAAGTGATGATGCTCAAGAATATTTTGGTATTCCACTTACAGTTCCAAAAGCCTTTAGAGGTGGGAACATAGTCTTAACTTTTGAATATAGAACAGGGTTTGGAACTGGAACAACTGCTACAGTGGATGGAGACTTTGAAGTATCTGTACTAGATAAGTCTAGTGGAAATGGTGGTCAAACAACCACTACTAATACAAGTGGGACTGCAATAGCAGCAGGTTCAGCTATAACGGTAGCATCTAAAACAGGTTTAGCTGTAGGACAACGAATAAGACTAGAAACTGGTAGTAGTACAATCAGCAGCAGGAAGTCCAGATGCTACGGTAACAGAGGCTTTTATTACTTCTGTNTCAAGTACAGCTAATGAAATTACAATATCCGAAAGCTATGCGCCACCAAGTACTTCTGGAGGAGTAGTTGTTTCCGGTTGGTTAACTGATGTAGTCCCAGGACAAATTCCTGCTGCTGATAGTCAGACTAATAAACAAGGTAAAAAATATAGTATTCAATTTAAAATAGAGGACGATACCTCTGATATCGTTTTATTCTTTCAAAATAAAAACACTTCTAGTACAATCAGTAGACATTTATTTGTAGATAACATTTTACTTTCTGCGAATAAATTTTTACAAGCTAGTAGTCAGACCAAAACGGAGTCTTATAGATTTGGTGGGGATGATTTTTTTGTAGACTCCACAGGAACGGCAACTTCGAGTGCTACCGATCAATTTGATAAATCATTACTAGTTCCTGGCAGTGACACTCCTGCTCTAGCTGATAGTAAACTAATTAATATTACAGATGTTTCTAATGACACTAGAATTATAGCCAAACAGGATATTAAATTAAGTTTTTCTATTATGGGCTTGATGAATACAGGTCAGCTTTTAAAAATTCATGATTTTAATGACCTAATGCTAATATCTAGCCAAAACCCTGATGGGTCCACTGGAGCTGCTTACCAAAACGCAACAGTAAATGTAACTCTAAAGAAAGATGAATATGTTTATATGAGGTCAGACGCTAGAGGAAATAGTTTTGGAGCTTGTACTATAACAGCTACGCCTCAAACTTCACCAATAGTAGTTTTGGAAAGTCAGGACGAGATTTTTACCGATTATGTGGACTGGACCCCAACTATCACAGGACATGGAACAGTAACCAACCTCACTGCTCAATACAGAAGAGTTGGGACAAACATAGAATTCTTTGGCTCTTATACTACAGGAACAGTCAGTACCGACCTTGTCTCAATAACCTTACCGCCTGGGCTTAATATTTCAACAGGTGTAGCAGCTATTTCAGCTGGTCCACAGCTTGGTCGTTTTACAAGTAACGAAACAATACTTAACTCTAGGTATTTATATTTTCAACCTGGGGATACAGATAAATTTTATATTACTGAACAATCAGCAGCTAGAGCACCTACTACTAGGCTGCAAGGTGATCAAGCCTCTACTTCTACTACTATATGTGATTTTTGGGGTTCTATACCAATTCAAGGATATAACGCAAATTTTAATCCATTGTTGTCTTTGCCGTTGACTGATTTAGGTCAACCTACAGAGACTTGGTTTGTTTCCATGGTTTCTACTTCTAATTTTTGGGATGGAACAGGAACACAAAGGCAATGGAATGAAGCTTTATTGGTAGGTCCAAATACTAGTAGCACCACAGCAGGGAACATAGCTAATAGTAACCTTATAGAAATAGCAGATAGAACTTCAGGAACTAATACGGTAACTGCTATAGTAGCTAAGCAAGACATTACTTTAAATGTTGTTATTTCTAGTTTTTTAAACTCTACAGCGGAGCTTTTGTGGCTAAACCAAAACGACCAAACCCTTGCAAAAGAACAAACTCACAACTCTGATAATTATGTTGAGATTTGTACTGTCGAAGTATTTTTAAGACAAGGTGAGTACATTTGGTCACAAACTGATGCCTATGCTAGAGGTGGTGGTATTACCATTACAGCTAAGAAAGCTCTAAGTGGAAACTTGTCTCATATTATAAAACCAGCCGTAGCCACCTTAAAAAATGTTTTAGCTTACAATGCAAATGGAGGGTCTTCAACTACAGGAGCTTGGAATAAATGTCCTCTAAACACCGTACAAGGAGAATCCTGGTTTGTAACTCTTAATGACTCTACTGATGTTTTTACTCTTGAGCCAGGGACTTATGAAATAGACGCAGTACAACCAATTGTAAGACCTAATAGAAACCAAGTTGTTATTTATAACGAGGATCAAACAACCTATGCTATCATTGGAACTTCTAACTATTTTGACGACTCTAATGTCGGGTGTGGAGAATCGAGTCTGAGAGGGGTAATTACTATAACAACTTCAACTCAATTTTCATTTAGATACAGGGTTACTAACGCTCAATCTAATACTGGACTAGGAGAACCTTTGAGTGCTGATAGTGCAGTTAGTGTGGTTTATGGTCAAGTCAGAATTAGAAAACTTAAATAGGAGATTATAATGAAAGATGAAGAATTAAAAGAGTCAAAACTATTACTTGAGGTAGAAATTAAGAATCTCCAAAAGTTTGTTGACCCTGCTAAAAAAATTATTGAAGAACTTGAACTCAAAGAGGAGTTAAGTGAAGAAGAGAAAAAGAAACTAGAGGACTCTAAGTCTGAAGTTCTATTGCTTGAAAAAGAGATAAAAGAACGAGAAGACAAAATCAAGGATATAGATGAAGAACTAAAGCATAGAGAAGAAGTTAAGTTACAAATAGATAATGCTTTGAAAGACTTTGTCATAGATGAGGATGTAATAGAATCTTACATACTTCATGATTTAAAATTTTGTGACCATATTGAAGTTAAAGAAGAACTAGTAATAGATGATGAAGTTCAACTTGATGAAGAAGGTAAACCCATAGAAGTAGTAAAAGAGGTAAAGCACATACCTTGGGAAAAAGACGCTATTATCAAAGACTTGAAACTAAAGCTGGACCTCGATAAGGCTAATGATTTAGTTCGTAGAGTTAAAGACTATAAGCATAATAAAAAGAAAGGTGAGTTAGAAGGTAAGCTTAAAGACTTAACTATAAACAATGTTTACTTTCTAGAAGCTTTTGGAGAAGAAGTTATAGAAATTAAAGGTGAAAAGTTTGGACTGAATGTAGGAGACCGTGTAGCCAAGTGGGACAAAAATGACCTTATCTTTTTTGAGGAGAAAGTTAAAGCATTAGAAGAGGCTAAGGTTAAAGTAGACGCTAAACTGAAAAAAGAAAAGCCTATCTTAGAACGTCTAAGAGCTTATAAAGGTATAGACAGTTTATTACTAGAGGCTCTAGTTGAAAAACTTGAAGAAGGCAGACCAGAAAAAATGGTCGAGTATTTAAAACTTAGAAAAGAAATAAAAGATAAACATCCATTGGAGGACTAAAATGCCAGGTTACAAAAAAGACGTTGCTAAAATCATAGTTAAAAAACTTAAAAAAGGTGGAAAAGTTGAACTATCTCCAGACGCTAAAAAGATACCTGGAGAGTTAGAGAAAGCTTCAAAAATGCACAAAGGTCAAGCTGAGCGTTTGAAAAAGTTAGGTTTTAAGCATGGTGGAGAAATGAAGTATGGTCACGGTGGGGAAGCTCATTATGCAAAAGGTGGAGCTATTCATTCTCCTGTAAAAGCTGAACCTAAAGATGTTCTTAGAACAAAAAGAGGAGTTAAGCCTGACTTTTTAGACATAGACAAAGATGGTGATAAAAAAGAATCCATGAAAAAAGCTTCTGAAGACAAAAAGAAAAAGAAAATGAAGCACGGTGGAGAAATGAAGTATGGTCATGGTGGTATGGTCATGAAGATTGTTAAAAAATTAAAGGATAAGTAATGAGTGCTATAATTACAAACTACGAACTCACATTAAAAGATGGAGCTGACCCTAGTACGTCTACGGCTGCTGCAAACCTTAATGCTGATAGGTATAGTGAAATTATCCCCCTAGAAAGATCATTCATGGGTGAAATTCATATCCATTTTGCTGCTGGTCCTGTAGGTAACATGATATTTCAAGTTTCTAATGAAGAGGGTTCTCTTGAAGATGAAGGTGTTAATAGGATTAATAGTAATAATATAATTACCAAATGGGTAACTCATACTACTACAGCCGTAGGGTCTACTGAGACTACTTACAGAATAGCTTTATCAGACATAGGAGCACGTTGGGGTAGAATATTCTGGGACTCAACTTCTGGAACTGGAGCAGTCTCTAGTGCTAGAGTAAACTTAAAAGGGTATTAAAATGGCAGCTCCACTTGCAGCTATACTTAAAATGATAGCAGGAGCAGGACTAGCCTCTGCCTATAAGAAGTATGGCAAAAAAATAGGCAAAGAAGCAGACAAGATGAAGAAAGAAAAAGAGGATAAAGAGTTTTTAGAAATGTTGGAGAAGCGAAAACGTGAGAGAAAAGAAAAAGATAAATAACTGCCCTTTTTGTCAACAACCTTGTAACAATGAATGGTGCTCATATGGACAGAATAGAAGAAAAACTAGACAGGATAGATGAAAGATTAGACAGCTTAGACAAGAATATGGCTGTAAATAATACTTTGTTAGAGTATCACATAAAAAGAACGGACATGTTAGAAGAAGAAGTTAAACCACTGAAAGGACATGTTCTTAAGGCGCAGGGCGTTTTAGTATTTATNGGAGTCCTGTCNAGCNTTAGTNGCNGTAGNNGTTTCAGTNCTTAATATAATAAAANTACAATAGTANAGGATAAAAAAATGGCTGATAAGAAACCAAAACCAACCAACCCTAAATTATATGCTACAGTTAAAGCTATGGCAAAAAGAAAATTTAAGGTCTATCCTAGTGCCTACGCCAATGCTTGGTTAGTTAGAACCTACAAGAAGAAAGGTGGTGGCTACAGATGAGCCTTAAAAAATGGTTTGCCGAAAAGTGGGTAGACCTTGGTAGGAAGAAAAAAGACGGTTCTTATGCTGAATGTGGCAGAAANGATGCGTCAAAAGGTAAGTATCCTAAATGTGTTCCTATGTCAAAGGCTATGAGAATGTCTGCTAAACAAAAACAATCNGCNGTNAGAAGAAANAGAATAGCAGAAAANGTAAGGCAAAGAAANGGNNAAAGTCCTATAAATGTTAAGACAATTGNGAAGAAAAAATGATAATTAAACAGGGTTCAAAATTTGTACTAAAAAATAAAGATGGGTCAAAAACCCTTGGTACTTTTGATACCAAAGAACAGGCTATGAAAAGAGAGAAACAAATTAATTTTTTCAAGTACTTAGACAAAAGGAAGAAGAAATGAAGTCTCCTGCATGGACCAGAAAAAAAGGAAAGAACCCAAAAGGTGGTCTTAATGAAGCAGGTAGAAAGTCTTATGAACGACAAAACCCTGGCTCTAACCTTAGACCTCCTGTAAAACGTGGTGATAATCCTAGAAGGGCAAGCTTCCTAGCTAGAATGGGGAACATGCCTGGACCAGAATATAAAGATGGAAAACCGACCAGACTCCTACTGTCTCTTAGAGCATGGGGAGCAGGTTCAAAAGAATCAGCTAGNAAACTGGCTAAAAATATAAGTAAAAGACTTAAAGCAAAAAAGGACAAGAAATGATTGAAGTATTAAAATCTATCGGTAAAGCGTTAATTTCATCTCTANTAACTGANAAGTTTGTAAAAGAAATNATAATTTANNTACTAGAAAAACTAGCTAAAAAATCTGACAACAAAATCGATGATGAAATTGTTGCCAAGATTAAAGAGGCTGTAGAAGTTAAGAAAGAAGAAAAATCACCTGACAGCAAGTAGACTGTCCTGTGAGACGTGTAATAACTCTTAAGCTAAAGCCATTTTCTATAAATGCCATGTTTTGCCGTGATAAAAGGCATAAAACAATAGAGGCACAAGAATGGTCATGTTCAGTATTAGTGGCACTAGCTTTAAAAGAGAATAAGAAAAAGTTAAAAGAGCTTCGTCAACATTTTGACCCAAAGAAGCATGTCTACAAAGTAGATCTTACCTTTTTCTACCCAAAGCACGTTTTGTTTAGAAAAGATGGAGGTATATCTGCTAGGGCGCATGACCTTAGTAATGTAGAGAAACCTCTTATAGATTTAGTATTTTTACCNATGTTNTANGATNGNCCNAGNCCTTANGGTGCNAAAAATCTCAACATTGATGATAAGTACATNANTGANNTAAGGTCTCGTAAAAGAGTTGGTAAAGATTTTAGAATNAGGGTNACATTGAATATAAAGGATTTACCNNGTAATTAANTATCCAATGTAATACCCTATTGCAAACCATATTAGAAACTCAACCACTTGGATTTATCCTTCTTAGGTTTNATANCCTCTAGNTTAGAAACGTANACAGCTANGTCCCATTCACTCTCTATCTTTAATTTNTGNAAGATTCTTTGCTTGTATGTGCTTACTGTCTTCGGACTTAAATTCAAGTCGAATGCAATTTGTTTTATCATCAGACCATCTTTCATCTTTAGTAGNACTTGAGATTCTCTTGGTGATAGTTTCATTATCTTTTTCATTGCCATTCCTAGCTCCTTGTATTCTTCTCATAACATTATAGTAAAACCAATTTAACATTACAACCCCTGATCTAGTATTACAAACATAAGGTCTCCTGTCTTATGCGTTAACATCGACCATAATACTGCTATGGTGTTCTTCTAAAAGTCTTTTCCATGCTTTTAAACTCTTAGGTAGTTCTACGCTTTTTTCCATATCATATTTTTTTATCAACTCTTCTTCATATGCCTTAGCTTTTTCAGTAACATCTGCCATGTCTCCACCTGCTTCAAAGAGTCTATCAAATCCTTCTTTCCATTCATCTAAGAATTTTTTAGCGTCTCCTTCATCTACTGGGTTTCCAGACTGTTTAATGATCGTAACCATCTTGTATCTCCTTTAANTATAGGGCTACTTTTGAATGTCTGTATCTTGGAACTCGACACTCTCCCCATTTGTTTATCTCTCTAGCTCTTATTATTTTTAATATATTAACCTCTAGTTTATCAAGGTCAACAGATGTCAGCACTAAGAAATCAAAAGGTGTAGCATTTCTAACTATCTGGTCTGACCTCTGGAATAACCANGAGTGACCATACTTTNNAACTGANTCTNTAGANTGACTCTTAACATGNATNCTCATNTTTCCTAACTTCAAGTCTGCACTATATGACTTTTTACTTCTCTCATAGATAGTAAAGTCTGGTTTCTTAGACTTAAAAAACTTACAAGCTCCGACTTCAGCTAGTTTTCCTATGACAATATCCTCTCTCATTTTTATTTTAGAGGACTCTCCTCTATATGCGTAAAGTTTTGCAGAGCCTTTNAGTTGATCGTCTGCAAACTNTTCACACTTTTTAAGGTGATATTTTGTTANTTTTATTATCATAACATTACCAATATTGTCAATACAGCTAGTATTCCGTTNAGTATTTTACTAAATGATGCGTCTGCTTCCTTTTTTACTATATACTTTTTTTGCTCATTTATCAAGCTNTTTTGTTTCTTTATTACTACTTTCTGACTTTCTATCGCCTTCTTCTGATCCTTCGCTACTTCTACGCAGTTCTCCAGCATCTCTACGCACGGTTGACATTCCTCTGCGCTTAAGGTCNGACTTATAGGCATTATACTTAGCCATGAAATCATCATAACCTTTATTAGCATGTTTGACTTCTTCATCTGCTTTTTGGCTTGCATCTTTCACTTCCTCCTCCAGTTTTTTAATTTTGGTTTTTGACATCATATCCTTTAGGAATGAGATTATGAAGTCTACAATCCACTTAATTAGTTGCTTCATGTTTCTTTTCAATCTCCTCTAACTTAGTTTCTATGGCAGTTTTAGGTGTAAAAGAAATCTTATTGTAGTTGTATTTATAACCATTTTCAGTTTTTACAGCGTCATCAAAAGACCAAAACAATCCACTATAACCTGTCTCCTCTATGTCTTTTCGTAGATTTTTTAATTGAATAGGTGGAAATTCTATAAAAACCCTCAACCTAGCTTCCTTCCCAACTCCTTGGTTTCTTTGTATTTTTCTTTTAGCTATATCATTGTTCATATCACTAACTTTATATTGTGAAGGAGGAGATTCATGGTCTGCCTCTGGATTTAAAAAGTTCCCACTACACACAAAAACTTTGACAATTTCTTTTGTTTTTTTACAATCATTTACAATTACATAAAACATTTTAACTGATAGTATAAGTTTATAGTCTTCTCCTTTATACTTAACTTTATAAGTTATTTCTTTAAATACTTGAGGAGGAGTATTGTTGAAAGAAGAAAGAGTTATGTTTTTACTTGTCACTGAACTTTTCACTGTTTTAAATTCAAAACTTATAGGTGGAGCTACGGTGGTGCAAAACTGCCTTAAATCAAATGTTTTAGTTTCTTCTATTAAAAACTCTTTTGGTGCTCTAATGAACTTTCCTTCATATTCTAACCAAGCTATTTTGTCATCATTTGAATCGTCTGGGTCTCCTATACTTTTAGTGTCTAAAACTGGAAGCCATAAATAAACATCTGAGTCTATACCACGTTGTTGTTTTTTAGTTTTTAAAGTAAAACAATTTAGTTTTTCTCCTATTTCTTTTCTAAAATTATTAAAGTAAACTTCATTAGAAGTCTTGTTAGCTCCTCTTTTTTTCTCATCATACTGCTCTCTAAAAATATCCAATGCTGCTAACATTATTTCTTTCTGTACTTTAGTGACCCTCATAAAAATCTCCTGAGATTTCAGCCGGAGCCTTAAGAGGCAACGACAATTTATAAACATTCTCCATCAAGAACTGCACAGTCTTTTGCCACTGCTTAGCCTCTGACTTTGGTACTCTCACTATAATCTGGTCATGAATTTGAGCACANACATGTCCATCTACACCTTTACGTTTTAACTCTCTAGCTATGGCAATGCAAGCTCTGTTGGTTATTGAAGCTGCTAAACTCTGTATCTGAAAGTTNTTACCATTGTTAAGATAGTTAATCATTTCTTTTCTAAGAAACTTAANTTGNTTNTACNTNNTANNATCATCATTNAANNGNTTCCANATCTCNAAAGAATCTANNATATANTNATGATGTCCNTTCCANATCTTTGGTGCTTTTGGCATATGCCTGACCCTACCTGCCTCTGAAGCTACCTGACCNACTTTCTTAACCATATCATCGGTTTTTTTCATCCATGCCTTAAGGTCAGGGTATGCCTCTAGATAACTTGATATTAGAATCTTAGCATCTGATTGTTTGATGTCTAACTGTTTCGAGAGTCCGTAGGCTTCAAGCCCATAGGGGATGCCGAGGCTATAGGCTTTTGCCTTTTGTCTAAGTTGTTTGTTGACTTTACCGAGGTAATTGTCACTGCTTTTAACTGCTGAAACTCCATCGAGCTTTTCAGTAGCAATAGCGATTGTAGAATAGAAGTCACGACCGGAACGAAAAATATCCTTAAGTCGTTCGTCTCCTGAAACATGAGCAAAGACATGAGGCTCAAGAGACTCGTAATCACTGTCAATAAAAACATAATTTTCTCCTGCGATAAAAAGTTTTCTAATTTCATTGTTGTATTTCCTAACTAGTTCAGAGGCTTGATTCTCCTCCAAAGGTCTTGGTAGTTGTTGTAGGTCTGAACCATAACGACCACTAACTGTTTTATGTTGTTGAAAAGATGGATAAAATACTCCATCCTCCTGACTGTCTAGTATTCTATCTATGTAAGTTCCCTTTATCTTGTTTAATTTATTGTAGTCTCTTAGTAACGAAGCCCACTCATACTTGTTTGCCATAGAGTCTAGAAAGTTATCATCTACTTGAGGATTACCCTTTTCAGTTTTTGATAGA
>FUFK010066529.1_pt1 | contig 37148 bp, 43 predicted proteins | sample 1021851 | NCBI WGS metagenome assembly FUFK01 (sample SAMEA51879418, study PRJEB19060) | metagenome | reverse complement strand
AACCAAAAAGTGAAGTGGATATCAAGCAGGAAGTAATCAGGCGTGATCCAAAGATGATCGAAGCAGAAGCTAGGGAAAGGTTAGGAAATGAGCTAGCAGAAAAATTATTAAAACTAGATCCAGTAGAAGATGCAGATTGGAAAAAGGTATGACCAGAGAAGAAACACTAGAAAAAGCTTTAGACATTATACAGGGGGATCGGCATAACGAATACGGGCCAGCACAGGATCATTTTAAGGAAGCAGCCTCAGTGTGGTCTTTGATTATGAAAAAGGAAGTGACTCCAGCACAAGTAATTTTATGTTTAGCAGCATTAAAGTTAGTAAGGCTTTCTACAAAGAATAATCATCAGGACAGTTGGGTAGACTTAGCAGGATATGCAGCACTAGGCAATGAGGTATCCAGTGCTGATTGAGGAGGTTTTAAAGTTACAGAAGGAATATGAGGATGCAGCAAAGTTTAATAAACTAGCTTTGTATGAGCCGTATCCTTATCAAGAAAAATTTCATGCAGGATTAGATGATTTAGGAAATAAGGCGAGGCAACGATGTTTAATGGCTGGGAACAAAGTTGGGAAAACATTTTGTGGAGCAGCAGAATTAGCTTTTCATGCAACAGGCTTATATCCTGATTGGTGGCCTAAAGATGCGTGGAGATTTAATAAACCAATTACAGCGTGGGCAGCAGGNCAAAGTCATTANACNACNAGGGATATTGTNCAAGCAGAGTTATTGGGGCCAGCAGGAGATCCTGATTTATTAGGTTCAGCAGCAATTCCAAAGCATTTNATTATATCNACAGAGAGGAANCCTGGGGTTCCNAACGGGTTATCTTTAGCAGTGATTAAGCATGTAAGTGGGGAAAAAAGCAGGATTATGTTTAAGAGTTATGATTCTGGCCCGAATGCTTTTATGGGAGTAGCAGTTGATGTAGTTTGGATTGATGAGGAGCCTCCACAAGATATTTACAGTCAATGTTTACGGGCATCCTTAAAGGAAGGTGGCCCAATTTATTTGACATTTACCCCAGAGAGGGGGGTAACGGGAGTAGTAAATAATTTTTTAAATGATCGTAAAATTGGTCAAAGTTTAACAACAGCAACGTGGGATGACGCTCCACATTTATCAGAGGATGTCAAAGCAGAGATCTTAGCAGCCTTACCTCCGCATGAACGCAANATGAGGTCACAAGGCATACCTACATTAGGATCAGGTCAAGTATTTCCAATAGCAGAAGATACATTTTCAATAGAGGCGTTCAATATACCAGAACATTGGCCTAGGGTATGTGGAATTGATTTTGGGTTTGATCATCCCACAGCAGTTGCGTGGTTAACACATGATCGGGATACAGACACCGTGTATGTTTATGATGTGTATTCACAGAGTGGCACAGGGATATTACAACATGCAGAAGCAATTAAACTAAGAGGCAATTGGATTCCGGTAGTCTGGCCTCATGACGGAAGCCAGCATGATAAAGGAAGTGGGATCTCCCTAGCAGATCAATATCGGAAAGCAGGAGTGAATTTTGTAGGAAGTCATTTCCAGAATCCAGAAGGAGGTTTATCAGTAGAAGCAGGATTAATGTCAATGTTGACAAGGTTACAGACAGGACGTTTAAAGGTATTCAGTCATTTACAGGAGTGGTTTCGGGAATTTAGGATATATCACAGGAAAGACGGGAAAGTAATCAGGCAGAATGATGATTGTAATGNNNGCAACAAGATATGCAATACAGTCATTGCGTTTTGCTACAGTAAACAATTGGCAACCCAGAGCCGAATACAGTATTGGGTCAATATCCGATAAAACGTATAATCCTTTTGACTATTGGGAAGGGAGTGATGAGCAGCCTACTTACGCAACTGAGAAACAAGAAGTCGCTTTACAATCAACGTAGTGGCTCAGGGAACAGGGCATTAAAAGCCTATAATGAGTTTTACCAAAGCAATTACAAACCAGCATATGATGCTGCATTTGCGTACAAGCCNACAGTAGACAAGAAGTATGCGGCATATCGGCAAGCATTTGATGCAGCAAAGGGAGAATATGACAGNATGTTTGCTCGAGAGAAGGCNGATTATCAAGCAGCAATTCNGCAATCAAATCAGTTATACAGTCAATATCAAGCAGCAGATCAAAATTTAAAAACGTACCAGAAACAGAATCTAGATCCTTATGAAGCAGAGTATGCCAGAAGAACCACAGCGTACACCACAGCATACAATAAAGCGATCAAGGGAGCAGAGGGGCAATATACTCAGCAAGCCAATCAATTGTTAAGGACATTAAATGTAGCCAAGGGGAACCTAGGAAAGGAATACACAACTACTCAAAAAGCAAAAACAGAAGCATATAATGTTTCTTATGACAAAGCAGACAAGGCTTTAACAGATTATAACAAAACACATGCATCAGATTTGTTTTATGTAAATCAGCAAGGCATAGGCAACACGGTATACAACCCAGTGAACAAAGTAGTACAGAGGTACGATTCAGCAAGATATGTAGGAGACAATCGTTTTGAATACACAATTGCTGGCAAAAAATACAATATCAAGCAAGCACCTTCTTCTTATGATGTTTCATTTCAATTTCAAGTACAGGATGAAGTAAAATTATATAATTTTTACCAGCAAGTGATACAGGAAGGGAATCGGGATCGATTTGGGATACCGTCTTATGTAGATAAGGACTATTTACAAAGAAAAGAAAAAACAATAGAAGGTTTTTTAGCACCAGAAACAGGATTAGTAGATCGTTTTAAACGCCTAGGAGAAAGTAGAAGAGCAAAAGCAGCAGAGGCATATACATCAGTAGAAGCATTAATTTCTCAAAAAGACATTGCAGAAAAGTCATTGAGAGATTTTGTATCAGTATCTCGAGAGGATTATGTCTTTGCAAGAACAGGAAAAGAAAGAAAAGCTTATCAGGATTTTACAGCAACCTCTTTAGAAGACTTTGCCAAACCAATTGCTACAGAAGCATCAAAGCAGCAGTATACAGAGATGCAGCAATATGTTTCTACATTGAATCAAGCCAGACAGGGATACAACCAATACAAGGCAAATACATTTGATGTGGCGTACAACCGATACAATCAATATTTGCAAGGAGACTTTGCCACAGCAAAGCAAAACTATTTGCAGGTAGCCAATGACACAGGATTTATTGACAGAAGATCAGGAAGTCAAAAAGCAGAATACTTATCAGTAAAGACAAAGTTTGATGAACTAAAAGCAAATTATCAGCAACTAGAGCCAGTATTATCTAGTTTACAGAGTGATTATGAAACGTCAGTAGCAGGATTAGGAGATATGCGATCTGACATAGCAAGGCTAGAAAAGAGTGTAAAAATAGAGTTAGATCCTAGAAAATCAGGAGTACGGGTAGGTAGGCGTGAATCATTACTAACACGGGGTTCCAAACGTGCTGGGGCCACAAGATAAGGAAATACTATGAGTTGGTTAAAAAACATTGTAGAAACAAATATTAAAGGTGCATCTTCATCAATTCAAAAAAGTTTTTCTGGAGTCAACAAAGAACTAGAAGGGCTTTCTAAAATTGATTTGGGGACACCGAATCTAAATCAAATTAAATTAAATACAGATCAAGACTTCAGTCCTTTTGTCAAAGGTGCAGTGGTCTTAGCTAGTACAGCAGCAGGTGCAGCAGGAGGAGTATTTATTGGGAGTCCTCTAGTAGGTGCAGTAGCAGGTGCAGAAATTGGTCAAAACCTAAATCAGAATCTATTAGGTTCCCGATATGATCCTTCTGTAGACGGGGGAAAAATTCAAAAAGCAGTTATCAATACAACCGGAGATATTCAACGGGAAGCTGTAAATATTGGAAAAGGGATTCAACAAGCAGCAATTGTCAATACCAGTGATTTACAGGCAAGAGCAGTTGATGTTGCAGACAGAAATGATTTAGGCAGAAATCCTACTTTAGAGAAGTGGGCCAAGGAAGTAACGCACACCGTAGAACAAGGTGCAGCAGAAGCAACCAAAGTATTTGAAACCAATGCTGCAGGAGTAACCGCAGAAACAGAACAATTAGCAAGTGGCATCACTACCACTGCAGAAGATGCAGCAGACATTGTTTCTACAATTTATGATGCGTTAACAGGAAAAGCGGATGATCAAGAGCCTTTAGATGCAGTAACAGCAGACTTTGATGCAACTGATTTAAATCCAGAAGATTCTCCAGAAATGACAAAACCTTTTGATGAAACAGAAGCATCTACGTCAAAAGATGATGCAATGACAGAAGAAGAACGATTAGCAATGATTCGTAGGTTATTATTAAATCGGTACGGTAGAGAAGACACAATTTTAGGTGGTGGCAAGGACACCCGAAACCGTAGGACATATGCCTTATGAGTAAAGCCGCAGAATGTATAGCCGAATATGAAGCCTTAAAAGGGGATCGGGGGAACTGGGAAAATCAGTGGCAAGACATTGCAGAATTGATGATTCCTAGGAAAGCTGATTTTACAAATCATTTTCGGGCATCAGGCGAACAACGCAGAAGTAGGATTTATGAATCTACAGCAGTAAGAGCCGTAGTACGGGCAGCCAGTGGGTTACACAACACACTAACGTCTAATACCGTTCCTTGGTTTTCTCTAGAAGCAGAAGATCCCCAGATCAGTGGAGACAGGGATGTACGTCTGTGGTTAGAAGAAGCAGCTAGAATTACCAATTCTGTATTTAATTCACCCACTTCTAATTTTCATTCTGCAATTCATGAATACTATATTGATTTAATTGCATTTGGAACCGGAGTGTTGTTTGTTTATTTTGATGAAGAAGGCCCACAATTCAGAAGTTTTTTCTTAGGCAATTGTTATTTAGCAGAAGACAAAAGCAATAAAATTGATTCGATATACAGAACTTATTTTGACACAGCACGATCCCTAGAGCAGCAATTTGGCAGCAAGCTGAGTGATCCAATCAAAAAAGCCGCAAAGGAAGAACCGTTTAAAGCTTTTGAGATTTTGCATGTCGTCAAACGCAGAAGTGGAAGTTACGGCAAAACACAAAAATCTAAGCCGTATTTATCCTATTATATTGATATGACCACAAATGACATTATCAGGGAAAGTGGTTTTGATGAATTCCCTTTTATTTGTTCTAGGTGGCATAAAAATTCACAAGAAGTTTACGGAAGGGGGCCTGGGGTAGAAACTTTACCTGATGTACGAATGATTAATGAAATGGAAAGAGTTGGACTGATTTCATTACAAAAAATGGTAGATCCTCCACTTTTAGTTCCTGATGACGGAATGTTATCACCAATTCGTACCAGCCCAGGTGGATTAAATTATTATCGTTCTGGGTTAGGGCCACAGGATAGAATTACACCGTTAGACACTAGAGGCAGATTAGATCTATCAGAACAAAAAATAGGATTAGTCCGTAATAATATTGAAAGAGCCTTTTATTTAGATTTATTGGAGTTGCCTTCTAATACTGCACCAGACGGAGACATCTTACGTTTCAGTGCAACAGAAATAGCAGCAAGGCAACGGGATCGGCTTCAGATTCTAGGGCCAATTGTCGCAAGGCAGGAATCAGAATTATTAGGGCCACTGGTGTTAAGAACCTTATCAATGTTGATTAGGAATCAAAAATTACCACCAGCACCACCTGTACTCATTGATGCAGAAATCAAGGTTGCTTATTCTAATCCGGTATCGGTATCACAAAGAAGTGGAGAGTTAGCAAGTATTAATCAGTTGATTCAATTCTTAGTACCGTTTGCTCAAATTGATCCTTCAATTATGCAAAGTTTTCAACCAAATCGGGTTGCTGAACTAGCAGCAGAAATTCTTAAAGTCTCCCCAACTGTATTTAAAACCAATGAAGAAAGGCAAGCAGAAGCAGCGCAACAACAACAGCAAGAGCAGATGATGCAGGAGATGCAACAAGCTCAAGCGGTAGCACAACAGCAGAATCTGATCAGTGAATCTAGAAAGAATGAGGCACAAGCCTTATTAAATGAATCCAAAGCCCAGATGCCTTCATGATTAAAAAATATGAGACACCAGAAGACAGAGAAGCAGAAGAAGAGATACGGCAGTTATTAGAACAAAAACTTAGTTCTTACGGAGTATCTGTTAGTATTTATCCCACAATTGATTTTTATCCTGCCGATTGGATTATTGAACTACCCAATCGACAAAAGGTACTAGCCGAGTTTAAAAGGGCTACATATCCTGCAGTAAAGTTTAATCGGGAAGGGTTGACAATGCCGTTAAAGAAGTATCAGGANATNCGAATGATTTGTCATGCCACAGGAATCCCGTTTGCTGCATTCTTTTTAACAACAGATTATTTGTTTTCTTTCATTACTTGTCATTTTGAAGTCCCGAACACAGGAGTCATTAAATATAAAAACTCAAACCGATACAATGTTTTAGTCAATTTCCCTTTTTCATTACTAACAAGGTGGTGATGTGAATGAGATAGAAAGACATGATTTATACAAAACAGTGTTTGATTCTCCAAACGGACAATTGATTGTCAAAGATTTAGCTGATCGACATCGGGTGTTTCAAACAACGTTTGTAGCCAATGATCCTTATGCAACGGCCTTCAATGAAGGCAGAAGAGCAGTGATCTTAGATTTGATTCGTTTTATTAATCACGATTTAGAATTTATCAAAGAAGTAATGAAGGAACGTCATGCAAGAGAACGTAGAAGCTATACCGAATGAAGAAGCTGCAGTTGAAGAAGCACCCAGTTTTGATCCTCAGAATTTATCAGATGATTTACGGGATGAGCCTTCACTAAGAAATTTTAATGATGTCAACAAGTTAGCAAAATCCTATGTACATCTAGTAAAAAAGCTAGGGGTTCCTGCAGAAAACATCATTAAGATTCCAAATGAAGGAGAAAGTTGGGATGAAGTCTATAACCAATTAGGAAGACCCAATGATCCTGCAGAATACGGAATTCCCAACAATTCTGAATTATCCAATGAATTACACAAACTGGGAATTACGAAAACACAGGCAGAAGGCATCTACAACTATGTCAAAAATAAAGGAGAAACCGCAGATGCAATTTCAAAAGAACAATTTAAAGAACAGCAAACAGAGGCAATTAATAAACTAAGAGGAGAGTGGGGTGAAAACTTTGATAATTATGCAACGAAAGCACGGCAAGCTTTTCTTCAATTAGCAGATGCAGATACAGTCAATTTAATAGACCGTACCGGATTAGGGAACCAACCAGAAATTGTAAAAATATTTCATAAGGTTTCTCAAATCTTAGAAGAAGACGGTTTACTAAACACAGACATTGGTGGTGTAGGTGCAGGAGGAAAAGCTCAAATGCAAAGTCGCTTATCAGAGATTATGAAATCAGATTCACCGTATTGGAACCGTACACATCCTGATCATGATAATTATGTAGAAGAGGCATTGAAATTAAGAGAAATGATGTTATAGTTTTTTTACTTAGTATTGTTACTAAGCCTCATGCAGGAAAAGGTTAGGATAATCAATTCGACCCACACCTGTACCACGGAAACCTACCCAATAGGACAACTCCGATTCAATAGCATGAGAATTACAAAATTCTTATTGTATTTGGAGTTGTTATGTCTTTTGAGATTACCAAACATTTTGTAGAGCAGTATTCTGCAAACGTCCAGCATCTTGTTCAGCAACAAGGTTCCCGATTACGGGGTGCAGTACGGGTAGAAGTACAACGTGGGAAAACAGCATTTTATGATCAAATTGGTCAACAAACTGCTGCAATTCGTACCACAAGAGGTGCAGATACTATTCTAAATGATACACCACATGCCAGACGTTCTGTAACCTTACAGGATTATGAAGTAGCAGATCTAATTGATGATCAAGATAAGCTAAGAATGATTCATGATCCCACATCTACCTATGCTCAATCACAAGCATTTGCAATGATGAGAGCAATGGACGATGTCATTATTACAGCAGCCACAGGAACAGCCTATACAGGAGTTTCTGGTTCTACGGCAACTACATTGCCTAGCACTTCTAAAGTAGCAAAAAACTATGTAGAATCCGGCAATGCTGCCAATAGTGGTTTAACAATTGGGAAACTACGCAGAGCCAAGTATCTATTAGATTCTCAGGATGTTGATCCTTCAATTCCTAGATTTATTGTAGTACATCCACAACAGATTCAGGATTTGCTACAGAATACAGAAATCACATCAAGTGATTTCAATGTAATTCGGGCTTTAGTAGCAGGGGATGTGGGAGCATTCATGGGCTTTAATTTTATAACCAGTAACCGATTAGCCAAAGACGGTAATGACCGTACCTGTTTTGCATTTGCAATGGACGGTATTCTATTATCAATGGCAAAAGATGTTACTGTTAGAATTGACCCAAGACCTGATAAATCCTATGCTACACAGGTTTATGCTTGCATGAGTCTGGGTGCTACTAGAATGGAAGAAGAAAAGGTTGTTGAAATCCTATGTGTAGAATCTTAATAGAAAGGAACTAACTTATGGCTAATTTTAATTCACAGAAAATTACAGACATTACTGCAGTACCGTCTGTAATGGTAAAAGCTGCAGAAGCACACGGTAGAATGCGTGTGTGGTATGACAGTTATACTACAGAAACGGGGGTTGCTCAAAATGACACGGTAACCTTTGCCAGAATGCCCAAAGGAGCAACAATTTATAATGTAACCGTAACGGCAGAAGCACTTGGAAGTAATGTTACGGTAGCAGTAGGCGATTCTGCATCAGCAGCAAGGTTCATTTCTGCAACAGCAATGAACACAGACAACAAAGTAATTTCATCAAATGTGACTGCAGGAATTGGCTATGCCTATACTGCACAGACAGACATGATCATTACTTTGGGAGGGGGAACCCCTACGGCTGCTAAGAACATTAGAGTCTATGTGACCTATAGCCTAGGTGATTAATGACTAGTGTTGTCCAGATATGCAATATTGCTTTATCCAATATTGGGGAACAAAGAATATCTGCATTAACAGACAATACAGAACGGGCAAGGCTCTGCAATCTTCGTTTTGAGGATTGCAGNGATGCAGTACTAAGAAGTTATCCTTGGAAGTGTGCAGTAGCGAGAGTGGCCTTAGCCTCAACCACTGCTGCACCAGCTTGGGGGTTTACTTATCAGTATGTATTACCGTCTGATTGTCTAAGAGTTTTGGATATAGAAGATTATGACCAGCCTTATGAAATAGAAGGCAAATTTATTGTAACAGATGCCACCTCCGTCAAATTAAAATACATACAACGCATAGAAGACCCGAATCAATTTGATTCTTTATTGATACATGCAGTTGCCTTAAAACTAGCATCCGAACTAGCAGAAGCAGTAAGTGGCAGAGCCGATTTGCGAGACAGGATGCTATCAAAGTATTTGCAGGTCATTTCTGAAGCAAGAGGAGTCGATGCAACAGAAAGATCAATGCCAGAGGAACTAACTGCAGATTTATTCATCAACAGCAGATTAATAGGTTCTACGGTCAGAAGAGCAAAATTCTCATCAGAGATATAAATGAGAGTTCAAGCAGTACAATCTTCCTTTGCAGACGGGCAAATCAGCCCAAGAATGCAAGGCATGATCGAATTAGAATCTTACAAATCCTCAGTAGCTCAATTAGAAAATTTTGTTTCTTTGCCACAAGGTTCGATCACCAGAAGGCCAGGAACCTATTATGCGTCCCCTACAAAGAATAACGGGCAAGCGAGATTAATTCCGTTTTCCAGAGGACAAGGGGTATCTGCTGTATTAGAAATAGGAGCAACGTCTTCAGTAAATAATGCTTATATCCGTATCTTTTCTAATGACGGGCCTGTTTTTCAAACAGGAACCACCACACCTGTAGAAATCACAAACATTACATTATCCAGTGGAACCACACCAATTCCTTGGGTTTTGTCAGATCTAATCGACATCAATTTTACGCAATCGGCAGATGTCTTATTTATTTGTCATCCGCTTTATCCTCCTCTTCGATTAAGCCGCAACAGTGCAGTAGATTGGGTAGTTGAATACCTACCTATTGAAAACGGGCCTTTCCAATCAGTAAACACAACAGACACCAAGCTAGCGGTAACCGGAGCAACGTTATCCTATGAAGAAGTAGGAAGCATATCTCCTTCTGCTGCAGATCAAGCAACCGATACATTTACCTTTAATAATCATCCTTTTGTCAACGGACAAAAAGTAAGGGTATCGGTCAAAGATAGTGGAACATACGGATCACTAAGCATAACTAGTGGAAGTAGTGTCATTCGATACATCACCACAGCAACCCAAAATACCTTTAAACTAGCAACCTCGAGAACAGCAGGAGCAATTGATTTAACAGATGATCCCACAAAGGATTTATTATTTGAAAAGCCTTTTATTCCAAAAGGGCAAACGGTCACAATTACAGCATCTGCACAAGAAGGAATAAATAAAGGGGACGGTTTTTTAGCATCAGATGTAGGCAGATACATCCGAATAAATTCAGAAATTCCTCCTCAAATCAAGTGGGGTTATGTAGAAATTACAGCAAGAACTTCTGCAACCGTAGTCACTGCAAAAGTCAAAGCGGATTTAGCAGATGAACCCTATACGGCAACAACGAATTCTAATAATACAAAAGAGTGGGCATTAGGTGCATTTAGTGGAACGACAGGATATCCAAGAGCGGTACAGATTTATCAACAACGATTAGTATTTGCAGGAACATTAGATGAGCCTTCTGCAATATTCTTTTCTAAAGTTGCATCATTTCTAGATTTTTCAACAAGTGAACCACTGGGTCAGGCAACAGGTAATTTTGACAGTGCAGGACGTAGTATTATTGGAGAGCAAATTTTTGAGGACAATGCCCTAAGTTTAACAATTAGTTCTGACACCGTAGATCAAATAGAGTGGATTAGTGAGGATCGTAAATTAACAATTGGAACCAGTGGTGGTATTTTCCAAATCTTTGGTTCAGAAGATGATGTCACACTAACCCCGTTTAATTTTTCAATTGTCAAAGCAAGTGCGTGGGCATCACATCCAACAGTATTGCCTGTAAAGATTGGTAATAATTTATTATATGTACAACAAAACGGTAGAAAACTAAGAGAATTGGCATTTGACAAACAACAGGATCAATATGCTGCAGCAGACCTGACACTAAGAGCAGAAGACATATCTCAGTCAGGTTTTAAAGAAATGTCCTATCAGGATCAGCCCAATTCAGTAGTGTGGTGTTTACGCAATGACGGTAGATTAGCAGCACTAACGTATGTAGATTTACTGAGTATGCGAGCGTGGCACAGGCATACAATTGGAGGAAGTCATACAGATGCTACTTACGGAAATCATGCAAAAGTAGAATCAATTGCCGTGATTCCAAGAGACACCTATGACCAGTTATATATGATTGTCAAAAGGACAATAAACGGTGCAGAAAAAAGATATGTAGAGTTTTTAGAAAGATTTTATGATGCGTATGAAGTAGAAGCATCAAACGGACATTTTGTAGATTCTGGTTTAGAAGAAGCATCAGGAGCATCAGCAGGAACCGTAAAAACAGGATTCACACACTTGGCAGGAGAAACCGTATCAATTTTAGGAGATGCTGCAGTACAACCCAATCAAGTAGTCACCAATGCAGGAGAAGTTACTTTACAATTATCTGCTACCACNTATCGAATTGGTTTACCNTTTACATCTACAATACGCACACTACCTGTGGTTACCGAAACCAATCGGGGAACTTCTGTAGGAAATCGAAAAAGAATTCATTCAGCCACAATCAAATTATTAGAATCAATGAGTTTTAAATTTGGTGTAGATTTGAATGATTTGACAGAAGAAGTATTTCGATTAGCTTCTGATAAATTGGGAATAGCCTTATCTTTGTTTACAGGAGAGAGATCATTTCAAGTAGCCGATGAATACAGCAATGAATCCCAGATTTATATTGTACAAGACAGACCGTATCCTTTAACAATTCTAAACCTAGCAATTGATTATGAAACCAACGAGTAACGGCACAAATCCAGATTCCAGTTACATCACAGAACAAAACAAAACCGTAGAACGATTACGAACAAAAACCAATTTTGAACCGTTACTCAATCAATTGCTGCAACATTGTCAAAAAGCCCAGTATTTAAAAAGATAATATGCATCCAGCATTACTAGCATTATTTGGCATTGGGGCAGGAGTCAATGCCTATGCCACAGCACAGCAGATCGCATCACAGTCGAAGATGCTGCAATTACAAGCAGGAATGTTGCGTGAAAATGCAAAAGACAATTACGGTCTAGCCAAAGAACAAAGCATTCTGTTTACTAGAACAGCAGAAGAAAATGCCCGTAAGGTGTTAGAAGCAGGGCAGGATCAGTTGATGCGTGAGGAAATAGCAGGAAAAGCTAGAATTGGGGGCATACGGGCTAAATTAGGAAGCAGTGGTGCAATAGCAGATGTAGGAACCGGAGGTCAATTACAAATAGGTCAAGCCTTAGCCAATAGCTATAATCAGCGGATGATCAAGCACAATACCAATTATGAAGCAGCCCGAACAAGGTTAGAAGGCAAACAGAGAGCAACAATGACAATGAGAGCAGCAGAGAATGCAGCTATAGCAGCATCTCGACAAGCAGCCTATTTAGAAACCCAAGCAGCAGAAGTAAGAGCAACCAAATCATTAGCGGTATTATCTTCATTACTAGGAGGAATGAGTAACATTATCAAAAGTATTCCGGTACAGGAACCTATGCCTACAAGAACAGTTGATCCGGTACAATCATTCTATAAAACAGAATTTGGTAAAGAATATACACCACAAGATTATAATTTGATGATGAAATAACATGGCTAGATTACCGTTTGAACGTATTAATGTATCCCCACAATTTAACAGGTTATCTGCGCCCAATGTTCCCAATGCTCCACAACCTGTAAATTTATCCAATGCTGGGATGAATGCTCAGTATCAATCTTTAACGGCATTTGCCAATTCATTAAATTCACTAGGTGCTGCATTTGCTCAACGTGCTGCACAAGAAAAGAATGAAAAGGATCGATTAGAAGCAATTGATCTAGGCAATGATCTAGATGAAGCCACAAAACTGATTGAATTACGTTTTAAATCAGAACCACCGAAAGATACAGAAGATGCAATCAATTCATTAGATAATTTTCTATACGGTCAAGCCACTCCAGAATCTTTAAAGAAATTATCAGAAAACAAGATTCAATACACAGATTTAAAAAGAGAAGGGGGGTTGTTATCAGCATTACAGCAAAAGTACGGGAACAAACGAGTATTGAATCAATACATTGAGCAGTTTGAAATACGCCAGCATTTTTTAGCAAGAGGGTTGGCAATTCAAAATGTTCACAATGCCAATACGGCACAAGTAAAAAAGAATTTATTGCAATACAGTTCAGAATTGTTGAATCAAGATATATCAGACATGCCTCCAGAATCTTTAATGACTTCTGGCCTAGATCCAATTCAACAAAAAAACATGCAGAAAGACACACCTAGTTTATTGACGCAATATTCACCAGAGCAATTTAGACAAAAGATACTGACAGACATTGAATCTAATTTTGAATCAATGATTGTTGGATTGAACCCTGTACATCAACAGAATTTAAAATCGGAGCTGATGCCAGCAATGATGAAGTTGGCAGATGAAAAGCAACGTCAATTTGAAGCCTATGAACGTGATATAAAGATAAATGATTTTAATGAATATGCTTTGGCATTGCAGCAAAATCCGTTGATGACAATTACAGAAAAGCTAGCAGATTTTGAGAAACGAGTATCAGAAGGAATCAATGAAGGATTTTTAAATCAAGAAAGAGAAATAGACACAATTGCAGGATACCAAAAAGCATTAGAAGAAAATCTTGCAGCAACAGCAATTGCAGTAGATCCAGCATCTGTTTTAGCCAGCATTGACAAGGGTTTTGAAAAAGGGAACCGAAAAGGACACACAATAGAAATAAACGGACAAGTAGAAGACTTTGAACTCAGTTCGTTTACAGCAAAAGAATTATTTACATTGCGTGGCAAGGCTCAAAAACAATTGACCAAAGGCATTACAGAAGGGCAACGCAGAGCAAAATCACAAATTAATTTATTAATTGGAGGTGCATCTACTTTTGATAAGGTTCAGTATCCTGACAAGGTTTTGTATTCAGAATTAGAAGATTTGATAGAGACTTTGGATGACGGATCAGAAGGAGCAAAGCAGGATGCTATAGCTTATAGAGCAGGACTAGAAGCACAACTGGAGGCAAGAGAAGTTATTTCTGAAATACCAAATATGAATAAAGTGGAATTGGATTCTCAGCTTATGCGAGACAAGCCAATGCCCAAGTTGGAAGACGGAAGTTTTAACCCGTTTTATTCTTCAGAAATGACAGCATACAATGCAGTCAACAAAGCAATTCAAAAATACAAAGAAGAAAGAAACAGCAACGGAGCAACCTTTTATTTAACTTCAAAGTTTGGTGATGCCAGCAATCAAGAAATAGAATTTAAGGTAGTTAATTTTGAAAACATCATTGAATCTTTTGTAGAGCAGCAAGGGTTTTACGGAGACACTACAGCAGATACAACAATACGGGCAGGATTAAAAAATCTAGACAACGGCAAGATCTACAATTTATTAGACAGTCCCAGAATTCATTTGTTTGATAAAGAATATAGAAATCAATTTGAGAACTACTATCAATCAATTTCTAATTCTAGACAGATGATTGATTTTATGATGCAGATCGAAGCAGAGTCAGGTGATTTAGCATCTGTAGTATTTCGGGAATTGGCAAAGGACAGTGCAGACGGTGGAATCGGGTTCAACCCTGCTTATTTTTTAATGACAGAAGTCAACAATGAAGAACATCAAAACATTATATTCAATGCAATTCGAGATCAGAAATATCTAAACAAGCCTGAGAATCTAGCAGCCTTGATTACAGATAGTTTTTCACCTTCTGAAGTCAGAACAGAAATCTTAAATGAGCCGATTTTCCAAGACATGATCAATAGTTATGTGATCACAGGCCCAGCAATGAACAGCACCAAGGAAATGCTGACAGATAGTATGATCAACTTGGTTTTGTATCATGCATCAATGAGAGCAACATCAGAAAAGGGAACACTCAAAGATTCAATAAATACAACAAAAGCAATGCTGGAATCACAGTTTATTAATATAGAATCAACCAGAGTGTCTGATAATCCGGTGTATCAGTTTTTTGCAGATGCACCTGTACAGATCATGATTCCTAGAAAAAAACTAAGCAATGTGATTGGAGAAAACCTAGATACCGTTTCTAATGCATTGACCTCTTTTGTAGAAGGAACCGGCAATACAGATTTAATAAATTCTAATTTCCGTTGGGCCAGATCACCAGATGACCAAGGTTTGATTCTAATGACAATGAATCCTGACACCTTTCAATACAACATTGTCAAAGATGAATTTAATAAAGACTATGTCTTAACGTATTCTCAGCTTGATGAAATTGTTGCTGCAGAATTAGCTCAGAATCCGCCAACTACTTTGATTGAAGATTTAAACAACACTTGGCAAGCCTTTAGTGAAGTAACTGTAGATGATGAAGGCAGACTCAACTACTCAGGCATTTTGGATTATGTAGGGGAAGTAGTTGCAAAAGGAGATAATTCTTATCCAAATCCAGTAGTACGCATCGCTGCAGAGTTATTATTGGAACGTGGACATTTCTTAGAACAAATTAAACAAAGTGATGAATTAATTTATGAAGCCTTAAATGATGCCAGCAAACGTGCAGCAGAGGCTGCTTCTGCAGATGCAAAGAAGGATCAACCAATTAGAACAAAGGCAGAGGAACCTACAGCAGAACCTGTAGAGGAACCTGTACTTGAAGAAGCAGTAGAGGAACTTACAGCAATTGCACCAGAGCCTACGGTTCAAGAAAAAATTGTAGAACAAGCAAAAGCAGAATCAGAACAAAGAATAGAAAAACAAGAACAGGTTATTGCACCAAATCCTTACTATGATTCAATTTTTAAACCGGATGCTAGTGATTTTGATAGCCAAGAAAAGTTTGTGGCTGATTCAAAAGACGGACGACTTTATTTACAAATGATAGCATCAACAGATTTAGAAATTGATGAAACGGTTTCAGAATTAATGAATAACAATGAAGTCATTTCTGAAGTTGGATATATTCTGGAGCAGAAAGCTATTCTCCAAGATTTGAAAGGGGTTTTAGTTCGTTTAGCACCGTATGCAGGAACCAAAGGCTTTACTAAAGAATCTCAAACAGTTTTTTATGCAATTAAAAAAACGCAGGAAGCGGTAAGAAGAAAACGAACAGAAATCTATCAGAAATTAACTTCAAAGGATGCAGGGAAAAGAGTCCAAGATCGTTTAGGGGATATACTGAACTAATGTTTTATTCACAGTATCCGTATTCCTATGAAGGAAGATCAAAAGAATATCAAAGAACTCCTGATCCTTCTTTTTTAGAAATCTATACAGAAATGATCAATTACGGGTTTTCCACAACAGAAATTCCGTTATCAATTTCATTGCAAAGAATGTCTGATGCCCGAATGAATTATGCATCAGGATTACTAAGCAAAGAAGAGTTTGAAGAACTAGGATTAGATGCTGCAGTATCTTACCGGAAAGGGATGACAGTAGCTGAAGCAGAGTTATTACAGGAAAGAGCAGAAAAAGAAAAAGCATTACAAGAAATTTATAATCAAGCAGATTCTGTTGGAGATTGGACTGCAATCATTGGAGGTATGATTACCGGAAGTATTCCTTCAATTACTAATTTTTTACCAACGGTATCTGCAATTCCTCGACTGCAACAAACCTTGCAAGCAATGAAAGCATCAAAAGTTGCTAAGAATTCATTAGTAGGAGCAGCCGATGCAACTGCAGCAACTGCTATTTTTCAGATTCCGTATGCAATTGAGAGTAAGGAATATCAAAGAGATTATGATTTTCAACATGCTGCAATTGATTTAGCAATTGGGGCAGGATTGGGTGGAACAATTGGTGCGGTGTTTGGTAATTTTAGAGTACCGTTGCCGAAAGAAGTAGAAGATATTGTTCCGGCAGATCAACGTATTCCTGATTTTGGAAAAGCTGTGATTGACCGGAGTTTTACCAATTCTGGGAAGCAGGTAGCCAGATCAGAAATGTGGTATCGGGCCAGACAAAATGAAATTGCAAAACTACAGCAAGCACTAGACAAACCAATTGATGTCAATTATGTGCCGTTGGCAACATCTAAAGAAATTGACAGAGCCTTAGAAACTTCTATCCCCACAACTCCTGATTTAGAAGCAGTTGTTCCTACAACGGTACAAGGGAAAAAGATTGCCAGAGATGCTAACAATGCATCAGAAGCAGGACAAGAAATTAGAATATTTGATACAGAAGAAACCAAGATTGCAGAAGCAGGAGGCAAACAAATACTAGTGGTTCCTTTGTCCAAGAATGCTTTTGGGAAATATTTAAAAAAGGAAGCCAAAGAATTAAAGTTGCGTGGGTTTGCTATGCGGTACAAACCGGATACTGCATTTAGCATTGAAGGCAATCAAATCAAGTATGTAGATTCTCTTGATCAGAAAGGCAAAGTTGTCAAAGGAGAAGTGATTACTCCCAAAGCCAAAGATTTATTATCCAGTGATGCTACCTATGAAAACTTTGTAAAGTTACAGGCATCTGTTTCTGATTCTATTCAAGGGGGCAAACCTACTCATTTATTATTGACAAAAAACCAAGGAGACAAAAATTACCAAGCTGCAGATATTTTTGACAAGCAACGGATAGAGCAAGCAATTAATGAAAATCCTAATAACAAAATACAAGTAGACAGTTTTACTAATTCTTTTTCATCAGAATTTAAAAAGCTAGATCCAACTGATATTCAAAAAATTTCCGCATTTAATGCAAAGTTACGGGCATCTCGATATCAAGAGCCTGTTGTTGAAAAGAAATTAAATAATCAAATTGTAGAGGAACCCGAATCTACGTTTGAACCTACCCAGTATGATCCTACCAAGCATGACCCAATCTTAGCTGATGCGAATAAAGAACTTGATGCTGAACTAGCCAATCGGGATTTAACGAATGAAGAAGCATCTGAATTGGCAAATGTAGATAAAAGCTATGATGAAATGATTGAAGCCTCTGATGATCTCCACAATTCCGTAGCAGCCTGTGTATTCAAAAATGCCAGAGTTTGATCCTTGCCTACAACTAGCAACCAATCATAAATTTGGATTATCTGAATCAGATGCAAAAGCATTAGTCGATGATCTGAAAAAAGCTAAAAAGAATTTATCAACCCAATCTGATTATGAACTAAAGTTTAAAAAATTAGTTCAGTCAATGAAAGAAGATGAATTACGGGCCTTAGCCTTTCAAAAGGTTGCTAGGAAAAATCAGGTTTTAAAAAATAAAGAAATCGATGACCTATTGAAAAATGCTGCAGACGGAGATGAACGATTTCAAGCCTACCTAGTAGGCAGTACAAAAAAAGGAGAAGGCTATTTAGATTCTATTGCAAATCGGCAATTTGCCAGAAAGCAGGAATACATTCATGACATTATTAAAAGCTTAGGATTAAAAGGAAGCAGAGCCTTATCAAAGATTACGGTTTTTGGGAAACATCCTTTTGGACAAGGGTTGTTTGATGAAGTGGATTTTCAAAGAGGAGTTGTCTTTGAGTTGATGAAAGGTGAAGGATCTAGCGGAATGCCGTTAGCCCAGTTGATGTCAGCAAAGATACGGGAAATTAAAAGAAAGATGCTGACAGAAGCACAGAAGTTAGGTGTAAACATTGGAGAATTGGATGATCATGTTACCGCACAGTTTCATGATCCTGTGTCAATTCGGGGTACAGAAAAATTACCTGCAGATGCAATGAATCGTTGGATCAATGACATTTATCCTTTGTTAAATAAAGAAAGGGTTTTTAGAGATCCGAATGCTCCACAAGAAGAGCATTTTGAAATGTTGAAAGAAATCTACACCAACATTGTACAAAACAAACGAGAGGTAAAGGAACTAGGTAATCCTGATTTAACAATTGGTAGAAGATCTTTGGCCTCAAAGGTTTCTCAACATCGTGTATTGCATTTCAAAGATCCTGATGCGTGGATTAAGTACAATGCTCAATACGGACACCGGAATCCAATCATTGCAATTTTAAATAATATTGAACGCTTTAGTGATGATTTGGAATTAATGAAGGCATTGGGGCCAAATCCTGAGAATACGTTTAAAAGGCAATTAGCAAATCTGAATCTAGACAAAGGAAAAGATCGGGTACTCAAATCCCACTATGCTTTGGTATCAGCACAGAATGCAGAGATTGTTGATCCTACAATTCATAAGTGGACACAGATTACACTAGCTATTCAGAATATGAGTAAGCTAGGTTCTGCTGTCATTTCTGCTTTCACAGATCCCTTGTACACTGCATTTACTAGAAACTATCACGGTGTAAATTTCTTTACAGCTTATTATGAAACACTAGCAGTATCCCTTAGAAAGCTGACAAGAATAGGCAATGATGAAGTCAATGAGTTTGCAGAATCTTTTTCTATTGGCCTAGACGGTATTGTGGGTTCAGCAGGAAGTCGCTTTGCTCCTGCAAGAAGTTTAAATCAAAACATATCTCAAGCAGCCGATAACTTTTTTAGAATCAACGGATTAAACGGTTGGACTAATTTTATGAGGGAAGGTGCTGTCTTTATGATGGCAAATGACCTCAGACGGGCATTGTCTAAAAACTATAATGAACTCAACAGCAGTTATCGCAGGATCATGAACCAATACAATATTGGTGAAAAAGATTGGGATATGCTGAAGCAAGTACCTGCAGATCTATTTGGAGACAAACGATTATTAACCCCAGATAAAATAAAATACTTTGCAGAAGATTTAGGTAATGCCGATAAAGCAGCATTTTTGGAACTAGCCGATAAATTACGGTTCTTTTATATAGGTGAGAATACTAATGCGGTATTAATGCCTATGTCTAGAGAACAAGCATTTATGGCTAGAATCCCTTTTGGAGGAGAGGATGCTATTAAGAACGGGACACCTGCAGCATTAGCAGCAAAAGCATTTTGGCAGTTTAGAGGGTTTGGGGTGACAATGATGATGCGGAATTTCCCTAGGGTACAGCAAATGGGGTTACCTGCATTTTTTCATTTAATCCCAATGGTTGGAATTGGATACGGTGTAAAAAGTTTAAAAGATATATTAGGTGGCAAAGAGCCTCTAGATCCTGCTGATCCTGACAACATTTTAAAAATATCAATTGCGGGTGTACTCCAAAGTGGCTTTGGAGGCATTGCTGCCGATTTCTTAGTCAATGATTATAGGAAATACGGAAGAGGCTTTCCTGATGTAGTAGGTGGCCCTGCAGTAGGAAGTATTCAAGATATCGCAGAAATCTATTCTGCAGCAAGTGGAGCAGTGTTTGGTGATGACACCTACAAAGATGTACTAGAGCAAACGTGGAATGCAATCAGTAATCACATCCCTTATAGTAATCACTATGCGTTCAGAACCTTATTTGAATATAATGTGAATTATTATGTAAAGGAGTTGCTTAATCCTGGCTCTTTAAATAAAATGCAGAAAAGGTTTGAACGAGAAAATAATCAGCAATTCATTACAGACCCAATCGATATGCGTCCTGCAAGCAATGACCTTTCAATTATAAATTACTAATGACAGTAGCCGTAGATCTCAACAGAGCCGAATTAAATGCAAACGGATCACTAACTGCTTTTAATTTTAACTTTGCCTATTCAGCAGCAGATCAAATCAAGGTCTATGTCGTTGATGCCAATGACAATGCTTCTTTACAATCATTAACTACCAATTATACGTTATCGGCAACCAGTGGAAGCAGTGGTACGGTTACTTTTGGAACAGCACCAGCCAATAACACAAAAGTACTGATTTTACGGCAAGCACCGTTTACCCAAGGTGTTGATTATCAAAACAATGATGCCTTGGACGCAGAAACCTTAGAGGGTGCATTTGATAAACTAACCTTTCAGACCCAGCAACTCAAAGCTCAAGTTGAGCGATCAGTACGTTTTGATGAAACCCTGACAGGAACCAATGACCCAATTATTAATATTGCTCCCACAACTAGAGCAGGAAAATTATTATCCTTTGATGCAAACGGGGCATTCACCGTATCACAGGAAGTAGGTGTATTTCGGGGGGATTATGCTGCAGGGGTTGCTTATAATGCCCGTGACATTGTCAAAGCCAACAACACACATTCTTCTGTAGAAGATAACATTTATTTTTGTATTGCTGCTGTATCTACATCAGACAACACAGGCTATACAATTTTAAATGACACCGACAAATTTGCTTTATTGATTGATGCCGTATCAGCTTCCGCTTCTGCCACAGCAGCAGCCGCAAGTGCTACTGCAGCAGCCAGTTCCCTGACTAGTTTTAATACAGTTTATTTAGGTGCAGCTACTTCTGCTCCTTCTACATCCCAAGACGGGGCATTGTGGTTTGATACCACAAATAATCAAATCAAAGTATATGATCTAGGTAACACACAGTTTATTGCAATTCCTACCTCCACCCACATCAGCACCGTTGCCACCAACATCACCAATGTAAATACCGTTGGAGCAGCAATTGCCAATGTCAATACGGTAGCAGGAAACAGTACCAATATTAATACGGTTGCCGGAATCTCAGCAAATGTGACTATTGTTGCAGGGGATTCTTCAGAGATTGGAACCGTAGCAGGAATCAGTTCTAACGTCACCACCGTAGCAGGAAATAATACCAACATCACCACAGTCGCTGGTATCAATGCAGATGTGACCACCGTTGCTGGAATCAGCAGTAATGTCACTTCTGTCGCAGGAAATACTACTAATATTAATACAGTTGCTACTAACATCAGTGGTGTTAATTCATTTGCAGAACGGTATCGGGTACAAGGTGGAGAACCTACCACTAGTTTAAACTCTGGTGATTTAGTATTTGATACCAGTGCAGGGCAACTAAAGGTGTATAACGGAAGTGCTTGGGAAATTGGTGTTACTGCAGGATCAGGAAATTTACAAGCAGCCAATAACCTAAGTGATGTAGCTAATGCTGCAACAGCAAGAACTAATTTAGGAATAACGGATGAATCAATTGCATTTTCAATTGCACTAGGATGAATTATGGCAAATACCTTTGAACGGTCATTTAAATCAATCACCAACGCTGATCAATTCTATGATTGCTATACTGCACCTAGCAGTAGTGGAAATAAAGCAACGGTGATTGGATTAACAATATGTAATGTCAATGCTTCTGGTAATGCAATCACTGTAAAAGCACAGGCTTGTGATTATCAAAACAGTGATACTGCTTATCATTTAGCATTCAATACACCAATTGCTGCAGGGGGTACATTAGTATTAGTAGGAGGTGACCAGAAATTGGTGTTGGCGTATCAAGATAAAATTAAAGTAAGTTGCAACACTGCAAGTTCTGCTGAAGTCATTGTTTCAGTATTGGAGATCACATGAGTTATTTAGGAAGAAGACCTGCTGATGCAGCACTAACCAGTGATGATATAGCTAATGATATTATCACCTCTGCAAAGATTGTTAATGATTCAATTGTCAATGCTGATATCAAAAGTGATGCAGCAATTGTAGCTACCAAGATTGCCAATACCGCAGTTACATTATCAGATGATCAGACAATCACTGGCAATATCCGTGGGACAATTACAACTCTATCGGATAATACCAATACATTTGATTTAACCAGCACCAGCAATACTAATAATTTAAAAGTTACGTTTACTACAGGTACACCTACATTAACTTTTACTCTAGATGCCAATACCGTTGGACAAAGTGGAAATATTGTATTTATTAATACGGGTGCTACTGCTTTCATTGCACACAGTACTTGTAAGATTGCTGCTGCAGATTTGACTACATTGGCTACAGCAGGTACTTATTGGATGAGTTATCTATGTATCAGTACAAACCAAGTGCTAGTGACAATATCTACTAGATTGATATGAGTTTACTACAAAGTAATTCTAAAGTTACTACATCTACTGGATTCTACGACTTTCCGATTGGTCAGAGTTTACGGTTTGATGGGAGTAGTTATTTAAGTAAAGCAAATTGGCCTTCATCTGATGGATCAGATGACTACACTTTTAGTGCTTGGATTAAAATCAGTGAAGTTGGTTATTTACATGTGATTTTTGGTGCTGTAGATGTAGGTTCAATTTATAAACAGGACATAATTACTATAACAACTTCCAGCGAACTTAATCATTATCAATTTTCTAATGCCAATGCCCGATATGTAGATGCTAAGTCAACAATGCTGTTGAGGGATACTTCTGCTTGGTATCACATAGTTAGTTCTTATAATCATTCTGGAACATCAACAGTTACTCTTTACGTTAATGGGCAGTCAGTTGCAACTGACGGGACAAGCACTACACATAGAGGAATTAATAAAACTGGTTGGGGGTATCATCTAATTGGCAACTATGGTTATCAGTCAAGTCCTGCAACTAATGGAGGTCAATTCAAAGGATACATAGCTGAAGTAAATTTTATAGACGGTTCAGCACTTACTCCAACTTCATTTGCCGAAACAAAAAACGGTGTGTGGATACCCAAAGATCCTAGCGGATTAACATACGGCACGAACGGATTTAGATTAACATTCGCTTCTGACACTGTAGTAAGTAATCAGTTCCAAGATCAGTCAACTAATAGTAATCATTGGGATATTAATTAATGGCTATTACACCAGCACACGATATCGTAAATACCTCGCCAACAAATGTTTTCGCTACGCTGAATTCGCTGAAATATACTTCCAATATCTCATCATCGGGATTATCAGATGGAAATCTTAGAAGGGTTTCGGCTGGGGGTTATGGTTTTAGAGTAACAGCGACTATTAGTATTGAACCCAATACTGGTAAATGGTATTTCGAGACGATAAGAAAAGACACACAGGCAATTGGAAATGAAAATGCAATAGGCGTTGTTAAAACTTCAGCAGTATTGGCGACTAATCAATATAGTGGTAGTCCACCCGACAGTGGTGCTAATTCTAATGAATGGGTAATGACGGACAGAGCCTATGCTTGTAATGGGTCATCATATGAGAATACCAGTTTAGCAGGACATTCAATTATTACCGGAGATATTACTCAAGTTTTAATTGATACAGATACAGGTTCAATTACTTGGGGTGTAAATGGCACATGGTATAATAGTTTAAGTAGTTATAGATTTACTAATATTAGCGAATCTGTCACTCCTATTATTTATACGGGTACTGGTGATATTGTAATTAATTTCGGTCAAGATCATCTTTTTGGAGGCACTTCTCTTTCTACTGAGGCACAAAATGCAGGTGCAGGTTCTAATACACCAGATAACGGTATCGGCACATTTGCATTTTCAGTACCTAGTGGGGCAAAAGCTTTATGTACTAAAAATATACAAAGCAATTTAGCTATAGACCCAGCAGTTGGTGACGCACCGGAAGATCATTTTAAGGCGGTGATTTGGTCAGGCACTGGTTCTGATCAGAATGTAGATTTAGAATTTAATGCTGATTTAGTTTGGGCTAAACGCAGAAACGGGAACGACAGTCATCGACTATATGATTCTATAAGAGGAGAAACTAAGGATTTAGTAACGGATTCAACGGGTTTAGAGAATACTAATGACTATGGACTAGGTTTTACTAATAGTAATACACGATTAGAAATTACTGGTTCAAAATATTTTGGTAATTCGGCAAATACATTTTGTGCTTGGTGCTGGAAAGCTGGAGGTGGGCCTAGTTCATCTGATCCGTACATGGTAGACAATGTTTCTAAGTCTGCTTCAAATGCATTTAGTGGCTCTTATACAATAACACCAACAAGAGCAAGTATTGGTACTAAGCAAGGGTTTAGTATAATTTCTTACACCTCAAATCCAAATTCTACTACAACACCTCCCAGCACAGACACACTTCCTCACGGACTTACATCTGCTCCTGAGCTAATTATAGTTAAACAACTTAATAGCAGTACGAATTGGATGGTTTGGCACAAAGATCTTACTACAAATTACAATTTACATTTAAACACCACTGATGATGAATTTTCAGTAAGTGGTGGAGGAATTAGAACTCCTAGTTCAAGTGCAATTGATCTTGGAGGTAGTTTATATGTCAATTCTAGTTGGTCAAGTACTGCTCAACTATACATTTGTTATGCATGGCATAGCGTTGAAGGCTATTCCTCATTTGGTTCGTATAGTGGTTCATCCGGACTACCGTTTATTTTCATTGGATTTAAGCCAGCATGGATTCTGATAAAGCGCACAGATGTTGATAACGGTTGGGAAATACATGATAATGTTAGAGATCCGCATAATCCCAGCGATGAATATTTAATGGCTAATGAGAATTCATATAGTTTTGGCTCTGCATCAGAAATTGATTTCCTGAGTAACGGATTTAAGATTAGGACTAACGGTAATTCGACTAATAATTCGTCAGGAACATATGTGTACGCTTGCTTCAGTGAAATGCCCTTCAAATACGCAGCAACTAACGCCAGATAATAAATAACAACTAAGGAACTAACTATGTGGCAATATAACGGAATTACAATAAGAACAGGTAGAAGTTGGACAGATGATAACGGCACACTTCATTCAGCATTGTGGAACCGTTACAGCAATGAATACAAAACAGCATTGGGATTAGTATTTACACCAGATCCAACTGTAGAATCCTATGATGATCGTTTTTATTGGTCAGCAAATAATCCCAAATCACTAGAGGATATACTTCAAGTAGATGTAGACGGGAATCCGGTATTAAATGAAGACGGGGAACAAATCATTCAAACAGGATTAAAGAATCAGTGGATAGAAAGAACAAAATCAACAGCCTATGATAAATTAAAAAGCACAGATTGGTATGCGGTACGGCAAGTAGAAACTTCACAAGCAATCCCAGAAACCGTATCTCATTACAGAGCATCTGTTAGATCTTCTTGTGATTCGATATGCAGTGCAATTACAGGTTGTACAACGCTAGATGAGTTTATTGCTTTATTTACAGAACCTACAGACGTAGAAGGAAATCCAATTGGAAATGCAATTATAAACGGTTGGCCTTCATGAAATGTATTATCTTTTTATTAGCAGCCACTACATTGATCAGTTGCAGGGATTCTGGAAATGAAACAGAGCAATCTCCAATAGACATTACAATCAATATTCAAAGTGACAGTGATTCCAAGATCAATGATGAATCAGACAATGTTACTTCAGAAAGTAATTCTTCCAGTGAAAGTACAAACACCAATACAGATAATGATTCGATAGAAATCACAATAGACAATGCTACTGGGATCACTACTTACAAATTTTATTCTATATAGGTGTTTATGCCAGTAGAGGGTTCTGTCATTGAAATGATATCCTCACTAGGGGGTACGTTATCCGCTTTGATTGCATCATTCTGGTACATAAAATATTTAACAGACAAGCATTCAGAAAGAGAAAAGTTGTGGATCGAAAAAGATACCGCTTCAGACATTGCATTACGGGAACTTCAAGCAAAGTCTCATACAGAATTACTGGGAGTCTTGGCAGGAGTTAATACTACATTGAAAGACATGACAGTAGCAATTAGTGAACTAAAAGTTCATTTAGAAAAACAATGAAAGTCTTTATTGTTTTATTTGTACTATTGTTGAGTTGCAGACCAGCACCAGCCTCAGACAATAAAACAATTTACAAAACAGCATTTATTATGCAGTGGGCATCTGATTGTGTACAGCAGTTGAAGTTTCACTTTATGCAACAGGGTATGCCGTTGCCGTATGCGTCAATGCAAGCAGGAATACATTGCAGTTGTGTAATTGATGAGTTTCGCATGAATTATACACAGGAAGAAGTAATGAAAATGACTCCAGCAGATCGACAATTATTTTCAGAATACTTTGCTATAAAATGTGTAGGAGATCCAAATGCAAGTATTTAGTGATGTATTTACAGTGATGCTAGAAACCGGAGCATTAGAAGGGATTTTAATAGCCTGTGGTGCTAGCGCACCTGCTGTGTTGGGAGTAAGGATGTATAAAAACTTTAGGAATAAGAAAAATGCTGGAAACTAAGAATTTTTCTGAAAAGGAATTATCCTGCAGATGTTGTGGGGATAATCGAATGAATATTTTATTCCTAGAAAAGTTACAAAGAATACGGGATGAATACGGCAAGCCGATGAAACTATCATCAGCGTATCGATGTCCAAATCACAATAACAACATCAGCAGCAGTGGAGTAGACGGGCCTCATACGACAGGTAGAGCCGTAGATGTTTTAGTTGCTGGAGAAGATGCTTATCATTTATTAAAAATCGTAATGAAGCACAACATGACAGGGGTAGGTATAGCCGGTAAATCCTTTATTCACATTGATGATCTTCCCAAATCAGAAAAGCGTCACAGGCCCGTAATTTGGACTTATTAAACTTTCCGGTAAGGTATCCGATGTCCTTGTATGAAAATTTACACAAGAAACGAAAAAGAATAGCAGCAGGTAGTGGGGAGAAAATGAAACGTAAAGGAGAGAAGGGTAGACCTTCTGCTCAAGATTTTAAAAATGCAGCAAAAACTGCTAAGAAAAAATAAAAGGAAGAATATGCCTGGACACTACGGTAAGAAAAAAAGAAAGAAGTAATTACTTTTTCAATAGTTGATCAAGTAAGTCTCTGATTTCCTTCAATTGATTTTCAGTCCGTTGCTCTACCAACTGAGCTATCTGGCCTTGATTTGATCCTATCTGATTAACAAGATCATATAGGGGTAGGTGTGTGTGGTTAAGGTAGCGTTGGGTAGTAGCTACATGTTGATGACGTAATAGATTTTGCACAAGTACATGATTTTGGCTAGTCGAAAGCAATTCGGTAGCCACAGAACTTCGATAGCCTTTCAGTGGTTCCGGTTGATCAAGCTTCATTTCACGCTGAAACTTTTTCATGCTATGTGTCAAATGAGAAAGCTCAGAAAAATGATTTTGATTTCCCAGTTGCAAATAACCGGAAGAACATCGCTTTTCTCCTTCCAAAAATAAAGCCAATTTTTCACAGATAGGAATTTTGGCTTCCTTTCTTGTTTTCAGATTCCAGCTACTTTGGTTTTTCAGCCAGATAAAATCAGGGTAAATCTGATCCCACTGCAAATGAAAAACTTCTCCTGCCCTCATAGCGGTATAGCGTAGCATATAGTGGGTGCGTTGTAGAATCTTATAACGTGGGCTAGTGCTACGGTAATTCAGTTCTTCTTCCAGCAGATTCATTTCTTCTGTAGTCCACACCGCATGAACCGGATCATTGGCAGAAAGCATTTCTATTTTAATTTTAGGTGTACCTAGACGGTCATGACACCAATTGAGATAACGTCTGAGGGTACGCAGATAAGAATTAATAGAAGTTTCCTGCAGTCCTTTGCTTTTCAAATGATCAACAAATTCTTCTACATCATCAATCGTGTAGGGTTCAGCAAAGTTCATTTTGAAAAACTGATCTAGATGTACTTGGTAGGTATCTGCAGTACGTTGGGATCGGTATCGTTGAATATATTGCAGAAACTTAGTTTGGTTCTGTAATGACATGTTTGACTTTCGCAATAATATCTATTTGATTTCTTTCTTGGCTATTTAAATCAAGATTTTCATAATTAGGATTATCACAAGTAACATTAAACATTTCATTGCTAATTTGCTGTATGCGTTTTACTTGAATACAATCCCAAATCTTTAACAGGTAAATTCCGTCCCCTAAAAATTGTTTACAATATTCTGCTAAAATAATTTCATTAGCCCAAATCGTAGGTTGCATTGAGTCCCCAGACATTTCATGCAAACAAAGGTTTTGTATGCGGTAACAAAGTTTTTTAGGGACATACAACGTGTCATAATTAAAGAAAGCATTTTGCACTTCATGATATTGATACAGTGGAATTGATTGTGATTTTTCTTCAAAGTTTTCCTCCCCTTTCATATCTCCGTTAATCATCCAATCATATGACCAGTTGTAGGCATTAGATAATTCTAAACAGAGATTATTTAAATGCTGTGACTGTTTGCCAAAAAAGACTCTTTGTACTTTTGATCGATCCCAACCGATTTTGGAGGCAATATCGGCATGAGAAAGCCCGTGTTTCTGCTGTTTGAATCGCAAACGATTAATTACTTCTTTTTGGTTCAATCCAAAATATACATCTTTAGAATCTTCTTCCAAATTTCCTCCTAAGTTACTGTTATTATTGGTTATATAAATTACTAAAATTGTTGTATTTTTTTGGGTGCATCTTTATAATGATCATTATAGATCATAACTGTCAACAGTCGAATCATATGAGATCATCTTGAAAATCACAGAATCGGATAATTTTGTAACAACTAGTAAAGCAGCAAACCTTCTAGCATGTAGTGTTGATCAAATTAGACGCATGATTTTACAGGGTAATTTAACTAGTATGCAGCTTTCAGACCGTGGGCCGCATATGATCCCAACTTCAGAAATTTTGCGACATCAAAATCCAGAACCTGCACATGCCGCAATGTCTTTTGAAGACTACTGTGACATTAATGCCTTAAATGCATCTAAAATAAAGAAGCTTGATCAAAGCCTTAATCATTTTTTAGCAGAAGAACGTAAAGAACAGTCCTCTGCCTTCATGAAGGGTTCTGCCCTGCACCACTTTGTAGAGTTATTTTTTGGAGGGCAGAAGTTTGAAGATTATTATGTAGCTGCACCAGCCGTAGATAAAAGAACAAAAGCAGGAAAATTAGAATTAGAAGCTTTTGAAAATAACAACGAAGGCAAGGTCATTATCCCTGCTGCTGATTATGATGATGTAGTGGGCATGGGGAAAAGTGTCATCAGTAATTATGAGTTTAGGGAACTAGCAGAAGGTGCAGATGTAGAAACTGTAATTACTTTTATGAAGGATGATGTGTACTGCAAATCTAGATTAGATTACTGCAGACCCGATAGAAACCTAGTCATTGATTTAAAATCATCTCTTCATGCAGATCCCTACGGTTTTAAAAAATCAGTTTGGAAATTTAAATACGACATCCAAGATGTATTTTATAAGTGGGCTTATTTTAAAGAATACAAGGAGTGGCCTGATTTTTATTTCTTTGTTGTTGAAAACAAAGAACCGTACAACACAGCATTTTATAAACTAAGTGACCAGTTTCTCAGCAATCAACAAACCGATAGGAGGATCACAGCAGCAATAGATTTATATCGTAAATATCTAGACGGTTTGATTCAAACCAAAGGTTATCACACAGGAATATTGGAGATTTAATGCCTATTCAGAAGTATCCAAAGGGTTATATACGACCCAATAAAAAAGAATCAGGTACAAAAAAGGGATTTTTTGATGACCTCAACAAGGCATGTGATGCAGTCAATGCCAAACCTAAAACATTTGTAGCTAAAAAGGGAATTGAAGGCCCAACAGAATTTAGTGATTTGATTCAACAATTTCTTTCTCAGGGAGGGAAAGTAAAAAAATACCAAGAGGGTTATGCAGAAGATTCAACTATTCAAGCCAAGTACTCATTGGAGGACAGGTGCGCTGTCTCTAGTGCCGGAAAGCTTAGGATCGATACACAAGTATTCTGACTGTTGTTATCTCGCATTAGCAACAATGTACATACATTTAAAGATGTATGATCAAGCCAACAGATTATTCAGAGTTTTTTATGAAAATACAGAGAGGCAAACAGAAAAGAGCAGGTAGATTCTGCTTTTACGGTACAGACGGAATAGGAAAGACTTTTTTTGCGTCAGCAATGAAAAGGCTAGCAGATAAAATTTTAGCAACGGAACAAAGCAAAAAGACTTTACTACTAGATATAGAGAAAGGTTCTTTTGCATTGGATGTTGCCAGAATCGAATTGGCTGATGCGTCGTATGTCGATATTGGCAAGACTACTTCTTCTTTTATTAATGATGAGGATATTAAAAAAGAATTTAATACGATTGTCATTGATTCCTTTGATTGGCTAGTAACCAAAATTGAAAATCATGTATGCACCAAAGGCCAAAAGAATAGTATCTCAGATTTTGAGTACGGTACAGGCTATACGAAAGTTTTTGAAGCCGTATGTGATTATTTGGATACGTTGGATGAGGTTATTGAAGCAGGATTTAACGTTATTATTCTGGCGCATTCTAAGAAGACTCAAGTGGAAGATCCGATATCTCCGTCAAGGTTGAGATATGACTTAGCAATACACTGGAAAAGTGCAAATCGGCTCAAAGAGTGGTGTGACCTAGTAGGTTTTATGTATTTAAAATCTGAATTTAGAGAAGAAGAATTAGGTTTTAATAAAACAATCACCAGAAGCAAAGGCAAGGATCGCAGAATGATTAGCTTCTGTGAAAACGCAAACTGGGAAGCGAAATCAAGAATTCCTATTAAGCAGGAAATAGACTTAGATTATGAAACATTTGCTGAAGAATTAGCAAAAGTATCCTGAGTTCACGGGTATCATAGAAATTAAGCAGGGGTTGACTCCTCCGACTGTGTTTTTGTGATCTTTACACAGTTAAAAGTACAACCGTGTCTAAACTGTCAAACGATACTTAATTTTTACCTTACCTTGGCTTCCGCATTAGCCAATTAAAAATTATAAGTTGTTTCTATGATATTCCTCGAATTTAATTATCCTCCTAATATTAAGGAAATGATGAAGTTAGAAATAGAGAAGATTAATCTCGAGAACCTAGAATTTGATAATGTTTTTCCTGCTGGAGAAAGCGTTGTTGCAATTACGGAAATTAAAGAAAAGGAGCAAAAGAACGGTACTGGTTGGTACTTGGAAGTGGAAATGATCAATGATGACGGTAAAAAGATTTTTGATCGTATTTTACTAGGAAACAAAGATGCTGCTTATCGGGATAAAGCTAATGTTCGTTGGGGGTTATTGCAAAAAGCCTGTGGCAAAACAGAACCTGTTGAGGATACCGATGAACTATTGAATTTAGCCTGTGTTGTTGTGGTTGTGCATAAACAAGACCTTACCTACGGTACACAAGCAAAGATTTTAAAATACCTACCGGAATTGACCTCTGCTAAGAAAAAAGGTGGCAAAGAGTATTGAGCTATTTCTACCTTTTCCTCCCTCAATTAATCGGATTTATCGGGTGAATTACCGTTCTAAATCCTTACACATCTCTAAGGAGGGGAAGAAATTTAAGGACTCAGTCAATGAAATAATCGGGAACGATGCAGGAACATTAGAACCGTATTATTCTCATGTTGAGAACATAACTCTTCCTCTCCTCTGTCCAATTAAATTAGAAATTGAATTAATACCGAAAGACCGAAGACTTTGGGATATTGATAACAGAGCAAAATTTCTAATTGATTGTTTAGAAGGTTATTTTTTTAAAAATGATAACCAAATCGTTGAACTTATTATAAGGAAGTTACCGTTTAATAAAGAGAAAGCAGGATGCAAGTGTACGATCTCAAAAGTAGAGCAGCCGTAAGGTTTTTACATAAAAACGGAATAGCGGCAGCAGTGTCACAAAAAGAGATCACCACAACCTCTAATCATGAAGATGTAGAATATCCGAAAGGTTTTGTAGGAGACTTAGCCCAATTTATTTGTAATACGGGCTACAAGCAACAGAAGTGGATTTCAATAGGTGCTTCTATAGCGTTATGTAGTGCAGTATTGGGTCAGAGAGTAAAAACCGAATCGGGTATGAGATGTAATGTATTTATTAATGCTTTAGCACCTACAGCAGCAGGAAAAGAACACGGTAGAAGGATGATTGACCGTATTCTATGTGCCGCAGGAGCAGAAAGTATCATTGCTGGTGATGAAATAGCCAGTGATGTAGGAATCATTGACCAATTATCTCATCAACCTCAACTGATCTATTTATTAGATGAATTCGGAAAGTTCATCAGGCGTACTTCTGTAGGTTCTAATCCTTATCTAGTTGGCATTCTTGAAATGCTGATGAAGTTATACGGAGTCAGTGACGGTACTTACCGAAGTGGTTGGAAAAAAACAGATCATGAAAATAGCCGTAAGATCATTATACAACCACATTTGGTTTTATACGCTACGGCTACCCCAGAACAGTTCTGGCCCACACTGAATACTGATCTAATCAGTAACGGATTTCTTAATAGGTTTTTTATCTTTGAAAATGAAGAAGAAACGCCAATTGAGCAAAATGTAGCAGAGCCTGTGATTCCTCCAAGGATTATTGAGCAGGTTAGAGAATTATATTCTTTACCTGTAGTGCCGTTAGGTTCTTTGTCTACAGAGCCTATGCCTTTATTGGTAAGGGCAGATGACAAAGCAAAAGCATTACTGGCAGATGCTCAATTGTATTGGAGGGAAAAGTCAAATGAAGATAATAAGGCTAGGGATTTGTGGAAAAGAGCCAATGACATGACTCGCAAGTTATCCCTGATATTGTGTGCAGCTAACTTTACTAAGGAAAGGAGAGGTCAGATCACTGAAGTAGAAATGTCTGATGCGATTAGAATCACCAATAAGTTATGTAATAACGCTAGTAATAAAGCATTAGAGTATTTAGGCGATACTAATCATGAGCGTTTCTTAATGAAACTTTACCACAAAATAAAGGAGAGGTCAACAGGAATCAGTAACAGAGAATTGTCTAGATGTTTTCAGTCTGTAAGTGCTTCATATCGTTCACAAATTTTAGATCAGTTGGTGGAAGCAGGTAGAATCAAGCCAATGAAGATTCAAAATTCTGAGCGAGTGAGTAAGGGTTGGATTGCACTAGATGACTAAAATTGGCCTTAAACGTCTAAAAAAAGGCTTAATGTCACTAAATGACTGTATACGGGCCTTAACCGTCACTAATGTCACTAAATCAATGACACTAAGGAATTTTTTATGTTTTCTGAAATTGTGAAAGAAAAGTACGATTGGGTGGATCTCGTAAAGATTCAAGAAGAAGAATATCTATTCCTAGAAGGGCAACAACTGTCGCAGAGGAGTAGAATTGATATGCTGCTCAACATTTTAAAAGATACTGATGTAGGTGTATATGATGATCTAGAAGAGGTACTGCTGGAGTGGATTAATGACTCTAGAGGCAAGCCTAAGTACACAGAATGTATTTCTACTGAAAACAAAGTAGGGTTTTGCTATACAGGCCCAACGTTAGAGGATCAACGTTTTGAATCAGATCTTGAAGAAGATTATGATGCTTACCTTGGTCAAGTGAGTCACATATGAAAAACAAACGGCAAGCTAGAGATTTATCTGGTGAAACCTTTGGTAGGTGGACGGTATTAGAAAGAGCCAATAGAAATGAGCAAGGTCATTTTTATTATTGGTGTTTGTGTGAATGTGGTTTCAAAGGTAGAATCATTGGCTATTCACTGAAATCGGGTAAATCTAAATCATGTGGATGCTTGCAGAGGGAAATCTCTGCTGAAAAGATGAAGGAAGTCCGCACAATGACCCGTCATTATCATAGAAAGGAGGTGAGAGATCTAAAGCAGGAAATCGAATATCTACGCAACCTATTGAAAAAACATAAAATTGATTATTGTGCTGTTGCTTCCTGAAGTAGACAGTTTCTAAGATGAGGAGGAGACACAAATTGTCTTAGTGACAAGTCTCCTCTTTGTTTTAAAATACTCATGCAGAGTACAGCTATTGCTACAGGTTTTGGCAAAGGCCACCGTTCTGTTTCCCAATACCACAAAGCCTGTCTAGATATTTCTAATAGATCACAGAAATCATGTACTTGATATCCTAGATAAATTCGTTGACGTTTTAACCACTCCCCACTTCCCAAGTCTCCAAAAAAATCTTCATACGGTACTTGGGCTAGAATTTCTTCAGCTTCTCTTACATAAACAGGCATAAAACTTTTGCGGTCATCAGCGGCATTGGGTTAGATACATTTAAAATGTGTGAATGTTTAAACATTACAGCATCACAAATCAAAAACATCTAAATATTTATTCTTTTGAATATATGATCAACTACCGATTCACTACAAGCTTGTAACGAGGATTTTAGTTGATAGAGGGTAGAATATCACTAGAAAAATAATAGGTTGCTGGTAAAGCTTTTGAAGATAATGCAGTAGAAAGGAGAGAACAGGCTAGGCAGAAATTACCTTGCTAGGCAAAATCTGCCGATTAGGTAGGCAAAAACTAGTCAGTAATGATCTAAAAACAATTTATAGGTATTTGCATTTTCAAAGCCAAAATATATCTGTTGATACTTTTCGATAAGCTTGAATGCAAATAAAACGGTTTTTAGCCTACTAGCAGGAAACATTAAACTAGCTTTTTTGCTAGTCTGGATGATGAAATGATCATCATGATGATGCCAGGACACTACGTTGGAAGGATTAGCAAAATCAGTTTGCATATGCTAGCTCATTGGATGAATGAACAAAGCCCTTACCTTGCTCTGGTAGTTGCTGCAAACGCTTTACGCTTCCCTTGTATGTCAACAAACCTATTGTTCCGATATTATCTAATAACCAACTATCGGAGTTGTCTGCATTGATTGCAGGATAATTCCAAACTGTAGCAGGGAAGCTTTCTTCTTTTAATGTGGTAACTACTGAAACATTTATCCCGTTATAAATGCAATAGTGTTCAAAGCCTTCTGATCTATCATTCTTTGAATAAGCCAAAAAATAATTACTTGGGAACCTACCCTCTGCATATCTCATTATCCTTTCCTTTCGTTTGCTGTAGTCATAAAAAATCACATTTTGAAATTCTGAGAACAACAAAGGAAACTGTAATTCCCANGCTATATCNNNAAANACNTTNAAACGAATACAAGCAATTTTGCTTTCCTTTTCTGCTTTGATCGCTTGCTTGGCTATTTCNANATANACNTGNTTNTCAAAAGCTTTCCTTTCCTCTATNAANNATNTNGTNTTATTNATTCTNGCNTGNTGNACTGATTTCATTTGTCCCCTACCTGAAAACGGCCCTATACATATTTCAGAACAAATTGGTGTTCTAGAAGGGCAAACTTCAAAACCTGATGTATTACCTGCTGCTAGTGATAAACCAGAAAATAACCTGTTCTGATCCCTTTCATTTGCATAGTTGTTAGACTTATTCATTTTGTGGTTGTGATTAGTTATTAAGCTCATAATTCCTCAAAAGTATATTTTTAAGATAAAAAAAGAACAAAAAAAATGCAGCAACTCCAAAGAATCACTGCATATTAAATAATTAGTGGTTAGGCTGCTATTTCCTCCTTTTTGTCTGTAGGTTTAGATAAATCGACTCCTTTTGGTTTGAAAAAATCACTTCTCAATTCTTCAACTTTGGAAGAATTTTCAATTGTTATCTCTAATAGATGTTGCTGCATCACGTTATCAATTAGTTCTTTTAATGCTTGTCTTTTCTCCTTTCCAAAGAAAAACAATAAATTAGATAGTTCTTTGTCTGTAATCGTTACAGAACTAACTACCCTAATAATATTTTCATTCTCTTTTGCTGCTGTTCTTGGCATCTCAAACTCCGATTAAGTTAATAAAATGCTAGTAAACCAAATACTAGCCCCAAACCTACTCAGTAAGTAGGCTTGAAGATATATCTATTTTACTTTCTTGATAATCATAGTATTTGCTCAAATATAACTTTGTTGCCTTGCCGAACGTGATTGGAGAATAATCTTTGTGCGTTGTAAATCTTAGCTTTTAGCAGTAATAGCACTCGCTTCTGAATAACTTGATTCCCACAACAAAGCTTACAAAATCTATATTTGTTGTAATCACTTTTCAAAGGAATGCAGTGTGGTGTTATATGATCNCAGGANCCGTANCGATGACTAGNNCCTGTTCTGTGAATCANTCCTGTTNTGNNNGCAAATANTTTCATCATTTCCTCTTATATAATAAGGTATTGAATCAGCACTGATCAGAATTGATCAATGTTAAATCACGTTACTTCAGAAATTATGCCCGCTATTGATTATTTGTGATTGAATGTAGGAAAAAGATTTTGTGTTGTGAATCCACCAACAAAATT
>FUFK010042809.1_pt1 | contig 37158 bp, 49 predicted proteins | sample 1021851 | NCBI WGS metagenome assembly FUFK01 (sample SAMEA51879418, study PRJEB19060) | metagenome | reverse complement strand
ACTATATATTTAAAACTAAAGTACATAATCATTCTGAGATTAAACAAAATTTATTGGACTTAATAAATTTGATACCCACAAACCCAATCAAAAACGAAACTGACGATATTTTGCACACCGACTATAATTTACCGAGCGCTATGCACAGAGAATATTTTAAACTATTCGCATTGACGATTAATAATCATTTACAAAAAATGGTTAGTGAACTGCAAGTTGATAAGTGTGAAATAAGCACGTATTGGTTTCAAAGATATGGCAAAAACGGTACACACCACTGGCATACTCACTCATGTTGTAATTATGCTAACGTGTATTTTGTAGAGTGCCCTGCCGGGTATAGCACTAAATTTAAACATTTCACTGAGGATTGTGAAGAGGGTGACATACTAAGCTTTCCTGCTTTTTTACCTCACATGTCACCACAAATACAGGACGATAGCATAAAAACTATTATTGGATTTAACACAGATTTTTACACATAGGAGTAAAGCATGTATATATTAGCAACAGTACCACCAGAAATATCACAAAACTTAGATGTAATTGTAAATCAAAAACACACAATTAAGGCAAACTTTGACTTAGCTGGTAACATAAAGAATGAGTTTATGATTCCAGATGCAAAGCCTATTGTATGGCCTTTATTAGATGCTTTAATAAAACAATGGAAAGAGAAATACCCACATGAGTTTGCAAGATTAGGTAGCATGTCTAATCAAGAGGAATTTAAATTAGAACTTTTTAATACATGGGTAAATTTTCAAAAAAAACATGAGTTCAACCCCATACATACACATGACGGTGTATTTAGTTTTGTTATTTGGCATAAAGTCCCGTTTCATCAAAAAGATGAATACGCTAGGTTCCCTCACATGAAAGAGGCACAAATTAAAGCAGGTCATTTTGCTTTTATTGTAACATCACAAATGGGAAAAATAGTTCAGCATGACATGTGTGTTGACAACACTTGGGAGGGTAAAATGGCTTTGTTTCCTGCTGATCTTAACCATATTGTTTACCCCTTCTATACATCCGAGGATTATCGTATATCCATATCTGGTAATGTTGGATTTAAATTATAACTATTGATTTCATAGCTTTTCGCCTATAAAACTATATTATGGCGAAAATTGTAGATGAACCCGTTCTATTGCGTTATGACACGATAGACGGTAAACAAGTCCCCGTATATAGTGCTAAGGTAGAGACAACTGTCACCAACACTAAGACAGGGAAAGAGTATAACTCACACGAGGAATGTCAGGCAGATATTGACAATCCAGAAACAGATACAAAAGAGGAAGACATTAGAAGAGATGTCAACGTAATAGCACCTAACTTATTCAGTGGTGCAGCTACAGGCGAGGAGTAAAATGTTTAAGAAGATCCTACCAGCAGTCACAGGGGCAATAGGTTTTGCAGTTGCAGGACCAGTTGGTGCCTCCATAGGTGCAGGTTTAGGATCAGCAGTTAGAGGAGATAATCCTGCAAACATAGCCACATCTGCTTTGATGGGTTATGGTTTAGGAGCCTTGGGAGGTAGCGCAGGATTGGTTGGAGGACAAGGATTGGCTGCTCTTGGTTCTAGTGTCGGCACCGTGACAGGACTAGGAGGACAAGCTGCTAGCGCTGGAGTCGGAGGACAATCCGCTTTTGCTAGACCAGCTTTAGGTCAAGCGGCAAAAGATGCAGTTGCAAGAGAAGCTGCTAGTCCCGGTTTATTAGCTCAAGCAGGGCAGTTTATAAAAAATAATCCATTAACTGCAGGTGCGTTAGGACTAGGAGCTGTTGGAGCTTTAAGTGCAATGGAAGATGAAGAAGAAGGAGTAGCCATACCTGATGCAGTAGTGCCAGGTAGTATCGCTCCTTTAGATGCTACTCAACCAGGTGTAAGTTTTTTTAATCCTGCAACAGGATCATACGGTGCGGCAGCACCAACATATAGAAGTTTGAAAGACGGAGGTTTTCCTAGAAAGACAGGGCAAATCTCTGGCCCCGGCACAGAAAAGTCTGATGATATTCCTGCTATGTTAAGTGATGGTGAGTTTGTCATGACTGCAAAGGCAGTTAGAGGATTAGGTGCATTGAATGGCGCTAAAAAAGGTGATAAGTTAGAACAACGTCGTAGGGGTGCAAAACAAATGTATGACATGATGGATAAATTTGAAAGCAAGGTAGCATAATGGTAGATCAAGTTTTAATGCAAAGACAAGCCCCGTTCATAGAAGATAGAGCGGAACAACTATTAGCAACCACTTTTGGTATTCCTTTAGCACCGGGAGAAATACCTCCTCCAAAACTACCGGGGGAAACTGATGAAGAATATTTATTAAGAATTAGAGGTTTAGCAGGTGTGCCTCAGACAGTTCCTGCTCAACAAGTTGCACCACTAACTCAAGCGCAAGAAACGGCAGTTGCCAAAGCGCAAGAAGGATTAGGTGCTTATCAACCATTTTTAGATGCCGCATCGACAACAGTAGGTGCAGGTTTAGGCGCTATCGGTGCAGGTGTTCAAACATTAGATCCCTCTCAGATATCTACGTTTATGAATCCTTTCTCTCAACAAGTTACACAGCAAGCATTAGCTGAACTTGACAGACAGGCAAATATCCAAAAACAACGAACCGCTGCCGAAGCTGTAGCAGCAGGAGCTTTTGGTGGTGCAAGGTTCGGTGTCCGTGAAGCAGAAGAAGCTAGAAACTTAGCACAGGTAAAATCGCAAAGAATTTTTGAAGATCTATCACGAAACTTTTTACAAGCACAACAGGCACAACAAAGAACTGCACAACAACTAGGACAACTTGGAGTGCAAACACTACAAGCAGGTCAAGCACAAGTTGGATTGGGGGAAGCAGGACAAAGATTAGGTGGGGTTGACATCAACAGATTATTAAGTGTTGGTGGAGTTCAACAACAACAATTACAAAATGAATTAGAAGCTGCTAGAAGAACAGAACTAGCCAGACAACAAGAACCTTTTAGAAGAGTGGGATTTGCATCTGATGTTTTACGAGGCGTACCTTCTTCACAAGTTCAGTTTACACAACAACCTGCTCCGTCTTTATTCCAACAAGTTGCAGGTTTAGGTATTGCAGGTCTTAGCACCTTAGGTGCCTTAGGAGGAACGGGCGGTATCAGCTCGTTACTAGGATAATGGCTATATTAGATAGACCCTTGTTTCAACGACGACCAACCATGGACCAACTACGCATGTATGGTTTACCTGCGTTTGCCAATGGTGGAGTTGTTAATTATCAAACAGCAGGAGAAGTTAAAGTTATAGATGAAGAGATTATTACAAAACCCAACGGAGATATTGTTAGAGTTAGAACTATTGAACAAAGAACTCCTCGTGGCATAGTCACCAGAAAAGTTGAGGAAGTCATTGAACCCGGAACACAAACACAAGAAACTAAAAATCCTAGAGATCCTAAAAAAGATAAAAAGGACACCAAGGTTCCTAAAAAATCTACTTTAAGATTAGCCACTGAAATGGAACAAGGTGCAGAAAACTTAGCAGAATCTGCTAGAACATCTGAGGCGATTGTGTCTGACACAGTAGATAGAAAGCAAGAGGAGTTGGCAGACTCTGGTTTTGCAGCTTCAGGAGATGAACGAAATAAATTAACAGAACTAGAAAATTTAGTGAAAGAAAGATCTGAATTATATAAAAGAATTTTAGGTGATCCTAAAGAAGGACTAAAACAACAAGGGTTACTTCAACTAGCACAGTTTGGTTTAAACTTAGCATCTGCTAGAGGAGGCAACTTTGCAGAGAAGATTGCCAAATCTGCTAAAGATCCACTACAAACTTTTGCAGCTTTAGGTAGAGAATCGTTGAAAGACGAAAGAGCGATAGACATGCTAGCAATCAAAGGTGCAGAGGATGAGTTAGCTAGAACTCAGAAGACAGGAACCTTTGGACAATTAGTGCAAGACATAATGAAAGCTAATCCTAAGATGGACATGGAGGAGGCATACGCTAAATCAATTGAAATTACATCACAAAAAGCAGGTAAATCTTTACAGGAACAAAGAAATGAATACGTAGATAAATTAGTTGATTTATATGTAAAAGAAGAGGGACTTGAAGTTGAAGAGGCAACAAATAGAGCGAATAAAAAAGCACTAGAAAGATTTCCTAATCCAACAGATGATACAAAAACAACCACATCAGACATAGTTACAATAACAGGCAAAGGCGACCCCGCCTACGACAAGTTACAATCAGGTGATCAATATATCTTCGAAGGTACCACCTATACGAAAGGATAAAATCTCATGGCCGTTAATCCTTTCGGAGATGACCCAGTAGATCTAAATGTTAATCCTTTCGGGGATAAACCTCTTAATGATATAGAAGAGCAAGACAAAGATAAGTCCCCCGGATTTTTCAAAGGGTTTTTTGCAGGGATAGCATCAGGTGTTTTAAAGGTGCCAGANGGCTTTGTTTCTCTTGGAGCAGAGCTAGTTGATCTAGGATTAGACACAGATACAGCTGTGGGCGTTGAAGAATTTTTTGATAAAATAAATCCTTTTGAAGAAATAGCAGAAAAAACTGTTGCAGGTAAAATAACTGAAGGACTTATCCAATTAGGTATACCGGGCGTTGCAGGTTACAAAGTGGGAACACGTCTTGCTAGAAAAGCAATAGACGCAAAGAAAGCTGGTAAATATACAGACAAACAAGTTGCAAAAAAAGTTAGAGCAAGCAGGACAAGAGAAGATATAGATCAAGTCACAGGTAAAGCGGATCTTGGTAGAAAATTTAAAATAGGTGGAGCAGGATTACTAGGATCAACTTTAGGCGAGGGTATAGCATATACAGATGACTTTGGAACTATTGGCGACGTTATCGGTGGCCCAACAGCTACAGACCAAAGAGAGGGTGCCGAGGGTAGAGAAGAAGCATTTAGAAGATTTACAAATCGTTTTAAGTTTGCAGTGGAAAGTGGTGCTCTTGGTGCAGGTCTAGGCACAATAATCACAGGAACATCGAAGGCACTAAAAGCCTCTCCTCTTGCTAGAGAGTTTGATAAAAGTCCTTTGCAAAGTGTGATAGGAAAAGCGTTAAATAAATTAACTCCCAACAGTGTATTAGGTAAAAGAGCTTTTAATATTTTAAAAGATGGCGATCAAATCGCTACGACCTTTGCCTTAAAGTCACAATTTTTTGTAGATAATTTAGCTAAGTCCGCAGAGAATATTTCTAAACAAGCACTTAAAAATGCAGGTGGTCAAAAAGAACAGGTGTTTAATCAGTTTCAAAAACTCGTAAATGATAGACTGACTGACTTCGGTGATTTTAAAAAAGCAGATTTTGTATTTGATGGTAAAGGTAATATCTTAAAAGAAGCTGTCCCTGAGGCTGCATACTCTACACCAAAAGTAAAAACAAAAGTTACTAGAACAGGGAAAGAAATAGAGATAAACAACCCTGCATACCAAAAGAGAGAACGACTACACGATTTTATGAAGAATACTTTAAAAGCCTCTGATGATGACATAGCTCAGTTTGAAAACTCACTATTGAATGCAAGATATCAAATAGATTTAAACTCTATAACTTTAGACAAACAACTATTACAACCTTTAATTAAAGAAGCCAGAGCAACTTTAAAATTAAAAACTTTAACAGATGACGAAGAAAACATAGCTAGAACAGTTTTAGAAAATGCAGGGAAGTTAAGTGAAACTTTTAATAGTCAATTAGGAAAGTATATTAATAGAGAATACAAGTTATTTAAAAAGGACAAAGGAATAGTAAAAAAATTATTTTCTGATGATCAGTTTAGACCGACTAAAGATGTCATAAACAGAGCGCAAAGAGTTTTTAGTAAAGCTCTAACTAACGCTTACAGGAATAGTAAAGTAACTAGAGCGGAGGCCACAGAGGCAGTAGAGCGAAGAGCAGCGCAACGTCAAACACAACCTATGACAGGGAGAAGAGATCCTCTAATTGAAAGAGAAAGAAGTATGGCGAAACAAGATGCCATTGAACAAGAAATTCTTAGAAAAACAAAAAACTTTGAAGAAAATATAGCCGCTGAAAAAGCAGCTGAGGCAGTTCGACTAATAATAAGCACTAGAGGCAAGACTTTGTTTGAAGAGTCAGTGGCAGGACCAATAGGAAACTTTAGAAAATTTTTAAAAGATGACATAAACTTGGATGTTGATGAGGATATATTTAAAAAGAGAACTGTAAAATCAAAAGCGATAAGAGAGTTATTAGGTGAGGTTGAAGACCCTTTCTTTAATATCGCTAATACAAACGCAAAACAATCTGAGATAATGGCTCAGTTAGCGACACATAATAAATTGTTTCAAGATAGTTTAAAGCCTAGTGTCATACCGGGAATGGGTAGAGGGGTAAAAAGCACTTTGTTCTTTGATTCAACCGCTGACGCTGAGAAAGCCATAAGAAATTTACCAGAGTACAAAGACATAAACATAGGACAAAATAAATTAGGGGAGGAGATTGTTCAAATTGAAACTACCAATGGTAATTTAGTTCCTAGTGTTTTAGAGGGTAAATACACATTTAAAGCTGTAGCAGAGGCTATTACTAATACAGATAAAATGATAGCCGATAATACTTTAAATAATTTATACAAGTGGATGGTTTTAGTGCCTAAAAGTATATCTCAACAAGCCAAAACTATTTACTCTCCGTTTACTCACGTTCGAAACGTAATATCTGCTGCTTTATTTACCACGATGAATGGTAATATTCTTTTTCAAAACCCTGCAAAGACAGCCAGATTATTTAAAAGATCACTGAAAGATATAACAGGTAATGATGTAGAATCGCAAACTAGAAGATTAAGAAACCAAAGACTAGGCATTAACGGCACCAACCCTATTGCAGGGGACATAGACGCTCTAGCAAAAGAAGTGGGAACTGATTTTTATACAGGTAACTTCAATGGAGCCATGAATACTTTATTGGGGAGAACAAGTAAATTAGCAGAGAAAGCCAGAAGAGCATATTTAGCTGAAGATAATTTATGGAAAAATTTTAACTTTGAAGCAGAGTTAGAGTCTTTAAAACAAAACTTTAAGGTTCTAGGTATCAACTCAAAGAATATTTTTGATCCTAAAAATATGCAGGCATATAGTAAATTGCTTGGTAGAAAAGTAACTAGAAACGATCCTATCTTTGATCGAGTGGTAGATATAAGCACCGATGGTAGATTTGTAACTCTAGGTAATCAAGGTGTTAGACTAGAGGGAGACAAACTATTAGAAACTTTCTACGAAAATATGGCTGCACAAATTACAAAACACAATATCCCTAACTATGAGTATGTGGGCGAATTTATTAAAACACTTAGAAGATTGCCTCTTGGTACGTTTGTTGCTTTCCCCGCCGAGATTATCAGAACAGGCTTCAACACAATACAAAGAGGACTTAGAGAACTACAAGTAGAAGGTTTTAAACAAACAGGACTTAGAAGATTAACAGGTGTCGCTACAACAGCAGCAGTTGTCCCAGCAGGACTTGTGGAATTTGGTAAAGCCTTAGCAGGTATGACTAATGATGACATGAGAGCGCTTAGAACTTTTGTTCCTTCATGGTCAGTAAACGGATTGTTGATGCCTCTTGAAAGAGATGAAAAAACAGGCAAGGTAAAATATGTAGATTTAAGTTACATCTTCCCTTACGACACATTAGTTAGACCAGTCAATACTATTTTAAACGAAGCATCTAAAGGACAAGAGACAGGAGAGAGTTTAAATAAATATTTATTAGATGCAGGTGCTACGAGTTTCTACGAGTTGGCAAAACCATTTATATCTGAATCTATTTTCTTCGAGGCTTTTGCAGATATCGTTGCACGAAATGGCAGATCAAGAGATGGTCGTCAGATATTTAGACCTGGAGATTCCACAGGAGAAAAAATTTACAAAGGTGGAATGCATGTCGTCGAAACATTTATGCCCGGTTCTGTCAATCAGGTGAAAAGATTGTTTCAAGCAGGTGCGTTAGGCAACGAAAAAATACCTGACAGATATGGACAGACATATAATTTATTAGATGAGGCAGGAGGTATCTTTGGATTTAGAGCNATAGAACTTGATCCATTAGATGCGATGCCGTTTATCATAACAGATTTNAATAAGAGAAACGANAGTGCNAGAGCGTCCTTTGTTGGTGATGTGTTGAAAGGGGGACTTGTTTCTCCTGCTGAAATTGTAGATCAATATCTCAAAGCAGAAAGAGTAAGATTTCAAAACTTTAAACAGATGCATAACGCATATAAAGATGCTTTACAGTTAGGGGCAAATAGATCTGATCTCGTGAAAGAAATGAAAAGAATTACAAGACGAGAGAGAGCGGCCATCATACGGGGAAACTACTTACCTTATCTACCGGGAGACGGTATTCGTCGAGCGTTTAATAGAAACTTTAGAGACTTAGAGGAAGAACTAGGTAGAGAAATACAAAATCCTTTCCCATTAGCTCTTCGTGAAATATTAAAGATAAGAAGAAACAACATGAATGTGGATGTAAACGAAGGCGATTTTGACTCGACCTTCGTCATACCAGAAGGATTTACAGATAAAGAAATCACGCCTACCGCACCACCGACCACGACCAAATCAATAAGCACTAGCACAGGAGGCAGGATAATCACAGCGGAACCAACACAAAGCCTTGATTCTGAATTGGGAGCAGATATACTGTTTGGCGATGATGAACTTAGCAAAGCAATATTTAGGCAAAGGAACNNATAATGGCACCTCCAGGTAGAGTTAGATTTAAAAATGAAGCGCCGTTTCGAGGCAACCCATCAAGACAACTTCAAATTGAGAGAGAAAAAACTCGTGATGTTTTCTTTGATGGNAGAAAAGATATCAGCAACGAGAGGCTAGATAATAGAAGAAGACAAGCAGATGAGTATGCTGCTTTTAAAGCTGACCCTACAAAAACTAAAGAAGTGGAGGGTATAACAGGTTTATTTCAAGCAGCCACCCCCGGTGGAAAAACTCTAGCGGAAAAAGAAATGGAGTTGGCTCAAAAGTATGGACCAACGCTAAGTGACATTGCTGGAGATATAACTTATAGAGGAGGAAAAATCATAGGGGCACTGGGAGAAAAAGCTCTAAGTGGAGGGCTAGGCTTTCTTGCAGTTGTCAAAGACATAGTTAATTATGCAACTAACAAGGGTAATAAAAATTACGATAAATTAAATGATGTGGAAAAAGAAATATACGATAACCCAGATAAACACCCTCTAACCTCTAAAGGACTGCCCTCTCTTAAAGAGATTGCACAGTCAACAGATTTGATTAATAAAGCAGAAAAAGATGCTTTAGGTTTACAAATTGATAGATTAATAGCGAATAGAGATTTTCGAAGAACACCCGGCACAGGCTACCAAGCAGGAGCAGGACTGACAACTTTACCAACTCCTGAAATTAGTATTGATTTTCCCACCAGAGATCCTGTTTTTCCAGCTGAAGAANTTAAACAANCNGCTCTAGATAGATTTAGTCCTGANTANNTAGNACAACAAAAAGCNTTATTAGATGAATTAAATATATCCCCACAGGTTGCAGAGTTATTGGGNCCTAACGCACCGGGAGGAAGAGAAGAAGAATTTTATGTAAACCCTGCAGACCAAGATTTTGACGCTAGTAGACCTTATGGCTTTATGGGAGCAAGCGCTTATGGTGCTTCGATAGACGACACTCCAGGATTAGCTGCGGGCACAACATTTCCACAAGGTTTTAAGAGTTTAGAATTTGATGACTTATTAGGACGTGAGTCATCTGAAGGAACCTTAGTTGGAGGACAGGGAGGAACTCAAGTCACTGCTTTTAACAACCCCGGTAACCTAACAGATGTAGGACAAGCAGGNACTACAGGAGAAACTTATGGAAACAACTTCGCAGTCTTTCCTAACGCTCAGGTGGGCATAGCTGCACTAGAAAAGGATTTAGAATTAAAAGTAAATCGAAGTAATAAAGTTGATGATATTATCGGTCAATATGCAGCAGGGGATCCTAACGTTAATAGATATATTGATTTCGTCACGGATAGAGTCGGAGAAACAGTAGATCAAAATGAATTAGACGATTTACGAGACGCTGTTATCACATTNGAAAACAAACCAGATATCGCACNACAATACTTAGCGTTGGTCGCAGATGGTGGACTGATGGATAAGAAAATGTATGGTGGGATCATCGCTTCCAAGAAGTAATGAAACGTATACCAAGAAAATCTGGACAACCTAGAAAGTCTAAGTTACACTCCGATCTTTATACAGATGAGAATCCAAAAGGAACAATCAAAGGACTTGGCTTTAAAAATGAAACATCGGCTAGAAAGAGTGTGTCTAAAATTCGTGGAAGCGGTAGAACACACGCTCATAAGACTCAAGCTGCTATCGCTATGGAGCAGAGAGCTAGGGTTGCAGGTAAAACTAAAGCTGCAGGAGTGTACAGGAAGTTCATCGAAGCGCAAAAAAAGAAAACGAAAGAAAGACGAAGACGAACATAATAAACATTGGGGCATAGGAGGTTTCTAATGATAAAAATTACTGACGCATTGAAGGCACGAGTACAGGACCATGAAGGCCTAAGGACATCTGTTTATCTCGATTCACTGGGGAAAAAAACTGTGGGCATCGGCCACCTCGTACAAGACCATGAACTTGAAAGGTTTGCCGAAGGGGTAGAAATACCCATGGATGAAATCATGGAAATATTTGAAATGGATTTAAACAGAGCGGCAGCAGGAGCCGATATGTTAATAGAAGATAACGTTGGACACGATCTGCCTCAACATGTAGGTGAGGTGATTCTTGAGATGGTGTTTCAGCTGGGGACAACAGGTGTATCTAAGTTCAAAAAATTTTGGAAAGCACTAAGAGTCAAAGACTGGAAGAAAGCAGCAGAAGAAATGAAAGACAGCAGGTGGCATTCACAGACACCGAAACGCTGTGAGTCGTTAGCAGAAATTGTAGCTAATACTTAGTCTCTACTTTTTCTTACAGTTTTTTGATGTGACTCTAACGCATCCCACACCTCAACCTTTGACCAATGAGCCATGACACATTTAGATATGTCNTCGTGTAAAACTTTCAACCAACTAATATCCATCGGTATACTTCTACCTTTGTTATCAGCGATGTGGTCTACTTCTTCATTAGTTAAAGATAAATTTAATTTACCATTGTCATAAGTTATTCTCATTTTATTTCTCCCCAATTGATTCCTATTTTTGCCTCGCATTTTACGGGCACGTGAAGTTCAACGGCAGACTCCATCGTATCTTTTATTTCTTTTACCTGGGTCTCATTGGCTATAGAAATATTTAGTTCGTCATGTATTTGTATCATGGGAATGATCCCATGATTATTCCACAAATCAACCATGGCTTTCTTGGTTTGATCTGCCGCTGAACCTTGTATTAACCTATTCAATGCACGATAGGTTCCTGCTCTTTTCATCTCATTCCACGCCCAAGTTTTCTTGGCGTTTTCATGACTCATCATTCTTTTGTCGTGAAAGTCTTTGTTCTCCCACAAATCAAATCGACACCTACGACCGAGCAGAGTATTTATAAATCCGTTTTGTTCTGTATATCTAGTTGCACGAACAATTATGTTGTTTAAGAAGTGAACGTTATCATTGTATTTTTTCTTCAAAGCCTTTGCTTTCTCTTGACTAATATCTAGAGAGTTAGCTAGTTTTGCTATACCCATACCATACATAAGTCCCAGACCTATAGTTTTGGCTTCTTTCCTTGATATTTGCGCCATATCAGCAGTTACTTGATGGAAGTCCTTTCCTTCATGGAAGAACTTAATTAGGGTCTCAGCGCCCTCTAAATCGTGTTTTTTGGCATAGTGTACGAGCAATCTAGGCTCTTGTTGGGAATAATCGAGAGAAACCCACTTTTCTGCCTTTTCTGGTAGAAATAAAGATCTGATCTTTGGCCCTATAATTTCATTGCGAGAAGGAACCTGTTGCAAGTTAGGATTATTCATGGACAACCGACCACTGACCGTGCCACCAAACTCACTTTTTAGTTGGTTGATCTCAGCATGAATCCTGCCATCCACATTGTGTTTTAGTATGGAGTCAATGAATGTAGTATGTGCTTTATTATATTCCCTAGCCACGGATATTGATTGGATCAAAGGATTCTCACTATCCTTCATAGCCTCGTTACTTATCTTCGCTTGTTTATTTTTCTCAGTGTATTCATACTTCTCTCCGAGCTTATCAAAAACTTTTTGTAGTGATGCAGCAGTATAAATATCAGAGGCATCGATTTTTATACCTGTTTCTTTTTTGATGTTGTTATAAATTTTTTCTTCTTCTAATTTAAAAAACTTTTTTGTTTTCTCAGCCCGGTCAAGATCAACACGAACACCTTTCCATCTCATCTCCAAAAGCAAACGAAGTAGATCTGTCTCTAAATTAAACACATCAGTCAGTCCTTGCTTTTGTATTTCAACTCTAAGAAACTCCCATAGTTTGTAAGTTAGCTTCGTGTCTTGTTCTGCATACACACCGACATATTCTACAGGGACTAAGTGCATGTTCTCTATGGCTTTGAATCCATGTTCTTTACCAAAGTCCTCTAAGATGTTGCCTTGCTTTCTCTCTCCTAAATAATCTTTTGCTAAATTATTTAAACTATAACTAAATCTGTTCTCATCCACCAAAGGAGCAGCTATCAAAGTATCATATACTTTAGTGACATCACACTCGACCCCCCACCGTCTAAGCCAACCTAAATCATAAACNGCNTTGTGNCATANNACTATTGGATCNTNTTTNAATAATTTTCGTAAGCCACTTCTTNACNTCCTCCTCAGGAAAGTTTCCCCCACGTTCATGTCTTACCGGGAAGTACCCATCAAATCCATCAAAAGATATGGCAACACCTACAACAAAACCTTTGTTCGTTGCCCACCCACCACCAAGAGTTTTAATATCTGGATCGTATGTTTCTAAATCTATGGCAACTTGTTTAATACCAGATACATCTGGAAAGTTTGGTCTTGTCCACTCTGGTTTGTTTTCTTTCTTTAACAAATCCATTTGTTGTTCAAATATCATCTAAGAACCTCTTCAAATTCGTATTGAGAAGTAGAAGGCACAACAAAAAGATTCTCTTTTGCCCTTGTCATCCCCACATAAAAAACTCTTCTTTCGTCATCTCTATTATAAGACATCTCGTCAATAATTCTTTTAGATATATCAGAAAACAAAACCACATTCTGACTCTCTCCACCCTTCGCACCGTGAATGGTAGATAATTTTATACTTGCTTTTTTATCTAGGTCATATCCTCTTTTTAAAATCTGCCTCATGTAATTTATCTCATTCTCAGCTATACCATTTAGAGCGACTTGCCATGGCGTGTTTATATCAACCCTCAACCCCCACTCTGTAGAGAGAGTGTCATAGCTATATTTAATCTCTTCATCTGCACCCGGCATTTTCTTTTTACCCCGAGCTATACCTTTGTCTCCTGATCTAATGTATTGATACATAGTTTTTACATCTGACAAAGATACCTCGTGACCTAGTTGTAAATTTTTCCAACAATTATAAGCAACTAAAACATCATCTTTTATTGACAACTTGTTATTTTTTTCAAATAAATATCCTTTACTTTTTAAATCAGCAGCTATCTCGTTTAAATAATAATTAGTCCTGCATAGAATAAGCCACTCATTCTTTCTTAAATTTAATCTCTCAAACACCACATTCGAAACTGTGCCCTCGTCCTGACGAGGATTCCAATCTTTAGGAATTCTATTTTTTATTCTGTTAATCAATCTATTTGCTCTAACGAATACACTGTTTGGTATTCTATATGATTGATTTAAAACTTGTAAGTGGCAATTTAAGTTGATTAATTTAGATACTTCTGCACCACTCCAACCATATATAGCTTGATCATCATCCCCAGCTAAATAAACAATTTTCGCTTGGTTTATCATGGTGTGAACCATGTCCCACTCAGATGCTTTCAAATCTTGAACCTCATCTACAATTACCACATCTAGTTTTGGCGACTGCTTTGTTTTGTTAAACTCCGTGATTAAGTCTGTATAATCTTTTATACCCTTTTGTTTTTTAAACATTCGATAGTTTTTATCTATGCGTTGCAATCTTTCAAAGCCACCCTGCACATGACCTGCCTTTTTAAACTCTTCATACAAAGAAGTATTTTTCACTCTATATAAATCAATTAAGTGAATCCCATCAGGATCTCTACCTATGACTCCCCCGTTGTTGTTAATCGAACTTGCAATATCTACACCGAATTGTTTTTTAAAATCTTCGAAGTCTTGATCTTGTATAATATCTGTGTGAGTGCAACCTAAAAATTGATAAGCCAAAGAGTGTAGAGTTCTAAACCATTTAAACTCTTTTCTTTCTATCTTAAACTTATTGACTGCCCTGAAGATGGCTTCATTAGCAGCTTTTCTTGTAAAGGAAAAATAACCAATGCGATCTGGTTCTAAATCTTTTTGTAAATTATCCTCAACATATTTTAGTAGCGTTGTTGTTTTACCTGTACCCGGAGGACCAATAATTTTGTGAACGTGATTTAAAATGGAATATCCTCCGTCTCCTGCACAGGCTCCTCTGCCTCAATCCTTTCTATTGTATTAAACTTATCATTGTCCACGAACCAAACCAACTGACCGGGTTTATTATTTAATTTTCTTTTGGTGCAATCGCCACCTAACTGTCTAATAAAAACTGCAACTTGGTTTGTTGTCAAAGCAGAATACTTTCTGTTTCTCATGTACTCTTGTAGTTGATCAATACGAAAGAACACTTTGTTTTCTCCATCGTCCACGAAACACTGACCAGTGAGAATATCATCTAAGTCTACAGCGTTGGCTTGATTTGAAATATACTTTGATAGAATAATTTTAAACTGACCCTCTGGTGTCATCTCTTGATCTGTCTTAACCTCTATAGCTTTTGATACCAGAGAAGTAACAAAAGCATCGTAGTCTGTTCTAGACATCATTGGAGGCATTGATTTAGTTTTGACCAAACACTTCTTTCTAAATTTATGTTGATCGTAAAGTTCTTCAACTGTGCAAACAATCGTGCTCTCTTGATTAATTGTAATGTGATAGATGGCGTCATCATTAGTTCCATACTGAGTTACATTACCCACATCAGTAATCACACTACTCTCTCCTATACCAAACTTTCTTAATCTACACTTAGACTTATTACAAAAAGAACACATGGGCTGATCTTTACATTTGTACCCCCAGTCTTTTTTGTCTGCTTGTTTGATAATTTTTTCAATCTCTCTTGGACGCAAAGCCTCCTCAAAATAATCATGATGAAACTTATGTACTTCATCCTCAAATGTTTCACCATATTTCTTTTTTGCGTACACTGAGTATTGAAATAAAAAATTATCTCTACTGCCTTTTTGTACTTTACCGTTCTCTGTTAGATAAGCCTCGATACAATAAGGTGCATCTGCAAACTCAGAGTTTTCTTTTTTTAAAGATAATTTTTTTAGCTCATCAGCTGTTATAGATTTCTTTTCTACCTCTGCTATAAAGCCATCAAGATTTAATACGTTGCCTTTGTCATCAAAAGCATACCTATCTGTTTGATCTAGTCCATTGTGATAAGGCATGTTAAGAAAGCTGCCCACTTCCCAGTCGCTTTCGTTGCCCTCACGTAATAATTTTTCTTGTTTTGGAAATACTTCACAATGACCTAACCCCATGAAAGAAGCTAGTTCTTTTATTTTGTGGTGGACAATACCTGCTGATACATACTCTTTAAAAAATAAAAACACATGAGCACCACCACTTTTTGATTTAGTTACAATGAACGGAAGATTTTTAGTTGCAAGTTTCTGTGCAATAGACACATGGTCTAAAGGATATTCGTCTACATCTATACAGCCCCAACGACATTTATCTTCGTCGTTGATTGGAAATATACCTAGACTAGGCCAAGATCCTTCTAAATGGTTTTCCCAAAGAGAATCTTCCACAGGGAGTTTTCTAATCCAGGTTTGACCCTCGGACTTATTATCCTCACGGAGACTCTCTTTAGGAGTAAACGTACCATAAGCACGATCTAAACCATAAAAGATCTCTTTAAATTTAGAGACCCTCTCGTTCATTAAAACGGAGTATCTTGATCCGAACTTGAACTTTCAACTTCGTCGTCATACTTAGGTTTAACAATACCTTTTCTAACTGACTCATTGAAGTTGGCAGCCATATCGAATGTGTCCTCACTGTTTAAAAAATCGCCTTTGTTTACGACCCAACCATACCAAGAACCCTTATCATTAGATTGCTTCGTTGTGGTCAGAGTGTAAATGCGATACCAACTAGGAGCCAAGAATAGCTTTTTAGTTTTAGGATTTTGAATAAATTCATTCTTCAAACTATAAGCCCAACTTCTAGCAGCTTTTAACTGTGTAGCTTTCATTGATATGATTGCAGGTTCCGGGGCGACACCACCGTTAAGAAGAAGGCAATAAAAGTTTGCACATTCTTCTAAGTAGTTTCCGCTCTCAAGACGGAACTTACCGTCGTCTCCACGTACTGCGTTAGTTGGTTTATCCACGGGGGAAAAGATATTGACAGGAGCAGAGGAACCTTTGCCTCTATCTTGCCACTCCAACCATACTTTGTCATACCCACAGACAACAACAGATATACCGTCCTGTCCTGAGTATATTTTTTTACTCACAGAGTTACAGATCATTCCAGCTTTTGCACCATCAATCTCTTCTAACTCTGGAGACATTTGTGCCAAGACTTTTAATCTTGGTGTTGCGATATCATCTGTTGTGATGGTATCGAGTCCTGTCCCTGCGAACTTTTCTAAGTTTTCCATGTTCATAGCAGGGAGCTTGTCTGCCTTTGTGGTGACAGCACCGTTTGCTTTATTATTTGTCATTTTTGTTTTATCCTTATGTTTTATTTTTTTCGATCAATCTTTACTTTTTTTTGAGTATATACTCCAAACTTAGCTTGAACATCTGAGGGCATTGATCCTTTTCCCATCATCTCTTCAACTGTTTTTGCTAAGGTATTCCACGGCACACTTTTCTTATTGCTCGGATATAAACCACGATCTTGTAGTTCACCGATAAGATTAGTTGCGTCAGAATCTTGTCCACGACCAAATGTCAACACCACATCATTTTTAATAATGTCATCTAAACCATTTTGTTTTAACCAACCAAAACAAAACTCTTGGTTCTCTTGTGTGATGTTTGCTCTAGTTTGATCCTTGATAGAAACTTTACTACCATCCATTAAACTAATTGCAGATACACCTGCCGTCTCAAAGAAACTAGGTATCACTTCGTTTTCAAGTTGATACTCTCTGTCTTTGAGTTTTTTAATTTCAGCTTCTTTGTCGGCAATAGTTTGCCTAACATTGTCTAGCTCGTTACAAGCCTCACCAACATCTTTTACTTCTGAACTATCTAAAGAATTAATCTTTGATTGCTCATATGCTTTATCTAATAGACCCATATTATTACCTCTTATAATTCTATTGTTATAGGAATATATATAGCAGTTTCTCTATCCCATTTCAAGACCTTAAATTTATTATTTGTTTTTTTTGCTGCTACTGCACAGATAATCCCTATTAATACAGGGTCTCCCATCAATAATAAAAAGTCCTCTGATGTAAAATCTTTTAACTTTTGTTCACATAAAAATATAAATCTAGACGAATTAACTTGAATTTGTCTAGGGTTCTCAAACATTACAATAGGTTTTCCAAATCTTTCACAATCAGAAATATCTCGAAACCCTCCGTTTGCCATCTTTGTATTTGTAGTCACGTATACTTTATTCATTCTCTATCATTTCTCTTATTGTTAATCCTAATAAAAAAGGTATCTGCGGTACGACTGCATTACCTAATCCTTTAAGTCTGTCCACCCTTTGGGGTACCCCATGAGCCACTCGACCCACGTCGGGTTCAACGTCCCACCATCCAAGGGTTTCCTGACCTCGGGGTGATTGCCCAACATCTTTTGCATCTTTGCTCCCGGTCTCCCACAAGCGTCTTCGTTTGCCGTTGGTGTCGGCCACATCCAAGTCTTCATTCTCGGTGGGCGCAAAGTCACTCCATTCATCATCGCCCTCGCTTCTACCTCTGTCAAAACTCCAGACTCTACCTTTCTTCTCATAATCATAGTTTGACCTTCCGAAGCGTGCCCGTAACCCTTTGTTGTTGGAGTAGGCCAATGTCCAGACTCTTTCTCTTTTGTGATTGGCACCGATGCTAGCAGCTGAAATACTAAACGTCCTTGCGGTGTAGCCTTCACTCTCCAAGTTCTCGAGTACGGTGTCCAAACCGAGTTTAATATGTCCACTAACGTTTTCTCCAATAACGAAAACAGGCCTGAGTTCTTGGACAAGTCTAAACATTTCTGGCCAGACGTGTCTCGAATCTTGCTCACCTTTTTGGCTACCTGCGACGGAGAAAGGTTGGCAAGGATATCCTCCTGTGATGATGTCGACGGTATCAATTCCATCTGCTTTGAGTCGTTCATGTGTTAGCTCCTTAACGTCACCATAAATTCGCACATGTGGCCAGTGTTTTTTTAAAACTTTTTGACACCACTTTTCATAGTCACAAAAAGCAACTGTCTTGGCTACGCCTGCGGATTCTAATCCTAAACTAAATCCACCAATACCACTAAATAAATCTAGGTGTGACAACATTCTATAATTATACCTATAATAACTAAATTAATTATTATAAGATTTCAAGTATGAAATATTTTATGATGCTTTGGTTATGTATAAACGATCCTTTTACATCTTTGGAGAACACATGCGTTGAGGAAATAATGCCAACTGTTTATGACAGTTTACAAGAATGTGCCATAGATGCGGAACGAACTTACGAAATGATGAAAGCTGATAAATTATATTTAACTACATTTTGTAGTAAAAAAGACTTGACAGCTATATAGCTTATCCTATATAAAGAACTTAGAAAGTTTAAAAACATGTACCCGAATTTTAAGACAAAGCCATTTGTCCATCAATTACAAGCATTAGGCTGTAGTTGGGACAAAACAAATTTTGCCTACTTCATGGAAATGGGGACAGGTAAATCAAAAGTATTGATAGATAATATTGCCATGTTGTATGACGCAGGTAAGATTAATGCAGCTGTGGTTATCGCACCAAAAGGTGTGTATAGAAACTGGGAAAGATTAGAGATACCTGCACACTTACCAGATCATATCAAGACTAGAATTACAACCTGGGTGGCACCAAGTTCCAGAACAAAGCAGGACAAAAAAGATATTGATAAGTTGTCTGAAACTTTTGATGGCTTAGATATTTTCTTGATGAATGTTGAGGCTCTGTCTAGCAAACCTGCTGCACAATTTTTAGAAAGATATTTATTATCTACAAATAGTTTAGTTGCTGTTGACGAGAGCACCACGATCAAAACACAAAGTGCAGGACGCACAAAAAATATTGTGAAGGTTGGAAAGTTAGCGAAGTATAGAAGGATATTGACCGGGTCACCTGTCACAAAAAATCCTATGGATTTGTATTCTCAATGTGCTTTTCTTGATGAGGATCTTTTAGGTTTTAGTTCTTATTGGGCGTACAAATCTAGATACGCAATCGAAGTAAAGCGTCACTCTTCTACTCATTCTTTTCCTCACATCGTAGGATTTAGAAACTTAGATGAGTTATCTCGTAAGCTCGCATTCTTTTCTTTTAGAGTTTTGAAAGAAGATTGCTTGGATTTACCCTCGAAGGTTTATAGTCCCCGACACGTAGAATTGACGAAAGAACAGGAAAAAGCCTACAATGACTTAGAAACATTTGCCATTACGCAACTGAACAACAACACTTTGTCAGTTACAAACACAATGACAATGCTTCTTCGACTACATCAGATTACTTGTGGTTACCTGCCCACGGACAACGGACAACCCCCGGTTCCATTGAAGAACAATAGAATGGATGAGTTGTTGAATGTCTTAGAAGAAACAGAGGGCAAGGTTATCATCTGGGCAAACTATCGTTATTCTATTTTTGATATTGAAAAAAATTTAAAAAAGAAGTTTGGTGAAGATAGTGTTGTCACTTACTTTGGTGATACCAAAGATCAAGATAGACAAGAAATAGTAAAAAGTTTTCAGGACCCAAAAAGTCCTGTTCGTTTTTTCGTAGCCAATCAACAAACTGGTGGCTATGGATTAACACTAACAGCTGCTCATACTGTTGTATACTACTCTAACAACTATGATTTAGAGAAAAGAATACAATCAGAAGATAGAGCGCATAGAATAGGTCAAAAAAATAATGTGACCTATATAGATATAATTTGTGAAAACACAGTTGATGATAATATCGTGGGTAGTCTACGAAATAAAATTGACTTGGCTTCACAATCATTAGGAGAAAAATTAAGAGAATGGCTAATAGAAAGCAAAAAGAAAAAAAAATAAAATATTACTTTGCTTATGGTTCAAACATGAATCACGAGCATATGAAGATGAGATGCCCCAAGGCAAAGTATGTAGGACAGTGGACATTACCTGGACACAAATTAGTTTTTAGAAGTGTTGCAGATGTCGAACAGTCCAAAGACAATGAAGTCAATGGTGCGTTATTTGAAATAACGCAAGAGTGTGAGAGAGCCTTGGACAGATATGAAGGATATCCAAACCTTTATATCAAAAAATATTACACCATATGGCATACCGACATGGAAAATGTATTACCACAAACGATAATGTTTTACAGTATGGTTGATAAATATGGAGAATATCCTCCTTCAGAGGGATATTTTCAAACCATTAAACAAGGCTACAAAGACTGTAAACTATCAACAGATCCTTTAATGTTAGCTGCCAAAAGCTCATTAATATCTGAAATAGATTTACCAAATGGGTTGACATTACAGTAGGAATTCCTATATAATATTACATATAATAAATTAAAAGAAAGAGAATGAAATGGGAAAAGTAAACGCATACGCAAGAGAGAAAGAGCAAGAGCTCGTAGATCTTTACGATGAACTTGATGAAGCAAGAATAGCTTTGGAAAGAGTTAAAGAACTACCGGGGTTTCAACAACTAACTAAAACTCACAGAGAAAGAGATTTTTCTATATTAGAATCTGAGATAAATGATTTTTCGAGTTTGATTGATGATTACATCAGAGGAGATGANCCTAAATGACCGACACTACTAGATACAAATCTATCATTGTAAGAGTTGAAACTCATGCAAAGTTAAAACAAATGGCAGGGACTGATAAAAAGATTTCTGGCATTGTTTCACAGTTAGTTGAAAAAGAATGGAAAAAAACAGAAAGCAGAAAAACAGTTTAACTGTTCCTCAGTAATGAGGAGGAGGCACCTACAAGATCTCCGCAGGTCTTTTTTCATTCATAATCATGGTGTCTCCTCTTGATTACTGATAGCGAGAATCAGTAATATCTCTGAAGTCTACCTCCCAAGCAGATGGATGAGATCTATCTTGCTCTCGCATGAACGACCGAGGGGTATCACTCATATCCCTACAAATAGCTGCCCCTCGGTTTAAAAAGTTTCGATCGTATGCCTAGAAACGATTGAATAGTACATCGGTGTCTGACACCCGTCCGTGAACAGCGGGTGCGATGTACGAAAGACCCGCTTACGGGGCATTAGTCGTTGTCGATTATGACCTTTCTCGACAAGGGCCTCCTTTCTGCCGTGAGCGGGTACTTTTTTACTTGACTTTTTTGTATCATTTTATCCACAAAACCTATATAAATATCCATAAGAGCGGGAGCATTTACCCTGTTTCGACTCCCGCTTTTACAAAGGACAACGCTATGTTGAACGATATAAAAACAAAAATCGTACTAGCTGTCCAACGGCAGCAGGTGTACGACCCGGTATTGAAAGATACAGTAGGTAAAGTCTTGGTGACTTTTTCCGATGGGGTAGTGAATGGCTATCTGGAAGAGGATTGGGATAACTTATTAGACCAAGTTGATTCTATGCTAGATAAGGCTTTTATTGTTGAGCCGAAGGCTTTTCGACCACAGTTGGATTAGGCTTTAGTTTAGATATCTTATTTTGTAGTGAGGCTATCAGGAGATTTCTGAGCTCAAACTCTGTTAAGTTCTTCTTATCTAGTTCGTAATTTTTCATGAGAACTTCTAGTATATCAAAGTTCGCAAGTCAATATCTATATAAAAATTAAAATAAATTACTTGACTTTTAATAAAGAATATTCCCACCGTACTTTTGGCACAGCTGTTTGAACTTTNGCTCTGCCTCTAGACTTTCTTGACCANTCTCCTCCNTCACTTGTATTANCAACAGTCCAATTGGCTGCCTTATAAATAGTTCCCAGATGCACCTCTGTATCTTGATACGATATCAATTTTTCTATCTCAGGNAACTTTTCTTTAATTGTCTTAGCCATTTTAGCCATGACATATGTTGCAGTATTCTTAGGACANTGTTTGCTCAGAGCTAGTCTCCTGAGTTCTAGTAATATTTTATTACTNAACATACGAGCCACTGGTGAAGACCAGATGCTCACACCAACAACTGCTTCATCAATCATAAATAAAAAACAAATATATTTTTTAGATCGCCATACATTACTAGGATGTAGTTTAGGTAGTCTTGAATGCCATAGCTCGTTTAATTTACAAGCGACAGCTGCAGAAGTCTCCTGTATTTCTATGTTCAAGTTATTTCTTTTTTATCCAACAACCACTGACCGGGGATCACTTGAACCCTGCCCACATCATTATCCATTTTATCCGAGCCAAGATCGGCTGCCAAAATGATGTACTCTTCTGTTTCTGCGAGAACATATCCAACAGAAAGAACTTCGGGAGGCCTAACTTTGAGGGCATCATTTAAAGTGTGCCAACCACTTTCTTTCTCATATGCGTCTAACCATCTAACTTCATAGAGTTTACGCCTGGAATGAGTTTGAGTTGACTCCCCAACTTGTCTGCGTCTGGGTGTTTTATCTTTGCGAACCAACCCTCGTCTCCCTTACAATGTGTGACTGTATCAATTCCATGTTTTGCTAAGCCTTTGTAACAACCCTGCTTTACAGCGTCCAAGTTTATATCATCACCAACCATTATGCCACCTTCTATTACTTTGGGCCACCAATTATAAACGTCATTCTCAACTGCTTCCATTGTGTGATCTCCGTCAATAATTACGGCAGCTACTGAATTATCCTCAAAAGACTTAATAAGATCGGGGTTATCTGACCTTGACTGATATACAATCACTCTTTCGTCGTCGATATATTCTCTTAGATTTTCTTGAAACTGATCGTACATTGGTGCTAAATCTACCTTTGAATGTTCCATACCAGAGCCTTTGAAAGTATCTATGACATGAACTTTGACATTGTGTTTACCTGCATAGTCCAATCCGTCTAGTAAAAATCTTGTAGATCTACCTGTAAAACAACCAATCTCCACGATCGACTGACCATCATCCACGAACTTCACAATGTTTGCGTATGCGTCATGCATATTAAACCAACCTGGAATATCTAAATATTTATACATTTTCATACTCCTTTTCTTGTTCATAAAATGTTTCTGACATATCTATTTCGTCATAAAAATTAATTTTTTTAGCGTCACAAAAATGTCTTAGGTCACAGAGAACATCTGCAACACGATAGTATTCATCTTCACTATCCTCGCCTCTCAAACCTAAAAGACTTTTAATTTTTTTTACTCTATCTTTGTTGTTCATTTCTTAATTTTCCTTCCTTATACGAGTAGTAATTGCAGGGTGTCTATGCCCCTCAAAATCTACATTCAAAACATTTGAATCATGTCTTACGCACCATGCTTGAAATCCATGTACTGTCCAACCTATTTCAAGCCTAGCATTTTCTCTTGGTGAAACTCCTTGAGGTAGTTCATCCATACATTGTTTACAATGTAGAAACATTTGTATTTGATTTTTTTCATCAATCATCTAGAACCTCACATCCTTAATTTTTTTCCACCACTCAAACTCAATTAGTGGCACCTTCGTCCAACCGTGTTTTTCTTTTAAAATTTTTATTATGTGATCGTAGTTGTATGTCATGCTTTTGTCTCCTTACATTCTATGTTTAATAACTCGGCTATGTCTGAAAATTCATACTCTAGCTGCTCGACTCTTCTTTCACATACTTGTTGGTTCTTCACTTCTTCTTGTGAAAACACACACTCAGTCACTCCGTCATTAGGTAAACAAAGTTGTAATAATATAATTACTTTNTCCATTACTCTTCTCTCTCCTTTTTTACTACTGTTCTTTCTATATACTTTAATCCAGGCAACACAGTCCCTTCGTGTTCGATACCCATTCTCTCAACTATATCTACCAGAGTATGTATAGTCAAAGGGTATGGCAACCTGGCTACAAAAGAATCGTCTTTGACGACTTTTCTTTTTTGTTTAGGCTTTCTAAATTGTATTATCTTTTCACTCATGTTTTATAATCGAGTCTATTTCTTCTTCACTCGCCTCATCTCTTTTGTCTAAAACATACTTGTCGTTGTATGGTTGACCGGGGTCTTCGACCTTTGGTAAATCTAAAAATAATTCTGCATGAGTTACATCTGGGTTTTCATCTTGAGATGTTACCTCTATTTCCATGTGACCATGCTCTTGAATATATCTTTGAACGTAGGGTAGAATATCTTTCTTGTGCCCAATAAAAGTTTTAGAAAAGCTCATACCGTTTTTATTACGAGGGTCTATCTTTACTGTTATATCCATCGTCTTTTTCTGGAACTCTGATTGTTCGTCTCTCAAGTTCCTTTATAATATGTTTCTCTATCTCTTTCAGCTGCTCTACTGACATTTCGTCTAGAGAGTTTTTAGTTGCTTGTACTAATCTATTTACGTGTTGTTCTTCCATAATGAACCTCTTTCTGTATGTTATATATAATAATATAGAGATTTATATAAGAATGTCAATGCCCAAGGTCAGCTGATTACTATGAAAAAAAGGAGGAAAGTAAGTATAAGGTTCGGAAAGGAGACGAACCACTAACCAATGACCATGGACAAAGAATAAGATACCTTAAAGAAGAATATTTTCAAAATAAAAAAATATTTTTTAAAATATTTCAAATCTCACTCTTTCATTCTTCGACAAGCTATTATCAAAGTATATCAACAATAGTAGACAAATTATTCATTCTTTCAGTCATTCTTCGAAAGAATAACATATTCTTCTGAGGGGGGTCGCAGATCTATTTTGTATATATTTTTTATTTGATTTGGTAAAATTTCTTCTTTATAGAGGATTAATATGAAATTTAGAAGTCCAGGTGACCCCATAGTTTTAACAAAAGAACTTGCAGAAATGCGAGATGAATTAACACCAAAGCAGATAGCTTTTGCAGAACACCTAGTAGCTCAAGAGAATAGAAAGACTGCAACAGAGTGTGCAATCCTAGCAGGATATGCAGAAAACTCTGCAAGAATAACTGCTTCAAAACTACAAAGTCCAAAAGAGTTTCCTAAAGTTCACGCCTACATCAGAGCGTTGCAGGAAGATCTCTGGAACAAATACAAGATATCCCCTGCTACACATATGCGTAGACTTCACGAGATAGGGCTTCGTGCAGAGAATCCTACAACTAATGATGTCAATGATTTTGAAATGAAACCAGACTTGAAAACTGCTTTGGCAGCAGAGATAAGTAGAGGTAAGGCAGCTGGATATTACGAGAAAAAAGAGAAACAATCTGGAAAAGGTATTGATAGTCTGTCCTTGGAAGAGGTAGATAACCTGTTGAAACAAATGCGCAAAGAAGTTATCATCGAACACAAGGATATGAGAATTGAACCCAAGACAGTACAAGGCAACGATAAGCCTAAACAAAGCGATAAACAAATTTCTTGAAGAGGGCTACTACGTATTTACTAACGTCTGCGAACAAGGCCCAATTGATATTGTTGTTGTCAATCCTGCAAACGGAAGAGCAAGATACTTTGATGTCAAGACATCGAGAGGNACTAGGATTGTAAATGGCAAAGCAGTCGGAGGTTCTGGCAACAAACTTAAACCACAACAAAAAGAACTTAGAGTCAGACTTGTTGTTGTCGAGGGAGACGAAGTTCGCATTATCGAAACGAGAGAAACAATCAGACAGAGGCAGAGGAAAGAAAAAAAGTTCTACTACAAAGCGAGGAAAGGAATCGACTTTTTGGAAGAATGTTAGATCGATAACTCCTAATATTTTTTGGACAAGAATAGAAACATTTGGAACACCCGGTATACCTGATTTACTTGGAGTTTTTGTTGATGATAAATTAAAACGAAACATATCTTTTTGGTGTGAACTCAAGCTAACAAAAGGAAACAAACTAGATCTCTCGCCTTTTCAAATATCATGGAATTTAAAGCGTTATTCTCTTTGCCAAGACAATTTTATTATGGCAAAGGGGGTGGAAGAGAGGGCCATTTTCTTTTATCCAGGTGCGCTTGTGCGTGAGCTTGTGACCGATTACCGAGAGGTTGAACCCTTGTTCGTGGTCCATCAACCATGGACGCATGTGCTTGAGCCTGAGATCAGGCGTGTGCTTGTGCATGTTCCTTAATTAATTTTTTTTATTTTTATTTTTTTGAAGCCCAGACCGGGGCAGCTGAGCCCCAGTCCGTAATAAATTATTACTTTATTCCTGATTAGATTCGCATTCCTCACAGATTAGTCTGTCGTCGTGTGTGCTTTCTTCGTCGACATATTTCATTGTCATGTGATCGTCCACTTTATCGCATTTGTGACAAATGTCTTTAGGTCTGTTGTCTGACATTTTCTTCCTCCTCCTTCTGCAGTTTGTGCATGTAATCGTTCCACCTGGACTCGTCAAAGTTTGGTGCGTGTCGCTGAGCAAAACTTTTAATTTGACTTGCGACTGCCTCAAGATCTTGGTCGCCAGGTCCTGTGCATGTTTCTGCTTTTTGCAGTGCGTCGTAAACGATGTCGGCCAGTTCTTTGAGATGTTTTTTTGTAATCATCTTCTTGTCCTTTCGATATAGGATTTTATATAGCACGGCAGCTGCATCCAGTCAATAAAAAAAGGGTCATATTTTATTACTTGGTGAGCTTGGCACCAGGCTTTGATTCGTAATAAATTATTACTATTTAGCCCAGATCCCGGCAGCTGTGCTGCAGCTGCTTGAGCCTCTGCTTGTGCTTGAGANTGTATTTCTGCTTGTGCTTGAGACTGTGTGCCTGTGCGTGTGCTTGTAATTGTGTTTAAAAAAAAATAAAAAAATTTTTCTGGACGCCTGGAGAAATCGAGAAGACAGTAATAATTTATTACTTTCAAAAGCTGTGTCTTTATCGTGGTGAGTAATATTTTATTACTCAACTGGATTTTTATCCCATAATTTTTTTAAGTTTTTTTTCATAAAATATTTTTTATTTATATGTATTAATATGGGATTAATTATATATAATACAAGTCAGAATATTCAGAAAGGATAAAACAATTATGAATATCAGACAAATACAAATCGATTTACATAGAAATGGTACGTTTCATGAAAGCGAATTACTTGAATATGTAAATCAAAGATTAGATCGTAGAAATACGCCTAGTTATAAAAGAAGTCTATTTAATATAATTAATAGATTTNTAATTGCTTCAAGCGAACATTGTGATTTAAGAATTTTTCATTGCCATCACTACAATGAAATTCTTATTCAAGAAAATCCAATAGAGTTCGGTGGCAACAGTTTAATCTGTCAGGAAGCCTACCAAGAAAATTATTTCACTTGTGATAATTGTAATGAAGTAGAGCATCGTGATTATAGAAATGTTGCTAATGATAGTGAATACGAATATTGCGAAGGGTGTTTTGATGATCTCACAGAATATTGTGATGATTGCGATTATAGTTATCATTCTAATCGTGGTTGCGAATGTAATGAAAGATCAAATCTTGATGAGTACAATACAAGAAATCCACTTCATTATCTTGGCAAAGAAAGTTCCATACAATTTTATGGTATCGAAGTTGAAGTTCAAGTTTATGAAAATCAATCTAGAAATAAAGTTGTTGGAATGTTCAGAGATTGTTTCAATCAAGAACAGACAAATATTATTTGTAAAAGAGATGGATCACTTCACGACACCAAAGGTTTTGAGATGTCATCTACTAACTGTTCTTTTCAATATCATAAAGAAATATTTTGGAATGATTTCTTTGAATTGAAACCTGCTCAATATTGCAAAGCTTATGATGGATCAGATTGTGGTATTCACATTCATTTCAATCGTAATGCTTATACGGAAAATAATTTAAGAGCGTTAAATTGTTTTTACAACAATCCAAAAAATAAAGGTTTGATTGTTGATATTGCAGGAAGGGACGGAACTTCTTATTGCAGGTTCATTCCTGAAGTAAATTTTGATGATCCGATTTTTACTAGGGGACAAGATGAGAATGGCAGGGAATATAAATATCGTGTTATTAATTATAACAATAAAGATACAGTTGAAGTTCGAATATTCAGATCGAATTTAAAACAATTATCTTTTCTAAGATATTTAGAATTTGTTCACACTGTTAATTTATGGATTAAAGAAACTGATCCAAAACAATACGATAGAATAACTTGGATAGAATATTTTGATTGGTTGTTAAAAAACTTATCAAAAGATTTTTCTAATCTTTTATTTTTTCTATCTAAAAGAAATCATTTTGACCATTTAGAAACAATAACTGAATGGCAAGATATTTACACAAATTACAAAACAGTAATAACTGATTTTGTAAATGCTAATCAAGAATTAATAGAAAGTGAGAGTGAATAAAATGTGTTTAATTATATTAGCAAATGATGTTAAGTCTTTGGATTATAAAGACTTGCAAACTGCATACGACAGNAACCAAAACGGTTTTGGTGTTATGTATTTAGATAAAAAAGAAAATTTTATTTCAGATAAATTTGTTCCAAAAAATTTTACTGAATTAAAAAACTTTTTTAATGTTCATAAACAAAATGCAAATAATCAAATGGCGTTGCACTTTAGGTTTACCACCGAAGGCAAAACCAATACTAAAAATTGCCACCCATTTATTTCATTTAAAAATGAAAAAAGAACAATTGGATTAATGCATAATGGCGCAAGATTACCAATACCTTTAATCTATCCAAAATGTTCTGATACTTGGCACTACAACGAACATTATTTAAAACCATTGTTAAAACATAATCCTAATTTAATTTTGAAAAAAGATTTTCAAGATCAATTGCAGGATCATATTGAACAAGATAAGTTTTTATTTTTAGATAGTATGACAAGAAAGTTTATTATTATTAATGAGAACTTAGGCAATTACAAAGGTGCTAATTGGTTTTCAAATGATTATTGGAATGTGAAAAAGTTTTCATTTGATACGCCAAAAATAACTTACAATAAATCTAATGATAATTTTTTTAATTCTTTAGATAGAAATTATAATTATGATACTGAAAGTTATTACGACTTTGTACCAACCAATGAAGAGTTGGTAAAATGGACTGAAAGCGATGTTCATGATTTTATTGATTGTTGCGTTGCCAATGGNGACTATTATCCATTAATAGAAATCATCAACGACTATAAAAAATATATCGCTTAGTTAATCCTGCGTTCCTGTTCCTGTTCATTTGGTGCAGGGACGCCAACCCCCCAAAAAAATCCGTGTGCATGAAAATTTTTTCAGGTTCGCCTAACCAAAAAAAATTGAAGAATGAAATTTTTTTTGGTTAAAGAGATACTAAGGGATCACGAAGTGATACATTACAATTGACAATATAGGGGGTACACCCTAAATTCAGTAGTACATAGTACGTATGCTAGTATATAAATATACATACAAAAGATGAGCGATTTTCATTCAGATTTGAGCCAGATGTCTCAAGAAGAGCGTTTGCTATTCTTGAAAAAACTAGAGCTTAAGAAAGTACAACTAGAGGCAGCTAGAAGTTCTAGGGACTCCTTTGGTAATTTTGTCAAAAGTATATGGCCCGACTTCATAGAGGGGGCGCACCATAAAATCATTGCTAAAAAATTAGAAGCCATCAAAGATAAAAAAATTTCTAGATTGATAGTAAACATGCCACCAAGACACACTAAGTCAGAATTTGCTAGTTATCTGTTCCCGGCTTGGATGATGGGGCATAACCCTAAATTGAAAATTATCCAAACCACCCATACGGCAGAGCTAGCGTACCGTTTTGGTAGAAAAGTCAGAAACTTGATGAACGAACAAGATTACAGGTCTGTGTTTCCTGACACAGAACTACGAGCCGACTCTCAAGCGGCAGGTCGTTGGGAAACAAATCACGGTGGCGAATACTTTGCGGCAGGTGTCGGTGGTTCGATAACCGGGCGTGGTGCAGATTTACTCATTATCGACGACCCACACTCCGAACAAGACGCTTTATCGAAAACTTCTATGGAGAACGCATGGGAATGGTACACTTCAGGTCCTCGTCAGCGTCTCCAACCAGGCGGAGCGATCGTTGTAGTCATGACCAGATGGTCAGAAGACGACTTAACAGAGAGATTAATAGAGGCTCAGATGAAAGATCCGATGGCGGACAAGTGGGAGATCGTCGATTTTCCAGCGATCACGGACAACGGACAACCTCAATGGCCAGAATATTGGAAAAAAGACCAACTCGAAGCCGTCAAAGCGTCTTTACCCATGGCAAAATGGAACGCACAGTGGCAACAACACCCAACTTCAGACGAAACTAGCCTAATTAAGCGAGAATGGTGGCAAGAATGGAAGGGATCTTCGCTTCCAAAACTACAATATATCATTCAAAGCTACGATACTGCGTTTTCTAGCAAAACTTCAGCTGATTTTTCTGCGATTACGACGTGGGGCGTGTTCTATAACGAGATTACAGGCAAACAAAACCTGATTTTAGTCGAAGCAGACAAGGGTAGGTGGGATTTTCCAGAATTAAAACGTATCGCTATGGAAAAAAACAAATATTGGCAGCCAGAACAGATTATCATAGAGGCAAAAGCAACAGGATTACCTCTCACACACGAGCTACAAGCTATGGGCATACCCGTTATCAACTTCACACCAAGTCGAGGTAACGATAAAATGGTTCGAGTCAACTCTGTGTCACCACTTTTTGAGTCAGGTATGATTTGGTACCCTGCATTTAAGTGGGCAGAAGAAGTGATTGAAGAATGTGCAGCTTTCCCCTATGGTAGAAACGACGACTATGTAGATAGCACGACACAAGCGTTGATGAGGTATCGACAGTTCGGTGCATTACAACATGAAGATGACGAAGAAGTGGAGGAGATACCAAGACGCAAGATTGCTTTTTATGGCGCATAAGGTATAAAGATTAAATGGCTGAGATTGATAAAACTTTAAACGAAGCACCAACAGGTGTTGAAGAAGAAATTACAGAAGAGCAAGGTGTAACCGAAGATACCCCCATGGAGGTAGAGGTTGAAGGGGATGAGACCGTCAGCATTGGTCCAGTGCCCACGAACACCGAAACAGGATTCGCAGGAAACTTAGCCGAAGTCATACCAGAAGAAACTCTGGCAAAAATATCAAACGATCTTCGATCACAGTTCTCTGTCGATCACACATCTAGAAAAGATTGGGAACAAAGTTACATCAAAGGGTTAGATTTATTAGGTTTCAAATATATAGAACGCTCCGAACCATTTAGAGGGGCAGCATCAGTTTCTCATCCACTACTCGCAGAGGCAGTCACGCAGTTTCAAGCAGGAGCTTACAAAGAGCTTTTGCCTGCTGGCGGTCCCGTTAAGACTTCCATCATTGGTCAGGCAACTCCTGATGTAGAAGAACAAGCAGAGCGAGTCAAAGAATTTATGAACTATGAGTTAATGTTTCAAATGAAAGAATACGATCCTGAGATGGATCAACTTTTATTTCATTTACCACTCGCAGGTAGTGCATTTAAAAAAGTTTACTACGATGGCAACATGGCAAGACCGTGTGCAAAATTTATTCCAAGTGAAGATCTAGTTGTAAATTATGGTGCATCAGAATTAGAAGATGCAGANAGAATTACACACGTTCTAAAAATTTCACCAAACGATCTAAAGCGACAAATGCTCTCTGGTTTTTACAGAGATATAGATATCGACGAGAGTGATGAAATGTACTCCACATATTCTGACATACAGGAAAAGTATGACGAGTTAGAGGGTGTAAAAAAATCTGAATACTCTGGTCAGTATCAATTATTAGAAATGCACGTCGATCTAGATTTAGAAGGCTTCGAAAATGTCGGAGCAGACGGAGAACCAACAGGATTAAAGTTGCCATACGTTGTAACACTAGAACAAGGCAACGGAAAAATTTTATCTATCTACCGAAACTTTTTAGAAAACGATCCGATGTTTATGAGACAAAAATATTTTGTTCACTACAAGTTTTTACCTGGTCTTGGATTTTATGGTTTTGGTTTAGTTCACATGCTCGGTGGTTTGACAAGAACTGCAACAGCGTCGTTGCGAGCATTGTTAGATGCAGGTACATTATCCAACTTACCTGCTGGTTTCAAATCAAGAGGACTCAGAGTCAGAGATGATGAAGAACCTCTAATGCCTGGAGAGTTCAGAGACGTGGACGCACCGGGTGGGGATCTTAGAAATGCATTGTTGCCTTTACCTTACAAAGGGCCTGATGCAACTTTATTTCAACTTTTAGGTTTTGTCGTGGACGCTGGTCGAAGGTTCGCTGCTATTGCAGATATGAAAGTGGGCGATGGTTCACAAGCTAACCCTGTCGGCACAACCATGGCGTTACTAGAACAAGGTTCCAAAGTGATGTCAGCCATTCACAAAAGATGTCACTACGCACAAAAAGAAGAGTTTCAATTACTAGCTAAATTATTCGCAACAACACTTCCACCAGAATATCCATACAACGTAGCAGGTGGAAACAGAATGATTAAGCAACAAGACTTCGATGATAGAGTCGATGTCTTACCTGTCTCCGATCCAAACATATTCTCTATGAGTCAACGAATTATGTTGGCACAAACACAATTACAATTAGCACAAGCTGCACCAGATGTTCACAATCTTTACGAAGCGTACAGAAGAATGTATATGGCACTCGGTGTTCAAGATATTGAAAGTTTACTACCACCACCTTCAGGACCACAACCTTTAGATCCCGGTGTTGAGAACTCACAGTCTTTGATGTTAGGACAACTCACAGTGTTCCCTGATCAAGATCACCTTGCTCACATAGAGGCACACAGAGCTTTCATGAGTTCTTATCTTGTTAGAAACAATCCTCAGGTCGCAACCATACTTCAAGCACACGTCGTTGAGCACACGTCAGCGATGGCAAGACAAGAAGTTATGGCAGAGAGTGGACCTGCATTACAAGCCGAGATTCAAAAGTTTGGTGGAGATGTTCCTCCAGAGTTACAAGCTCAGTTCCAAGCACAACTCGAAAAACAAGTTGCAGTCAAAGTTGCAGCTATGATGAATGAAATGGTAGCAGAAGAACAAGAGGCAATACCTTTTGGTCAACAACAAGATCCTCTGGTTGCAATTAAACAACAAGAGTTAGATCAAGAACAACAAAAAATTAATTTAGATGCAGCTGATGATTTATCTAGAAGAACACTTGAAGAAGAAAAGTTAAGTTATAAAAAACGATCTGACGCTGCTAAACTTGCGCAACAACAAAGAATACAAAATCAAAGAACTGCCGTACAAATGGAAAGAATAAATGCCTCTAAAAAAAGGTAGTAGTAATCGCACAATAAGTGCTAATATATCTAAACTAAGACGAGAGGGTAAACCTCAAAAACAAGCGATTGCGATTGCACTACAAAAAGCAGGTAAACAAAAAAATGGTAAAAAAAAGAAAAAATGAAAAAAACCCTTGGGAGAATATAGATAGAGAAGTCGTAACTGCTTTGACTAATGAATTTAAAGCCATTCACACAATTTATACATCACAAAATGTGGATCCTTTGGCGATCGCTAGTGCTTTATTAGCAGCAGGACAGTGGGCTATGTACAAAGAATTAGGTTTGAAAGAAACTCAGGATCTGCTACAGTTATTAGGAAATTTTAAATACGAGGAACTTCCTCACAAAAATAGGACACTAAACTAATGTTGAAACCAGTTGATAAAAAGAAAAATCCGGGACTAGCAAAACTTCCAAAAGAAGTCAGAAATAAAATGGGCTTTATGAAAGATGGGGGGCTAGCAGCGGCAACTAAAAAATTAAGAGCACAAGGTTTGAAAGACGGAGGCTCTGCAAAAAAATTTCCAGATCTAAGTGGTGACGGCAAAGTTACTATGAAAGATGTTTTAATGGGTAGAGGTGTCATCAAAAAGAAAAACGGTGGTATGGTTTTGGAGATAGGGTTACGTCCCGCTACTGAAAAAGAAATGAAGATGGCAAAGAAGATGAAGAAGCCTGTGAAGAAAGCAGGTGGAGGCATGGTTCGTGGATCAGGAGCAGCAGTCACAGGAAAAGGTTTCAAAGGAGTATTCTAGTGGCTGACGAAAAAACTAGCTTAAAAGAAAAGATCGGTCTTTTCATTGATAAGAAACTAACTTTCGGTGGAGGACTATCAGTATCACAAAAAATTATTGATGAAGCTGAAGAGGCCGTAGGAGTAGATTCCTACAGAGACATAAAAACTCAAGCACAGTTTGATAAATTTAAAAAAATTTTAAATCAGATGGCAGAGCAAGATAGAAAAGGTGAAATACCTGCAAAAGGTGCATCTGGTGGTATGGTTAAAAAAATGAAAAACGGTGGGTCAGTTGAAGGTAAAAGGCTCACAAAAACAGTTCCCCCTAAAAGGGACCTAACTCTCAAGGTATGAGAGGCACAGGTGCTGCTATTCGTGGCACATCATTCAAAGGAGTATTCTGATGGATATGATCAAACAAAAATGGAACCAACTAAANCATTGGTGGGGCAGACTAAACAAAAAAGGCAAACTAATTGTCATTGTTGCAGTCGTCGTAGTATTGGTAATCGTAGGAAAATATGCTTAATTTTTTAGTCGGGCCTATAGGCAACATGGTCGGTGACGCAATCAAAGGCTTCGTAGAGACGAAGAAAGCAAAGGCAGACCTTAAACTAACTGAGATAAAAGCACAGAAGTCGCTCAAGGAGCAACAAATAGCAGGCAAAGTTGCGTGGGAAGCTTCGGCAGTTGACCAGATGAAAGGCAGCTGGAAAGACGAATTTGTTCTTCTAGCCCTGATGGTTCCAGCGATTTGCAGCTTCTTACCCTTCATGCAACCACACATAGCTCGTGGGTTTGAGATTTTAGAAACTCTTCCTGAGTATTATACACATTTATTATATCTTGCGTGTTCCGTAAGTCTGGGCGTTAGAGCGGCACCCGGTATAAAAAATATGATATCTAAAAAGAAATAATTGGAAACAAATATATATTCAGCAATTTTGCGTCTAATAAATACTAGACAACACGATGTAAAGTCTGTAATTCTAGACGGAAACGTAGAGGACTGGGCGAATTATCAATTCCTAGTTGGTCAGCTCACTTCTCTTCGCAAACTCGATGCAGATGTTAGGGATCTGTACCGCACATGGGAGGTAGACGATGAAGTCGACGACAGGTCTGGTGATGCCAGAAAAGAAAATAGTGGGGATAAGTCCCGCTAAGAAAGCTAATGGAGGAGAGTCTGATTTAAGCAAAGTTCCTCAACCAACAGGTTGGAGACTTGTAGTTCTTCCATATAGAGGTGTAGCAAAAACAAAAGGTGGAGTTCTTCTTACAGACAAAGCAGTAGAGGAACAACAACTAGCTTCTGTTTGCGCATTAGTTTTAAAGGTAGGTCCCGATGCTTACCAAGACAAAGAAAAATTTCCTAACGGTCCTTGGTGTAAAGAAAATGATTGGGTGATCATAGCAAGATATGCTGGATCAAGAATTAAAATCGAGGGTGGTGAACTTAGAATTTTAAATGACGATGAAATTTTAGGGACAGTCGAAAGTCCTGAAGATATCTTAGGAGTATACGCATGAACGAAGTAGATAGACAAGTGGCAGAACTACAAGCCAACAAAGAAAATAAAAAAGAACAATATTCTGTTGAGGTTGAAAGTGAAGATGTAGCTGAAGCAACGGAAGAAAAAGAAATAGAGATTCCTCAAAAAGAAAATACCTTTGAAGCAGAGGTCACTGAAGATGCCCCCGTAGTCGAGGATAAGTCAAAACAAGAGGAAGTTAAAACAGAAGAAGAACCTAAAAAAGATTCAAAAGAAAAATATAGCAAGAATGTTCAAAAGAGATTTGACGAATATGCTTATCAACTTGGCGAGTCTAGAAGGCGAGAAGAAGAGGCGATAAAAATTGCTCAAGTTTTAAAATCTGAAAGAGATAAGGTTCAAGAAGAACTATCTAAATTAAATACTGGATATGTCGGTGCCGAAGGTGGACGCATTGAAAGTTCAATGGAGGCTGCAAAGGCTAAATTAAAAAAAGCTATGGACGACCAAGACGCTGAAGCCATGGCTGCTGCTAACCTTGAACTCGGTAAACTAGGTGCAGATCAGGCTAGATACGAACAATTAAAAGCACAACAAGAAGCTTTAGCGAAAGTTCCTAAGCAAGAAAAAGAGGTAGAGATACCAAAAGCTCAGGAACAAGCCCCGGTAAAAGATCCAAAAGCAGAAGCATGGGCCGTTGATAATGATTGGTTTGGCAGGGACAAAGTCATGACCAATGTGGCATATGCGATACATGAAGATTTAGTCAATCAAGGTGTTGATCCTAGAACAGATTACTACTATACTGAGATTGATAAACGTATGCGTGAAAATCTTCCGCATAAGTTTCAACAAGATTCTTCACCCGAAGAACCCGCAGCGCAACAGCCCGTCCAGACTGTTGCAAGCGCAAATCGAAACAGAGGCACAGGACGCAACGTAGTTAAGTTGTCAAGTTCAGAAGCGGCTATCGCTAAACGACTTGGTCTTTCCAACGAGCAATATGCGTCGGAAAAACTAAAGTTACAGAGGAGGTAACATTATGATAGATAAGAAACCGAGATCTGCATCCACAAGGGATAAAGAAGCACGCACTAAACAATGGCAGCTACCAAGCTCGCTTG
>FUFK010065358.1_pt1 | contig 37169 bp, 33 predicted proteins | sample 1021851 | NCBI WGS metagenome assembly FUFK01 (sample SAMEA51879418, study PRJEB19060) | metagenome | reverse complement strand
TGCCGGCAATGCCGGCCACCAGTCCAAAAAGCACCGCATGCTCCACCCCGTCTCGATCGACGGCAATGGCGACGGCGTGCTGACCATGGACGAAGTCATGGCGCACAGCCAGATGCGGTTTGACAGGCTCGACGCCGATGGCGATGGCACGGTCACGCCCGAGGAATTCGGGGCCCGTCTGGCCGGCATGTTCGGCCGCATGGACGTCGACAAAAATGGCATACTCGAAGGTGACGAACTGCCCCGCCGNCTCAAGAAGGGCGGCCATCATCACCATCACGGGATGCGCAAGGGCAGTGTTGAGCAGATCATCACACCGCCGGGCAGCGCGGGATAAAACCCGCCAGACCTTCTCTATTNCGNTTCGTGCGCGCCCTCGAAGGCAAGCGAGGCGGAATTGATGCAGTAGCGTTCGCCACCGTAGGCTTTGGGGCCGTCGTTGAAGACGTGGCCAAGGTGCGCATCGCATTGACTGCACCGTACCTCTGTGCGTCGCATGCCGTGGGAGAGGTCTTCGATTCGGACGATGTTTGCTTCTTCATGCTCCGAATGGAACGAGGGCCAACCGCATCCAGAATCAAATTTCATGGTTGACTGAAACAGCAGCGTTGAACAGCATACACACCGATAGCTCCCTTTCCGTTTTTCGTTCCAATACATCCCCGTAAACGCACGCTCTGTCCCGGATTCCCGTGTGACGTGGTACTGCAGGTCGGTCAACCGCTCTCGGTACTGTTGGTCCAGGTGTTGCCGTTCGGTTTCCAACGCCCGTTCGAGGACTTCGCGCCAAGGAAGGATGTATTCCAGAGGGTCTTCTCGCCCGATGGCATGAAACGCCAGGATCCGCTCAACATCGGAACCGGTGGAGCCGTCCGAACGACCGTCTTCATCGGGTTGGTACGACGTGATCGTCCGAGCGAACACTTCGTCGAAGTCAACGTCCAGATGTTCAACGGATTCTTCTGCGTCTTTTAGGATCCCAATTTTGTCCGTTGTGAGGTAGGGAAGTGTAAACGAGACGCGATGGCTGTCCCAATTGCCCAGTGCAAACGCATGCTCGAGCGCGGTGTAAAATTCTGGGCGACAATCAGGGTAAACGGCGTGGTCGCCGCTGTGCACACCCAAAACAACCTCGACGTCTGTGTTGTGGGCATCGGCCACCGAAAGAGCGGTTCCATACAGCAATGAAGCAAACATTGCGTTTCGGTTGGGCACCACGGTCGCTTTCATGTTCTCCTCCTCGTAGTGGCCTCTCGGGACCTCCTCGCCACCGCTCAGCAGATGGCTCTGAAACAACGCCGTCGCCGACCGCAAATCTGCAACGTGGTGGTGTACCTTGTGACCTTGCTGACCGAGGTAGTCGATCAGTTGAGACGCTCGCTCCAGTTCGACTACGTGTTTTTGGCCGTAATCAAACGAGAGGGCGGTTACCTCGTACCCTTCCCGGAGCAACCGAAGCAACAGGGACGACGAATCCATACCGCCGCTCAGAGCCATCACCGCCGCTTTCATGCCATCGCCTCAAAGAATGCCCATCCACTTGTGTGTCTGCAGGGAAAGCCGCCACTCAGGGTGGTCCTTGACAACCCTCTCCGTTAGTGCAAATGAACGTCCGTTTTGCTCTACGCTGTCGGCCTCGTCATAACAGGGCTGCAGAAACAGGTGGTCAAAGCCAGGCTTCAGTTCGTCGTACATGGAAAGCGACTGCCCGACGTAAACGCACTTCAGTTCGTCTCCCGTTCGTTGTTTGATTGAAACGTTCGGGTACATTTGGTCCTTTGGTGAGATGCAAATCCAGTCCAGCAAACCATCCGGTATGCTCACGGTTCCGTTGGATTCCACCGAGAGGTGGTATCCTCGCTGCTTGAGTGGACGAGCAAGCGGCCAAAGATCGTTCAGCATCGGCTCACCACCTGTGAAAACGATGTTCTTGCATGCATACTGTTCGACTTCGTTGAGGATTGATTCAACGGTTTGTGTCTCAAATTCATCAAAATTGGTGTCGCACCACTCGCAACGAAGGTTGCACTTGCCAAATCGGATGAAGACGTGCGGTATGCCGCTGCGATACCCCTCACCCTGAACGGAGTGGAAAATTTCCACGATGTTGTACTCGGTGGTCAAATCCGTCGAGGACATACCAGCAGCTTGGGCGTCGGTGGTCAAAACAACGTCACCTCAAAGTTTGGGCTGTTGAATCAATTGCATCAGTTCAGTACGTGCCTCAGGGCGATCAAAGAAGACACCTCGCATGGACGAGGTGGTCATCACGGCTTGTTGTTTTGCCACACCACGGCACTGCATGCATCCGTGTGAGGCTTCAACAATGACCGCAGCGCCCAGCGGTTGCAATTCTCGCTCGAGGTCGTCAGCGATGCCCTGCGTGATTCGTTCTTGGTTTTGCAATCGTCGCGCATGCAATTCAAGAATTCGAGCGAGTTTGCTGATTCCGACGATTCGCTTCACGGGTATGTAGGCGATGTGCGCCCGGCCGCGAAAGGGTTGCAGATGATGCTCGCAGGTTGACGTGAATTCGATGTCGCGCAGAAGGACGATGCCGTCGTACCCCTCTGCATTGAACGTGGCTTGCAGGAGTTCNGACGCATCCATGTNGTAGCCTGCAAAGATTTCGGACCACGACTCAACAACACGATGCGGCGTGTCCTTCAATCCTTCTCGGTCAACGGCCTCGTCCCCTTCGATGTATCCCAGAAGGGTTCGAACGGCTTCGTGTGCTTCTTCAATGGTCGTCATTCGGTCTTCCTCCTGCCGTGCCGAAGATCAATCGAATCCAACTGATCGAGCATTTTTCTGCACGCCGTCCGCACGGCATCTGCAAGACTGACGAACTTTTTGTCATCCCCGACATGAATGCGAAGGTCGTCAGCGAGCTCCTGCGGCATGTCAAGAGAGATCTTGGGCATGGTTCCGCCTCCGGTGAACCATACATAAATATTCGTCAGTGAATATTCTGTGAATATCGTGTTGGAAACCGAGGCCAACCTAGCGTTCAACGTGATAATGTTCAAAGGATACCTCTGGGAGTTCAGAACCATGCAGACCGGCGAGGCGCAGGCGGAACCGTTGACCCTTCTTCACGAAATGAGGTCGAGCGTGGGCGTCATTGAAACGCCCGGTCTGCACGATTCTGAAATTCTTTCGTTTCTTGAAACCGACCCGAAATTGTCCTTGGCCATCCGGGAAGGTTTCACGCGCTTCCAAACCTTAGCAACGGAATACCCTGAACTGTACCTTGATTCCGACGAGCGAAACCTCATCACATCCCTCCAAGAAGGCTACGTCAACTTCTACAACCCAGCAACGGTCAACCCGTACGTTGCCCTTGCGGCACGCGGTCCGTGGATCATCACCTCCCACGGAGCGGTTGTCCACGACAACGGCGGATACGGGATGTTGGGGGCTGGACACGGACCTGAAGCCGTGATGCAATCCATGTCTGGAAATTGGGTCATGGCCAACGTCATGACGGCCTCGTTTTCGCAAAAGCGGCTTGACGACCGTCTCAGAAAGGAGCTTGGACACACTCGCGGTTGGTGTCCGTTTGACAAGTTCATCTGCATGAACAGCGGTTCTGAATCGGTTACGGTCAGTCTTCGCATCGCTGACGTCAATGCAAAGTTGATGACGCAAAAAGGTGGCAAGCACGAAGGAAAGACGATCAAAATCATGGCGGTTGAACAAGGGTTCCACGGACGCACCGACCGTCCAGCGCAGATGTCGCACTCCTGCAAAGGGAAGTACGACAAGCATCTGGCGAGCTTCCAAAAACGGGACAACCTCATCCTGGTACCTGCCAACGACGTTCCGTCCTTGGAGAAAGCCTTCGAGGACGCAGCGGCCCAGAATGTGTTCATCGAACTTTTCGCCATCGAACCTGTTCAAGGCGAAGGCAATCCCGGCGCATGCGTATCACGGGAGTTTTACGACGCCGCCCGGCGGTTGACCCTCGAACACGACAGCATGCTGCTGGTTGACTCCATACAAGCGGGCATTCGCGGTCAAGGGACATTGTCCGTGGTCGACTACGACGGATTCCAAGATTGCGAAGCACCCGACCTCGAAACATGGTCAAAAGCCATGAACGCCGGTCAATACCCGTTGTCCGTCCTCGGGATGAACGAGCGCGCCTCGAAGCTCTACGTGACGGGTATTTACGGGAACACGATGACCACCAACCCAAGAGCACTGGAGACTGCTGTTGCTGTTTTGGACAGCATCACTCCCGAATTGCGCAACAACATTCGAGAGCGAGGGGTCGAATTCGTTGAAAAATTCAAGGCTTTGCAAAAAGAATTTCCAGACGTGATCACCAAGGTACAAGGCACCGGACTGCTGTGTTGCGCTGAACTTGAGCCTCATCGATTCCCCGTTGTCGGTATGGATGCGGTTGAACCTTGGTGCCGTCGCCGTGGTCTCGGCGTGATTCACGGTGGTGAAAACGCCTTGCGATTTACGCCGCATTTCAACATCACGTCGAAAGAGATCGACCTCATCGTCGACATCGTTCGAGAGTCCTTGGTCGCGTTCGGCGGTTAAGACAAACTGACAACAATGTCCTCTCGCTTGAATTGCCGGGCGGCGTAGTACGCTGCTACGAATGCATAGAAGGTGGAGGACACCACCCAAACGACGACGTGGCTGTAGACGATTCTGTTCATCAGGAGCTCACGCAACGCCAAAAGCACGTTGACAACGGGAACGGCAAACCAGAAGGTTTCAATCCCATCCAGGTTGATCACCTGAGAAAAAAGGCCCGGGAAGAGGATGACCAACACGGCCGGTCCCAAGATGGAACCTGCCTCTTTGACGCTGTGGGAGCGCATGGCCAACGCCATCTCGATGGCCACGACCATGATGGCGAAAAGCAGGACTGCAACGAACAGGAAGGCGAGAGCAGCCGGCGAAACACTCGGTGCCGATATGACATCGGAGGTGGCGAGATAGCCGATGGCAAACAACAAGCCTGCGACCTGCAGCAAAACGCCAACACCGGTGATGGTCGCTACCGCCAACCATTTGCCCATCAAAAGCTCCATGCGTGTGCACGGTAGGCCAAGGAGCGCTTCGAGCGTGCCGCGCTCACGCTCTCCTGCGGTCATGTCGATGGATGGTTGAATGGCGGATGAGAACGTCCACACCGCCAAGACGAGTGGAATGAAGAGCGACAACGCCATGCCGGCTTGTTCACCTTGGGTGGCCACATCACTTTGGCCAATGTCGCCGTTCCATCGCAAAGGATCCAGCGTCTCGTTGGCGTCGAGTCCGGCTGCATCAATTCTTCGCACGGTCTCGTTTTCCTCCCAGGCACCCAACACATCGAAGGTCCGACTCCGTGCTTCGAGACTTTGCTCGGACGTTGATAGGTACAGGACGGCGTATTCGAGCACGGTTCCGTTTTGCCTCAATCGAAGCAACGCATCAATCGATCCGTTGCGAAGCCGGTCGTCCTCGCCCAACGGTGCGGAGAGTTCCTCGACCTCGGGCAAGGGCTCGTAGGTAAGATTGAGGCTGGCGTTGTCCAGCATCGATTCTAAATCATCGGGTACGTCATCGGCCTGAACCACAACATCAACGTTGATGGCGTTCAACTCAGCCGCTTCAGAGGCCAGCAGCAGCGGGAAGAGGATGAACAAAATCGGAAACAGCAAAAGCGGAATGACAAGAATGGCCAAAATCGTTCTCCAGTCCCGCACAAATTCGACCAATTCTTTCTTGGCGATGGTCCTTACACGTCCAAACGCACTACTCATCTTCACCACCTCCTGGAACGTTTGGTGTAAACAAGCCTCGCCACCACGACGACCACCGTGACAAGGGTTTGGAGTCCTCTTCCCGTGCTCGAGCAGCATCGCCGGTCAGTGAAACATAGGCTTCCTCCAAATTCGAGGTCTCGGTCTGATCGAGCAGGGCTTCAGGTGTTCCATCTGCTCGGACTTCGCCGTTGTGGATGATGACAATTCGGTTGCAGACACGTTGCGCCTCGGCGAGTTGGTGCGTGGAATAAATCACGGTTCCACCTTCCTCGCCGAGTTGCTGCACCAGTTCACGCACCGTGCGGGCGCTGGTGACGTCAAGCCCTGCGGTTGGTTCGTCGAGCAACAACACCGATGGAGCATGAACCAGCGCGCGCAGCAAGGCGGTTTTTTGCCGCATCCCTCGCGAGAACCCCTTTGTGTGCCGTCCAAGCGCATCCAACATGTCTAGGTGCTTTGCAAAATACGACGTCCGATTCCACGCTTCATCGTCCGATACTCCNTGAATTCGAGCGTGGTAGCGTATGTTTTCCCAAGCCGTCAAACGGGCGTACAGTCCGGTGTTTTCAGGCACAACACCAAGTCGATTTCGAGCGTTGACAACGTCGGAATCGTCACCCAACACCACCCGCCCCGTGGTGGGACGATACACGCCGGAAAGCAAGCGAAGCAAGGTGGTTTTTCCAGCACCGTTTGAGCCAACCAAACCNACGATGTCGCCTTGGTGAATGTCCAAATCAACCGAATCCAAGGCCACAACGTCGCCAAACCGCTTGGTCGCGGATTGAACCGAAAGCAGGGTCTCGGGCATGCGCCTTTCAACTCGCTCGACCGGATTCCACGGCCCAGTTGAGTCCTGGGTGCTTGGTTTCAATGCGGTTCGCACGACGAAGCGTTGACCGCAGGTGTTCTTGAATCTCAGTTTGTGGAACGCCCATGTCGATCATGTTCGCCACGAGTTCAATGGCACCTTGGATGGCTCCAGCGTCGAGGTAGGCTTCGTTGCTGATGGTGCGCTGGATCCGGAGTTGTTCCAGTCGACCCGCAAGGTAGTGAACCTCGCCTTTCAGGCTGGGTGCATCAATGTGTGGCAGGGCGAGCAGTTGGTCAATGCAGGTCCTCATCGGAAAGGAATTGTTCAAGGCCGATTATAGGTGTTCGCATCACTGTGCGATGTCCAATTGACTCAACTCAACCAGCACACCGCCCGTCGAGGCAGGATGCACAAAGGCGATCATTTTCCCGCCTGCGCCTTTCCTCGGCTGTTCATCGATGAGTCGTACGCCGTGCTCGAGCAGGTGCTGAAGCAGGCCGTTGAGGTCGCCCACGGAAAGACACACTTGCTGAACACCGGGTCCGCGCTTGTTGAGAAATCGACCGACGGGTGTGTCTTCACCGGTCGGTTCAAGAAGCTCAATTTTGGCAACGGGAGCGATGCCTTCGTTGTGGGACGTGGAGAAAAATCTCGTGGTGACGCCCTGGTCCGCCACGGTTTCGTCTTCGTTTCCTCGGTGAAGGCCCAAGAGGGACCAAAACGGGGTGTGGTCGTCAAGCCGGTGCGTCGCGATGCCAATGTGGTCGATGTAAACGGGCCCAAATTTCATTCCTTCACCTCAAAATCCGCTGGGTGCGGTGTACGTGCCAAATTCGTCTTTCATGACGTTGATGATCTCACCCAGCGTTGCTCGCGCCCGCACGGCTTCGAGGACGGCTGGAAACAGGTTCTCCTCCGTGGCTGCACACCGACGTACATCTTGCAAGCAGGTGCCAACCTTCTCGTTGTCTCGTGTTGATCTGAGTTTACCGAGACGAATGGACTGCTGTTCACCAAGCGTGGCGTCCGTCTTCATCACGGGAACGCCTTCGTGCTCGTCCATTGTTCCGTGGTTCACGCCGACAATTTTTCGCTTGTTTTGTTCGACTTCGCTGAGATGTTGATAGGCGGAGAGGTGAATCTCTTGTTGTTGCCAACCGTCCTCAATGGCGTTGAGGGCGCCGCCTTTTTGCTCGATTTGCTCGATGATGGCACGCGCTCCATCGTACACGGCCTTGGTCAGTTGCTCGACGTGCCAGGAGCCAGCAATGGGATCAACGGTGTCCGCAACGCCGGATTCTTCGGCGATGATTTGCTGGGTCCTGAGCGCGACGGTGGCTGACGCTTCTGTGGGCAGACCGAGGGCCTCATCGTAGGAGTTTGTGTGAAGGCTTTGCGTGCCACCGATCACGGCCGCGAGCGCTTGAATCGTTACCCGCGCAACGTTGTTCAGCGGTTGCTGTGCGGTGAGACTGACACCTGCCACCTGAGTGTGGAATCGAAGCATGGTGGATTTGGGATTTTTTGGGTCGTATCGTTCAACCATCAGGTCGTGCCAGAGCGTTCGTGCGGCCCGAAATTTAGCAATCTCCTCAAAGAAGTCATTGTGGCAGTTGAAAAAGAACGACAACCGTGGTGCAAATGCATCCACATCAAGTCCTTTCGCAATGGCTGCATCCACGTAGGCCAGTGCGTTGGCGAGCGTGAACGCTACTTCCTGCACCGCCGTTGAACCGGCTTCACGAATGTGGTAGCCAGAGATTGAGATGGTGTTCCATTTGGGAATGTGCTCACCGCAAAAAGCAAAGACATCGGTGATCAATCGCATGCTTTCTTTTGGCGGAAAAACATAGGTTCCTCTGGCGATGTACTCTTTGAGAATGTCGTTTTGGATGGTGCCTTTGAGCTGATCCATCGTAGCGCCTTGCTCTTCTGCTGCAACCACGTACATGGCCAGCAGCACCATGGCCGGTGCGTTGATGGTCATCGACGTGCTCACGGAATCAAGCGGTATACCATCGAAGAGGAGTTTCATGTCTTCCACGGACGAAATCGACACCCCAACCTTCCCAACTTCACCGTACGACAGTTCATCATCGGCATCCATGCCGAGTTGGGTGGGAAGGTCAAACGCAACCGAAAGGCCCATTTGACCGCGTTCAAGAAGGATTTTGAACCGCTCGTTTGTTTCTTCAGCACTCGAAAATCCAGCGTATTGACGCATGGTCCACAAACGGGACCGATACATGGTTTCGTGGATGCCTCGTGTGTACGGGGGTTGCCCAGCATCGGGAAGGGAAAACCCATCCGGTTGCGGGCGTGCTGACAGTGGGAGCGGCAGCCCACTGAGGGTCCGCCAGTCGGGTTTGCGGTCCGTGCCCATGCAGGCGACACAGCGATTCACTTCATCAAGACTCGCCTTGATTCAGTGCTGGACGCCACCTGGACCGTGTGCGTGCCCGTGGTCAACTTCTTCATCGCTTGCAGCACGAAGTTCAACCACTTCGACCGAGAAGCAGAGGGTTTTTCCAGCCATCGCATGGTTGAAATCCGCCGTGATGGTTTCCTCGCCAACGGCCTGAACGATGAACGGCGCGGGTCCTTGGAAGGTTTGCGCAACGAGCTGCATCCCGACCTCGATGGACACGCCGCTGGTTTCCAATTGAGAAAACTCGGCTTTTGGGAATTCCATGATCAGTTCATCCAGTGGATGCCCGTAAGCACGTTCCGGTTCAAGCGTAAATTCCCGTCGCTCTCCCAATTTCGCTCCAATCATTTCTTCCTCAAACCCCGATATCATTTGCTTGTGGCCAACCAGAAAGGTCAACGGATCTTTCCCCTCACTGCTGTCAAACACTTCGCCGGTTTCCGGAAGCGTACCCGTGTAGTGCACTCGCACGACGGTGTTGTTTTGAACGGTTATTTCGGTCACGGTATCATCTCTTTGTGGTCATGCGCTTCACGAGTTCTCGGAGTTCGTCCCCGATCTCAGAGGGCAGGATTAGTTCGGCTTCCTTCATTTCAATGAACGACAGGCACTCATCAATGCCTTGGCGTTCACCCTTGGCCCAAATTTGACCAAGAACGTTGGAGCGGTGTTCTTCCGGGACGTTTGGGTTGTCGAGGATGTCCTTTGCGGCGTACTTGTATTCAAGGTACTTTTGTCGATTGAGCTTCTTTTCCTGCTTTTGACGGCCGCCACCTTTTTTGTCGAACCGTCGCCGACCTCGGCGCCGATCTTGTTTTGGTGTGATTTTTGTCTCAATGGTTGCAAAGACATCTTTCGTGACCTTGGTCGCTGGTTCTGCAGCGAGTGAGCTCGACCCACCGGCCTTGCTTGATTCGGTTTCTATGTCTGCAGAAAGGTCTTGTTCTTCCGAGGTTAAAGCGACCTCAACGGCCGTTTCCGGGGCCGCTTCAATTCTTGATGCGCTTTGTTTTGTTGCTTCGGATTTTCGTCTCAGTTCAGCGATTCGATCGGCATGGGACTGAACCGCTGGACCGTCGTCTTCCTTGTCTTTTTGCTGTTCGGCCGGAACCGGCACGGGTGCGACAGCTGGGGATGCGACGTGTCCTTCTTGCTCCAACTTCTCCATTGCCTGGCGTTGTTTTCGTTCAAAATCGGCCTTGATGTCTCTGGTCGGTGCGGCCGCAGGTTCTGCAGGGGCGGTGGCTGGGCGGCGAGCATTTTGACGCTCTCGCTCGTCCCTCCGACGTCGGTGCTGCTGTGAGGCATCCTTTGCGAATGGATTGAATTCCTCTTTTCTGCCGCCCCGTCGTCCGTTGATTGGTGAGACCCCCGGATTTCTGCGCACGACCACCCATTAAAACCGTATGCCTCGTTTAGGACCAGACAATGGGCGTCTGGTCGGTTCGGAGATACTGGTCAATTGCGCTTTGNTCCAAGGCAGTTGTTCGCTTTTGCAGTTCGAGCCAACCGAGCAGGGCGATCATGGTGCCGTTGTCGATGCAGTACATGCGTGGGGGCGCATGCGATGAACCTTCGCGGTCGGACGCCATCGATTCGCACATGGTCCGCATGCGCTGATTGCAAGCAACACCTCCGCCGAGCAGCAGCTCTGTTTTACCGGTGTGCGCCATCGCTCGTTCGGCAACTTCCACGCACGAAGCGAAGGCGTGTTCTTGCAAGGACCAGCACACGGCGTCCAAAGGAGCACCGTTGTCGATGAGGCGTTGTGCAGCCGTGAGCAGGCCAGAGAACGCAAGGTCCATGCCGCGCACTGCGTAGGGCAGTTGCAAACCTTCCATGTCTGGGTTCGGTTCGCGCTCGAGGTATTGATTGGCCAACTGCTCGATTTTCGGACCCCCGGGAAACGGAATCCCTTGGTTCCGGGCAAACTTGTCCAACATGTTGCCGATCCCGATGTCAAGGGTCTCGCCCAGAACACGATAGCGTCCGTTCAATCTGGCGATGACCTGCGTGTTGCCTCCGGACACGTACAACAAAACCGGGTCGTCGCATCCGCATTGCTGTCGTCCAATCTCAATGTGTGCAACGCAATGGTTCACGCCGATGAGCGGTGCATCCATGCGGGTCGCTAAACCACGGGCTACAGCCGCACCTACGCGAAGGCAGGGGCCAAGACCGGGACCTTGTGAGTACGCTACCGCACCGATGTCTTCGGGCGTCAGTTCGTACTTCTCGAGCACGCCAGAAAACAACTGCGCTGCGACTTCTTTGTGATGATCGGCAGCCTCTCGCGGATGAATGCCNCCCTGGTCTGGACGGAGGGTGTCGCTCACAGCGGGATGCGGGATGCCTTCGGAATCAACCAATCCGAACGACAGCGTGTGTGCGGTCGTTTCTATGCCCAACGTCCAACCAGCCATGATTCGGCCACAGACCGATTGTTCTTCAACCCTCTTCTCATCAAGTCAACCATGCGGACCATCTATCTCAACGCTGGTCGCATGGCGCATTTTGGCTCAACAGGGAGTGGCCTTGATGAGCAAACATACGGCCCTGGAAAGGCAATTATTGTAAAGGACGGACTGATTGAATCAATTAAGTCTTCACAGGAAGTTGCCTCGGAGTGGGGATTGTCGGCGGACCGCACCAACGGATTCAACAAGGATGTCTCGGTGTTCGACCTTGAAGGTCAGTCCATTGTNCCGGGTCTGATCGACGGTCACACGCACTTGATCTGGGCTGGAGATCGCTCTCGTGAGGTCAGCTGGCGACGCGAGGGGAAAACGTACGCCGAAATCGCCAACATGGGTGGCGGTATTCAACACACGGTGCGTGAAACTCGAGATGCGACGGATGACGCTTTGGTGAAACTCGGGTACCAACGTCTCAGGGGAGCGCTTCGTTCGGGAACCACGCACCTCGAAGCCAAGAGCGGATACGGCCTTGACACAGCGTCGGAACTCAGGCTCTTACGATTGGCTGAACAACTGAATGGGATTGACCACCTGCCCACCATCGACCCCACATGGATGGGTGCCCACGACGTTCCTTCCGGAGCAACGGCAACGGACTACGTTGAGTCACTCCTCAGCGAACAACTCCCCGCAGTCGTCGACCAGGGCATTGCTCGGTCTGCGGACGTCTTTTGCGAACCCGGTTGGTTCACCGTTGAGCAGAGCGAGGACGTGCTCAAGGCATCGCGGAACGCCAAGCTCGACCTTCGCATGCACGTGGATGAGTTCGTCGACGGTGGGGGCGGTGATTTAGCGGCTGCTCTGGGCGTTACGACCGCCGACCACGCCTACCACACCTCCATGGAGACGCGNCTCCGGATGGACTCGGCCGGCGTCAACGCTGGGTTCCTGCCCGGAACACCGTACGCCATGGGCGATGAATGGCCCGACATGGACGCGATTGTTGAACACGATCTGCGCTTTACGCTCGCCAGTGACTTTAATCCAAACTGCAGAACGATGAGTCTGCCCTTCATGGCATCCCTGATGGTGCAACGTTGCGGCATGCACCCGTTGGTTGCACTCGCTGCCATCACCGTGAACGCTGCGAAAACCACGCCTCATCCATCCGGTGCATCCCACGGAACCATCGTCGAAGGGGGCGTTGCGAACTTCAACATCGTTGACGGCCCGAATTGGGAAGCCGTCACCCTGAGTCCATCGGACACGCCGTTTTCGGGCACCGTGTTGAACGGACAATACATCGCACACTGATTTATTCATAACATTGACTCGACGCACGTTAACAGCAATCATAATTTGAATAACTATTGAGGTATTTTCATGGCATGGATAGAGACCATTGTTTGCTCAGGCCGAAAAGGATCGGATGCCCGATTACGTCGTATGTTGAAAGTTCGCCAAGAGTACAAACGGCGCCAACCTGGCTGCATCGGAGCCTGGCTGGGCCTTGGTGCTGAAAACAAATCAATGATGCTGGTGCAATCTGCTTTCGAAACATCCGCAGACTGGAAACGAATCTCTGATGAGATACAGGCCACGTTGGATGTTGAGGACGGTGGCATCGACGGCATGATGCTCGGGCCTCCGTTGGTCGGAATCTTTGAGATTCCAGACGATGAGCTCGAGAACCTCAAGTTTGGCGATCAACCGGGAAAATGACGAACACGATCCGTCGCATAATGTGAGTTATGCGACAAGGAATGGTTATGAGGTGCCGGTGTCGTAGGATGGCCTGTGTACGCAGCGGCGCAGTGTGGCGTTTTTCACAAGGTGGTTGTTGTTGTTTCTCATTTTCGACCGATTTCACGTTCCAAACCCCCCCTCAAAGGTGGAAATTGATGCGTTTTGAGCAATCACGCACAGAAGTGTTCAATATCCTGACCGTCTCGTCGGCATGAAGAGCATGGCCGACATCCAGGGGTACTGCATGAAGTGCAAAACGTACGGACCAATCCTACGGGGTCAAAAAATTGCGATGGCCAACGGTCGAACGCGCATGGCCGGNTTTTGTTCACAACCCGGGTGCGGTGGAAAAATTTCCAAGATCATCGGTTGAGCTTCACGACCNCCCACCGAATTGGTTTAATAGAAATGTCAGGTGGCTTGGTTTACCTAGGGGCTCGTGGTCTAGGGGTTTATGACGTTGCCTTGACATGGCAAAGATCGAGAGTTCGATTCTCTCCGAGCCCACCATCCGTCGGTGAATGGAATCGGTTGAATTACATTCATTAATTCAATCAGCGGAGACTACAGTAATTGCCGAGCAAATAAGAAATAATTAATCTTCATTGTTGCTGATGGTTTCTGGTTCTGGAAGGTTCATCTTAGCAACCGGTTTATCTTCCTCTTCATCGAAGGTGAAATCCGTTGAACCACCCTCCCAACTACGTACGTCTTCGGATTCATCAAAGGATTCTTCGGGTATGGTTGCATGAGGGCCAACAGAATAGATGCTTGGATCAATCGGTTGTTCCACTATTGATTCGCGCACTTCAGATGCCGTAGGCGCCTCACGTTCCTCCATGATGCCGCCAGCGTGAAACGTGCCACACTCCGAACATCGGTACATGCCCTTTCGGTCAAAGCAACCACACACAGGGCATACGGCGTAGCCCCTAAGTTGGTCTAATGGGTCCTTTTTTGTCATGGGCTCACTCAATGAACATGTCTTCTTGATATCCAGTGACCAAGTCGCCCGTTCCATCTTCCTCGATGGTTACGGTACCTTCATCGTCATCAAATTCAACGATTTTTCCAAAGACTTCTTCGTCGTCAAAGACCAACCCTATATGGGAACCAATGTCGATGTCATCATCGTCTTCACTGGAATCAAGGTCTTCATCATCTTCTGAATCTTCGTCGTATTCATCCTCTTCTTCGTCGTACGCTTCGTCGTCTTCAGAAATGTCGTCCTCTTCGTCTTCGGTGACCTCGTCTTCATCACCTGCTTCTTCTTCCTCTGAAGCATCAGAGGCATCAGATTTGTCTTCCTCAAACTCCTTCATGGCTTTTGCGCGGGCACGCCATTCCGGTGCTTTGATCAAGTGCAGGAATAATGTCGCGCCCATTCCAATGGCTGACAAGATAACGAAAAGGACACCATCCCAATAGAAGTTCGTGGGCATTGACAACGAGCCATTTTCACCTGCCAATGGCGTTAGTGAGTTCCTACAACCATCCTTCTGGAACTTTTCATCGCAGGGATATATGTCGCCTTCTACGATACCTCCACCAGGAATAAGCCCTGAATCGTTTGGTTCGTAGGCGATATTACCTCCACTTCCATCAACAAATCCGAACATGCCGTTTGCAATGAAGATGGCAATGAGGAGGCCAAAACCAACATGGAGGATTGGCCAAACTGTGTCGTTCCATGATTTTGACATCATGCGCTTTTGCCAAGGTGAAGGGAAGACTTTCTCTTCAACCAACTCCTCCATGGTTTCGTAATCTTCCATTGAACCGATGAATTCAGTAATATCGATGCTACCATCACCATCGACATCAGCTCCTTCCATAATAGAGCTCACTTGTTCAATGTCAAGTTCATCGCCGTATTTTTCTTCAATCATGGTTTTGAGTTCGCTTAGAGAAATAATGCCGTTTCCATCAGCATCGAGTTCGTTGAAGAGGCGTTGGGCCGAAATATCATGCTCATCCATCAAATCTGCAAGGGCCGAGAGTGCAAATAGGGTGCTGCGACCGTCCTCAGATGCATCAGCGTCTTGGCCTTCTTCATCGGACTCGTCCTCAAGATCAAAATCTTCGTCGTCAATATCGTGTCCTTCCTCTTCGTCCGTTCCATCCTCAGGTTCTTCTGCGGTGGTTTCGGCTGATTCTTCATCATCCTCATCCGACGCATCGTCCTCTGCTTCAGGTTCTGTTTCGGATGTTGATTCACCCTCAGCACCTTCATCCGCTGCAACTTCAATCTGCTCGGATTCATCTTTAACCTCTTCAGGAGCAGCAACGTCTTCTGTGACCGCATCTTCATTGGACTCTTCTGATGATTCGCCCATCAGAATTTGGTCAAATTCGTCAAGGTCAATAACACCGTTTCCATCAGCATCAATTTCCGTAACCAAGCGATCAACTTGCGAAGGCGGCAAATCTGCAAGGTTCAAACTGAGGAGACCTCGCTTCAATTCGTCTGAGTCAATGGTTCCATCACTGTTTTCGTCAAACTTTTCAAACAATTTTCTGATGTTGATGCCCGTATCAGCTACCCATTGTCGCAGAATGTCAACGACATCATCAGCCACAAAGAGCACCCCACATTCGGGGCATGAAGTAGAGTCCAAGGGTACCAAAGCATTACACGCACCACACTCACCAAGTTCATCCTCGGAGATGCCCGAGAAATTTGTCCCACACTCCGGACATTCTGTGGAATCAATGGGAATGACCGCACGACAGGCACCACATTCGGCCATGGCCGCAGCCTCAATTTCTTCATCCGTCATCTTAGCACCATTGCTGACCACGGGAACTGGCAATATAATAATTGATGGAAGATAACCAACGGGAGCAGTAATTCCTTAGAACTCCAACACCGGGTCAACATCACGGAGGACGGTTCATGGAGGGCATGCAGACGTTGGACGCATCTCGGCCAGAAGACGTTTACCTGGCTTTGGATGAAACCATCCTGCAATCCAAACATGCCGTCCATTGTTATAGCAGGCTGCCAATGCGACAACTCCTTCGCTACATTTCAACCAATAGTGCAGAGATGTGGTGGCTTTCAGAACATGAGACTCCAAGAGCCATTGCGCCTGAGCCAGATCAGGTTTTCGCGCACATCAAATCCACCACTCAAGAGAAAACTTCCNTGATTGTTCTCGAGGGNATCGATTGGCTCGTTCGCCGGTCGAATGAAACAACGGTGCTTGAAATGCTTCAATCGCTTGATGGCCTTTCAAGAGAGCGAGAATTTCATGTGGTTCTTGCTGGTGATTCCCTATCGCTGCAACCAACTTTTTGGGCGAGAATGTGCAGTTTGGCTCCTAAAATCCAATCGTTAGAGACCGATTCAGGAAGCGGGGATCTCATCATTGAACCTGAAGAGCCNNCTTTGCAAGCGCCGCCTGNAAATGATNTGTCGNNGAATGATGAAACNGTATTGGTGCATTTGGTTAATCTACCTCAGGCTGGATTCACCCATGCCGTGTTGGCAAGGCGGATGTTGCAGTGGAAAAGAATGGGATTTGACCTTGCTGCTCTTGAACCTGCCATGGCAACCAATGACCTGACAAAGGCACATGCCATCTATACCACTGTAGAGGACGATATCATCCAAGCGATTGACGCCATTCGGTTGATGGACCAGCGAAATCAAGACTTAACGGTCAGTGAACGCGAACGGTTCGACTACAGATTCATGGCCTTGAACGAAGTAAGCCAGGGATACGAGGAACTTCTCAGCCTCTTATCATCGAGGTAGGCGCCCGTGTTCTGCCTCTATTCGTGCAAGCCATCCACCAGTCCTGAGTGATGTTGCGAGTTGTTTGAGTTCGGCAGAGGTCGAACGATCTGTGACAAACGGCCCGGAAACAGTTCGTACGCGTTGAATGAGGCCACAGACATGAGAAGAAGATGAGTGTGTTGCGTACTCCAAGGCTTCAGAAGCTATCAGTAATTCACATGCGAGGACTTCAGAAAGACGCCGAACTGCACATCGGAGATTCCAAGCAGCCGTGGCACCCATGCTCACATGGTCTTCTTGCCCAGCGGAAGTGGTGGTTGAAAAAGCAGCACGTGGCGCAGCATGACCGTGCATTTCTGCGAGCGAAGAACCTGCGACATATTGCACAATCATCAGGCCAGATTCCAATCCTGAATTCTTCGCCAAAAAGGCCGGGAGTTCACTTCGAGCAGGGTCAAGCATCTGGTCCATCCGCCGCTCTGATATTGAGCCCAATTCAAATGCTGCCAACGACATGGCATCGCAGGTGAGCGCAATGATTTCCCCATGGAAGTTCCCCTGTGAGACCACCTCATGAGCACCAGGATNAGCAGGTTCGGGGAAAATGAGCGGATTATCTGTGGCACTGTTCAACTCGATTCGAAGCACCTTTTCCAATCGTTGGAATGATTCGTAGACGGCACCATGGACTTGTGGAGCACAACGGAAGGAATACGCATCTTGAACTCGGTCGCAGTCTTCATGCCCTTCGAGAATCTCAGAGCCTGAAAGGATGGCGCGTAGCCTTTGGGCAACAGTGATTTGTCCAGCATGAGACCTTGCTTGGTGAACCTCTGGCCTGGACGGCGTGAGGCTGCAGGAACGTGCATCCATTGAAGCGGCCAAGATAAGGTCTGCCAGAATCAATAATTCATTCAGTTCTTGGTGCGCGATGGTAGCATAAGCAGTCATTTGACTGGTGCCGTTGATGAGTGACAATCCATCTTTTGCAGTTAATTCCACGGCGACGAGTCCCTTGTCAAATAAGACCTCCTTTGTTGGGACAAGTTCCCCGTCAATCAGCACCTCGCCTTCTCCAATGAGGGCGAGAGCGAGGTGGGAAAGGGGTGCTAAATCGCCACTGGCGCCGAGACTGCCAATTCTAGGCACGGCGGGGTGAACATCGTTGTTGAGGTAAAGAACAAGTTGTCGAATACAATCCGGGTGTATGCCAGAATGGCCTTTACACAACGAGTTCAGTCGCACCAGCATCATGGCTCTAACCGCTTCAATGCTCATGTTTTCACCAATAGCCGTTGCATGTGAACGAATCAAATTCAGTTGCAATGTGGCCAAATCCTCATTGGATATACGCTCGTGAACAAGAGCACCAAAACCTGTGTTAATGCCGTACACGGTTTCGCCCGTGTCAACAATACGGTCAACAACGGCACGCGCTGCATGGATGGCTGGCCAAGCGTCTTCAGACACTGCGACCTTGGCTTGTTGTTTTGCAACCATCATGACCTCTTGGGGAGATAGAGTGGCGCCATCGGCATAGACGGTGGGTAGTTCACTCATCGCCCCAACCTCCAATTCCATTGAGAACACCATCGTCGACCATGGCCGGTAATGTGACAGTGAGCTTTGGTTCTTTTTCCATCGCACGTTGGATGGCGGATACCGCTCCCGAATTACGAGCCCAAGCCCTTCGTGCAACGCCGTTATTGACGTCCCAGTGAAGCATGCTCTTCAATCGCTCTGCTGCTGCATCAGACCCGTCTAAGAGCATGCCAAATCCACCATTGATAACTTCGCCCCAACCAACGCCACCCCCGTTGTGGAGGCTGACCCATGTCGCGCCACGAAACGCATCACCGATGGCGTTGTGGACAGCCATGTCGGCAGTAAACATGGACCCGTCGTTAATGTTAGCTGTCTCCCGATATGGGCTGTCGGTTCCCGAGACATCGTGATGATCTCTTCCGAGCACCACAGGTGCTGAAATAACGCCGCTGGCGATGGCATCGTTCATGGCCAGGGCAATTTCACGACGACCTACATCATCAGCATACAAGATTCTCGCTTGGCTGCCCACGACGAGATTATTGGCTCCTGCTTGCTCAATCCAACGAAGGTTGTCATTGATTTGTTGGCGAACATCATCGGTTGCTGAATCGAGCATTTGCCGTAGAACATTGGCCGCAATTTCATCGGTTTTTGNGAGGTCATCTGGGTTNCCACTGGTGCATACCCAACGATATGGGCCAAATCCATAATCAAAACACATTGGGCCCATGATGTCTTCAACATATGAAGGATAAGCAAAATGCCCGTCGTCGTTGACCACATCTGCACCAACACGGGAGGCTTCTAGCAAGAAGGCATTACCATAATCCCAGAAATACATCCCGCGTTCAGCCATGGTGTTGATGGCCGAAGCATGGCGGCGGAGGGTGGCTTGGACCTCTTTTTTGAAGCGTTCAGGCTCTTCAGAAAGCATGGTTGAACTTTCCTCATAACTTCGGTCTGCAGGGAAATATCCACCCTGGTAGGGATTGTGGAGGCTCGTTTGGTCGCTACCTAAATCCACACGTATGTTGCGCTCAACGCACCGCTCCCATAATTCAACGACATTGCCGATAAGGCCAATGGAGATGGTTGATTTTTGTTGAGCAGCATCAACCATCATGTCAATGGCATCATCGATGGAATCCGTCACGGTTGTCAACCAGCCCTGCTCATGCCGTTTACGGGCGGCNTGAGCATTGGATTCTGCGATGATGCANGCAGCACCGGCGATGGTCGCAGCTTTTGCTTGAGCACCTGACATGCCGCCAAGGCCGCTTGTGATGAACGTGACTCCCGAAAGGTCCGCCTCGTTTTCCAAACCGAGATGTAATCTTGCAGCGTTGAGAAGGGTGATGGTGGTCCCGTGGACAATGCCTTGTGGACCGATGTACATGTAGGAGCCAGCGGTCATCTGACCGTATTGCGTGACGCCCAATGCATTCATGCGTTCATAGTCGTCCTGGCTCGAATAGTTGGGGATGACCATGCCGTTGGTCACCACAACACGTGGTGCGTCAGGATTTGAAGGAAAGAGCCCCAATGGGTGACCGGAATACATGACGAGCGTTTGGTCATCTTCCATTTCGCAGAGGTACTTCATCACCAACCGGTACTGCGCCCAATTTTGGAAAACAGAACCGTTACCACCGTAGGTGATGAGTTCATGTGGAAATTGAGCGACGGCTGGATCCAAGTTATTGTGTATCATCAACATAATCGAAGCCGCTTGTTGTGATTTTACGGGATAGGCGTCGATGGGGTAAGCCTTGATGGGGAAGGAAGTAGGCCGATATCGCCGCATGAGAACACGCCCGTAGGTGTTGAGTTCCTCCAAGAATTCAGCGGCGAGTGCATCGTGGTGCTCGGCAGGTATGTAGCGCAGTGCATTACGGACTGCGAGTTGCTTTTCGTCAGGCGACAAAATTTGGCGTCTATTCGGCGCATGGTCCACAGTCAAATCCATGCCCGGATGAGCCGGCAGTTCAGAAGGTATCCCCTCGAGGACTGATGCTCGCATACGGCGCACATCATCCTCCATGCCCCACCTGTCATGCGGGATGTCCTTGAGGCTTGTTCTCTAAACACCAACAAACGAACGGGCATAACATCAAAAACAGGCGACTTTGACAGAAAAATGAGCCCGCATGTCTTCAGACGATGTGATCATCGCAGAATTGAACGAATCGTCCAATTCATCCGTGACACGTGAATTCAATTTGGTCATGGGTGCGACCCTTGCGATCTCGTTAGCCTTTCTTTTTGTCTCAGCCGTGTATGGTGATGCATTTGTCGGCATGATGGTCGATGATGACGCTACAAACGAAGTGCGCGTACCCGTCTGGGAACGTCATAAACTCCCCTACGAGACGAGCGGGGACTATGGAGTAGCACTCGAAGTTGGGCCCTATGAAGTGCTTCCAACAGAGAATGCTTGGAATTCCACTCATCACTTCGTTGAATACACGATACCGATGGAAGAAGGCGGGGCGGCTCCAAATGGATTGATCAGTCTCGCCGTATGGAGGCCAAACGTACCCGAAGGCGTTCAAGTGCCTGTTATAGCAGAAAGCGGACCTTATTTCCAAGAGGCGAGTGTCGAAACACCTTCCATTGAGGTTCCAGGGAGTTGGCTCGGTCAAATGTTCATTGACCAAATTTTACCCCACGGCTACGCCTTTGCACAAATTTCCGTTTCTGGGACCGGGCGTAGTAATCACTGCATGGATTTGATGGGTACAGCAGAGCAATTGGGCAATGATGCTGCTGTTCGTTGGCTTGGAGAACAAAGTTGGTCAAACGGTGCAGTCGCATTGATTGGAAAATCCTACGACGGTAGTACGCCTTGGCAAGCAGCCATGTTTGGCTCTGAACACGACTACCTGAAGACCATCGTGCCTATTTCTGGTCTCATCGGTGTAAAGGAATTGATGTGGAAGAACGGGTCATCTGAAGCACGTGCCCCCATCATGCACAACGGTGTTTACGGTTCGTACGGTATCGATGGAGATGAAGAAGACTACCAGAATTTGTGCCCCGATTACATCATTGGACCCGGAACGGGCGTTGGTGCATGGGCCTGGGGAGGTGAAGCTGCTGGTAGTTACTGGGCGGAACGCTATTTCCTTGACCGCGTGCTTGAGCATTACACGGGGAGTGTGTACTTGATTCAAGGCATGCACGATTGGAATGTTGACCCACACATGGCCGTGCCGACCATCAACCGACTCATCGATGCCGGTATTGAAGCCCGAGGTTTATTCGGACAATGGGACCACGACTACCCCGACCGACCCGTCCAACTTGACGACCGCTCTGAANTGGGTGGAAGGGGCGGTGAGGCCTTCCCTGANATGATTCGATTTGATTGGATGCAAGACATGCTCGAGTGGTTTGATTATTATCTCAAGGGCATTGGTGAACAACCAGGTCAGTGGATAGAGATTCAATCAAACCAAGGCTCATGGCGNATTGAGGACCGCTATCCGCCAGCCGATGNCGTGGTTCAATCCTTTGAATTGGGCACCGATATGGCCAACATTGGTGGAACGACCACAGTCCTGCCCGATGCATCATCGGGACCTGTTTGGGAATCTGCTCCTCTCGAAAACGACCTCTACATTGCTGGAATGCCTCGGGTCCATGTTGATGTGACCACGGCAACAGTTGGCGGCCAACTCTATGCATTATTGGAAGATTGTAATGATCAGGGACAGTGNATCCACCTTGGCCATGCCATCATGGATCTTCGTTATCATGCTGGTGGCGACGAGGTGAATACATGGACGCCAGTGGTTGAAACCATCAATGCAAAGATGGAATTCTTTGCCATGGATGCCGAAGTTGAAGCAGGCCACGTATTGCGCCTCTCCTTGCGCTCAACGGGAGAAGACTACCTCCCCGCCAGTACTTCTTCAGTGGTGTTCGTACAGGAGGGTCCATCCTCGACCTTACAACTCGATACCTTTGAGCCAAGTGAGCGTGATTATTTCACTCCGCCAGCTTGTACCCATGAGCGTTGTCTTCAGGCTGAATAATCGGCATTGAATGGTCAGGATTCCACTTTGAGAAAATCAATCCTGAAAAGATCATGATACTTGAAAACAACATGATGCCGTTTTGAATTCCCAAGTCTGTGTTCTCCATCAAATAACCTGCAACGCTGGTGGAAGTTGAAAAGGCGACTGATAAAATTAACATGTCAACTGAGAACACACGCCCGCGGACTTCATCCTCTACCCACTGTTGCATCATCACGGTTGAGAGGACCCAGTTGGCTCCACTGGCGCTGTGAGCAAGGATAACCAAGATGACGGTCAACCAGAGGGCGTATGGGACGCTCAGACCAACAAAGAAATAGATGCAACCTGACAAAACGATGAGGTGTCCAACCAGGGAAGGCCACCGCTCTTCGTCTGTAAAGAAAGCCCTCGCAACAATGGGTCCAAGGCCCGTACCTACTCCCCTGGCGAAGAAGAATAGACCAAAACCAAACGCTGCACCATAGCCCTGTACATCGGCACCCATGAGCACCAAGTACACGCCTGCGAGTCCGCCACCGGCAATGTTCCAAGAGGCTTTGGCGAAGACGATGCGAAAAAGAGGAGGTTGACTTCGAATGCGTGACCAACCCCGTTTGATGTTGGCGTAAGCCGTTGAGAACCAAGGTCCCTTCATGGANGGATCAATGGTTTGGGGCAAGGTCAATTTGATGAGAAACAGGGTGCCGAAAAGGAAGGTGAGTGAATCGACGATGAACGCGGCATTCGTGCCCCAGATGGAGACAACCACGCCGCCTAACATAGCGCCTATACACAAGGCTGTCGACCACGAAGCAGCATCAAGGGCGTTCGCTGTGGCTAAATCNTCCTCTGAAACGACATTCGGCAGTGAGGCGCGTTCAGCCGTCATGTAGACGCCGTGAAGCACCATCATGACACCGGATAGGCCGATCATCCACACGATATCACTCGCGTCATTTACCAACAAGAACACGAGAGCAAGCACCGCTTGCAGAAGGTTTGAGACAATCATCANCATTTTCCGATTATAACGGTCAGCCATGAGACCAATCAAGGGCTGGAGAATTGCAAATCCAGCCATGCGAACGGTGAACAGAAGGCCAAGAAGGAATTCACTTTCCGTATACTCGAGGATGAGGAAAAACAAGGCGATGGTGTTGAACCATTCTCCGAGCATCGATATAACGGCAGCAATCCACAGCCGNCGAAATTCNCGATTCTCACGAATCAATTGCGAGTACGTTCTGGATGCCATCACTCCTCCTCCAAGTGCATGGAGGAATCAGCGAGGGTACAAACGATCCATTTCGAAGTTGGTGTGTTGGAGACAGCCGCAGTGGAATGAAGAGGAACCAAACTGTTGGCTTCAGGAAAATACGCAGCTAAATTTCTACGTGGAATTTCATAAGGCACGACAAGCCAATCATCCGATTGCCTGACTTCTTCATTGAAATGGCTGGTGATGTTCACACGTTGACGTGATTTCCATCCTCTTTCAACCATGTCTTTTGCATTCATGAACAACACCCTGCGATGGCCGCTTACGCCTCGATAACGGTCGTTGAGCCCGTAAATGGTGGTGTTGTACTGGTCATGGCTTCGCAATGTCATCAACACATATTGGTCATCTTCTATCTGTACATCGGGCAATGAGTGGGTCATGAATTGAGCCCGACCATTTTCGGTGGCAAATGATTGGCTGTCTTTTGGAGGATTCGGGAGGGCAAAACCGTTTGGAAGACGTACTCGCTCGTTGTAATCATCAAAACCGCTAAGCGACTGTTCCATGAGCGANCGTATGCCATCATAATTCGAAACCAAATCCAGCCAATTCAAGTGTTCATCACCGAGTGTGGCCGCAGCCATTTGCGCAACAATCCAAGGCTCGCTGCGCAAGTCAGGTGATGCTGGAGGTAAGCGGCCCATGGACCGGTGAACTTGGCCCATTGAATTTTCAACACTAACAAANTGNTCNCCTGTNGATTGTACGTCTTTCTCGGTACGTCCAAGNCAAGGCAAAATTAACGCTTCTTTTCCAGTGATGAGGTGTGACCGATTTAATTTGGTTGAAACTTGAACGGTGAGGCCAATGTTTTGAATGGCCTTGGCCGTTAAATCGGTATCCGGCGTGGCGGATAGGAAATTACCGCCCATGCAAAAGAACACGTCCACCTTCCCATGTTTCATGGCATCAATGGCATGAACCACATCGTACCCATGGTGGCGGGGGAGTTCAAATCCAAGCCCTGTTTCCATACGGTCCAGAAATGCCTCACTCGGTGCTTCCCAAATTCCAACGGTACGATCGCCTTGAACGTTGGAATGACCGCGAACAGGGCAAAAGCCTGCACCCTTTCGGCCAACATGGCCGTTCATGAGGAGGAGGTTGACAACTTCTTGAATCACGGATACGCCGTTTCGGTGTTGAGTTAATCCCATGGCCCAACAAGCAATGGTTGCTTTGGAATTCGCAAGCAATCTGCCTGCATCACGAATATCTTGTTCTGATAGACCTGAATCAGCCGTAATGGCATCCCATGATACATCCTTTACTGCATCGGCCATGGCTTCAAATCCATCCGTTTTTTTGTTGATGAAATCACGGTCGACAGCGTCCGCTTCCAATTGTATTTTGATGAGGCCCTTCAGGAGGGCAGCATCGCCTCCAATTCTAACTGGAAGATGGATATCAGCCAGCGTTGTAGACCGGAGATCGCCTTTCATGTAATCTTGAGGATGCTTGAATCTTGACAATCCTGCTTCTGGAAGAGGGTTGACGTGGATAATGCGCGCTCCTTGTTTCTTCGCATCACGTAGAGCCGTCAACATGCGAGGGTGATTGGTACCTGGATTCTGACCGATGACCAGAATCGTATCTGCGTGGAGAAAATCATCGAGGGAAACGGTTCCTTTGCCTATACCAATGGTTTGGCCGAGGCCTTTGCCACTTGATTCGTGGCACATGTTTGAACAATCTGGCAAATTATTGGTGCCAAAGGCACGAACAAAGGCCTGGTAAAGAAAAGCGGCTTCATTGCTGGTACGGCCAGAGGTGTAGAAAACTGCGTTATCGGGCGTAGAACATGCTTTTAGGGCTAAGGCGAGTTTGTCAAAAGCATCTTCCCAAGAGATGGGTTCGTATCTTGAGGATCCTGGCGCCAGATAGGCGGGATGTGAGATGCGTCCAAGGTTGTTTAATTCATAATCGCTCATTTCAGCCAGTTCTTGGACCGAATGCTGACTGAGGAAAGCTGGTGTGACATTCGCTTTCATTGCTTCATCAGCGACCGCTTTTGCACCGTTTTCACAGAATTCAAACGCTGTCCTGTGTTCAGGGTCAGGCCAAGCACAACCTGGGCAATCAAAACCCTCTTTTTGATTCACCATTCGAAGAGTTTTGATGGTCTTCACGGGGCCCATTTTGGACAGCCCATGAATAGCAGATGAGGTCACAGCAGGAATTCCGGCTGCTTTTTTCTTGGGCTTCTTCAATTTNAAACGCACCCTGTCGGGAGGTGTTCGAGCGCGTGGTGCTGGACGAATGATAACCCCTCCGAGACGATGGCGTATGCCGCCCTTCTCAATGGTTCCGCTGAATCCTGTCATCAACAGGCCCAATCACGACCGCTCGGTCGCCTTTCGCAAAGGACACAAGGGTCATGTTCGATGAACGAGCAGTTTTGGCCGCTAAACTTGAGGCTGCTCCGATAGAAGCAATGATTGGAATGTTCACTCGGGCCGCCTTTGCTACGATGTCCCAACCGCAACGTCCCGATAGAAGAAGGGCTATTGGCGATTCGAGATTCTCGGAATTCAACACGGCACCCATGACCTTGTCGACTGCATTATGCCGACCAATATCTTCGCGAACTAAGAGTCCAGGCTTCGAATTGAACATGAGACCCGCTGCATGCATGCCACCTGTTGTCTCAAAACCGGGTTGTTGCGCACGCATTTTTTCCAATGCATTGATCACTTCTTCGACATGAACGCCTGATGCTGGCGAAGTTACTGAAGGGGTTTGTTCAACCAATGCACTCAATCGGTCTTGTTCACAACCACCGCATGACGTGGTCACGATGGTGCTGCGCGATGGGTGTGCAAATTCGCCATCAACCTCTACGCGGATGTGATAGTCACCATCGTCCGCATCAATTTTGATACGGTGGCCACTGGCAGGAGGATGTATGTCGTATTCACATCTCAAATGGCCTGTGGCGAGGTCCTCAAGTTGCTCGGGAGATGCCAATAAACTGGTTACGTGCGATGAGTTCACATGAATGTGGATGAGGCATTCGGATGCGATGATTTCGGTATCGATGCCGATTGCACCCTCTTCGTATCGATGAACGGTCTGACGAGTGGTGTTCTTCATGCACTCTCTTCCCCCTCACGTAGGTGGTCAAGGTCAAAAAACTCGAACTGTAAAGAGACCAACTCTTCACTCGATGTTGCTTCTGAATATGCATCAAGTGGCTCCCTGTTCAATTCAAAGAAACGTTGGCCCCAGCGAAATGCACCCAGTATTTGCTCTGCTTGCTCGCGACGACCAAGAAGGTAGAGGACTGCAGCCATTGCTTCAGCAGTTGTCAATTTGCCAGGTTTCCCCCAATTTACCGGGTTGGCAGCGAGGAGAAGAGGAAGCATCCGTGGTTTTAGACGAGTTCGCTTCATCACGGCCTCAACCGAGGTCTCAATATGAGCCCAACTGCAATCCAATCCGACCAAAGCGCCGTTTTGTTCGTTGAGAAGTGAGTGGTCTTCGGGCCCGAAAACTTTGCCGCACAGCGGCTCGAGGATGATTCCTTTTTTTGGGATCGTTTTGATGGATTTGTGGAGGCGTAAATCTCCACGTTTTGATGCGAGTACAGCCGTGTTCTTCTTTGGGTCATCCTGAGCCAACCACAGGGCGTGAACGGAGATTGGGCGCAAGCCCTCACCTCAAATCGTTGAGATAATCACCAAAGGTCATGCCCCTTGATGGTCCAGCATTCACATGGCGAGATTCTTCGGCAGTTCGTTCAACCATGAGTTGGATACTCAAGACTCGCTCGAATTTCCGCACAACGGAATCCGTTGGCTGTTTTCCCGACTCTGCCGCTTTGATAATGTTGACCGTTTCTGCCATTTTCTTTGCCAATTGTTGTTGGCTCCACTGGCGATCACTGCGAGCTTTGGCAATACGCTTGTGAAAATCGGGCGCTAACTCCTTTGTAGACCGTGCCATGATATCGTTTTTCTTTTTTCGTGGCGATGGTGAAGACGCGAAATTACGAGAACGCTTCAACCCCGGGGCTTCTGATTTCGGAGCTAGATTCATTTTCTCGACGCAACGGGCACATGCAGCAACCTCAGTTTTGCCAGTGGGAACGCGTTTCACGCCAACCTTCACTGCACCGCAGAGTTCACATTCGCCCATGAACAAGAACCCTTGGTTACGCTCTTTGAACCCTTTGTTGCGCTCAAGAGGGAACCACATGCCACACAGACCTTATACACAGTCGGCTTTTCGTTGAAGTGATAGGCATGGGTACGGATGTTGAGCGCACCGATGGCAACTTGCCCAACAATGCAGACGACGATCTCCGTTCTCTCGAAGAAGCGTATGCCGAACTTCGGGAAGAATCACAGCAACTCATCAACGAGCGGACCAGTCTGGAAGCAGAAATGCGGACGCTTCGTAAGAAAATTGAACGCCTTGAAGAAAACGTCAATTTATTGAAAATGCCACCGCTAATTGTCGGCCACATCCAAGATATTCTTGACCATGAGCGTGCCATTGTTCGTTCGTCAAACGGGACAGTGTTCCAAGTATCACTCAACCAACGCCTTGACCCAGAGAAACTCAAACCAGGTACGCGAGTTGCCTTGAATCAAGACAGTTTATCGGTTGTAGAACTCCTCCATGAGGCATGGGATCCAATGGTCAGTGGAGCCGAAATGGTCGATAAACCAACCATTACATACGCTGATGTTGCTGGCCTTGACGAACAAGTTGAATCCGTTAGGGAAGCCATTGAATTACCGCTCGTGAAACCGGAATTGTTTGAGGAAGTCGGGATTGTTCCCCCAAAGGGCGTTCTCCTTGTCGGCCCTCCTGGTTGTGGCAAAACGCTTCTCGCCAAGGCCGTGGCGAACCATACAGAGGCCACATTTATCCGCATGGTGGGCAGCGAACTTGCCCAAAAGTACATCGGTGAAGGTGGTCGAATGGTAAGAGAATTGTTTTCCCTTGCAAAAGAGAAAGCTCCGAGCGTCATTTTCCTTGANGAAATTGATGCAATTGGCGCCAAGCGNCTNGATGGTTCAACCAGCGGGGACCGTGANGTCCAGCGTACATTGATGCAGTTGCTTGCAGAATTGGACGGTTTTGATGCGCTCCAAGATGTGAAGATTATTGCGGCCACCAATCGACCCGACATCCTCGATGACGCACTTTTGCGACCGGGCCGGTTTGACCGAGTGATTGAGATACCCATACCTGATGATGCCTCAAGAAAGGCCATCCTCTCGGTTCACCTCAAAAGCATGAATACCAAGAAAATCAACATTGGCCGGATTGTGGATCGAACCAAAGGCTATTCCGGTGCTGAACTCAAAGCCACCTGTGTTGAAGCGGGCATGATCGCCATACGAGATGGACGCTCCGCTGTCACCAATCAAGATATCATGGACGCCATCACTCGTTTGGACAAGAAAAGAGCCCAAGGCACGAGTGCTAGGTCTCCCGAAGCCTTGTATTCGTGAGAATGTACAAAGAACATTCAAAGACCCAACGCCTTGGCACAAGGCATGGTTTCTCAGTTGGTTGAATGTGTGCCGAACATCTCAGAGGGCCGAGATCAACAGAAAATTGAACTCATCGTTGATGCTGTACGCAATGTTGCGGGATGCACCATCTTGGGCGTAGAACCCGACCATGATTATCATCGAACAGTCATCACATTCGCTGGCTCACCCAAAGACGTGGTTTCTGGAGCCATTGCCTTGATTGAAGCGAGTATTCAACATCTAGACATGCAAGCGCACAAGGGTGAACATCCGCGCTTGGGCGTGGTGGATGTATGTCCATTTGTTCCTTTGCAGAACATTACCATGGAAGAATGCGCAGAGTTGGCTCGAGAGGTGGTCGATGAGATCGCTCAACGCCATGATGTTCCGTTATTCCTCTATGGCGTTGCTGCGGCAAGACCGGAGAGAGTTATGCTTTCGGATTTACGCAGGGGAGAATATGAGGGACTCAAAGCACGCCTTGACGACGGTGAAACCACGCATTCGGACGCGACCAGATTTCCAGACAAAGGTGCAATGAGNTGGTCGCCCTTGGTCGCTCGTTCTGGAGGAATTACTGTTGGCGCCCGCTCAATTCTTGTTGCTTACAACGTTAACATCAAGGAAAAGGGTGCGAGGGTGGCCAAAAAAATTGGGTCAATCGTTCGAAGCAGCGGGCGACTTCTCAAATCAGAAAATGGAGGAAAAATTCGTTCGAGAGGCATGCTGCCAAAGGTGCAGGGCATGGGAGTCCCGGTCGATGAATTAGGAATCTCCCAAGTTTCAATGAACTTGCTTGATGTGGAAATCTGCCCTCTTCATTTGGCGTTTAAGACATGCGAAAGCATCGCTTCTGACCATGAGGTCTCCCTGTGTGGTAGTGAAATTGTTGGATTGGTGCCGCTTTCTGCCATGCTTGACGCAGGTCGCTTCTTCAATCCAGATGCTGAGACAGATACAGAATTGGTTGAAACAGCTGTGCAATGTTTGGGCCTCAATGAACATCACGAATTTAATCCGCGGGAACACATCATTGAATGGGCCTTGAAGAAGGAGGTGGTTGAATGAATTGGATGGACATGACCGTTCGCGAATTTCAAGCCGCTCTTGCCTCATCTTCTCCGACACCTGGAGGTGGCACGGCAGCAGCAGTCTCGTTGGGGCAAGCAGCATCCCTTGCCATCATGGTNTGCGACCTCACTATCGGTAAGGAAAAATGGCAGGCCGGTTGGGAAATTGCAGAATCAACGCAAAAGTTAGCCATCCCCATGATCAATCGGTCCGGAGAACTTGCAACAGAGGATAGCGATGCGTTTGATGAAGTGATGGCGAGTTTTGGACTTGCGAAGTCCACAGATGAAGAAAAACAACAACGCCGTTTGGNTATACGCGCTGCNACNTTGAAAGCCGCAGAAGTACCGTACGAAACAGCTANATTGGCACTGGAGTTACTCAACAAACTCCCNGNNCTNGCCCGANACGGTAATGCCAATGCCGTCACCGATGTCGGTGTTGCTGGTTTGCTTGCAAGTGCAGCTGCGAAAGGTGCCGTCTTTAATGTTGAAATTAATTTGAGCGGACTTCCAGAGGATTATGGCACTGATATTCGAGAACAAATGGACGGGCTGAAGGAGAGAATTCGTTTGAAGTCTCGAGAAGTCATGGACGCTGTACGAGACCGTATGTCAGCGTAATCAGCGCACTTGGCTGCCTGGTTCAATGGACCCGTCTACAGTAACCAAACGAACCACGCCATCGCCGTTATCCGCAGCCAACATCATCCCCTCGGAGGTCACTCCTCGTAGGGGGCGAGGCTGAAGGTTTTCAACAAAGACAACAAGTTTTCCTTCCATTTCTTCTGGTTTGTAAAACTCTTTCAGGCCTGCACAAATCGTCCTTCCGTTTTCGCTACCATCATCCAACTTCACCACGTACAATTTATCGGCGTTGGGGTGGTCTTCAACGGTCTCGATTTTACCGACCCGTAGATTGACTTTGAGGAACGTATCAAAATCAAGATATGTAATTCCTTCTGGTTCTTTTTGCATGTTTTTTCCTCCTTTCTTTTTCTTTCCGCCTTTGACGCCATGTACGCTGTCGTCATCGCTTGACTCTTCAACGAGGTCTTGTTCAACTGCCAAGATTTCTTCAAGGTCAAGTCGCTCAAATAATGGCTTTGGTGGTTCATCACGCCAAGCCAACGGTGAATTCCAATCAATGGCATCCTTCCACATCATGTCTTCGACCGCACCATCGTGGCCAAGACCCTCCCACAGGCGTTGTGCACTGTGGGGAAGGAATGGTTGTGTGGTGATGGATAGGAATCTGGCAATGCGCCAGCAAAAAGCAAGGGTAGCAAGACTTTCTTCGTGGCCTTCTTGCGGCTCTTTGAGGTGCTTCCATGGAGCCGCTGCTTGAAGGATTTGATTTCCGTACTGCGCCACATTCATGATGCTGCGTAACGCTTCTTTGTACCGATGGCGTTGAAGCGAGGTTGTTATCTCAGACAATGACTCTTTGAGATGAAGTCGGTGTTTTTCTACTGATGCATGTCCATCGTGTGCTGTAAAAGGCGTTGAGCCTGATTCATAGGGTAGACGTGCACCCAAGGTCAAGACGCGATGAACGAAATTACCGTAAGCCGCGATCAATTCACTGTTGACCTTTTCTACGAAATCGGGCCAATTGAAGTCCGTATCATGATTTTCTGGCATGTTAATGCTCAGGTAATATCGCAATGTGTCAGGATCGTATCGTTCCAAGAAGGATGGAAGCCAAACGGCGTGTTTCCTGGATTTTGAAAATTGGCCCCCTGCCAACATGAGGTATTCCATGGCGGGGACATTGGATTCCAAAGCGAATTCACCTGGTCCGGGCAAAGCGATGGGGTCGTTGGCGGTAAGTCCTTTGTGAACATGATTCAAACCGAGGATGAGGGCAGGCCAAATCACCGTGTGGAAAGGAATGTTATCCTTTCCGAGGAAGTAAAGGTGGCGAGGAACAACGCCGCCTTCAGCAACGGTCCACCACCGTTTCCAAGTCTCTGATCCATCTGGAAGTTTGTCNGCATTCNTTTGAGCCCAAATTCNNGCGCATGTCGAATAACCCTGNACGGCTTCAAACCAAACATAGACNCACTTTCCATCCCATTCATCGCCANCGATTGGAACAGGAATGCCCCATTCCAAATCTCGAGTCACAGCACGTGGGCGTAAACCCATGTCCAGCCATTGTTTTGTCATCGCACGAACATTTGATTTCCATGCTTTCTGTTGCGATGCAGCGTGCTGCTCAAGTGCATTTTGGAAGAGGTCGAGACGATAGAACAAATGCTCTGTCTCTCGAATTTCAACCTTGGCTGTAGGGTTCATTTTCGAAACGGGATTCTTCAATTCAACCGCTTCGTATGTTGCTCCACAAGCATCACATTGGTCTCCACGAGCGCCATCTTCACCACATGCGGGGCATGTACCTTCGACATAGCGGTCAGGAAGGAAGCGTCCGGATCCGTCTTCGTGTGTTTCATAGTACTGTTCCATGGTTTTCCGTTCAAAAAAACCGCCTTCATCGAGGGCCNGGAAATTCTCCTGAACCATACGCTGGTGTTCCGCATCACTTGTTCGGTTGAACAATGCCCCACCAAAGCTTGGTCCACGTGGGTCGATATTCATTGACCAACTGCAACCCAGCTCAAGCAGTGCTTGAAGATTCATGGAGTGGTACTCATCAACGACTTGTTGAGGCGATATCCCTTGCGTTTCTGCCGTGACCGTGATGGGCGTACCATGCTCATCAGAACCCGAGACCATCAAGACCTTGTTTCCCATTGCGCGTTCGAACCTAAATTGGATATCGGGGGGAAGATAACATCCTGCCACGTGACCGAGGTGGAGTGGGCCGTTGGCGTAGGGCCAAGCGACGCAAATCAACACGTGTTCTTCGGTCATGAGGACCCACTACAATCCCCCCAATAGCCGATGCTTCTTGAGGTTCACCCACGCCTCAACCCTTCAGGTGGCATCTCCCATTATCAAGCGTCATTTTCAAGAACCCACCACCCGTAGGATAGAATACGCCCGAANGGGCAGGGGTCTGCGAGACAACATGCCCAGTGACCTAATCGCTACAGCAAGCGTTGCTGTAAATGCCACCGGCGAAGGAGACATGACGCTCCTAATTTTTTACATCACATTGGCACTCGGGGTGTCCTTTTTGTGTTCGATATTGGAGGCCGTTGTTCTCTCTACGCCTCAAACATATGTCAATATCCTCCAAAACGAAGGAAAGCGGACGGCCGATATGTGGGCGCACCTCAAGGACGACGATTCTGTTCGCCCACTGACGGCGATTCTAACGCTCAACACCATCGCTCACACCATGGGCGCGGCCGGTGTCGGTTCTCAAGTACAGCAAATATGGGGTGTTGAAGTCTTGACTTTCGCTTCTGCAATTTTGACGTTGGCGGTGCTCTTTCTCTCTGAAATCATCCCGAAAACACTGGGTGCTGCTTACTGGAAGCGATTATCAACGCCATCGGCCTATTTACTCACTTGGTTTACCAAAACCCTCTTCTTTTTGATTGGACCCATTCAATTCATCAAATCCATTTTGCCCAAATCAACGAACTCCATGGTCACAAGAGACGATGTTGCAGCCATGGCCGATCTTGGAGAAATAGAGGGCGCACTTGAAGAAGCCGAGGAAACCATCATCCACAACCTCTTGGAACTTCGTGATGTTATTATCGATGATGAAATGACGCCACGCACCGTTGTATCAGCGTTCGAAATGAATAAGACAATCGCAGAAATTCTGAAAGAAAATTCGATTCTTAGATTTTCACGGATCCCCGTTTACGAGGACAGCATTGACAATGTCCGAGGTTTGGTTATTCGCTCAGAAATCCTCATGGCAGCAAGCAGGGACGAATGGGAAGTTCAACTCAAAGACATCATGAAGCCAATTCTAAAATTGGATATGGGCTCAACGGTTGATCAAGCACTGGATGTATTCCTCAGTAATCGACAACAATTTGCAATCGTCCGTGATGAATTTGGAGGAACTTCAGGCATCCTCACCATGGAAGATGTGATGGAAAAACTCCTTGGAAAACAAATCGTTGACGAATTGGACCCCGTAGAGGATATGCGCGAACTTGCTCGTGAAAAGGCAGCTCAAGCCGAGGAATGAGGGCGGAAATGTTCGTCCAGCCAAGCATCAACGGCTGTTGTTCTCGAACGTGATTCGTGGGAGCCGGAATGCTTCAAGTCTTTGAGCAGCGAAGTGGTGAGGGGAATAGGATTCTGCTCATCTTCAATGAGGCCAAGCAAGCGTTCGTGATGAATGGAGCCTAAGCGCTCGTCTGGGATGGCTTGAACCAACAATGCACGTTCTTGTGGCATCCCCCAGGCGGGGACGTCGGCTTCATCCAGTCGTTTGAAGGAGGCTACTCCTTCATTTCGTGCATTGAAATGACGCAGAGTCTTTCGCAGGACGATTGGTCGAAGAGATGATGGTATTCGCAAAATGTTGCAGGTCTCGTCAAAAATTTCTGTATACCCTGTCATCGGAGATTCCAATATCCAGCCCAGGAAGTTCATTCCATCGTTCAACTCCTTGCGTCGTTTACTGATTCGCAGTCCAACAAAAGCCCCGATGCTGTGCCCGTAGTGAACGATACCAGATTCGAAGAGTTCTGGTCGTTCACGTTGGAGGCTATTGATTGCTTGGATGAGCAACGTTGTGGATTCTTCAGCAGACCATTTTTCTAATCCGTCTGATATTCCATGCCCCGGAAGATCTACGAGCAAAACGCTCCATCCACGCTTCAAGAATGATTCAGCACGGTCAACCATTCTGCAAGAGGCAGCCGTCCAACCGTGGCACATCCACACAAGGGGCATGCCAGCTTGTCCTGTTGCGATATAGTGGGCAAGATGATAGCCATTGACGTTGATCATGCGTTGGTCATAACGACCGTCATCAAGTGCTGGTTTACGACGCTGGGGTGCGCGAAACGACCACTGAGTGACCACTTCAAGATAGGTCAAAAAAAGAGTGATAAGGCACCCAAGTCCACCAAGGATGATGTTGACCGAAGAAAGCCAGGCAGAACATAGGATGCCAAACAAAAATACAGACGCAGGTAGAACCTGATTGCGCTTGCGCAATGCGTTGAGCACGAGAACACCTCAATGGCTGATGAGGCTCAATCTTCTTGAGGTTTGGTTTCCTTCTCGGCCTTGGCTTCCTTTTCCTCTTTCTTTGCCTTACGCTCTTCTTGTCGCTTGAGCAGTTGGTCGCCAAAATTTCCCATGTTTTCTAATCGGGCCCAGACGCCGGTGGCCTTTTCATCTTCAGACGGCACGTATTTCACGAGATAGGCACCAAATACGAGGTCGTAGAGGCCTTGGCCCATTTCACTTCCATTGCGGAGGAATCGGTCAACAAACCAGAGAATGATGAAGATAGTACCCAAACTGAACATGATGATGGCCATGGTGTTGTCTGAATCCGTCAAGGATTGGAATTGGGTGAAGACGATGATGATACCGATGAGGGAAAGAAGACCCGTCGTGTTGACAAGAATACCGTGAAGGAACAGTGGGTTGGATCCATCGCCACGGATAAATTTCGTTCGGGATACAAATTGTCCGAGGTTTCGGGCGAATTTCATCGGGATGAAAATGCCGTTCAGGATGATGATTCCAGCGCTGACGGCATAGAGGATGGTTGTGACAATACCTGTATCCGACATCGAGATGAAAATGGCCGCAAAGAGTACACCAAAATTGATGATGAAATTGACGAGCCAAGTGATGCGCCGGTTCATCGTGGTGGCCAATTCGTAATCATCAGCGAGACCAACGGGGCGAATACGAGGAGAACGTGCTTTCTTGGCCTTCGCCGGCTTTTGTGCCTTGACTGGCTTGGCCTTTGCCGCAGCTTTGGCCACAGGCTTGGCCTTGGCGACGGGTTTGGCTTTGGCGACGGGTTTAGCCTCTTCGCCACCTGATGCTGCTGCTTTGTCGAGTAGTCCCATGATGTTCACGCTTCCTTGTAGATTCCGCCGATTTGGCGATAGATTTCAAATTCTGGAGAAGCCACGAAAGCTTCAATGGACGCTTCGGACATATTGCCGAGTTGATCGTCAACCATATTGTAGAAGAGGGCCCGCGTTTCGTCGTCCGTGGTCTCTGGTGATTCCAGCACGGCACGGTATGTTTCAAAGTCAGCACTTGCAACGAAGTCGTTCACAATTGATTCGGGGAGATGTTCACCCAATAGGTCGTCAACGATGGCGACGAAGTGCGCAAATTGTTCCGAACCATCGTCCTCTGCGGCTTCTGCAATTGCCGGTGCTGCTGGAGCAGGACTGCCACCTTGCTTCAACATCTTCCTTCGGGCCATCAGTTCCTGTAGAATGGGTGTAAGTTCAGCCAATGCTTCTTTGTCTCCGATGGCTTTCGCATCTTGATACAGCGGCTTAAGTGAGCGAAGTTCGTCTTCTACCTGCTTGAGTTCGTCAACATCCTGAACGGGTTCGTCATCGAGAAGTTCGACGACAGGTGCATCACGAATTTCTGCAACTTTATCCTCAACGGCTGCTTTTCTCATCACGATAATTTCACGGTCAAGCGAATGCCCAAAGCGGTCAGCGTACCGGTCGAGAAGAGAGCCAGCTTCTTTGTTGCTGATTCGGTCAATGTGGCCGTAAATTTGTTGCAATGGCTTTTCTGAGCGCTTGGCCCACAAATCACTGTATCCTTTTTCATCGGCGATGCCAGAAAGGGTGGTTTCAGGATTGTTCACAGGTTGGGGTAACGGCGTGGTGTTGGCCGCGGGAATAGGAACGGGGGCCGGTGCGGCGGGGGCTGCGGGTGTTGGCGCAGGGACCGGGGCTGGAA